>JAABUO010001252.1_pt1 | contig 34468 bp, 33 predicted proteins | sample 5559291 | NCBI WGS metagenome assembly JAABUO01 (sample SAMN10711878, study PRJNA513372) | rock metagenome | isolation source: Antarctica rocks | place: Antarctica: Victoria Land, Finger Mt sud | reverse complement strand
TAATCTTCGACTCTTTACAGTCTATCACTCTCAGATCGACGATCAAAGTGAACGAGTCAATCAGAACATCGAAAGATATCTTCGATTCTTCTGTTCATACATGCAGAATGACTGAGCTAAGCTACTACTCATGATCAAGTTCATCGACAATAATGCTCTGTTCTCAGTCATCTTCTCGATCTCTTTCTTTCTAAACAAAGACTTTCATTCTCATATGAGCTTTGAACTCGATGTCATCGAATATGAAAGTTCTTGTGAACGCTTGCAGACGACTAAAGTCGAGAATATATCTGAAAATATGAACAAAACACTGAAGTTTGCTCGCGAGTCGCTAGTCAAAACACGAGAACAAATGATGAAACAAGTCAATAAGCATAGAAAAGAAGTTGATTATGAGATCGAATCAAAGATGTTTCTGAATGAAAGAAACATCGTTACAGCGAGATCTTTCAAGAAGCTAGATGACAAAATGCTCGATTCTTTCATCAATCTAGATCTCGTCGACTCTTCATATAAACTGAAATTATCAGAGTCTATGCATGTTCACGATGTATTTCATTCTGATCTGCTTCGCTCTGCCGTCGACGATCTCTTGCCTGATCAAAAGAACGAATTCTCAGATTCAATAGTGATAAACGACGAAGACGAGTGAAAAATCGATGATATATTGAATTCTCGTCAATATTGAAGACGACTTCAGTATAAAGTCAAATGAAATGACTATGACAATGATCTCAATTGATACAACGCTGATGACGACGAATTTATGAACGCTCAGAAGATCATTGATGATTTTCATATTCGATACTTGAACAAATCGCGCTAATCGACAATTCAATCAATCACGATTTAACAGATCTGAGTCTGCGAAATCATGATTAAGCAATCAATCGAGTCGAGCAGAAAATACATTCATGCGAACATGAATCGTCGAAGAGAGAAAGTAATGTCACGATTCTAGCCTTGTCAGACTCAGCCTTCTAGTCTTATCAGATCTGTTCTCGCTTCGTCATCTTCACTAGTCTTTATTGAGTCTAGCGTCGACTGAGAAACACACATATGTAGTCAGCTTCTTTCCCGTAGCTATCTTTCTTTCTTAGCATTTATCTTCTAGTTAAATGACATCTCTATCTGACTCGCTCTAGACAGACCTCTAACATAAGTAAAGTAGACATCATTAAAACATGATTCAGATTGAAGATGTATTGAAAAATACAAGTTTTTCTGAGATTCATTAATTTCTATCGACGTTTTATACATCACTACTTTCAGATAGCAGAGTCTTTAACAGAACTGCTGAGAAATAGTGTAAAAGATGTAAAAATGAGCTAATTCATATGATTGAATAAAGCGAAACAAGCATTTAATCAGCTTCATGACATATTTATGAGAATATTTATATTGAGACACTTTGATTCAGAGCAACATATATACATCGAGATTGATGCATTCAATTATGCAGTTGCAAGTATCTTGTCTCAGTCAGATAATGAAGATCAGTGGCATTCAATTGCATTCTGATTCAAAATGATGATAGACGTTGAAAGAAATTATGAAATGCATGATCAGAAGCTTTTAATCATAGTAACAATGTTTAAACACTGATGACACTATGTAGAAGACAATTATCATACTGTTGAAGTTCTGACTGATCATAATAATTTAAAGAATTTTATGAACATTTGAAAGCTAAATGAAAGACAAGTCAGATGAATCATGAAATTGTTGATTTGCAACTTTGAAATAACACATAAATCAGAAAAGACAAACTCAATCAATGCATCATCAAGATGATCTGATTATAAGAATGAGAACATCTTTGCAAATCATTTGTTACTTACTCTGTAGCGAAAGCTGATTAAAATAGAATGCTTAAATAGCTCTATATTTATAGCATTCAGAGAACTATACTATATACAAATGATTAACGATGCTGAGAAGATATTCATTCACAGTATAAGTATGAATAAATATTTAGCAGAACATGTTGAAAGCAGACTGCAAGATGAAATTCATTAATGAATATAAGTGATAAATGATGTTGAGAAGATGTTCATTCACAATGTCAGTGAAAGAAGATATTCAGCGAAACATGTTGAAAGCAGATCACAAGATGAAATTTACTGTACATGAGTAATTAACAAAGTTGAGAAGATGTCTGTTCACAATGTCAGTAAAAACATGAGTACATGTTCAGCAATACATGTCAGAAGTATGCTGCTGAGAATCATGATTTTAGCAGTGCGAGAAACGCATCTGAATGAAGTACATTCTTTCAAAGATAAAATTTCTCAATTCAAATCAACAACTTTAAGAAGAATAAACATTAAAACATTGATTTATAAAGATTGCAACATAACTGAGAAACAGCTTAATTCTGTTGCTGAAACTGTTGATTGCAAACAACTCATTTCACATGCAATTGTCAGAGTATTAACAATTCATGAAACAATATACAACTTTAGTAGTAAATTCGTAGTTGAACTCATCAAGACTTTACAGCAAGAAGATGAATTTGTTGTAAAGTTAAAAGCAGACGAGATGACAAGTATATGAAAGAGTGATGTCAAAGCTTGAACATTGAATAGTCAAGAAATGATAGAATACAATAAATTGTTGTATGTTTCAGAAGATTTTTCTGTCAGAGAAGAGTTATTAAAACGTCATCATGATAATCTTTTAGCCAAATATTTTGATGCTGACAAGATCAGCGAGCTATTAAATCATAAATATTACTGAAAAAGTATGATCAAGAATGTCAAAAAGTATATAAATACTTGTGACATTTGTTAAAAAGTAAAGATGAAATGTCATCTATTATATGATGAGTTGAAATCATTATCTCGATTCACAAATTTCTGAAAAGAAATCACTATGAATTTCATAACAGATCTGTCGTTTAATAAATGAAAAGAAGTCATGTATGACTCAATTCTTGTGATAGTCAATTACTACATGAAGATGATGCATTATCTGTCTATGAAGAAAACTCTGACTGTCATGAAGTTAGCAGAGTTGTTCTTCAAGAAGATTGCTTTAAAATATGAAGTTTCAAATGATATAATCATTGATAAAAATAATTTATTTATCAGTGCATTCTGATCAGAGATCTGTTTTCACATGAAGATGAAATGATGACTAAGCATCATCTTTCATTCGCAAACAGATGATCAAATAAAACAACAGAATCAAACACTGAAACATTATCTATAAGTATATTGTTCAGAAAAGCAAGATGACTGAGCTACGCTTCTACTCATAATTGAGTTCATGTATCATCAGATGAAGCACTCTTCATTAAACTGTAGTTTCTTTAAAGTCATGTATGATTATATGTCAATCTTTGACATACACATCAAGAATGATGCTATGAACGAAGAAGTATCAGCAGCAAAAGAACATATTGAAATGCTGCAAGACATACGAAACACGTTGACACAATAATGATAAAATGCGATTGATGCTCAGACAAAGTACTATAATCAAAAACATAAGTTTAAGTTCTTTAATATTGATGATTTAATCATGCTATCAGCAAAAAATCGAAAGCAGAAGAAATCAAGCAAAAAACTATCAAATAAGATGTTAAAGTTCATTCATATACAAGAATTTATAGACAAGCAGATGTATCTGTTAGAAACCAGCATAGAGCGAGTCATATGAATGTAATGTAACGAGTATATAAATGCTAAGAAAGAAAAGTATCTAGAAGAGAAGAATCGACTATCTATATGACTCAGAAGAACATAAGCTAACTCTGAATAGAGTTGACTTTGAAACAAGTCTATGCTCTAGCGGCGAGCGATCGACGATAGCTCTCAGAATAGTCATCAACATAGTCATCAACATAGTCATCAACATAGCTATCAACGAAGATGCGTAGCTAGGATCGTAACATTACCCCCCTCCTTCAACGATTCATGTTCGCATGAATGTATTTTCTTAGCCTTGTGTAGAATCGAAATGCCTATTGTAGCAGACTCACTATGCGAGATAGAAGTGTCATTGAAGCAGGCTCACTAGTTGCATGCGAACGAGTCGACAGATCGATTCACTGATAGATAGAGCGATGTGAATAGATAGATCATCGCATTGACGGAAGATGTCATTGTAGCAGGCTCACTAGTTGCACGTGAATGTATGACCAGGTTCACTGATGAGTAGAACGATGAGAAGATAGATCATCGCATTGACAGTGTCATTGAAGCAGACTCACTGATCGACTTGCTCATCAAAGAGATCGACTTTGAGCTCGTCATTGTAGCAGACTCACTAGTTGCATGTGAACGTATGATCAGATTCACTGATGAATAGAACGATGAGAGCGAGTAGACCATCGCATTGACGATGTCATTGAAGCAGACTCACTGAGGATTTGCTCCTCGAGATAGAGACTTCACGCAGTTCTATGACTGGCCTCGTTTGATTATTCAACAAATTCGAAGAATTTCTTACGAATCTGAATGAACGATTAATTCGCTGATCTTTGACCTAGTCGAATGATTTCAATCGTTTGTTTATACTCGCTGATCAGCGCACGAGTCCGAATCTTTTGTTTATTCTCGCTGAATCAGCTCACGAGGGAAGAAAGATGAGTGCTGCTGCACGAACGCAAGTCGCTAGACCAAAGTCGATAGAGAATTGAAGAACTACTAGCAGAAGCATTCGAAGGGATCGATGCAGATTATTTCACTTCGCCTGTAACGAAGAAGCATTTATATAATGTTAGAAACCAGCATAGAGCGAGTCATATGAGTGTAATGTAACGAGTATATAAATGCTAAGAAAGGAAAGTATCTAGAAGGGAAGAACCGACTATCTATATGACTCAGAAGAACATAAGCTAACCCTGAATAGAGTTGACTTCGAAACAAGTCTATGCTCTAGCGGCGAGCGATCGGCGATAGCTCTCAGGATAGCCATCAACATAGTCATCAACATAGTCATCAACATAGCTATCAACGAAGATGCGTAGCTAGAATCGTAACAGTATCATCTGAGTCTTTTAATCATTTATAGAATTCATTCTGTCTTTCATGTATTTCTCTTAAAGTCGTATAATCATAGATTAAATGATGACTTTATACTCAAGTATTTTGCTTTCAAGCTTATTGATGATGAGCAAGAATGAAAAGTAGAAAAGATTTTACAAAAGTAAAAAAGAAAGAAAATCTTATATTATAAGATATAATGAAAAGAGTATTTCATGAAATATAATCAATGAATATTGAACGAAGATATGAAAGAAGTTTTGAAGCTTAAAGAAGCTTTCAAAATTAAGTTGAAACATGAACAAAAAGTATAGTCATTCACTTTCAAGCATAAATTCATGATTAAAAAGAAAGAGAATCACTGTATTATGATGATTTTCATTCTTTAATGAGATGATCACATAAAGATATTAACACTCAAACAAAAGAAAAAGTGCAGAGACGCAAAACGCGCTCGACATGAAAGCATAATCTCAGCATAATCACATCAACTTTATCAGTTATCTTTTGAAAAAGACGCAATCACAATCTTCTTCTTCTCACTCATTTTGAGATTCATATTGAAACGTAAGACGAGTGAATCAAGAGTAAGCAGATTCATTTATAAATATATCATGTCAGTTATAAAACTGTGATCAAACAATATTGAAACATGATAAAACATACAGAATAGCAAAATGCGTCAAGCGCATTGCAAGCAATGTCATTAGCTGTCATTGCTTCTTTCAGCTGCAACTTCTGTACATCAAATGACTTAAACTTATGTGTATTATTTAAATGATCTTTCACACACGTTATGATCATAAACTTCTTTCTCAGTTTCATTTGATTGATCATAAAGATCATAATAGCAATTACATCATCATCTTCTGATGTAGTCTTGAATACTGTTTTGAGTCAAAAAGACTCATTTAATGTTTGAATGCATATGTTTGAAATCTAAGAATTCAAACATAAGTGTTTAATGAATGCATCAAGTAAGTTTACTCATTGCAATGCATGAAACATCTTTCTTTGTGTATCAGATGCAGCGTTGATACATCACTTTTTCATGAAACTCAACGTTGCAGCTTTGCGCTGTCTCTTCATCATGAAATCTACATGCACATTTAATGCACATTACTTTGTTTAATATTTCAGAAGCATCAGCACTTCTTTCACTAATTCTCACGACTGAAAGCTGAAAAGAATCAGTAATAACATTTAAACGCTGAGTATTCAATTTATCATTCTTCTATTGCTAAAAGTTTGAGATGAGTCAAGCAAGAATTCTAATGCTGAGAAAGTATTAAAACTCATTTTGTCACTCATCTCTTCATCAAAGATGTTTAGATCATCTTCAGAATCAACAGATGTAATGAGTTTCAAAACAGAAGATGATGTTACATGATTGCAAAGACGTTGAAAAGTAAATTTCTTTGTGATGATTTATGATTGTTAAATTGCAGTTTCAATCAAAGAAATTCAGAATAAGCATTGCATATCTTGCTTACATCATCAGCTTTGTTATCAGCTTTGTTATCAACTTTGTCATTAACTTTGTCATCAGCTTTGTTCATCTTTTACATCTTTGAAATCATCATAAATTGAGCGTGCATTATTTCAATACTTGAAACAGAATTTTTTCAAGTAAATACTAATATAATTATCTGTACAAGCAATTCTTTATCAAAGTTGTGAAAAAGAACTTTGATACAGAACGAAGATGAAGTGAAAAGAAAATAAAGATTGAGAGAAACTGAAGAAATGATAAACAAAACAATGATTATTATTCACTCTTGTTTATGCTTTATCATCTCAATAACACAATCTAATTGAAAGATAAATAATATTTATGCATCATTCATACATGATTGATGCTGTTACTTATGTCAACTACACATCACATATACTATTTATAATGTCATCTACACGCATTATAATTGAAGATGAATCATCATTTAATCAAAAGTTTCTTTTTTTCTTGTTTTTTTATGAAGATTTGAAGATTTTTATCGAGAGCTTCTAAAGCGAAATCATGAATACACGTCATCATTTATCAAGATAAATCAAGACATTGATTATTGAGATTGAGAATGAATTCACTTAGAAAAGAAGACAATTGTCATGATGAATTGATACATAAAAATTAGATCAGAGATTAAAGTCAAAGATTGAGTTAAAGATCAGATCTGAATTAGCTTTGAGACTCTGTGACTTTGTCAAGACATTGTTTAAATCACGTCATATCTTTGACTTAATATGTCATGAATTATGTCGTGTTCAACTTGACAATGCTTGATAAACTCTTTATAGTTGATCAATTTTCTCAAGTTATCGAGAGCTTCTTAATAATTAGCTCTATCATAATATATACTCATTCTGTGTCTGCTTAGAATATCACATTGTCATATCACTCTTATAGACTTCGTCTATTTATTTAGTAGATTCAATCATCACAAAGTTCTTGAATTCAACTTCTCAACTCAATTCAACACTTTTTTCAAAAAATTTCAACTCAATTTAACACTTTTCAAGTTGAATGCTTGACTCAAACTTAAGTACTCAATTTGTCGTAATTAATCTAGTTGTGAATTATTTTTAAAGAAAAACTACAGCAGAAGATTTGATATGAAATACTTAAAGAAGATCATATTGCTTTGAGTAAGAATGATTGAATCAACAACGAATTGAATTTAGTCTAAATACAGAAATGCTTTGATTCAGAAACTGAAATCTGTCAGAAAGATGAATATCAAATGCTATTAATTGATGATTATGTTTCTTATATCACTACTTAAATGATTGACTATTGCATCAGTTAGAAAATCATTCTACTGTGTTTTTCAACTCACATTACTCATCTGCTTTAATCATTCAATGCTGAAGTTTTTGCTTCATTAATTACTGTGTACAAGATTCATGTTCAGCAAGTTACTTAACTTGAAATCAGTTACTCAATCAATAAAATGAACTTTCTGAAGCTTTATCAACTGACTTGACATAAGACAATTACATCATTGAATATTAGAAAGACATGAACAGCTATAAAACTTCTATCATTCAACTCAGTTTTAGTACTTCAGCATTACTTCAGCACTTTTCTTCTCTTAAGAAATTAAAGTAATCACAGCAGTACAACATTGTTATATGTTCAACTATGTTTTTCAAAGCTACAGTCACATACATTGATTTTAACAAAGATTTAAAAGTTGTTTTAACATTTGCAAATATCTTTTAAGTACAACAGCTTATTAAACAAGCAATAGAAGAATCAAGTTCTGATCAGATTCTTCAAAAGATGAGTAAAGCAGCACTATGAACAATGATGAAATCTACTATTCAGAATTTTATTAATCAGAAACTTCTTGAGTTAAATAAAAGAAAGAAGAAAAAGATCAATTGAATTAAGAATAATTATGATATTGCAAGAGTTATGAATCAAGAGATTGTTGATGAAAGAAGAGAGAATCAACAAGCAAAGATATGACAAAGAAAGATTAATTTTCTACTATGTTTAAATTCTGAGCTCTTTACTTCAAAATCTTCTTCTACTTGAAAATGAGCTGTTGTAATCTCAGCTCAACAAACAAAGCTGTGAAATAAAGAGATCAATGATCTACTACGTCTAGACTTTGAGCTCTTCACTTCATCAACGACGACATCAATGATAGCAAGCTCTAGACAAAAGAAGAAGAAGCAGCTGATAGTTAAGCTACGAATCAGACAGCTAAAGCAGAAGCAGAAGCAGAAGCAGCTGATAGTTAAGCTACGAGTCAGACAGCTGAAGCAAGAGCAGAAGCAGAAGCAAAAGCAAAGAAATAACGAGATATCTACAAATGATCAATCAGAGCGAGGCATGCGTATCAGAAGAGTCTCAAAGAGATTCTATTAGCTACGTAGTTCATTTAAAACGAATCGTTGAAGCGATAAAAAATGAAATGTGAATTTTCAGCCCTATAGGGCTGTCCCACTGCTAGGTTTAGCCCAGTGCTAGGTGAACCCTTCTAATGCAAAAATGAATGCCAAGGATTCTAAACCTTTCTGCATACGCTAAAACCCGAAAACTGAACCAGACTTTTGCATACAACGATACATTTACATCACGTTTTTATTAGCACGAAAGCAAATCATATAATATGAGTAGAAGTGAGTTAATTCTATTATGTTACACACCTATTTTTGTAAAGGACAGGGACGAATGTGGGAATCAAGCAGTTATAGTTATAATGTCTAGGCAGCAGTAAGCACCCCAAAGAGGCAACTAAAGCCTAGCCCCAGGCATTGTTATCGCGCTCCTGCATGCTGCGTCTAAGAGGAAGCTAGAAGGAAAAGTAGCGACGAGGTGAAAAAACTCTTGACAACGTTGCTTGATATCCTCTTTTCTGATTTTCGTCAATCTTCTCTGATTCCTCAAACGTCGCATTGAAATCTGTCAATTGCGACCGCTAGTTATGGCATCCTGGCAGGTCGATATACCTGGTCTCTCTCAACTGGTCATGGGCGCTGGCGCTCATGGTCTCAAGCAGCTGGCGCTCTCTGGCGTCGACATCCATACTATTGGTTGCATGCTGATGGTGAGCGAACTAATTCCGGCATCGCAAGATTTCCGAATTACCCTCAATGCTCAACGAGAGAAGCAGCGGGCTAAGTGCCAGTGGCTCTACAATCTCGTTGAGATTGGAGCCGCCTCCTCTTTCTTGGTGGATCACTTGCTCAAAACGCGGGCGGGGGAGAACGTGCTGGCGCTCCTGGCTTCAATAGTGCCGCTCATGTCACCGGATGCTTGCTCGACGACGCTCTCTGCGTTATTTGATACTGCAGGGGTGCCGTTCGATCACACGCCTGGTGTGAACCAGTTTCACAAATTACGCAGCGCTCTCGTCTCTTTTGCGCGTAGTGTCGGCTTTCAGGAGAGAGTTCTGCAATATCATTCTCTGCTCGAGAGAGTTGTAAATCGGCAGCCTCCGCAAGCTACCATACCCAACAAGCGCTGCCCGTTCGACGCGATGCCTAGCAAGTACAATCTACCACGAGTCATACAATTCTGCCATAAAATTGCCACCTCTGGAGATGTCGCTATCTTGGTATACAAAGGCTTTCAGGGTTCTGGATGGGTTGCTGCTTATGCGAGCTTCATCCTTGGATTCTCGGTCTGTGCTGTCGACAGTGCGGGTGTCCAGATTCCGATCAGTGACAGTTACGGCAAAGCCAAGGTGATCATGCAAGTAGCAGCGAAAGAGAGTACATGTGAACTTCTTATGGAAGGCAATCTGAGCGATTTCATCGCTATCGAGCCCATGGAACAGCCTTCTCGACGTGCGTGGAGTGTCAATTGCTCAGAGCTTGATTTCCTTGTCCACAACCTTCCAGAGCTGACTGATCCGATTCATGTCAGTACTGTGTCCGAAATAGCGGCTGTATCTACCCTCAATGAGGTAGTGCAACGAGCATTGGATATTGACACCACGGAATCCTTACCGGGCTTTCAAACATACTTCGTCTCTGTGTTGCCGCAGATTCAAGAGAGATCGTTAGACATCTTGTCTTTACTAGGCTTTAAAGCAAAGCAGCGGGGCCATTATCGATTTGACCTGTCTTTCCACCGCGAGGGCACTCCTAACGATGCGCTTTTGGCATGTAATCTGATTGGGCAGTTTAGGGACGAGAAGGCTCTGATCCGTATCCTCAAACGTAGGGATGCCACTACCAACAAGGAAAGCCCATTGTACCGTATTTCGGATCGAGTATGCGAGGTCTTAGGAAGAGCAATCCTATTTGCGTCCCAGATGGCTTTCACTGATTGGAACACAACCCTACAAACCATGTCGGCGCGTCATTTTCATGGGCACACCACTTCTCGCCCAGCACTGACGCGTGCTATGCCTGCCTCGGTTCGGGAGCCAGGCCCATTCGAGGGGCTTGGTCGGGCCTTACTTGCCTGTACTGATACTATTGATGAGCAAACGCTGACGCAAAAGATGTTCACACCCGACTGGCTTGGGCTGAACCTTGATGGTGTGGTCGTGCTTCGTACGTTATTGAATTGTCACTCGATAGCCAAGGTTCAAGGGAGGGTGTTCTCGCTTTTGCCAGGTCATATCTCATTCGAAGGACGACAAAGAGAAGTCATAAGGATGGCGTTCGAGAACGATGTACGATGTAAGCCGATAACGAGCCTCCACGAAGATGTGCAGCCGATGGACATCGCTCCTACTCTACGAAGTCGCTTCCTCCTTAGCGGTTCTGAAGACACATTGTGGGCCCGCCATGAAATCTTGGATGGCTCAGAACTTTTCACTGTCGCTCACCCTATCGAGATATCTGTCGCTATAAGGAAGATGCTAGTTGCACAGCCTTGCGCGCATCCCTACAACACCATTTTCAAAAATCCAGACTCGTTGCGTAAAGAAGAATTTCCCTTCGCGTTGTTCCCGGGTCTTACCCTTTACAAAAGCGACCGAACATGTCATATGCAGCTGACGTTCGATGGAACTCTTAAGTACGCTTCATTTCTGTATTATCAACAAGTGGAAAAAAATGATCTCGCCCAGTGGCTGGCCTGTCAGTGGCACCGCGGATTTGATCTTAACCCGATCCTGATTTTACAAGAGAACGCGTGCTTGCAATGTATAGTAAGGAGGATCATTGGGAACAGGACGAAGTTTTTAGATAGGACTTCGGGGTTCGGAGAATTTTGTATCATCGCCGGCAGAATAAACGACCTGGAATAAGGTAAAAATATCCGAGAATCATGACGGGTGTGAGAAGTGTGAAATGACATACTGAAACGCTTGAGTAACCGTTAGCGATGCCTAAATCGAATGAAAGGCATGCAGATGTCATCTGCGTAAAGTCTAAACTGCCTGTAAAGTGAAAATTCCTACATTTTTATTGGGGCTTCTCAGATTCTAAGCTAGGGGACTGCGATTGCTTCTGGTGATGGCAAAAGCAAAGCACGTTCATGGATAGATACGTGCCATGAGCAATCTAAGGTCAGAACGATCATTACCTACGGAACAAAGATTTCAAGGTCCTCGCCCTCCACTTCCCCTTCTGTTTCAAGCACCTCGTATGTGGAACCCTTTTCTTTCGCCTTCAAGTCTTCTCCTTCTTCCACTTTGCCGACCCCGACCACCACCACCAACCACCATTACTGGTGGCCGTAGCCTCTGCCTGGATCTGCGGGTCTACTTGGCTTTTATCTTTATCCACTCCGCTTTCATCTGGGAAGTTTGGAACATTCAACATCTAACAAAGGGTACGAGGGTGCAGATATGTATATTCTCGCCGCTGCTCGTCATTTATGCTTTGAATATCTCATCCATCGGAGACGGGGCTTGTTGCGCTAATTGGAAACGTTGAGTATCTACCCAGTGGCTCCCTTTCGATTAGGGGCCGATTAGCCGCTTTATCTTGATCCCATGGAAAAGGCAGGTATGAGTTGTAAGACATGTGGGACAAAGAGCCGTTTTGGGCTATAAGGAAGCTTGCGTGCGGCAATTAGGTCTTGAACGATTTAGGGCTTGGCATCAAGGATTCAAAGAAACTTGCGATTTGACAAGCATTGGTTTAAAGCAAAGAAAATGCTCACTTTGCTAGTTATACTGGGCGGAGGCGGTAGAATGATGACTTGGGGATTTGGCGAAAATTAATCGAACAAAGAGGGTATTTTAGAGCAGACATGGAAGGGGATTATATTGCAGGAGTGAGACTTACGTGCCCTGGTCTCTCTTGTTCTTTGAAGCTGTATATCGAGATGACCGCTTTACTAAAAAAATATACAAGCGAATCAAAGAAGCAAAGAAACGAGCAGAGGGCGAAGAGAAACAGCATTTAGAGTGATTAAAAAAGAACTCTTAAGAGTACAAGGGCCTTACAATTACCAACGTTATGATTGAATCAAAGATTGGTTGACTATGCTATTGAAAACACTCTGCTTGCTCCCTCCCCCGTGCTTCCTCGCTGCTTCTTCCAAAGCGGCTCTGCTCCCTTTCTTGATCGAAAACGGCAATCTCCCATCCTAAGCTCGGGGAATATATAATACATGTATGCTTTTCTCTTTCTGTCAATTTTTGCTTTATACGATTAGCTATATACCGTTGTTTGGAGCCTTTTAGTCGCTTGCATAAGGTGCTCCGAAGAACATCGTACGCGTATACTGCTTTACGTTCGAAGGTGATCTGATTATTCTGTGAGGGTGCAGCTCGCCGGGGGGTTGGAAAAGTTGAGCCGGGGTCGGAAAAAATTCTTGACGTCGAGTTGAGCTTTAAAAATTGCATATGCCCCGCACATTCAAGACTTGACGTCGAGTTGAAAAAGCTTCGAAGCCTATGCGAAGCATATGTCAAGAGCATAAAGTGAGATCACAAAAAAATTGACATCTGATCAAAAAGATCTCGACTGTGCATATGCACAGCATCAACTGAGCATAAAAAAACATCAATGAATGACGAAAGCATCAACGCTGAAAATTGAATGAATGAGATAACAGATTGATTAAATGATTTGAAGATGAAAGTCGCAGTTCGCATATGCTGCGCATATACTAAGAAGAAACTCAGCTCGCTCAAGATTCTTTCAATGCAAATATCAAAGATGATGAGAACAGTGATATTCTAGTGCAAATCATGAGCAGAACGACGAGAATGAAGAAGAAAATGCAGAAGAAAGATCTGATGAAGATATCGTGAGCGATAGCTTGTGAATGAGCATGTCACAAGTTGAGTTCATGATTTGCATGTTTGATGCATGTGCTAAGCATATGTAGAAAAATCTTTGCTCGTCTTGCTATTCATGATATGCGTGATCTGTGATTGTGCTGTTTTCTCGATGCTTCGCTCAAGCTGTGCATATGCACGACTTCAATACTTCGCTCTTGCTGTTTGTCTTCTAGCTACTTTAGCTATATAATATTAATTCTTCAGCTCATGATTTGCATATGCAGAAAGCTGAGTCGGGATTGGAATAATTTTGAGCTCATGGTTAGCATATGCAGAAAGTTGAGCCGGGGCCGAAACCAAAAAAAAAAGGTTCCGACCCTGGCTCAACTTTTCCAACCCCCCACCAACTGTAAGCCCCGTAGATCATAGGGGGTGGCCGACCTTGTGGCGGTCAAAGGGATATTGTCGAGATATTGCCAAACCCGGTCTTAAATATACACTTCATCCAGCGCAGCCCCTGTCGATTACCATATTTAATACATCATAATTCCTTATACCGCTTGAGCCACGGATTATGCAATAAAGTCTCCGGGTCCTACCCGGCTTCTAGGCTCGCCACGGAAGTCGATTTGGTACTAGACGGATACTGCTCCTCATCTTATATCCTCGATAGTCGAGCGGTCGCTGATATGGTCGCCGCTGCTTCCAACAGCCTCCCGTCATCAATTATAACGCAAGGGACTCTGGAAGTTGGAGTCCTATTACTCCCACGTTTCGACCTACCGTATCCGATGCAAAGCGCACTTTTTAGGCTCAGTCTAATATAATACAAGCACAAGAAAATCAACCGGAGGCCACTGGTGAGGGGCTGAGTCTAAGCAGCAGGAGGCTGAACCATGGCAACAGTGTTCACGAATGTTGTCATAAATAACGTGAGCAGCTGTAGCCGGGTACGAGGCAGCCAATTCAGGCTCCCACTTGCTGCGCCCTACAACGCCCCATAGTACTCCCTTATGCTCCCTCAGTGCTCCCTCGATGCTCCCTCGGTGCTCCCTCGGTGCTCCCTCCCTGCTCCCCCTGCTCCCTCGCTGCTCCCTCTAAAGCGGCCTTGCTCCCTTTCCCGATCGAAAACGGCAATCACCAATCCTAAGTTCGGGGTGTATATAATATATATATATATACTGAACTTCCTATTCGACGAAACCAAAGGCAGGCTTTGCAAAGTGGCGCAATCAGATTCTCGTCCGGGGAAACCCCGTCGATGGCCCGATTTTTTAAAGCCCTGCATAGGTAGGTAAAGAGGGACTTTATACAGTGACTTGTTCGGTGCTCCATGATGGGTTTTATCCGGGAGCTCTTTGTACATATGGCATAACACCCATGTGGAAAGCGGGGGGTTCGCGCACAGTTGTAAAAATAAGTGTATCCGGGCGGCGTTGGGTTTCCTTTGGGGAAAGAAGAAAGGGGGACACCATATAATACCAGATTGGGGCAGGAATTAAAGCTTGCCGAGTGCGGGGCTAGATAAGATATGGTTTATTCAATCCCCCAATACTAGCAGGCCCCTCTATCTACCCAGCCCAGCCCAGCCCAGCCCAGCGACTGCTCCACCCGCCATGCAATGTTGCTCATACAAAAAGGGGTGGCTGAGTGCACTCTAGAAACCCTTTCCCACAACCGTGACGCCAGAGACACTTATTCCCGACTGATAACGTGACGTCTCTCATAGGTTTCTTTATCCACATGACCATGACCGTTGTTCGCCGAGGGAATGCAATCGCAGCGCTGTGCTGGGTGACATAGGAAAAAGGGATTGAGCGGTTTATAGGATTGTTACGGCTACCTCGTAGGTTGAAGGACGAGTGGAGTTCTGGCTGGTCCGCCGTCTTGGGCTTGGGTCAGTTTCTTTGGACCATCTGGTGACGGTTGAAATTAACAAGCCAGTCAAGAATGATGATGATTATGTATCTAGCAGTGCACTTACATTCTAACCTTTCTGTCGTCGCCTGCAGAAGCAAACATACATGGATCTGCAGGGTTCCAAGCAACAGCGTTGACGCAGCCCGTGGAGTGGCCTTCGAGAGTCTCGATCAGGGTTCCATTCTCTTTGTGCCATATATAGACTTTGGAATCTGAGGGGCGAATTAGCATATCCCACCTCTATATGCTGGACCGTGTACTACCTTCACTGCCACTAATTATGAGATTCTCATCAGCGCCTCCGAACGAGCTCCGTATCACAAAACTTTCTTGTTTCTGTCCAAGGAACCTCCTGACTATCTCGGCAGTCTCGATATCAATCAATTGAACTTCGTTATCAGCCATATTAATAAGCATATATCTTGAATCTCGGCTAATGTTAACACAAGTCATCTTGGTCTTTAGCAGAATGCTGTATTCTTCTTCCCGGGTCACAAAGTTGTAGACAAAGATTTGTTTTTCGGAGGAGATGGCCACCAGTCGCTGCCCGTCTGGAGAAATAGCACAGTCCTGTATTCGATAATCTGTTGCCCAATTGTGCAAAGCCTGACCACTCAAGGCCCATAAGCAGAGTTGGGACTTCTTATCCAAGGACCCGGTGACAAAACTTTGGCCATCGGGTGCCCAAGAAGCTGTAGTTACCGGTTGAGTATCATGATCTATTGTCAATATACACTGTCCCGACTGTAATTAAAGATTAGCAGACTGCGGAACCAAACAAGAACATACATACCTCTGCATCCCATACTTTGGCCTTACGGTCATGGGAACAAGTGATGAGTCTCCTGTCGTCTGGACTCCAGGTCACGTACGCAACATGAGCAGTATGGTCCGTCAAGGTATGCCTGACTTGGAAAGTGCTCGTATCGTAAATTACCACCGCGCAGTCTTGGCCACTTGTAGCTAGCCTTCTACCGTTGTGCGAGAATTCAAGATACCATACTTCACCAGCGTTGTGGTTCAATTCCAGAACAGTCCGCAATGGAAACTGACTTCGGTCACACATATGGTCCGAGAACAATGAGGGCCTTGCTGAAGGATTGTGGTAGAGACACTTTGATATTTGGTTTTGCTTTATCTGATCCAATAAGACTGCTAATCTGTGCTCCGGAATCATAACGGAGGGTGATATCGATTCTAAAGCCTTGGCTTAGCTAATATATAGAAGCGAAAAAAGAATACATACTAGATAGTTCTTGCAGCAAAATCCGTCGCGACTGCCCATAAGCACCATCCCAATGAGCCTGTGCTTTTAGGTCATCCGGTGATTGGCATACAATTAGACTAGGGAATGTCAGTCTAGGATTATGGAGATAGTAACTAGCGTATAAGAAAAGTCTCGTTACCTCGATAAATTATGCAGCTTCCCGGTATCTTGATTCAAGGGGGTGAGCTCTTGACGAAGAACCACAAGTGCAGTTGAGAGATCTTTTTTCTCAAGGAGCTCCAGATATTTCTGCTCCCGCATACGAAACTTCAACTCATCCCGATTTGCCCCTTCGATCAATCTCAGGCCATCATGCTCATGTGAATATCCATTGCTTATACTCACGCCTCCACCATCATCTATGCTGTTCGAACCAAACAGTAACGATTCTGCTTCTGACCACTCTCCCTGTAATACGGCATGCCGAAATGCCGCAACTATTGGCGTTTCCACCTCGTAGCCACTTTCGTGACTCAGTCTATCGGCAGCTCCGTGATACCCTAGGTCTCCTAGTCCTTGTATGAGAAGCCGAGTAACCTCTTCCCTGTCGTGCCCAAAAAAGTCCGTATTCTTTGCTCTTATTATTGGTGGCGAAAACCCATTCCCATTTCTATGCGGAGATGATGTGCCGTTGGTCGCAGAGGAATGGCCGTTTGTCGAAGTTGACAACCCGGCTTTGTGGTTCGAATGGGGTGAACCATTTGAGTATGGCCGTGAGCCATTTGAGTTTGAAGAATCTTGGTCGAGACGCATGGTTCTACTCATGAGGCGCCTACGCTTCGGCGATGGTGGTTTCACCCCTTGAGGCCCCGGATCGATGCCCCCTGCTTCGGTCCTTGGAAGCTCCCTGTTCTCTGTATTGTCCAACCCTGGCCGGGCAGCCGGATTTTCTAGAACCACCACCTCTGATGAAGAACTTCGACGACGACGCCGCGGATTGACTCGGGCGGGAGAAGGATCGAAACCCGCAGAGGTATGTAATGTGTGAGAAGAGGAGGTTGTTGTACTGGCTTCTCTTGTAGCAGAACTTCGTTGCGTTTCTTGAATAGAGTTTATATATGGGGCTGAGTTATCTGTGATGGAGGAAGGTTCTGGGGGACTGGGATTGGCTGGATGGTCGGAAGTGGTTGGGGATAGTTGGTGGAGGGGGGCTTCGTCTGCCAGGACGAAGATAGCGGGGCTACCGCTTATGCTGGCTGAGCCTCTGATAGCAGAGCTCTCAACTGTCGCGAATCAAAGCTTATTCGAAGAGCCTGTGGTAGTAGACGTTTGGTAGTATATATCCGGAAGATGCCACTGCCCCGCAGTTTGACAGCTTCAAAGTTTCTATTGAAGCTTTGATTTAGATCTGAGAAGATTCCAGAATTCAGATCCGGCGGCAACTGTTATTGCAATCGAGCTTCAGAGAATAACCGAGACGATTCTGGACTTGGGGGATAGGTAGCAGTCTAGGTCCGAGGCTGGGAATTAGACGCGTTCTATAGACAGCCTCCGAGAATTGTTGGATAAGGGTAAGTAGGCCGATGCTGATGGAGTTTATGTAGAGCAGCAATAGGGTACTGGGCGGTGGTATGGCGAGAGTATCAGAGTCTTGCAAGGTGGTAGAGGTACCTGAGGTACGGAACGTACTTTGCCTTGATCGAGTTGTAGAACTAGTGTCATCCGATCCGCTTAGTTCCCAGCATCACTAAACCGGCATGGCGTATGTTTCGAGTATGGACGGCGGTCAGAACCCGGTGATCAACTTGCAAAGTTGCAATCGTTTATTCGTTTACACCTCTGATCTAATTGCTACAGGGACCTGTTGAAACACCCACCATGGGCGTTCTCCTTCCTTCCATCTCGAAGCCTGGGAATTGACAGTTCATTTCAGTTCTCAGCCCAAAGGCTGAGTGGCAGGAGGGCATGAGGGCATGAGGGGCAGCATGACCGACTTCGTCAGCCTACTCTAGCCCCTATAGTAGTGCTGGAGAGAACCAATCGGCTTGGTGGCTTCAATATAAAACAAAGCAAAGACGATAGCATGTAAATACAAAGTACCGCGTCTTCTGATCTGTTTATAGACTGTTATGAAGGGATTTCTAAGAAGCTCCGATGCTAGATATATATCCACATAAGGTAGCTTCATATCATTTAGGCGGAGCGGTCTGTCGCTGGAGGAGGGAGATGGTCTGGTTCGAAGTTATCAATATGGAAACCACACGCACAATTGGAAGCATTATCAGGTCCAATCCCAAGACGACCGCAGGTCTTGTGGTCTTGTGGTCTTGTGGTAGATATATAAAGTACATAGACGATGAACTCGGCGATTACAGATACTGTAGAGTTAAATCGAATTGGGGGGTTTTACAAGGCACGCCACTTAGAGATAGGGCGCTACGGTTGCCTGGAAATCCATCTAGAAGCAGATGTCGACGGTCCCGGAGTCAAATGGTGAAATGGTGAAATGGTGAAATCACTATACAGATTTATTGCCCCACTAACATATCATTCGCATCCACACCACCCATCACCTTGAGCTAAGGTAGGGGAGGAGCTACCTTACGGTACTGTACCTACTCGTACACAGCTAGCTATCTTAGCCTATTCTATCCAAGTCGTGCATGCTTGGTCTTCGACCTAGACTCAAAGCTCGCAATTCACTCTGGGACCTCGTCTCCAAAGTTCATCTTGATCAACTCCCCCCACCTGTGCCTGTGCGAGACCTGTTCGTCGAGGACGCAGTTGCCCGTCTGCCCCCTCTGCCAACGTCGCCATCATCAACGTCACCGTCCTTTATAGATACTACCGAAGCACCCAGAACACCTCCTGCGCTTTTCTCAATGGCTCCGGTAAGAATTCGATCATACGAAAGGCCGAGCGCTGTTGTTATGCTGACTCGGCTATTCCTGATGACAGAAGAAAGCAGGCAGAAAACGCATGGAGGCTGGCGAAGAGCAGTATGGTGCGTTGCCCCCAGTCATGGAATGCCATCGTATAAATCCTCTCGGGCTTTACTAACACTTGTCTCTAGGGTCGATTTTCTCCATATCCGGGTACGTTACATACTATTGCCGGATCTATGAATGGTTCTGACAAGACAAGGCCTGTTATTGTTGCGGAACATATGATAGGGTGTGCCATGTACGAGCTGGTCCGAGTGGGGCATGACAATCTGGTTGGGGAGGTGATCCGAATCGACGCAGATAAAGCTACGGTGCAAGTCTATGAAGAAACAGCTGGTGTGACGGTGGGAGACCCGGTTATGCGGACAGGAAAGCCGTTGTCGGTCGAGCTGGGCCCAGGGTTGATGGAGACCATCTACGACGGCATCCAACGGCCCCTAAAATCCATATCAGAGGTCGCGAACAGTATCTACATTCCCCGTGGGATTTCTGTACCTTCACTCAACCGAGAAATAAAGTGGGATTTTACACCTGGGAAGCTGAACGTCGGTGACCATATTACAGGAGGTGACATTTTCGGAAGTGTCTTTGAAAACAGTCTCTTGAATGATCACAAGATCCTGCTGCCTCCCCGGGCAAGAGGTACAATCACACACATCGCAGAGAAAGGAAGTTATACGGTCGATGAGAAAGTACTCGAAGTCGAGTTCGATGGGAAAAAGTCCGATTACTCTATGATGCACACATGGCCTGTCCGTGTGCCTAGGCCTACAACTGAGAAGCTTCCATCCGATTCACCTTTCATCGTCGGTCAACGTGTATTGGACGCCCTATTTCCTAGCGTTCAAGGGGGTACTGTCTGTATTCCCGGTGCTTTTGGTTGCGGAAAGACAGTCATCAGTCAATCGGTCTCTAAGTTCTCTAACAGCGATATCATCATTTATGTTGGATGTGGTGAACGAGGCAATGAGATGGCCGAAGTGCTTATGGATTTCCCGGAGCTCTCTATCAATATAGATGGTCGACAGGAACCAATCATGAAGCGCACATCACTCATCGCAAACACATCAAATATGCCCGTGGCCGCTCGAGAAGCATCTATCTATACCGGTATCACTGTTGCCGAATACTTCCGCGATCAGGGTAAAAACGTGGCAATGATGGCAGACTCAACTTCCAGATGGGCAGAGGCGCTCCGAGAGATTTCTGGACGTCTGGGAGAGATGCCGGCTGACCAGGGATTCCCCGCTTACCTTGGTGCCAAACTGGCTTCATTCTACGAGCGTGCAGGTAAAGTAACTGCTCTTGGCAGTCCAGAGCGCGAGGGGAGTGTCAGTATTGTTGGGGCCGTAAGCCCCCCAGGTGGTGATTTCTCAGATCCTGTGACTAGTGCTACACTAGGTATCGTACAAGGTAAGTCGCGTGGGCGCAGCTTTCTGTATACATCTTCAAATCGGCTAATCGCAATTCTCCTCCAAAGTTTTCTGGGGTCTCGACAAGAAGCTGGCCCAGAGGAAACATTTCCCGTCCATCAATACGTCGATGTCTTATAGTAAGTACACCAATATCCTAGACAAATATTACGAGAAGGATCATCCCGAGTTCCCACGCCTCCGAGACCGCATCAGAGAACTCTTATCCAATTCAGAGGAACTGGATCAAGTCGTGCAGCTTGTCGGTAAGTCTGCGCTTGGCGACCCGGATAAGATTACGCTAGACATTGCCAGCCTTTTGAAGGACGACTTTCTCCAACAAAACGGCTACAGCGACTACGACCAGTTCTGTCCCATGTGGAAGACCGAGTACATGATGAAAGCTTTCATGGGCTATCATGACGAAAGCCAGAAGGCAATTGCGCAAGGCCATACCTGGGCTAAGGTCAGAGAATCGACAGCCAGCATCCAGAATGGATTAAGGAGCATGAAGTTCGAGGTGCCTTCAGAAGGAGAACAAAAGATCTCGAAAAAGGTGTGACACGTTGCTGCCCCTGGATGAATTATCAGCTGACAAGGACGTTAGTACGATGATTTGCTCCAGGAGATGACGGAGAAATTTGCTTCTGTGACAGACGAATGAGATAGCCCGAGGTTCGATACTGCCAGCGATGTATTCCAGGGAGAAGTAGGTGGCTCAAGGTTATGAGCAGAATTGATACGTAGCACGCCCTTGCATGCTTCTCCGAAGCGCGGTAAGCATTGTGAGCATTGTAAGCATTGTAGCTAGATCGATGAAGATAGCAGCAACTCATTACAACCCGCAAAGGTGATTTAGTGGCAACTTCATCGTTCTGAAGTCGACAAACATTGATTTCAGATACAATACTCTTGTCTTGCACAAAGCCCGTTTGTTGTATATAGTTCAATTGAAGTCATCGCTTAAAACATACGCGAGTCTATCTTTTTGGCTCAGTCATATCTTGTAGCTAGATGAAGTTTGTAACGAGGGAAGAAAATAGTAGAGTAGGTTTGATTTGATTTGATTTGATTTGAATTCATACACCCTTGTGACATCGGTTTAGGCCCGACCCATGGGGGAAACTATGCTATGTGTATCGAACGGACAAAACCCTCTGGGGGAGAAAACCGCTCGCCGACTACACGGCGACTTCACGCCGCCGAAACAATAAAATTGACACTATGTTATCAGTAATGAACCTATAGCTTCTATTCAGCGCGTGATGCTCGAGTAAACTCTTGATGAGAGTGTCTGTGCTGTTTGATTATGACGCATCGTCTTTGTTCTGCTCTTCATTGACGATATTCTATACAAACGATGTCTCGATTCGATCCTCGGTTCGAAGACGAAAGACGTTCCCTTTGCACCCGTGGTGCTCGTGATTGTAATGTCGAAAACTGTGTTCTCTTGCTCAATGATTGCCATTCATTGAGCAGAGAAATATGTGATGAAAGAGAGACGCGTACGATGAAAAGATAGAGTGTGATTGTATTAGATAACTCTATCCTGCTCTTGATTTGACTTGTGTCACGTAGACGTTGAATAGATTGTTAGTATAGACGTGCGGTCGCAATCGTTCGATGCATGACTCTGATCGATAGTAGAGAATGCGTTCTGATCGTTCTCATGAGCTCTCGATTTTCCACGTAGATAGATGTATGACCTGACGTCAAGTAAAGAAGGTGAGCTCAAGTCCCCTCAGTATATCAGCGTGATCGACGAGTCACTACTTCTTCGAGCACTGTAGTCACGACTCTCAGACTCATCATCTGAAACGACTATTCTATCTGATATCTTTTCATCAATTACTCGACGGCACTGTCGATGTGATGAAGACGTTTCGATATCGACGCAGTCGACGAGTCGCAAATCCTTCGACCACTTGTAGTCACAACTCGCAGACTCTTCATCTGAGTTGTCTATTTCACTAGTAGTATCTTTTCATCTCTTACTGACATCGACATGTCATTAGTCTTCTTCATAGATCGATTGTGGCTGTTAGGAGGGGTGTTGTCGCGTAGGTGAAAACTCTGCACGGCGGCTTTCCTGGCCACGCAACGTTCTAACATCGTTCGAACTGCGTCGGATTGAGATCTCTTGGCTCTTCTGACTTCTATTCGGAACAGAAATAGAATCAAAAGGTTCGTAGCCGGCACCACGTACAGGTGAATCTCGTTGCCAGCCTAGTAGAGTAGATGTCAGATAGATTTCATAGCATGTTTTTTATGTACCGAATTAGATGTATCTTGTAACTCCTGTAAGCCATATCTTGTATTTGAAATAATGCCATTAAAAGGCATAAAGACGAATCTGTACGTCAGGAACGCTGGCTTATTTAGGTTAAGCGTCGCAAACAAGGGTCCCGATACGTAACAACCTGGACACGAGATCTCCCTATAACCAGCTTGCAAAAACTGCAGCCTACAGAGAGCTACAAGTTGACAGTGAAACCTCAAACATTTGATTGCTTCCTCTGTGCATCTGGTGCTCTCTTGTCTCTAGGGTCATGGCCACACCGGCTGGCTATTCGTGAGTAATTATTGCCCTGGGTATTGGGACCTAAGCTCACCCATAGCGCAGGATCAGTGTCAATGACCCGGGTCTCATCACTCTAGTCAACAAATTGCAAGACGTCTTTACAACCGTTGGGGTGTGTGACTGGTGTTCAAGCTGCCCCCTACAGAGCTTGAGCCTTCAGGACACTAACGGCACTTTTATTATAGGTCCAAAACCCGATAGATTTGCCGCAAATAGCTGTGGTGGGATCACAATCCAGTGGAAAGAGTTCGGTGCTGGAGAACATAGTTGGCAGGGATTTGTACGACCTATGGCCCGGCAGCACGAATGCAAGCTGACGTTGTGGTTAAAGCTTACCCCGAGGGACTGGAATTGTCACCAGACGACCGCTCATTTTACAACTCATCAATCGATCGGCTACTAGCCAACCTCAAACAAATGGCGTCAACGGGGACATGAAGACCACTGACAAGGAGGCAAACACGGATGAGTGGGGCGAATTCCTACACATACCAGGCCAAAAATTTTACGACTTCAATAAGATTAGGGAGGAAATTGTGAAGGAGACCGAATCGAAAACAGGGCGCAATGCGGGCATCTCACCTGCTCCGATAAACCTTCGAATTTACTCCCCACATGTCCTCACCCTGACCCTGGTGGATTTGCCTGGATTGACAAAAGTACCCGTTGGGGACCAGCCGCGGGATATCGAAAAGCAAATCAAGGACATGGTACTAAAGCAGATAATGAAGCCAAACGCTATCATATTAGCTGTCACGGCTGCGAACACGGATCTTGCAAATTCGGATGGTCTCCAGCTAGCACGACAAGTCGACCCAGAAGGTCAGCGAACGATTGGTGTGCTTACCAAAGTGGATTTGATGGACGAGGGAACAGACGTCGTGGACATATTGGCGGGACGAATTATCCCGCTGCGGCTTGGCTATGTACCTGTGGTAAACCGTGGGCAAAAAGATATCGAGAGTAAGAAGGCTATATCACATGCTCTGGAAAATGAAAAGAATTACTTTGAGAACCATAAAGCATACCGAAATAAAAGCTCCTACTGCGGAACACCATATCTGGCTCGGAAACTCAACCTAGTATGGCCGAATGACCTCACTACGTTTTGGTCTCTTATACTAATGTTTCGCTAGATTCTCATGATGCACATCAAAAACACCTTACCCGACATCAAAGCCCGCATCCAATCCTCTCTTCAGAAATATGCCTTGGAATTGAATCAGCTGGGCGATTCGATGCTTGGCAACAGCGCGAATGTTGTTCTCCAGATAATCACAGAATTTTGCAATGAGTGGCGAACAGTGCTGGACGGTAACAACCAGGAACTTTCAAGCTTTGAGCTTTCCGGCGGTGCTCGAATCAGCTTCGTTTTCCATGAGTTATACTCCAACGGTGTCAAGGCAGTGGATCCGTTTGATCAGGTAAAGGACATCGATATTCGTACCATCCTCTACAACTCCTCAGGTTCCTCACCAGCCCTATTTGTTGGTACCACCGCATTCGAATTAATAGTCAAGCAGCAGATCAAGCGTTTGGATGAGCCAAGCTTGAAGTGCGTTTCATTGGTATATGACGAGCTCGTTCGCATTCTTACACAATTGTTGGCTAAGCCAATGTTCCGGAGATATCCATCGCTCAAGGATAAGTTTCATACTGTTGTAATCAGCTTCTTTAAGAAAGCCATCGACCCCACAAATAAGCTAGTCAAGGATCTTGTCTCTATGGAGTCTTGCTACATTAACACAGGGCATCCAGACTTCCTTAACGGTCACAGGGTGGGTGATATACTTTCTCAGATTTATTCGCGAGGGCAAAATACCCCAGCTCTAGACCCTACTCCTGTGGCGCGTTCCAAATCTACTATTATACCATCTCCACACAATATCATTACCCTTTCTCCTAATAGATCTAACACTTTTTCCGCGCAGGCTATGGCAATCGTCAATGACCGACACAGCGCAGCCAAACCTGTACAGGTGGATCCGAAGACAGGCAGGCCTCTACCTCCTTCAGTGCCACCTCGCGCAGCAAGTCCCTCTATGGACCTTCAACCGGACAATAGTTCGGGATTCTTTGGTAGCTTCTTTGCGCCAAAGAACAAGAAGAAGATGGCCGCCATGGACTCCCCACCTCCTCAGCTTAAGGCCTCGGGGACCTTGTCGGAGAAGGAAGCTAACGAGGTCGAAGTCATAAGTACGCCCCGATGCTAGACCTTGATTGACTTCGTGCTAATGATACTTGCAGAACTCCTTATCACCTCGTACTACAACATTGTTAGACGAACGATGATTGACATGGTCCCAAAAGCCATCATGCTAAACCTCGTGCAGTAAGCATCTACCGGGTCTCCTTAAGTTCAGATCATGACAGAAGTACTGATGCTTCATAGGTTCACAAAAGAGGAGATGCAGCGCGAGCTACTCGAGAATATGTACCGGGCCAGCGAACTGGACGACCTACTGAAGGAGAGCGAATACACGATACGGAGGAGGAAGGAGTGTACACAGATGGTGGAGTCTTTGACGAAAGCGAATGAGATCGTCAACCAGGTCCAGTGAAAGATCTCCGTTTCCCATATGTCGGCCACGATACCCCTAGCGAACCCTCTCCTTGCAGCATTCGGGCACGGTCCATCCTAGGCTTGCTGTGCTATGCAAGCATCTTTCGCCCTTCTTCATGCAGTGGTTTAGTCATGGGCACATTGGGTTGATACCTTTTCACGGCGTTTTGTGTTTGTTTAGATCCTCCTTTCTAGCGAACATGATGGTGGTAGTTTAGATCCGGCCTATGGGAGGGCAGATTTGCTATTGGTAGAGAGCGGAGATAGATGTGTACCGATGCAATGAAGTGGACGAGCTATATTGCATTGCGTTGCTTACCTACTGCAAATAGCACTACCTTAGTTGGTGTATGCAATTTTAGCGGTACTTTATTCCACCACTAGAGTGTTTTAGTTAACTCGTCACCAATTAATCGCAGCTTTCCATTCCTTTATCTCGACATTCACAAAGCGATAATCAAAATCCTCTTGTTGATAATGCTTTTTGCGTCAACAATAGCCGGGCACTTCTTCACAGATGCACCATCTTTGCTTTACATAGAACAAGATATGTGCCTGGGTTGCATTGATCTCGTCTCGTCGCCGCAACAGCACCATGCTCCTGAATCAAGACGGCCTTTTCGACGTCCAAAAGGCTGTCAAAAGTGCAGAGCGCGTTGGCAGTGACTCACCCGAACGAAGAGATGGGGAGAACATGCGGTGAATGGGATGGATGGATTGATGGTTGGTTTAGTCTTGGTGACAATTTGCGGTTATGGGGGTTGCCTTCCTTTCCCACCTCGACGTCTGAGAGACACTCAAGGGTGCAAGCACTCTCGATAGTGAAGCACTCGAACGAGGAGAGGGAAATTCGTAGTGAATGAATTGACTGCTATTCATCTCTGCAGGGCTCATGGCTTTTCAATTTGGGTTCCTGATTCAACATCACCACCCGCAGGGTCATGTCACCTTCTTTCTCCGACTGTACATGGTTGATGCTTGACTGTAAAGTCAACCCAGCTTTACATAGGTCTCGTTGCAACAAGTGGAACAAGACTAATTCACAGAGACAAAGAAGGAAGCCACGGTGCTTAATTCATCTACATCTTTTCTTTCAGCGCAAGGCATTGTTTGACCTGCTCACAATTTACTTTGTTCTTTTTGTTCTTACAAAATCTTCCCGCATAGACCTTCGATACTGTTGATTTCCAGATATCCGTTCTTTAAACATGCATATATCAGCTTTAACATGTTTTGTACTGCTTACTTCATTTCTCAGTTTCACGACGTCGGCTCTACCTGCGCTACCGACTCAGGAACAATCTCAGAAAGACAATACAGGGTCGTTCAAGATTAAAGTTTTTCGTAAAGAAAGTCGAAATATTACATGGGTCCATTCAGGAGGGGTTCAATGGAGTACTCAAGTCTCCATAGGGTCCCAGACATACACGCTACTCATAGATACTGGATCTTCTGATTTGTAAGTTCCTCCTTGCTTTTGCAATTTTGAACTACTATACAATCTCTGACACTGGTTTAGCTGGGTCATCAGTACTGATACTCCAGCTTCTGAGCGGGGCAAGCACAATTTATATGATCCTGCAGCCAGTCCTACTTCTAAGGCCCTGCGTGGGGAAACGTTCCATATTAATTACTCTGTAGAGGGTGCCTCGGGCCATGTGGTTACGGATAAAGTCAACATCGGTGGTGCTGTGGTGGACCAACTGGCGATAGGTGTTGCGACAAAGGTCAGTAAGTATTTTCAACAAGGAAAAGAAGACGGCATTTTGGGCTTAGCTTTTAAGCATGGCAACTCGAGTAAGTGACATTCCGTTGTTTTGAGCCAACGTCAAGCATCCGCAAGGCCCCAACCTCCAAATTTGATGGACGGCTTTGCTTTGGGATTGTCTCATCATCTTCCCCTGCTTTACTAAACCAATACCAATCATTTGAGCATTCACTAACAACATTTCGTCATAGTCAAACCAAATCAGCAGCCTACTTTTATGGAATCCGTCCAGAAGAGTCTCGCCATGCCGGTCATGGCCTGCAACTTCAGGACGAAATCGCAGGGCACTTTGGAGTTTGGCGCCATCGACAGCACCGCGTACACAGGCCCACTCACCACTGTCCCTGTGAACAACCATACTGATGGTTCTTGGACGGTAGATAACGTCACCTTTCCTGCTGGCGATCGCACTGTCACACAGGGAATGCTCTTCGGTTCGTCTGCTCCCTCCCACAAGTGGTTTTCGTTTTCACTCATGTTATTCGCTAACTAAATCTCTATCTAGACACTGGAGCAGTATGGATGACCGTTCAGATGCCGGTCGCAGCAGCATATTGGGCTCAAGTCCCAGGAGCCATAGACTCGAACTACGGCAAAGGGAAATCAAGCAGCGATTGGTATTTTCCCTGCAACACTACTCTGCCCGATTACACTTTCGAGGCTGGAGGCAAAAAGCACACTATAAGTGGTTCATACTTCAATGGTGGCAGATTCGCACACAGTCCCCATGATCGTAAGTGTTCTGTTCCGGGGGCATTAGCCAGCTTTGCTTTGCTGACACTGCGGAACAGTTTGCACCGGAGCACTCCAGGGCGGTCGTGATCGTGGGAGCATGGGAACGGCCTTCTTCGCCTCGCATTACGTTGTCTTCAACCAGGCGGAACCTTCGATATCCTTTGCCCCCCACGCTTGATGCGTGCAATTGGGTCCCATCTGCAGCGCATAGGCGGCGCTCCATTGATGTGATTTGGGGCTTCCTCCTAGCGCCACTTATAGTACAACTCTTTCGGTCTTACATACCTCCGCAGCCTGAATCAATGCGCTCCTTTATCTGAAGATCTCGCGTTTTTTTTATACCAACGAGTTCTCGGATAGGGTTTCCAATTCCCGCACACCCCCTTCTCCTACCATCACACTCTCTAGTCTTTTCCCCCAGTAGACCTACTCTCGAATGAGCGTCCGCGCAGAACAACCGCTTCTGAATACGGTCAGGTCCATGTCATTCGTAGAAACGTAACAGCTACCTATTCAGAACCCACTCGGTCCCTTTTCTACTTCAAAAACTGCCCGTGACCCCCCATCCTCCCCCGTCACTTTACTCCCTCAGTCCGTCAGAACAATCGTCCAACTAACATACCTCCGCTCATCCTCATTGGAGGAATGAATGCCCATCTACATAAACCGTTTTGCTCTAGAATCTCAGCTTGGAGGGTGCGTCCCACTGTCAAAGTTCCGATGCAAAAGCAAAGTTCATGCTTCGCCCGTTACACTCATCGTGGAAAAGTCCCTCGGTTTTGAAAACTTCACAGCCAGACGTCATTGATTTGCCCGTGTATCGATGTCTTGCACTTTTCTTCAATTTTGCAGAGCCTGGATAAAGTTGTGGATGAGATGCTGCTGGAATCGCTGCTGGGAGTTGCTGATGGCTATGTATAGTTTTTATATCGTTCAGAAGTCGCTCGCCGGCGTGATTTTGGTTGGGACTTTGCTCCGTTGAGTCGCACATCCTTCACATCCTGCAGCTTTTTTTTTTTTTTTTTGGAAAAATTCTCTCTTTACTTACATAACCCCAGCATCTACTCTCCGTCTCTTCCCTTACTTCAACCATATCTCGCTCTACATGCTCCCTGCAGCAAACTCCTCGCAGGGACTTTCAGAGCTAGTGGTCTGAGATACTCTTTACGATCGCGAGACAAATTCTGGGAGACTGATGCACCGTAGAGCTGATTCCGCAAAATCTACGTAGATGGGGTTTTGGCTGATTGATATGTAATTCGGCACATGCTGCCGAAGCCGCAATTGCTGCGATGGGGCTGGTTGTTAGGGGAATAGAGCTTTGCAGTAATCTTGGGTTCGGGGATGAGAGGACATAAGTGATGATCTGGTTGCGGCTTTTCGGCCGCAACTAAGCTGGGTATGGGCTGTTCGAACTTATTCAGATAGTTCTTCGATGAGGATTGTACATATGTGCCTGTGTGCTGTTGTTTGTTGTGGATCGATCTCGCTAAAGGAAAATAGGAAACTCGAGGTTGGAAAAGACATTTAGTCGAAGACACGAAGGGAAGTGGCTGAGAGGTACACCTTGCTGGCTAGGGATCATTGTATGCGAAATAAGACGTTACGAGTAGCCGGATTGCACGCTGTTGGAAATAGAGAGTAGGTGAATCTCCGCGTCATAGGGCTGGGCCCGCTAGTAGGGTTTTCACCTACTGCCTCCTAGTTTGCCTCCTACAACCGCAACAACCGGTACAAATATGCGCCCTATGATCTTGTATTCAGATGCGCAAAGAAGGTTTTGGGTAATGGGAATCCTAAATGCGTTGGAAATAGGGGAGATGGTAATCTCCGCCTTCATAGGGCTGATAGGGCTGGGGCCCGCTAGTAGAGTTTCCACCTGCTCGCTCCTAGATAGACTCCTAACAGCAACAACCAATATATCAATATGCCCTCATATGACCTCTTATCCCAACAAAATGGGGAGCTTCTTTTTTTGAACCCAAGCCAAGGTTGAATGGTCTTTCTTACTTTCCCTCTTTATCCCGCCAACTTCAACCGCTTCAGGGAGGTGACTGTTCTCCCATCAAGATTTTGCGCATCGGAGTTTCCCTTGCTCCTCGTAAGCTTTGTTTGCAATCACTCCTTGCGGATCGTATAGAACGGAATTCTCTCCATCAGAGGGTTGTATTATTCTTTTTTGTGCCCGATGTGCTTTCTTTCTACTATCGACATCCAGTTTGCTGTTATCAGAGCGTCTTCGAGCTGTCAAAAGGGCTGATTCTCCGTTTTCAAGGCTTTTCATCTGGTTGGGATACTCCACTGTTGTTAGGGGCCGATGCCCTTCATGGTGAATAGAACGCCGTTTGGGACTCCGGGAAAGGGCTCTAAGAGAACTGTACCTTACCCTCTTAAGCCGACATGGAGGATCCTGGCTAGTGGCGCGTATTGAGAACTACCTTAGGAACGTTGACATTGTTTCTCTGCTCAGACCATGAACCCTGCGGACCAGCGTGTATTCACTCATTGCGGTTGATCAAAGCATAGCGCATGTGAGAAGTCGTTAATCGCGTCTGCGTGTCCCGAAAAGAGATTTTTAATCCATTCCAGCATTCTGCGAACCTCTTGTTTGAATCACAGGCCTAGGTCTGGTACTCGCCAATGCTGAAATTTCCAAGCTCCGTTTGTTGTTCTGTTCATCTCAAGTGTGCTTTAGAGTACATATCGCCGGAAAACCCGGTACCCAAAGATAACCAACATCAATCATAACGGTCATCTCAAAATCGTGTGGTGCGCCTCTTAAATATTCACGGGCGTCGGGTATGCCGAACCCCCACTTCAGGTCGGTACTCGATCGATGAATTCCGTATCAGGCGATGAAGACCGAGAAAGTTCCCGAATATAGTCCTTAAGGGCGTCCCGACTCAAGGGTTTTCTAGATCAATTCTGCAAACGCCGTCCGGAGCTTCGCCCAAGTCAACGCCCCTTCGGCTGATACCGATTTCAGCACGCCGTTTATCGATATGGAATATTTGAGCAACCAACCAGACTCTGGGAATACTGTACCAGAGGCATGTTTGCTATATTTACATTTCGATTGTGTATGAGTGGAAGCTAAGAGAATAGGGGTTAACACTCGTTTAGGGAGGTGGATACACTGAAAAACGATGACAGTTGAAGAGTCTGTGGCATGATACAGATGCTGATGAGTGCTCTGTAAAAGGCTGTCTCGGGATGTATCCGTAGGCATTCTCGGCGTTTGGTATTTATATCGAGCCGTGACAGCGACAGTTCAACATAGAATTGGTTATCAAACAACAGCAGATATGAAATCTACAAGTCTGGTATGTGATCTCAACTGCAAATCGTTTCTTAGTATTCCATAATCCTTGCGACATACACTAAATCTTCTATTGGAATCAGGTCCACGCGATCCTCACACTATGGCTACCGCTGATAGAAGCGACCGGCTTCCGAACGGTCGGTTCTTCGGGCGTCGCGGCTCAGATGGTCTTTACTCCGCCAAATACCACAACCGTCGTCTTCGTCGACAACTACCACGAGAACCACGGCGGACCAGGTGTTAATCTCACAACTGGCGCACATTCTGCAACGTCGTGGGTTTACGATGACGGATCTGGTATCTATGTTTTCGGAGCCGAGTACAACCTTCAGACTAATGGATTGCGGAAACTGCGGCCTCGAAGCAACACATTCTGCTCAGCTGGAACGTTTTTCGCTGACGGAACTCTCTTGAATATCGCTGGAGCAGAACCAGGACCAACAGGTGTTGATGAGGGATTCGACAAAATCCGTACATATGCGCCGGGGCCATGCAACGGTGATTGTGCTCATGACTGGGTTGAACAAGCCCAAACGTTGCAGCACAGACGATGGTATCCGACTGCGCAGACACTTGTAGACGGGAGTGTCTTAGTGGTTGGTGGATCTGACGTAGGAGGGCTGGTTCTGAACGAAGCCAGTATTAATGTGCCTACCTATGAAATAATCTACCAGGACGGGAGGAAGCCACCTCCAGCGGCTTTGCTTCCAATTCTGGATTTTACTGACGCTGACAACCTGGTACCTGGAAAATCTTACAATCTGTATCCGATGCGTGGGTCTAAGCAGATAACCCCGAGAGACTCGACTCGTGACTAACCCTAGATTAGTACACCTTCTGCCAAATCCATCAGTCGCGAACCAGATTCTTACAGGAGCCGGCAATCGTACGGTTGTTTGGGATTACACCCAAAACGTCCTTGTCAAGACTTTGCCGGATACGCCTCGTCAGCCCCGCACCTTTCCCTCCTCCGCGACTACAGTACTTCTGCCCCTCCTTGCCCCCAAATACAGCCCAACAGTCCTCGTTTGCGGTGGATCTTCTGGCGATATGCCCAACACTCTGGCCTTGAATGACTGCTACACCATTAATCCACAGGACGATTCCCCAATATGGACACCTACCGACAACCTACCAAACGGCCCTCAAACAATGTCCGATGGGATTCTCCTCCCGGACGGAACGGTCTTGATCCTCAATGGTGGAGGTATAGGCTCTGGTGGAGGTTACATGGCCGACAAGCCAGTGTTTCAACCTGTCATCTACAACTCCACAGCCCCAGCAGGAGCGAAATTCACGACCATGCCCGGTACCCAAATCCCTCGACTCTACCACTCCATAGCCACTCTACTTCCTTCCGGCGAAGTCCTAGTAGCCGGCTCAAACCCCAACGTATTCTACACCACAACCGGCAACGTTCCAAGCGGGTAGGCGTCCCTATTCCTCTTGCCCCCTATTTCACCGGCTAATCCCACCCCAGCTGGCCCTACTTCAACAACAACGGCCACCAATGCGCCCTCCAACAGCAACAATTCAAAACCTCCTCTTACCCAACCGAATACCGCGTCGAGCTCTTCTCCCCCCCCTACCTCTCCGCCCCGACTCCCCGCCCCCTCATCACATCCCTCCCCCCAACCTTATCCTACAACACCTCTTTCCAACTCCGCGCCGAAATCGCCCCTGGCTCCCCCTTGCTCGGCCAAGTGCAGATCTCCCTGCTCGCTCCAGGGTTCCATACGCACGGCGTGGCGATGGGACAGCGCATGGTGATGCTAGGGTTTGAGGCGAGTGCGAATGCGGTGATTGAGGAGGCGAGCGCGACGCCGGCGGTGGTGAATTCTACGGCGTTTACGGTGGCGGCGCCGAGGGATGCGAGTGTGATGCCGCCGGGAGTGTATTTGTTTTTTGTAGTTTATGAGGGGGTACCTAGTGAGGGGATGTGGGTGAAGGTGGGGGCGTGAGGAGCTAGAGAGGGGGAATTAGAGATGGGTATTCGGGCAAGTCAGAGTTTGGGGCTTCTGACTGCGAATAGGTGCGTAATATGACAGATCACATTTTCCGTTTTCGGATTTTACCAGCTTCCACATTAAACTTGTTTCCAAACTATTAATTCGAGTCAACCAATGTCCAAAACTACTAGTCATATAATCTTCCCTGACAGATTCTCTTCCCCTACTTCTTCTCTTCTCTTTTCTCCCTTCTATATAGGAGGAACCTCGGTGGAGGAAAAGGTGTGGGCAGCCCAGACAACGGCATATACCAGCATCTACACGCACCTTACCACCACCAACCACCCCACCGTCTATCATCCACTACCACTCACCACGGCCCCAGTAAACCAGCAAAAAACCACCGATTTCAACCAAGTCAACTATCCGCCCC
>JAABUO010001251.1_pt1 | contig 34486 bp, 42 predicted proteins | sample 5559291 | NCBI WGS metagenome assembly JAABUO01 (sample SAMN10711878, study PRJNA513372) | rock metagenome | isolation source: Antarctica rocks | place: Antarctica: Victoria Land, Finger Mt sud | reverse complement strand
GTTCACTTCAGCCGACTCCGTGACCTGCGCATTCGTCTAAACTCGCAGGTCAGAACCTGATGATGCTGACCCTTGCGCACCCTTGCGTGCCCGTCGTACGGGCAAGCAGCGGGCACGGCCCCGGCGCTCGTGTCAGGCATCGAGGTCGATGGCGCGGATCCCACGCGCCTGAACTGCGTAGAGGAAGGGCCCGGGTGCCGCACAGGCGGCAACCATCCGATCGGTGTTGTCGATGAACCGTTGCGCCATCTCGGCCGCCTTCAGGTTGCCGCTGGTGAGGCAGAAGGCCCTGACGGCGGAAGTCACGAGGGCGGCGCGCTCGACCTGCCGGTAACGGATCCGGTCGTCCTTCATCAGGACAGCCCGCCCTTCGGCCCCGGCGTCGGCGAGCCAGCGCTCGTCCGTAACGTCCTCGTCAGCCGGGATGCCGTAGTGCTCGGCCAGGGTCACCAGCTCGAGGCCGTGGGCTCGGAGCAGGGCAGGGACCTTGATGCGGCCGAGGCTGCGGTCGAGGAACAGAGTGGGAAGTGCGGCTCTGGGGGGTGCGTCAGGCAGCTTGCGTGGCGACACGGACGGCGTCCTCGAGCGCGTCGCCGGGCACCCCGTACTCCTCGGCGACCACCGAGAGCGGTTCGCCGGCGCGGAACAACCCGAGGACGTCGTCGAGTCGCGCGCCACCGTCGGCGAAGATCGGCTGCCCGAACCCTCGGGCCGGGTCAGCGATAACCCATGCGCTGGCGTATCCGGGGAGCCTCAGAACCTGGGCGTACCCGTCCTCACCGAAGGTGACCAGCTGCAGGTACTCCTCGACGATCTCGGCGAAGACACGCTGGCCGTTGCGGACGACGATGAGGTCGCGGGTCGCGTCGTCGTCACCCGTCTTGTTCGCGTAGTCGTAGATGACCTCCGCGCCGTCGGAGAACAGTTGCTGGGACGCGAGCGCGTGCGTGAGGCCGAACTGCTGAGACAACAGATCCAGAGCTGGCCGGATCCGCTGCAGCGGCACCCCGGACCTACGGAGTGCGGTGAGGACCAACCCCTCCGCGAGGCCTATGAAGGGGATCGATGCTCCACCTGTCGGCCCGACCGTGGAGAGGATCGGGGCCCCCACGACGGTCGGTCGGTGGTCGGACTTCATGGTGTACCCATGGGTCCAGTTGTTCAGGGTGCTCGTCGGCACTCGCAGGTAGCGCGCGGCCTCGGCCACGGTGTAGAGACCGTCGCTGAAGCGGTCGGGCCCGTCGGACCGCGCCACCGCAAGCGTCTTCGTCATGCAACCACCTCCGCGCTTGAGACCGCCCGCCAGTGTGGCAGCCACGGCCAACCAGCCCTGAGCGACACACGAGCAGCGAGGAGCAGAGACGCGTCAGACCGCTCGTCGGGAAGCCCGTCGCGTGGTGCCCGCTTCTGATCAGTCGTCGCTCGCCCGCTCCGTGACGCCGCGGGCGGGCCCCGCATCGCGCGCCTACCTGGGCATATGCCCGGCTCGATGCGCGCGCCCGTGCTCGGCAGACCAGGGTGGTGAACCGCCTGGACACCCAACGCGCCGACGTCCTGCGGTTCGCCACCCACTGGACCGTCCCGTTCGAAAACAACCTCGCCTAACGCGACATCCGCATGGTCAAGATCCGCCAGAAGAGCAGCGGCTGCCTACGGACCATCCCGACGCTGTGGCGGAGCGGCGACGGCGGTCAGACCTGGGTCGAGCAGCCACCGATGTGCGGCCTGGGGAGAGCCTCCGTCACGACGTCTCAGCCCGGCCGGACGGGTCCCTGATCGCCACCGGCGTACGCGACCAACAGACTTACCGGACGCACCTCGGGCTCTGGGCCAGCTCCGACGGCGGCCACTCGTGGACGTCGCTGATCGGAGACAGCTCCTTCCTCAGCTGGGGCGTCGACGCGTCGTCTACGGGGCTGACCGTCCGCGTGCTCGACGACCGGATCGTGGCCACGGTGGGGTACAGCGTCGACAAACCCGTCGAGGACTCCATGACCAAACCCGTTGCCACGCTCAGCCCCTGAGCGCCGCACCCGTCGACATCTCGATCGGCCACCCAGGGTGGATCAGGCCTGGACGCCCGTACCTGGACCAGCAACACCGGACTGGGGCCTACTCGGCCAGCCGGTCCGTCCGGCGCCGACGGCGCACGACGAGCCAGACCGTCCCGGCCGCGCCGGCCAGCAGCGCGGCGGGGTACGGGGTTTCGGGCAGGGCCGCTGTCGGCCCGGCGGACGGGACGCCGATCTGGCCGTCGTCGGCCGCGTACAGGCCCAGGCCGGTGGTCTGGCGCATGACGAAGTCCGCCGAGCTCTTCGAGTTGGAGGGCGTCGAAGGCCCGGCCACGCAGGCGCCGGTGCACCCCTGGGTGTAGGCGACGAGGGCCCGGCCCTGGCCGTCGACGGTGATGTCGTTGAAGTCCAGCAGGTTGCGCGTCGAGCAGATGTTGCTATCCTGCACGGTCTTGTTCGACGTCCCCTGCAGGTCGATGCAGCCGCGCTGCACCGGGACCGTGGGGGTGGTGTCCACGGTGGTGTAGGTCTTCCCGCCGTCGTAGGTGGTGGAGACGTAGAGGTGCCAGACCGCGCTCGCCGGGATCGCGGCGACGCCCCCGGTGGTGGTGCCGGGGTTGTGCTGGTCGTCACCGGCACTCGTGGTCCCCAGCCAGGCGAAGGCGGCCCGGTCGTCGTCGCCGGCGATGACCTCGGGGAACTGCACGTTCTGGATGCCCAGCGCCGAGCTGACGTCGACCGGGGTGGAGAAGGTCTGCCCACCGTCGGTGGAGGTCGCGATCTTGGCCTCGCTGGTGGTGCCATACCCGGTGTCAGCGGGGGTGTTCACGCCGTCCTCCCAGCCGAGGTAGGCGCGGCCCTTGCCGGCGGTCGCGTCGCCACGGCCGACGGCGACCGAGGGGTCGCTCTCGTCCGGGTTGGCCCCGGCATCGACGCGGTGCACCAGCCAGGTGGTCCCGTTGTCGGTGCTCACCTAGACCGACGGGTGTCCGCCGGCATACTCCGTGTTGGTCAGGTTGGCGATGGTCGCGGTGCCACCGCAACCCTTGACGGGGAGGTACGCCGTACCGTCCGGGCCGACCCGCAGGTGGCCGTGCAGCGCGGAGCAGGCCCCGCCCTCCGCCGCGAAGGTCGTGTTGGGGTCGCTGGGGTCGTTGGCGGCGGAGTTGTAGGCCGGCACGGCCGTGTTGAAGGTCAGCCCGCCGTCCGGGCTGACGGCGCAGCCCCCGTTGAAGGAGTTCTGCGCGCAGTAGTAGACGGCGTCGGCGTACACGTGCCCAGCGATGACGGCAGCGTGCCGGCGTGGAAGGGGCCGCCGCCCACGGTCTGGTGGTCCAGGACCGCACCGGCGCCGGAGCCCTGGCTCGGCGTGTAGGTCTTGCCGGCGTCGTCGCTGTAGCTGAACAGGCTGGTCGCCGCGGCCAGCTGCGAGACGGAGGTCCGCCCCGTGTGCTGGTCGACGAAGGTGATCGCATCCAGGCTGGTCACCGACGTCGTCGCGCTGGCATCCGCGATGCCCACCGTCGCCGGCACGGTCGAATCGTCGAAGGTCAGGCGCTTGTTCTTCGTCCCGCGCCGTAGAGCACGACGTTGCGCAGCGGGTCGTACCCGATCGAGGGCTCGCCCGTCGACGTGGTCGTGGCGTAGGGCGTGTAGCTGTTGACCGGGGCGACGGGGGGGCTGGCAGCCCGGGCGACGCCCACCGGCACCAGCGCCAACGCGACCGGGAGCACGACGCCCACGGCGCTCCCGATGGCCCTGCGGTTGCTGCTCATGGTGGTCCCCTCGTCGCCGGACTCGCGCTGCTGCCCGGGGGACTTCGACAGCGAGCTGCCCGGTCCTGCCCGCAGGTGGTGTGAAGTTCCTCCGGTGCGGGGGCGGAGCCAGCCCGCTCACCTACCCTGGGGGCTGATCGCCGGCGCACCGCAGCGCCCGCCTGGACGGGAAGGCTCCCCTCGTGGCCGAGGACACCTACGCGACGCTGCACACCTCGATGGGCGACATCGAGGTCAAGCTCTTCCCGGACCACGCCCCCAAGACGGTGCGCAACTTCACCGACCTGGCGAGCGGGCAGCGGGAGTGGACCGACCCGAGGACCGGGCAGAAGACGACCGCCCCCCTTTACGACGACACCGTCTTCCACCGCGTCATCGAGGGCTTCATGGCCCAGGCCGGTGACCCGCTGGGCACCGGCACGGGCGGCCCTGGTTACCGCTTCGCCGACGAGATCCACCCCGAGCTCACCTTCGACCGTCCCTACCTGCTGGCGATGGCCAACGCCGGCCCAGGCACGAACGGGTCGCAATTCTTCATCACACTGGCTCCCACCTCGTGGCTCAACCGCAAGCACACGATCTTCGGTGAGGTGACCAAGGGCACCGAGGTCGTCGACGCGATCGGCACCACGAAGACCGGGCGCAACGACCGCCCGGCCACCGATGTGGTGATCAGCTCCGTCACCGTCGAGCAGCGCCCCGCCTAGGCATGCCGTGACCGCCGAGCCGGGCACCGAGGACCCGCGGGCGCCGGAGCTGCCGGGCTGCGCCCGCCACCCCGACCGTCCCACCGGGGTGTCGTGCACGCGCTGCGGCAACCCCACCTGCCCCGAGTGCATGCGTCCGGCGGCGGTCGGCTTCCAGTGCCCGGCGTGCGTCCGGGAAGGCAGCCGCACCCAACGTCCGGCGACCACGCTCGTCGGGGCCCCGCCGCGCACCGGCATGCCGGTCACCTGGACGCTGCTCGGGATCAACGTGGCGATGTTCGTGCTGACCGGGGGTGGGGGCACCTTCGGCGGCGCGTCCGCGGCCCGCAGCTTCACCGACCTCACGACCAGCTCTTTCGGTATCGGCTACCAGCACCAGGTCTACCGGCTGCTCACCGGCGCTTTCCTGCACCTGGGTGTCTTCCACCTCTTCGCCAACATGTACGCGCTGATCGTGGTCGGCTCCGTCCTGGAGCCGGCGCTCGGGCGCTGGCGCTACCTCGCGCTCTACCTGGTCTCCGCCTTCGGCGGTGGGGTCGCCGTCTACCTCGTGGACCAGAACGGCGTCGGCGCCAGCGGGGCGATCTTCGGGCTCTTCGGGGCTGTGCTGATCCTCGTGCACAAGACCAAGGGCGACCTGCGGCCGATCCTGCTGACGATCGGGATCAACCTGGTGGTCACCTTCGCCGTGCCGGGCATCAGCAAGGGCGCGCACCTCGGCGGCCTGGTGACCGGTGCGCTGCTCGGCGCGGCGCTGGCCTACCTGCCGGCCGGCCCCCGCCGCACCTCGCTGCAGGTGGCCGCCTTCGTGCTCGCGACCGCGGTGCTGGTCGTGCTGACGGCCGTCCACACGGCGTCCTACGTCGTACCCGGCTGACCCGACGGCGCTCGTCCACAGGGGTTGTCCACACTGTGGACGAACGACAGGCGTGTAACTCTCAGCGCCAGCTGGTGAGCATCCCCACGGCCGCGAGGATCACGACGAGGGCCACCGCGTAGTTCCACCCGCCGAGGGCCGTCTGGCCGGGGAGCGGGCCGAGGGAGTACCCCACGATCCAGATGATGCCGATCGCGAAGAGGACGAGGATGGCCGCGCCGTACCACGCCGGGGAGGGTGGGCGCTTGCGCGCCACCGCCGCCGCTGTCGTCGCGGGCGGGGTGTAGGCCTTGCGCGACTTGCGGGTCCGGGACTCGGGCACCGGGCGCTCCTGGTCGGGTCGAGGGTGGGTCGGGTCGAGGGGTCGCTCCGCTGGCGGCGGACCTGTGCATCGTCGTGCGACGGTGCAGCGCTGCGGCTGCCGCACCGAGGGTTAGCGTACGAGGCCGCGACGGCTGCCCGGGTGCCGTCCGCACGTGTGGTGAGGAGAGAGGGGTCGCTGACCGTGCTGCTGCGGCTGGCGCGTGGGACCGGCGAGCTGCTCATGACGCTCGGCGTCGTCATCCTCCTTTTTGTCGCCTACCTGCTGTGGTGGACCGACGTCGTCCAGCACGCGACGCAGCACCACCTGCTCGGCCAGCTGCAGCACCAGTGGACCGCGCCGGTCGGGCCGGGGCCGGCCCCGAGCGACCCGAGCTTCGACTACCAGCACGTCGCCCTCGGGCAGGGCATCGCGGTGCTGCGGATCCCGCGTCTCGGCAAGGCCTACGAGCAGGTGGTGGTGCAGGGCACCGGCGTCGCCGACCTGCAGAAGGGGCCGGGGCACATCACCACGACCGCCGCGACGGGGCAGCAGGGCAACTTCACGGTCAGCGGGCACCGGGTCACCTACGGCCGCCCCTTCTACGACCTGGCCGAGCTACGCCCGGGGGACACGCTCGTCTTCGAGACCGCGGACCGTTGGTACACCTACGTCGAGGACGACCAGATCACCGTGCTCCCCACCGACGTCTGGGTCACTGACGCTGTCCCGCGGGGGCGTACGGCCGGGCGGCTGCTGACCATCACGACCTGCACCCCGCGGTTCTCCGCGACGCACCGCCTCGTCCTGCAGGGCCACCTGATGGACACCGACATGAAGCGGGCTGGCTTCCTGCCCGCGGCCCTGCGGGCGGTCTACGGCACCGCTGCTTCGTCATGAGCGCAACCCCGGCCGGCGGAGCGGGCTAGGTGTACGGCTGGCTCTGGCACCACCTGCCCGGCCCACCGGCCGTACGGGTCGTGCTCCTGCTCCTGCTCGCGGTCGCGGTGGTGGTGCTGCTCTTCCTCGTCGTCTTCCCCGCGGTCGAGCCGCACCTGCCCTTCGACCACGTGACGGTGGACAGCGGAGCAGGCTGACCGCGGCACCGGGCAGGATCAGCCGGTGACGCGCGTGCTGGTGGTCGACAACTACGACTCCTTCGTCTTCAACCTGGTGCAGTACCTCGGGCAGCTGGGCGCCCAGGTGCTGGTCCGCCGCAACGACGCGGTCGGCATCGACGACCTCGACACGCTGGCCGCGGAGGGGGCCGGGTTGGCCGGCGTGCTGATCAGCCCCGGTCCGAGCACGCCCGAGCGGGCCGGCGTGAGCATGGCGCTCGTGGGGGCCTGCGAGCGACGCGCGCTGCCCCTGCTCGGGGTGTGCCTCGGCCACCAGGCGATCGCCGCGGCGCACGGCGCGGTGGTCAGCCGGGCGCCCGAGCTGCTGCACGGCAAGACCAGCCTGGTCGAGCACACCGGTGCCGGCGTGCTGGCGCCGCTGCCGCGCCCCTTCACCGCGACGCGGTACCACTCCCTCGCGGTCCAGGAGGAGACGCTGCCGTCGGAGCTCGAGGTGACCGCGCGGACCGCGAGCGGGGTCGTGATGGCGCTGCGCCACCGCACGCTGCCGGTGGAGGGCGTGCAGTTCCATCCGGAGTCGGTGCTCACCGAGGGGGGGCACCTGCTGCTGGCCGCCTGGCTCGAGCGTTGCGGTGACCCCGCGGCGGGCGGGCTGGCGCCGCCGCTGGCCGCGGCGGCGGACGCCACCCGCCGCTCGGCCTTCGCCGCCGCCTGAGCCTCCGGGGGCAGGCCGCGGCGGCGACTACGGGGTCGGGCTGGGTGCCGGCGGTGCCGGCGGCGCTGGTGCGCCGGCTGGCGGCCCGCCGGTCGGCGGCGCGCTGGCGCTCGATGACGCGGGTGGCGGCGTGTCCGTCGGGGGCGGTGTGGGGCTGGGGGTCGGGCGGGGCATCGCGAGCACGATGCTCACCGACTGGCCGCGCTGCACCCCGGTCACGCTGGTCGAGGGGTTCGAGCTGATCACCGTGCCGGGGGGGCTGTCGCTGGCCGCGGAGAAGACACTGCCGAGCACCAGGTCAGCGGCCTGCAGTGCCTTGGCGGCCTGCTCCTCCGTCATCCCGAAGAGCGGCGGGACGCTGGTGGAGGTGTTGACGATCGTGAGCGTCACGACGAAGTTGTGCCGGACGACGGTGCCCTCCGGCGGGGTCACCGCGACCACGGTGCCGGGGGCCTTGGTCAGGTCGGTCACGAAGGTGGGCGGTGCGACACCGATCGTGACCGCGTGCAGGTTCTTCTCCGCCGTCGACTTCGACTGCCCGACGATCCCGTGCGGGACGGTGACCATGAGCGCGCCGGCGCTGACCGAGAAGCCGACGGTCTTGTCCGTGGTGACCTTGATACCGGCGATGATCGTCGGGTCGAAGACCTGTCCGACGGGGATGGTGTCGGAGCTCTTCTCCAGGATCGCGCCCGGCTGCAGGCCCGCCTGGCGCAGCGTCGCGACGGCTTGGTCCTTGGTGAGCCCGGTCAGCTGCGGGACTGCCGCCGTGCCGGTGGAATGCTGGCTCAGCGCGCTGCGCGCGACCAGCGCGGAGATGGCGAAGACGACGAGCACCGCGAGCACGAGCAGGGCGTAGACCAGACGGTGCCGGTTGCCCTCCGTCCGGCGCGGTGGCGGCTCGGGCAGCGTCGTGGCCCCCGTCGGGACCCCCACGTCGACGGGTACGGGGGCCCGCAGCGCCCTCGTGCGCTCGTCGCGGGCCTGCACGAGCGGCGCGGCGACCGCTTGGCCGGCGGCGAGGCGGCGCAGGTCGGCGCCGAACTCCCCCGCGCTGGCGTACCGGTTGTCCGGGTTCTTGGCCAGCGCCTTGAGCACCACGGCGTCCATCGCCGGGGTGATCTCCGGGTCGAAGCGCGACGGGGGGGTGGCGTCCTCCCGGACGTGCTGGTAGGCGACCGAGACCGGGCTGTCGCCGACGAAGGGGGGCCGTCCGCTGAGCAGCTCGTAGAGCAGGCAGCCGGTGGAGTAGACGTCGCTGCGGGCGTCGACGTGGTCGCCCCTGGCCTGCTCGGGGGACAGGTACTGCGCCGTGCCGATCACCGTCGCGGTCTGGGTGACGGTCGAGGCGCTCGCGGTGACGGCCCGGGCGATGCCGAAGTCCATCACCTTCACCTCACCGCTACGGGTGAGCATCACGTTGCCCGGCTTGATGTCGCGGTGCACGATGCCCGCGCGGTGGGAGTACTCCAGCGCGGTGCACACGTCGGCGGTGATCTCGATGGCGCGCCGCGGGAGCAGCCGGCCCTCCTCGCGGAGCACCTCGCGCAGGGTGCGCCCGTCGACGTACTCCATGACGATGAAGGGAGAGCTCTGCGCGGTCCCCTCGTCGCCGGTGTCGTAGACGCTGACGATGGCCGGGTGGCTGAGGGACGCGGCGCTCTGCGCCTCGCGCCGGAAGCGTGAGAGGAAGGCGGGGTCTCGGGCCAGGTCGGGGCGCAGGACCTTGATGGCGACCTCACGGCCGAGGCGCACGTCGCGGCCGGCGAAGACCTCGGCCATCCCGCCGTAACCGAGCGGCTCGCCGACCTCGTAGCGGCCACCGAGCAGCTCGCCGGTCGTGTCCGCCACCGCACCCCTCGTCGTCGCCGCCTCGGCCGGGCCCCGCTCCGTGCCGCGACCACGGTAGTCGCGAGGGCTGGGACCGCCGACGGTCACGGCTTGCCCCGGTCGGCGAGGGCGGCCTTGAGCACCGCGACCGCGACGGGGGCGGAGACGGCGCCGCCGGTCGCCTCGCTGGACAGGCTCCCGCCGGCCTCGACCACCACCGCGACGGCCACCTGGGGGGCATCGGCGGGCGCGAAGCCGGCGAACCACGCGTGCGGCGGCTGGCCGGGCGCGTTCTGCGCCGTGCCGGTCTTGCCGGCCACCGGGACCCCGACGTCGCTGGAGGTCGTGGGTGCGGTGCCGCCCGGACCGGTCGGCCCGAGCATGAGCTGGGTGAGCGTGGCCGCATCGGCGCTGCTCATCGGCTGGCCCAGCACCGTGGGGGTCGCCGTGGTCAGCACCGAGCCGTTGGGCTGGTCCTCCTCCGCCACGAGGTACGGCGCGAGCTCGCTGCCGCCGTCGGCGATCGCCTGCACGACCATGGCGATCTGCAGCGGGGTCGCGTCGACGCTGAACTGCCCCAGCGCGGAGAAGGCCGTCTGCGGCGCGTTGAGCATCGTGGGGAAGATCGATGGCGCGACCGGCAGCGGGAAGCCCGCAGGCGCGGTCCCCCAGCCGAAGGCCTGAGCCTGCTGGCGCAGCGCGTCCTGGCCGAGCGCGACCCCGAGGCCGGCGAAGGCGGTGTTGCACGAGACCTTGAGCGCCTGGGCGAGCGTGATCATGGCGCCGCCGCAGCTCTCACCGCTGAAGTTGGTGACCGCGGAGCTGGTCAGCTGCAGCGGGAGGCGGTCCGGGCTGGGGATCAGCGTCGTCGTGTCGTACCGGCCGCTGGCGAGCGCCGCGGCACTGTCGACCAGCTTGAAGACCGAGCCGGGGTGGTAGGCGCGCTGGGTGGCCCGGTCGAGCAGTGGCTGGGCCTTGTCGTTGTTGAGGGTGTTGTAGGCGGCTTGCACCTTGGCGCCGTCGGTGCCCGCCAGCGGGGTCGGGTCGTAGGACGGCAGCGAGACCAGCGCCAGCACGGCGCCGGTCTTGACGTCCAGGGCCACGAGCGCGCCTTGGCCGCCGGGGCCGACGGCCTTCTGCAGGGCGTCGTACCCGGCCTGCTGGGCGCGGCGGTCGATCGACAGCGTGACGAACCCGCCGATCTTCTCCTTGTTCAGCAGCGTGTCGGTGACGTTCCGGATGGCTAGGCGGTCGTCGTTGCCGGAGAGCAGGTCGTCCTCGCTCTGCTCGATCCCGCGGGTGGAGACCACACCGGCCCACCCGGTGATGGGGGCCATCAGGGAGCCCAAGGGATAGCTGCGCTGGTAAGGGACGTTGGGGCCGGCACCGGGAGCCCGCTCGCTGTGCGCGACGAGGGTGCCGTCGGCGAGGCGGATGTCGCCGCGGTGGGTGGTCAGCGCGGTCAGCCTCGGCCGGGGGTTGCTCTGCAGGTGGTCGATCGAGCGTGCGTCGACCACCTGGATGCGCGTGGCGTTGGCCAGCAGCAGCACGAAGAGCGCCAGCGCCGCGACCGCGAGCTTGCGCAGGCCCCGGTTCACGAGAGGCTCACCGGCGGGGCACCGCCTGGGTCGGGGCGTCCGCGGTGCGCAGGATGCTCGACGTGGGGGCGTCGGGCAGCACCGACGGTGGTCGCCGGGCGGCGTCCGAGACGCGCAGCAGCAGCGCGACCAGGGCGAAGTTGGCCACCACGCTGGAGCCGCCGTAGGACAGGAAGGGCGTCGTCAGGCCGGTCAGCGGGATGAGCCGCATGACCCCGCCGACCACGACGAAGACCTGCAGCGCCAGGCTGATCGACAACCCGCCGGCGAGGAGCTTGCCGAAGCTGTCGCGCACCCCGAGGGCGGCCCGCAAGCCGCGGGCGACGATCAGCCCGTAGATCACCAGCAGCGCGAAGATGCCGATGAAGCCGATCTCCTCGCCGAGCGCCGCGACCACGAAGTCGCTCCGGGAGTAGGGGACCAGCTCGGGGTGCCCCCGCCCCAGCCCGGTGCCGAGCAGGCCGCCGCCCGCCAGCCCGTAGAGCCCTTGGGCCAGCTGGTAGCTCGAGGACAGCACGTTGCGCGCGACGAAGGGGTGCAGCCAGATGTCCACCCGCTCCCGGACGTGGCTGAAGAGCTGGTAGCTCGCGACCGCCCCGCCGGCGAAGAGCAGCAGCCCCACCGCCAGCCAGCTGGTCCGCTCGGTGGCGACGTAGAGCACCGCGATGAACATGCCGAAGAACAGCAGCGAGGAGCCGAGGTCCTTCTCCCGGACGAGGACCGCGATGCTCGCCAGCCAGGCGATGAGCACCGGGCCCATGTCGCGGGCGCGGGGCAGCGGCAGGCCGAGGAAGGACCGCGTGACCACGCTCATCACGTCCCGCTTGGCGACGAGGTACGACGCGAAAAAGATGATGAGCAGCAGCTTGGCGATCTCACTCGGCTGCACGCTGAAGCCGGAGAAGCGGATCCACACCCGCGAGCCGTTCACCTCGGAGTAGCGGGCCGGCAGCACGCTGGGCGCGAGCAGCAGCACCAAGCCGGCGAGCGCGGCGGTGTAGCCGTACCGGCCGAGGACGCGGTGGTCGCGCACCAGCGCCAGCACGGCGACGAAGACCCCGACCCCGATGCCGATCCACACCAGCTGCAGCGGTGCGTAGGCGCGGCTCGTGGTGCCGCCGTCGATCCGCCCGATGATCACCAACCCGAGACCGCAGAGCAGAACGGTCAGCGGCAGGATCAACGGGTCGGCGTACGGCGCCAGCCGGCGGACCGCGATGTGCGCCACCGCGGCGAGGGCCAGCAACACGGCCGTGTCGCGCAGCACCGACAGGGTCAGCGTGTTGGTGCGTCCGATCGCGGCCGCGGCGGCGGCGACGGCGGTGACCGCCACGGCGAAGAGGACCAGCCCGGCCTCGGTCCCGCGTCGACGCCGCGGTGCGCCCACGCCGACCGGGAGGGCCGCCGCGCTCACGGCGTCGCTCCTGGTGTCGGTGTGGCTGGTGTCGGTGTGGCTGGTGTCGGTGCGGGGGTCGGCGTCGAGGGTGCGGGGGTGGGTGTCGCTGGGACCGCGACGGGAGGCACGGTGCTCAGCCGGTGCGCGATCGCGAGGGCGTCCGCGTGGCCGCTCGCGTCGATGCCGTCCTCGACCCGGCGCCGGTCGGCCTCGCCGAGGGAGGTCGCGGGGGCGAGCCGGTCGGTGACCTGCTGCAGGTGCAGCCCGGCGACGCTGCCGGGGACCCCGCGGAAGACGACGACCCGACCGCCGGACACGCCGACGTACCACTCGTGGTCGAGGTACACGCGGAAGCCCACCAGACCGGCCACCAGCAGCAGCAGGGCCAGGGGGATGACGGCAGCCGGACGCAGGAAGCGGCGGGTGGGGCTGGCGGCGGGTAGGGGCGTCGTGCGGCGCACCCGCACGGGGCGACGCAGGAGGGCGGCGGCCCGCGAGGCTGGTGATCCGCCCGCCGCGGCGGGTGGCTCGCCGTCGGGGTTGGCTGCGCCGACGATCTGCGGCCCGGTGGTCGCCGCCGGGCTGCCGGCCGGGGCCCGCTGCACGACGTCCGCGACGATCGCGGTGATGTTGTCCTTGCCGCCGGCGCGTAGCGCCAGCCCGACGAGGCGCTCCGAGGTCTCCCGCGGCGTCGGCAGCGCCATCGTCTCGCCGATCGTCTCCTCGCTCACGTAGTCGGAGAGACCGTCGCTGCACAGGAGGTACCGGTCGCCGAGGAGCGCCTCGCGGACGCGCAGGTCGACCGGCACCCCGTCGGGCCGGCCGTCCATCGCGCGCGTGATCATGGAGCGCTGGGGGTGGCTCGCGGCCTGCTCGGCGGTCAGGTCGCCGGCGTCGACGAGCTCCTGCACGTAGGTGTGGTCGTGGGTGATCTGGGTGAGCGCCCCGTCGCGGTAGAGGTACCCCCGGCTGTCGCCGATGTGCGCCAGGCCGAGCCGCTGCCCGCTGGCGAGGATCGCCGTGGTCGTCGTACCCATGCCGCGCAGCTCGGGCTCGCCGGCCACCATCTCCGCCAGATGGGTGTTGGCCTCTTCGAGCGCCTGGCGCAGGTCGCCGAGGATGTCCGCGCTCGGGGCGTCCTCGTCCAGCTGCGCGAGGGTGGCGATGACGACCCGGCTGGCCACCTCGCCGGCCGCGTGCCCGCCCATGCCGTCGGCGACGGCGAGCAGGCGCGGCCCGGCGTAGGCGGCGTCCTCGTTGCCGTCGCGGACGTGGCCGAGGTGCGTCTCCACCCAGTAGTCGAGCTCGAGCGTCACGCCCGCAGCTCCAGCACGGTGCGACCGATCCGCACCGGCGTCCCGGGCGGTACGGGGGTCGGGTTGTTGATCTTGCGCGTGCCGAGGTAGGTGCCGTTGGTCGAGCCGAGGTCCTCCACCATCCACACACCGTCGCGCGGCATCAGCCGTGCGTGGTGGTTGGAGACGAAGTCGTCGGTGAGCACCAGGGTGCTGGCGTCGGCCCGGCCGATGGTGACGGGCGCGTCGCCGAGGGAGATCGTCGTACCGGCCAGGGCGCCCTCGGTGACCACGAGGGTGGGGGCCCGGGTCCGCCGGCCCTTGGGCTCGACGGCTGTGGTGGCCAGCTGTGGCGCCTGCGCGCGACGCTGGCGCCGGGCACCGGCGGGGCGCGGGCCGAAGAGGTCGGTGCGCAGGGCGAGCACCACCGCCAGCACGAAGAGCCACAGCAGCGTCACGAAGCCGATGCGCAGCGCGAGGATGGCGACGGGGGGGACCACGGGGGTCAGCCGCCGGCGCGGTAGGTCAGGGTGGTCCCTCCCACGAGGATGCGGTCGCCGTCGCGCAGCTGGTGCGTGCTGACCCGGGAGCCGTTGACGACCGTGCCGTTGGTCGACCCGAGGTCGACCAGGGTGTGCCCCTCGCCCTCGCGCCGCACCTCGACGTGCGCCCGGCTGATCGCCGTGTCGTCGAGGCGCAGGTCGACGTCGCGCGCCCGGCCGATCCGCACCACCGGGGCGACCAGGTCGTACCCGCGGTCACCCGGCAGGACCAGGCGCGACGGGGTGCGCGGGGCGTGGCCGGCGGCCGGCGGCGCGATGGCGGCCGGGGCGGGGCCGGCAGGGGCGGGGGGCGGGTAGGCAGGCGCCCCGGGGACAGGCGCGAGCGGGGCTGCCACGACCGGGACAGGGGTGATCGGGGCCGGGGTGATCGGGGCCGGGCCGAGCGGGGCCGGGGTGATCGGGGCGGGGGTCATCGGGGCGGGCGGGGCCGGCTGCACCTCCTCCGCGGCCAGCGCGCGGGCGCCGTCCTCGCTCACCTCCGCGTCGACGCGGAAGACGCCCGTGTCCAGGCCACGGTCATGGCCGAGCGTCACGCTGACCGGGCCGACGAAGTCGTACCCCTGCGCCTGGGCGTGCTCGCGGAGCATGGCGGCCAGCTCGTTGCCCAGCGCCGCGGAGTAGGGGGCGAGGCGGTCGTGGTCGCGGTCGCCGAGCTCGACGACGTAGGCGTTGGGCACCAGGGTGCGCGACGCGCTGCGGACCCGCCCGCGGTCGGCCTCGTCGGTGAGCGCCTGGGCGATCTCCACCGGCTCGACGCTGCCCTTGAAGACCTTGGCGAAGGCGCCCTGGACCAGCCCGGAGAGCCGGCGCTCGAAGGACTGCAGGGCACCCACACCGGTGATCGTAGGCAGACCCGGCAGCCGGCCCGGCGCACCGGCCGGGTGCCGGGCCCGCGCTGCTAGCCTTCCCAGGCTCCTCGGGCGAGTGGCGGAATGGCAGACGCGCATGGTTCAGGTCCATGTGTCCGAAAGGACGTGGGGGTTCAAGTCCCCCCTCGCCCACCCAACCCAACCCAAGCCATTCATGCTGACGTCGACCGGCGGCGTCAGGCGGAGCCGGGCAGCAGGCGGTGCGTGAGGCGGAGCTCCACGGCGCCTCCGTCGCCGTCCGGGTCGACCTGGTAGGCGTACGCGTCGGGCCGCTCGGCGACGACGTCGACGAGCTCCTGACCCCGGAGGCGCAGACCGACGCCGTCATCGCTCGCCCAACCGCCCGAGCAGCGTGTCACTGCTCATCATCACCGCCACGGTGACCGGCAGGGCGTCGATGCCCGGGTCACCGGTGAGCGCGCCGAGCAGCGCGTCGTAGCGGGCCTGGTCCGCCGTCCGCGGCCCGTCCGCCCCGTCGCTCGGCGCGGAGCCGCTCCCCGAGCGCCGACACGGCCTGCCAGATCCCCTGCTGGGTCTCCGCCGGCCCGGTGACCAGCAGCGCGTCCCGGGCGCGGGTGACCCGGCGCTCCGCGCGCTGGCCGTCCGCTCGGGCGTCGGTGTCGGCCTCGCGCAGCGCGGTGACCAGGCGGTCCAGCTCACGGCTGAGCTGGTAGGCACTCAGCTCCCCGGCCAGCTCGAACCCCCGGGCCTGCCCGCGGAGCTGCCCGGCCCGGTCCACCCCCCGCGCCGCCGACCCCGCGGGCGATGGCCGGGGCGTGCGCGGCGCTGATCCGCCCGTCCCGCAACGCCAGCAACGTCTCCACCAGGTCGGTGCTGGAGCACCCGGGCATCAGCGACGAACGCCGCCCCGGCCCACGGCCCCAACCCGAGCGCCGCGCCGATCTCCGCCGCCTCGTGGTCCAGCAGCTGCGGGTCCCCGACGACCGGCCCGGCCAGCCGGGCCGCGGCCTCGTAGCGCTGCGCCGCGATCCACCGGGCTGGGAGTTCGATCACCAGCAGCTGCGCCAGCCCGGCGTCCCAGCGCTGCTCGGCGCCGAGCCGCGCGCGGACGAGGGGGTGCCGCTCCCTCTCGACCGTCTCGCTCACGTGTTCGACCGTACCCGTCACCGAGGGCGACCTGGTGGCTGGATGTGACTGCAGTGCAGCGGTACCACGCACCGTCACCGCTGGTCCGCTCACCTCGCTGTCGGGCTCCGAAGAGGCCAGATCCGGGGGTGGAGTCCGGGACGCCGCTCACCGCACGGCGCAGCGACGCGCCCCCCAGGGTGGACCAGACCACCTCGCCGATGGTGCGGCGGCGGCCCCCGTCGACGCTGACGCCGTCGATCCTGCCCGACTCTCGCGCTCGGCGGCACCCGCGGCGAGTTCTCCGACGGCCGACCACGGGACCGTTGCCGGGCTCCGCAGCCCTCGGCCAGACTGCCGCTGTGCCCGAGCTGCCGGAGGTCGCCGCGCTGGCGGACGTGCTCGCCGAGCGGGCGGTCGGGCGGGTGGTGGCCTCGGTCTGGCCGGTCGCGATCAACGTGCTGAAGACCTTCGACCCGCCGCCCTCGGCGTTGGCTGGGCTGGAGGTGGAGGCGACCGCCCGGCACGGCAAGTTCCTCGACCTGACCGTGGGGGGGCTGCACCTGCTCATCCACCTGGCCCGCGCCGGCTGGCTGCAGTGGAAGCCGGCGCAGCCCGCCGCGCCACCGCGCCCCGGCAAGGGGCCGCTGGCACTGCGCGTGACCCTCGACGACGACAGCGGCTTCGACCTCACCGAGGCCGGTACGCAGAAGCGGCTGGCCGTCTACATCGTCAAGGACCCGGCCGAGGTGCCGGGCGTCGCCCGGCTCGGCATCGACCCGCTGGCGGAGGGCTTCACCGTCGAAGCGCTGGCCGGGCTGCTCGCCGGGCAGCGCGGCCAGGTCAAGGGGCTGCTCACCGACCAGAGCGTGCTGGCGGGCGTCGGCAACGCCTACAGCGACGAGGTGCTGTGGGCGGCGCGGCTGTCGCCCTTCAAGCCGGCGGGCAACCTCACCCCGGTCGAGGTCGAGGCGCTGCACACGGCGATCACCTCGACGCTGCACGACGCGGTCGGCCGCAGCTCCGGGCTGGCCGCCGGTCAGCTGAAGAAGGAGAAGAAGAGCGGGCTGGCGGTCCACGCCCGTACGGGGCTGCCGTGCCCGCGCTGCGGCGACACCGTGCGCGAGGTGAGCTTCGCCGACAAGAGCCTGCAGTACTGCCCCACCTGCCAGACGGGCGGCAAGCCGCTCGCCGACCGCCGGTTGTCGCGCCTCCTGCGCTGAGGGTCAGCAGGGAGGATGGGCCGGTGACCCCTTCCGAGGTGCCCGGCGTCGACCCGGCCCAGCTCACCCCGCAGGCGCTCGAGCTCCCGCTCATCGACGTCCGCGAGGACGACGAGTGGGCCGCCGGCCACGCCCCGCAGGCCAGGCACATCCCGCTGGCGCAGGTGCCCGACCGCGTGACCGAGATCCCCCCCGGCGCGCTCGTGGTGTGCCGCGGCGGAGGACGGTCGGCCCGCGCTGTCGCGTGGCTGGCCGGTCAGGGCGTGGAGACGCTCAACGTGACCGGGGGGATGGGCGCCTGGGCGCAGGCCGGGCTGCCGATGACCTCGGAGAACGGTGAGACCCCCGCGGTGGTCTGACCCCGGGCAGCGAGCCGGGTCAGGTGCCCGAGCCCCAGGCGGGCGGCTGCTCTCCGGGCGCCGGCGAGGGTGCGTCCTGCGCGGGAGGGACCGCGAGACCGGGCGCCGCGAGACCGGGGACTGGGCTGCTGGGAGCGGGCGCGTCGTACCCGGGCTGATCGAGCGGGTCCAGCGTCGCGGTCGTGCTGCCGCGCGGCAGCTCGCTCCCGGACCCGCGCCCGCGGTCCCGGCCCTGCTCCGCGACGCAGACCCGGGCGGCGGTCATGCCCGCGAGCGCGAAGAAGAGGACGTCGAGGAGGCCCAGCTCGGCCCGCAGCTCGGCGCGGAGCAGCGACAGGTGCCGGGCGAGCATCGTGAAGGCCTTGGTCTCGGACAGCCCGGTCGCGGAGGACAGCACGTGCGACACGACGAAGGTGTCGCCGAGCGCCGTGCCGAGCAGTGCCAGGACGACCGCGACCACGACGAGCCAGCGGTCCCGGCCACCGAACCGACCGACCGCGAAGCCCACGAGCGCACCGAGCGCGACGGCGATCAGGCCGATCTTGTAGTTGCTCGCGGCGATGATGACCGCCCAGACCACGGCGCCGACCACCGCCGCCACGACGCCGCCGAGCACCCCCAGCAGGGGGCGGCCGCGCTCACCGCGGGAGGCGGCGCGCGGGGAGCCGGCGTCGGACTCGGGGCTCATGCGCGCCGACGGTAGGACCTCGGCACGTGCGCCGGGTGGCGCGCTGGGAGGCTGCTGCGGTGACCGGTCCGGGCAGGCCCCCCTCGAGGTCGAGCCGCGCGCACCTGCACGACCGGCTCGACCCGCCGCCCCGAGCGTGAGCGCACACGCGCCCTACGAGGTCGACTGGACCGGCCGGTGGCACGGCGTCGCGCGCGGTGTGGAGCGCCCGGGCGACGTCACCGCCCTCGCCGCGCTCCTCGCCGCCGCGGACCGCGATGGCACTCCGATGACGGTCGCGGGGGGGCGTACCGGGCTGGTGGGTGGGGCCGTGCCGCCGCCGGACGGCCGCGCGGTCGTGCTCTCCACCGAGCGCCTCACGGAGCTCGGCGAGGTCGACGTCGCTGGCGGCTGTGTGCTGGCCGGGGCCGGCGTGCCGCTCGCGGCGGTGCAGCGGGCCGCCGCGGCCCACGGCCTGGAGTACGGCGTGGACCTCGCCGCCCGTGACACAGCCACCATCGGGGGCACCGTGGCCACCGACGCGGGCGGGGTGCACGTGGTGGGGGCCGGCAGCACCCGCGCGCAGGTGCTCGGCCTGCAGGCGGTGCTCGCCGACGGCACGGTGCTGGACGGGCTCGACGCCCTGCCCAAGACCGCCACCGGGCCCGACCTGGCCGGTGTGCTGTGCGGCAGCGAGGGCGTGCTCGCCGTGGTGACCGCCGCCCGGCTCTGGCTGCGGCCACGGCCCGCCGCGATCAGCGTCGCGCGGCTGCCGGCACCCACCGTCGAGGCCGCGCTCGAGCTCGGGGCGAGGGCGCGGCGGCTGCCCGGGCTCCGGGCGCTCGAGTGGGTGGTGGCGCTGCCCGGTGTCGCGCCGCACGTCCTCGTGGAGGTCGCGGGCCCGGCGGACGGTCTGGCCGCGCTCGACCCGCCGGAGGTGGTCGAGGACGCGCCAGGGCGGGCCGCGCTGTGGGCGGCGCGGGGGGCTGCCAGCGAGACGGCGGCGGAGGCCGCGGCTCGGGCTGGCCGGGTGCTGCACAAGCTCGACGTGGCCGTACCCGTGCCGGGGTTGCCCGCCCTGCTGGCCCAGGTGTCGGGGCTCGGGGCTGAGGTCCTGCTGTGGGTGCACCTCGCCGAGGGCAACCTGCACCTCAACCTGCTGGGTGAGCGGCTGGGCGAGCCGGATGCCGGGCTGGACGAGCGGGTGCTGCGCCTCGTCGTCGCCGCGGGCGGCAGCCCGAGCAGCGAGCACGGTGTCGGGCGCGCCAAGGCGGCCCTGCTCTGGCGCCTGCAGCCCGAGCGGCTGGCGCTGCTCCGCCGCCTCAAGGTCGCGCTCGACCCCCGCGGCACGCTGAACCCCGGCGTCCTCCTGCCCTGAGCGGCGTTCACCCCAGCGTGCTGGCCAGAGCCCCACCGAGGGCGTCCCCGCTGACCCAGGCGCCGCCCACCCGCGAGCGCTCGCCCCAGCCGTCGCCGCAGACGCCGACGCTGGCGACCAGGGCGTAGGGCTCGGGCCGCCCCTCGGCCGGTTTGGCGAAGCCCCAGCGCTGCACCCGGGACCACCCCGGCGGCCCCAGGGCACCGAGCACCTCGCCGGTCGCCGCCAGCAGCGCCGCGCCGCTCGCGGAGGGGTCGGCCAGCCGGGGCGCGGCGAAGGCGCCGGTCGAGTGCGCCGTGAGCACAGCGGCGCCGTCGCCGCGGCGGCGCCCGTCGTCGGCGACCCAGGACAGGACGGGGTGCCCGTTGACGAAGACGCCGTCCAGGTCACCCCACGTCCGGCGCTCCCAACCCGCGGCGAGGGCCAGCACCGGCTCCCACCGCCGCCCGGTCAGGTCCTCGCGCAGCTCCCCGAGGTGACCGTCGGTGGGCAGCAGCCGCGCTGCCTGGGGGTCGGGCATCGCCAGCACGACCGCGTCGTACCCGCGCCGCCGCTCCCGGGCGCCCACGGAGGCGGCCGCGTCGGTGACCGCGAGCTCCACACCGTCGGCGCCAGGACTGACCGCACTGACCGTCACCTGCTGGTGCACCACCACCCCGGCCCTGGCCGCGAGGTCGCCGACCAGGCTGCGCAGGCCGCGGACCGCGCCGTACCGCACCGGTCCGCCGTGGTCGGCCGCGCTGAGCCCGCCGTCGCGCCAGGAGGAGAACCGGTCGGTCCACGGCCGGGCCAGGCCCCGGTCGACCCAGGACTCGACCGTGGCGGCGAAGCCCTCCGGGCTGGCGGTGAGGTACGACGCCCCCATGTCCACCGGCCGGCCGGCGACCGTGCGCACCGCCATCCGGCCGCCCACCACACGGCCACGGTCGAGCACCTCCACCGCGAGACCGGCGGCGTGCAGGCGGGCCGCGCAGGCCACCCCGGAGATGCCGGCGCCCACGACCGCCACCCGCGCCGTCACCGCGGCAGCCCGAAGATCATCAGCACGGACCAGGTGATGTGCGTGACGGTCGGCGCGAGGATCCCCCGGGTCGCGCGGCGCTCGAGCGCGAAGAGCGTCCCCATCACCGCGGCGGCGAGCACCAGCGTGACGTTGAGCGCGGCGGCGGTGACCGCGACGTAGACCACGGTCGACCACAGGGCCGGGTGGTGGCGACCGAAGGCGGAGTAGACCGCGCCGCGGAAGAAGACCTCCTCGCCGATGCCGTTGAGCACGGCGATGAGCACGGCCAGCCACCGTGATCCGGTGTCCGCACGGGTGATGATCTCGGTGATCTACGCGGGGCCACCATCACCGGGAGGTGCCTGACGAGGTCGCGCAGCATCTCGAAGCTGGCGCCGCCCGCGCCGATGACGATGCCCGCACGCAGCACGGTGACCGGCACGCCACCCTCGCCCAGCAGGTGCTCGACCTCCCGGCGGCTGCGCAGGTGAGGTGACAGGTCGTCGGCGTCGTCGCCCAGACCGCCGAGGTAGATGATCTGGCGGACCCCGGCGGCGGCCGCGGCGCGCGCGACCGCGCGGGCTGCCTCGGCGTCGCGGGCCACGAAGTCGGCGCGGTCCAGGGAGTGCACGAGGTAGACGAGCACCTCCACCCCGTCGAGCGCGGCAGGCAGCGAGGCCGGGTCGGCGACGTCGGCGGCGACCGCGGTGCCCTGCCCGGGGTAGTGCTGCGGGTGACGGGTCAGCGCCCGCACCTGGTGGCCGGCGGCGGCGAGCTCCGGGACGAGGCCCCGCCCGACGAACCCGCTCGCTCCCGCGACAGCCACCAGCACGTCAGATGCCTGCCCGCGCGAGGGACCGGCCAACAGTGCTGAGGACGGAAGTGCCGCGGCTCTAGAGTCCGCCCGGTGAGCCGTCGCCCCCCGCGCACCGGCCGGACCCGGCCCGAGGAGACGTCCTCCGCGCACCGGCGGGCCGCGCGGGCCAGCCGCCAGGCCCTCTACGAGCCCCGCCCTTTCGCCGGGCGCCCCGACGAGGCCGACCTAGTGGCGCTGCGCGAGGTGGTGCCCAGCGCGACGGCGCCGCTGCGCCTGCGCGCCGAGCCCGGCCGCGACGTGGTGCTGGCGACGGTGCTGCCGCTGGCCTGGCCGGCGATGGTCCGTCGCGACGGGCAGGTCGTCCTCGCGCTGCAGACACCGGCCCGCAGCGGTGACCTCGGCCGCGACCTCGGCCAGGCGCTGGCGGCTGCGCTCCTGGCCGCGCTGGGCAGCGGCCTCACCGACCTGGGCGAGCCCGACCCGACGGCGCCGCGCCTCGACGACCTCATCACCGGTGACCCGCTCGCGGTGACCGTCCACCCCGGCTTCGACTGGTGGGTCACCGAGGACCCGACCCCCGAGGTCATCACCTCCCTCGAGCAGGCCAACGCCAGCGTCGTGCCCACCCGTCGCCTGCGTGGCGTCGAGGCGGCCTACTGGTGCCGGATCGGGGCGCGCGCCCACCTGCGCTGGGCCCTGCCGTACGAGGAGGACGCGCTGCTCGACGCGCTGGCCCGGCTGCACGTCTCCGGCGGCCTCGGCCTCGGTGAGCAGGGCCGCTACATCGGCGCCTTCCGGGCCTGCGGGCTGGTCGTACCCGTGTGGGACACGCCGGTCGGCGATGGCGTCGCGTCGACCCCCGCGGGCGACGACGCGCTCGCCACCGCGGTCGAGCCCGCAGCAGCCGCCTTCGCCGGGCGGTTGGCCGAGGCGCTGGCGCTGGACGCGCCCCTCACCGGCGACGAGCGGCGGGCCAGGGCGGGCGTCGTCGGGCGGCAGGTCACGCTCCGCTGAGCCGCTGCGTCGGGGGATGCGCTCGTCAGGGCAGCGGGGCGCGCTCCACCGGGCAGCTCATGCACCGCGGGCCACCGCGGCCGGAGCCCAGCTCGGAGCCGGCGATCCGCACCACCTCGACGCCGGCCGCCTCCAGCCGCGCGTTGGTCCGCACGTTGCGCTCGTAGGCGACCACCGAGCCCGGTGCGATGGCCAGCGTGTTGCAGCCGTCGTCCCACTGCTCGCGCTCGGCGGTGACCGGGTCGAGCCCGGTGTCGATCACCCGCAGCTCGTCGATGCCCAGCGCCGCGGCTGCGGCCGCGAGGAAGGGGAGCGGCCCGTCGACCGACACGCCGGTGGCATCGGGCCCCGGCTCGAGCAACCACGCCTCCAGGCCGCCGGCGAGCGCGGGGTACATCACCACCGCGTCACGGTCGACCATGGTGCAGACCGTGTCCAGGTGCATCGTCGCGCGCTCCTGGCTGATCGGGACGGCCAGCACGACGCTGGCCTCGCCGGCCGCGAAGACCCGCGCCGCGAAGTCCTCGACGCCGGCCGGCGTGGTGCGCGACCCCATGCCGACGGCGAGGATCCCGGGGCCCAGCACCAGGACGTCTCCGCCCTCGAAGGCACCGCCGGCCCCGAGCTCCGCGCCCGGCAGGCGGGGTACGGCGGACAGCCGCGGGTGGTGGCGCCAGACCACGTCGACGAGCGCGGCCTCACGCGTGCGCGCCGGCAGCGACGGCACGGCGACCGCGAGGGAGCCGCCGACCCGTACGGCCGTGTCGCGGGTGAAGAGCAGGTTGGGCAGTGGCGGCACCGCGAACTCCGTCGGCCCGCTGATCCTGGAGACCAGGCCCCCCGGGGCGGCGACCTCGCTGTGCACGACGCCCGCGACCAACGCGGTGGCCAGCTCGGCGGGGGCCAGGTCCAGCAGCTGGGCCCGGAGCACCTCGGCGAGCGACGGGCCGAGCGCGGCCGGGCGCACGGTCCGGCTGACCAGCTCCTCCCGTGCCGCGCCGAGGCTGAGCACCTCGGTGAGGAGCAGGTCCAGCGAGAGGACCTCGACCCCCCGGGCCCGTAGCGCCGCGGCGAAGGCGTCGTGCTCCTCCTGCGCCCGCTCCACCCCCGGCACGCCGTCGAAGAGCAGGTCGGCGGCGTTGCGGGGGGTGAGCCGGGCCAGCTCTGCGCCGGGGCGGTGCAGCAGCACGCTGCGGAGCGCGCCGACCTCGCTGTCCACCCGGGGCGCCGGCATGGGCGGCAGCGTACGGGCGGCCCGTCGCGGCTCAGCCGAGGAGCCGGGCCGCCTCGGCCGCGGCCCGGGCCAGCACGGTCACCGCGGGCAGGCCGAGCGTCGCGGCGGCGGCGGCGACGTCGTCCCACTCCGGTGTCGCGGAGACCACGGTGCCGTCGAGCTCGGCCAGCTTGACCCGCACGGGCGCGCCGTCGACCGCGACGCGGGCCTCGCGGCGAGCCAGCGCGACCTTGGTCACCGGCCACGACCGCAGCCCGATCGTCGTGGTCTCGGTCAGCAGCGCTCGGCGCACCGAGGGCAGGGCGCCCGCCGACGTCAACGCGGTGACGGTGTGCGCCGGGCGGCCCTTCTTCATCTGTACGGGGGTGAGCCAGGCATCCAGCGCACCGGCGGAGAGCAGCGCGCTGAGCACCCCCGGCCACAGCCGCGGGTCGAGGTCGTCGACGTTGGCCGCCACCAGGTGCTCGGTCGGCGGCGGGTGCCCGAGCACCACGCGTACGGCGTCGCTGACCCCCACCGCCACCGGCGTCATGACCGGTGCCTCGCCCACGTGCAGCTCTGCGACCGGGCCGCTGGCCACCCCGAGCGCGTCGGCCACCGCGCGGGCCACGGCCGGGTCCGTGAGCGACGCCGCGCCACTCACCCAGCCGACGAGCGGGCGCGCGCCGACGAGCCGGCCGCCGCCGCCGGGCTCTGCGAGCGGGCCGGGGCCGCCGGGCTCAGCCACCGGGCCGGTGCGCGCGGCGGGCCACCCGGGCGGCGTGCACGCCGGCGCCGTACCCGTTGTCGATGTTGACCGTGACGATGCCGGGGGCGCAGCTGGCGAGCATCGAGGCGAGCGCGACGAAGCCGCCGGCGGAGACGCCGTACCCCACGCTGGTCGGTACGGCGACGAGCGGCGTGCCGACCAGGCCGGCGACGACGCTGGGCAGCGCCCCCTCCATGCCCGCGACGACGATGAGGCAGTCGGCTGCGGCGAGCCGGTCGCGGACGGCGAGCAGGCGGTGCAGGCCGGCGACACCGACATCGTCGATGCGGCTCACCCCGGCGCCGTGCACGGCGGCGGACAGCGCAGCCTCCGCGGCGACGGGGCCGTCCGAGGTGCCGGCGGCCACGACGAGCACCGAGCCGACCGCGGCTGGCAGCGGACCCACGGTGGCGCAGCAGGCGTCCGGGTGGGTCACGGCGTCGGGGAAGGCGGCGGCCAGGGCGGCGAGGGTGGCGGCGTCGGCCCGGGTGACGAGGGTCGCCGTACCTCCCTCCGCGCGTAACGCCCCGACGATGGCGACCGTCTGCGCGGGCGTCTTGCCGGCCGCGTAGACCACCTCGGCGTCCCCGGTGCGCGTCGCGCGGTCGAGGTCCACCCGGGCGAACCCCAGGTCGGCGACCCGCTCCCCGCGGCCACCCGCCCCCTCGCTCACCGGCGCGAGGTTAGGCCCCCGCCTCCTCGCGTCGAGAGGTGACCTCTCGACACCGACACGCCGGTCGGGGTGTCCAGATGAGCCGCGGCGCCCCTGGCTCGCGGCCGATCTCGACACTCGTCACGGCGAGTCCGCGTCGAGAGGTGACATCTCGACGGGCCGGGGGGTGGGTGTACCGGCCCTACGCTGCGGTCCGTGGTGCTGGCGCCGGGGGTGACGAGCGAGGTGGCGGTCGCCGCAGCGGTCGTGGCCGTCGTCGCGCTGGCGGCGGCGACCCTCGCGCTCACCCGGCTGACCCGGCTGCGCCACGACTACGCGCTGCTCGTCGGTGGGTCTGGGGCCGACGACCTCGTCGGGGCGGTGGCCGGCCATGCGCGTGGCGTGGAACGGCTGCGTGGCGACGTCGGGCGGCTCGCCGAGTCGCTGGCCCGCGCGCAGGGCGACCTCGCCGACGCGCTGCGCCACGTCGCGGTGGTGCGCTACGACGCCTTCCAGGACATGGGCGGCCGGCTCTCCTTCTCCGCGGCGCTGCTCGACGACGCCGGCGACGGGCTCGTGCTCACCTCGATCAACGGCCGATCGGAGACGCGCACCTACGCCAAGGGTGTGAAGGGCGGCGCGAGCGAGGCCACCCTCTCCCCGGAGGAGCTGCAGGTCATCACGCACGCCCGCGCCGCCGCCCGCGGCTGAGCCGTGCCCGACCCGGCCGGCGGAACGGCGTACCTCGGACCCCCGGGGACCTTCTGCGAGCAGGCCCTGGCGCTGCTGCCGGCCGGGCTGCGCACCGGCCCGCGGCCCTGCCCCACCGTCGCCGACGCGCTGGACGCGGTGCGCACCGGGCACGCCGTCCGCGCCCTCGTGCCCTACGAGAACAGCTCCGAGGGCTCCGTCGCCGGCACCCTGGACGACCTGGCTCGCCCGGACGCCGCGCCGCTGGTGATCGCCCGCGAGGTCTTGCTACCGGTGCGCTTCGCCCTGCTCGCCCGCCCGGGCAGCCGCCTCGTCGACGTACGAGAGGTGAGCTCGATCGGCCCGGCGGTCGCGCAGTGCCGCGCCTGGCTGCGGGCCCACCTGCCGGGCGTGCAGGTGACGGCGGCCGCCAGCACGGCCGAGGCCGCCCGCCGGGTAGCCGCCGGGCACCCCGGGTCGACGCCCGACGCCGCCATCGCCGCGCCCGTCGCCGCCGCGACCTACGGGCTGACGGTCCTGGCCGACGACGTCGGGGACGCGGCCGCCCCGGTGACCCGCTTCGTGCTGGTGACCCGGCCGGCGCCGGTGGGCGCCCCGACCGGGGGTGACCGCACGACCGTGGTGCTCTACGAGCGCGACGACCACCCAGGTGCCCTGCTGGCGATGCTCACCGAGCTCGCGACCCGCGGGGTCAACCTCACCCGGCTGGAGTCGCGGCCCACCGGGCAGGGGCTGGGCTCCTACTGCTTCGCGGTCGACCTCGACGGCTCGGTCATGGAGCCCCGCATCGCCGAGGCGCTGGGCGCGCTGCACCGGCTCTGCGCCCGGGTGACCTTCCTCGGCACGTACCCGCGGGCGGACGGGCTGGCCAGCAGGGCCGGCCCGTGGGCGGCCGAGGAGGACTTCGCCGCCGCCCGGGGGTGGCTGGCGGCGCTGCAGAGCGGGAAGCCGGTGGCGGGCGCGTGAGAGGGTCCGAGGCGCCATGAGCGACCGACCGGTGAGGGGGCAGCCGTGATCGACCTGCGGCTCCTGCGCACCGACCCCGAGCGGGTGCGTGCCTCGCAGATCGCCCGTGGCGACGACCCCGGCGCGGTCGACGTGCTGCTGGCCGCCGACGCCGCCCGCCGCGCCACGATCGACACCGCGAGCCGGCTGCGGGCCGAGCAGAAGGCGGCCAGCGAGGCGGTCCGCGGCGCGACCGACAAGGCTGCCGCGGTCGCCCTGGCCAGGGCCCTCAAGGACGACGTGACCGCCGCCGAGGCGGCCGAGAGCGCGGCCGAGGCAGCGCTGGAGGTGGCGCACCTCGCCGTACCCAACGTGATCGCCGACGGCGTCCCGCCCGGCGGTGAGGCCGACTTCCGGGTGGTGACCGAGCCGGCACCGCCGGTCCTGGGCTTCCCCGCCCGCGACCACCTGGAGATCGGCGAGGGGCTGCGCGCGATCGACACCGTGCGCGGCGCCAAGGTCAGCGGCGCCCGCTTCGCCTTCCTCACCGGCGTGGGCGCGCTGCTGGAGCTCGCGCTGGTGCAGCTGGCCGCGCAGCATGCCACCGCCGCCGGCTTCACGCCGGTCGTCCCGCCCGCTCTCGTGCGCCCGGAGGCGATGCGCGGCACCGGCTTCCTCGGGGCGCACGACGCCGAGGTCTACCGCCTCGCCGAGGACGACCTCTACCTGGTCGGGACCAGCGAGGTGCCGCTCGCGGCGTACCACTCCGGGGAGGTCCTGGACCGTGCGTCGCTGCCCCTGCGGTACGCCGGCTTCTCCTCCTGCTTCCGCCGGGAGGCCGGCTCGCACGGCAAGGACACCCGCGGCATCATCCGGGTGCACCAGTTCGACAAGGTCGAGCTCTTCTCCTACACCACGCTCGCGGCGGCCGACGAGGAGCACGGGCGCTTGCTCGGGATGGAGCGGGCCTTCCTCGACGCGCTCGAGCTGCCCTACCGCGTCATCGAGGTCGCAGCGGGCGACCTGGGCAGCAGCGCGGCCCGCAAGTACGACTGCGAGGTCTGGCTCCCCTCCCAGGACCGGTGGATGGAGGTGACCTCCACGTCGAGCTGTACGGACTTCCAGGCGCGTCGCCTCGCCACCCGCACGCGGACCGAGGACGGCGCGACCACCGCGGTGGCCACGCTCAACGGCACGCTCTGCGCGGTCGGACGGACCATCGTCGCGCTCTTGGAGAACCACCAGCAGGAGGACGGCTCGGTCCGGGTCCCGGCGGCGTTGCAGCCCGGCCTCGCGGCGTTCGGGTACGGCGAGGTGCTGACCCCTGTCTGAGCGTCCAGTCCGGCTGGTCGCCAGCGACCTCGACGGCACGCTCGTGCGCTCCGACGGCACGGTCAGCGACCGCACCCGCGCCGCGCTGGACGGCCTGCGCGACGCCGGCATCGCGCTGCTCCTCGTCACCGGCCGGCCGCCCCGGTGGATGCACATGATCGCCGAGCAGACCGGGCACAGCGGGGTCGCCCTGGTCGCCAACGGCGCCGGCGTCTACGACCTCGCGACCGAGCAGCTCACGCGTACGGACCCGCTGTCGCCCGAGGCCGCGACGGAGGTGGCGGCTCGGATCACCGCCGCGGTGCCAGACGCGGTGCTCGCCGGGGAGAGCGGGCTGACCTTCTACCGCGAGGCGGCCTACCGCTCCGACTACCAGGACCTGCCCGGCACCCGGATCGTCGCTCGGCAGGCCGTCACCGCCCAGCCCTTGCTCAAGCTGCTGGTGCGCACGCCCTCCCACGACGCCGACGCGCTGCTCGCCGCGGGCCGCGCGGTCGTGACCGAGGACCTGGCGACGCTGACGCACTCGAGCAGCGGGGGGCTGCTGGAGATCAGCGCGGCCGGCGTCAGCAAGGCCAGCGGGCTGGCCAGGGCGGCGTCGGAGCTCGGTGTGAACGCGACCGAGGTCATCGCCTTCGGTGACATGCCCAACGACCTGCCGATGCTGGGGTGGGCCGGCCGGTCGTACGCGGTCGGCAACGCGCATCCCGAGGTGGCGGCGCTGGCGACCGCGCGCACGGCCAGCAACGACGACGACGGGGTGGCGCTGGTGCTAGAGCGGCTGCTCAGGGGCGAGCCCGTCTAGAGGTACTGCCCGGTGCCGCTGCCGCCCGTACCCTCCGGCCGGCCGGGCGGCGCGAGCTGCGGCCGGCCGCGCATCTGCTCGAGCTGGATCCGGGTGTTGACCTGCTGGGCGACCAGCGCGGCCTGGATGCCGTGGAAGACGCCCTCGAGCCAGCCGACCAGCTGCGCCTGGGCGATCCGCAGCTCGGCGTCGCTGGGCACCTCGTCGGCGCCGAAGGGCAGCGCCAGGCGGCCGAGCTCGTCGCGCAGCTCGGGGGCGAGGCCGTCGGAGAGCTCGGCGATCGAGCGGCCGTGCAGGTCGGCCAGGCGGAGCCGGCTGCGCTCGTCGAGCGGCGCGGCCTTGACCTCCTCGAGCAGCTGCTTGATCATCGTACCGATCCGCATGACCTTGTCGGGCGCCGACACCAGCGAGGCCGGGCCGCCGTCGCTGCTGCTCATGACCGTGCCCTGGCCGTCCGGGCCGACGAGCACGACGGAGGTGGACCCGCGGCCGCCGGGATGGGCGGGCTCCTCACCGCCCGCGTCGGTGCCGTCGTCGCCCGTGGGCTCGGTGGTGCCGTCGGTCGCGGGGAGGGTGCCGCCGTAGGTCTCGCTCTGGCTGTCGGGGTGGACGACCTCGGCCTGGCGCTCGGGGCTGGACGGCTGCTCGCTCATGCGCTCCCCCTGCCCGGTCCGGCCCCTCCTGTCACAGCGCGAGCAGGACCTTCCCGATGTGTGTGCTGTCGGTCAGCAGCTGATGGGCCTCACCGGCGCGGTCCAGCGGCAGCACCCGGTCGACCACGGGCCGCACCCGCCCGTCGGCGATAGCGGGCCAGGTGTCGCGCAGGGTGCCGGCCACCACCCGCGCCTTGTCCTCGGTCGAGCGGCCGCGCAGGGAGGCGGCGGAGAGCCGGGCGCGCTTGACCAGCAGCACCGCCATGTTGAGCTCGGCGGTCGCCCCGCCCTGGAAACCGATGACGACGAGCCGGCCGTCGGGGGCCAGCGCGTCGACGTTGCGGGCGAGGTACTTCGCGCCGATGCCGTCGAGGATCGCGTCGGCACCGCGCCCCCCGGTCGCCGCCCGCACCTCGGCGACGAAGTCCTGCTCATGGTAGTCGATGAGCACCTCCGCGCCCAGCTCCGCGCAGCGGGCCAGCTTGGCCGCCGACCCCGCGGTGACCGCGACCCGCGCCCCGATCACGTGCGCGGCGACCTGGATGGCGTGCGTGCCGATCCCGCTGGACCCGCCGTGCACGAGCAGCAGCTCTTGTTGTTGCAGGGCCGCGCCGGGCGCTACGTCGACGACGTTGCTCCACACCGTGGCGGCCACCTCGGGCAGCGCCGCCGCGGTCACCAGCTCGACCCCGGCCGGTACGGGGAGCAGCTGCCCGGCTGGTACGAGGACCTGCTCCGCGTACCCACCGCCGGCGAGCAGGGCGCAGACCTCCTGGTCGACCTGCCACCCCTCGACGCCGGCTCCGAGGGCAGCCACGGTGCCGCTGCACTCCAGGCCGAGCAGCTCGCTGGCCCCCGGCGGCGGCGAGTAGTGCCCCTCGCGCTGCAGCAGGTCGGCGCGGTTGACCCCTGCTGCGGCGACGGTGACGAGCACCTCGCCCTGGCCCGGGGCGGGCAGGTCGGGCACCTCGGCGACGGCCAGGACCTCGGGACCTCCCGGGTGGGTGATGACGACGGCGCGCATGCCGGGCACGCTATGCGCGACGCTCTTGTCTTGCGCCGGGTGTGGCTCCGCAGCAGGTGGGCGAGCAGCGGAGCGCAGGCGGTTGACGCTGCGGACGGGTGCGAGCACGCTGAGATGACCTTCGACGGGTGGGACAGATGAACAGGTCAGTCACGGTCGTGCTGCTCTTCGTTGTCGCGGGGTGCGCGACCAGCAGTCACGTCTCCGGGAGCAGCGACACGTCCGGCATCAGGGTCTCGACGGCGCCGTCGAGCGCGTTTGCACCGTCAGCGTCCGTGACGAGCCCGTCGCCCGCCCTGCCGGCGGCCAAGCCGCCGCACTTCTCCAGCCCGGAGGCGGCGATGCGCTACCTGGCCACAGCGTGGAACGACCGAGACGCGGTCGCCCTGCGCCATGTCACTGACCCGAGCGCCCGCTACCAGCTCGACGCGATGCACTCCGAGGCGGTCAACCTGAAGCTGAGCCGCTGCACGCGCCAGCCCGCCGGCGACTACCAGTGCACCTTCAGCCACGACTTCCCCTCGGGCTACCAGCGCCCGATGGCCGAGAAGCACGGTGAAGCCGTGTTCCTGGTCGGCCCCGCTCTGACGCCGGGTTGGTACATGACCGTCTACCAGCACTGCGGCTGAGTCCGCCTCGCAGCCAGCGCCAGCTCCTGTGACGCTGTCGACCCCCGAGTCGGAGGCGGCATGGGCCGCGAGCATCGCCGCGCTCGAAGGAGCAGCTAGCAACCGCCGGAGCGGATGCCTTCCGGGCGGAGGCTCTCGCGGCGCTGCGCTCCTCCGACCCGGACGTCGTCGTCGGGCGTGGCGTCGACGCGCTCTGCCTGCTTGTCCTCGCCCACGAGGAGGAGCTGCCGCGGGTGCTCCGCCTGATCACCCGACTCGCCGTCCACCCCGACGAAGACGTGCGCTGGTCCGTCGCGCAGCTGCTGGGCAGCACCGGTGACCACAGAGCACTCGACCTGCTCGTGCGCTTCGTCGACGATGTGGATCCCGACGTGAGGTGGCAGGTCGCCTACGGCGTGCCCGAGATGCTGGCGGGGCGCCGCGAGCCCAGTCATCGGTATCGAGGCGCTTGCTGTCTTGGCGCATGACGATGATGACGAGGGCGTCCGCGACCGGGCTTGCCTCGGTCTTGGCCTCTTCACCGACATCGACACGGCCGACATCCGAGCCAGTCTCCACCGCGCAGTCCACGGGCACGCCGACAGCGACGAGGCAGCCGACGAAGCACTCGTGAGCTTGTCGGGAAGGGGAGACACGACGATCCCGCCGACGTTGCTCCGCCGTCTGGACCCCGCGGCCAACCCGCGCCCCCTCGTGGTCAGGGCCGCCCTGGAGCTGGCTCACGCCAAGACGTACGCGGCTCTGAGAGATCTGCGGAGCAGTGGCTGGCACGACGTGGCCCATCCGACGTTGCTGGTGGAGGCGATCGCCGCCTGCGCACCCGGCTGACGGCCGAGCTCCGCGCTGGCCTCACGACCTGGTGGACGCCTCACCATCTCAGGCGCTGCGCAGGTACTCCGCAGCGCCCGGCGCACGACCTCCGAGACCGTGACCCCGTCGTCCGCAGCTCGCGCCCGGGCCTGCGCGCGCAGCTCGGCGTCGAGCCGTACGGACCCGACTGCCTTGACCTTGTCTCCCAGCGGCGGGCGGCCCCGCCCACGCGGCCTCCCCTGCAGCTGGTCCGCGGTGTAGCCCCGCTCAGCCTCGGCCGCGAGGTCCGCGATCAGCACGTCGTCGACGGTTGTCCCGTCGCGCTTCACGTCGTACCTGGTCATCAGTCGCTCCCTTCGTCGGGTGCCGGGCGCGGGGCCGAGGTGGCCTCTGAGCTGCGCAGACGGAGCGGAGGGCGTGGGATTCGAACCCACGGGACGGGGGTCACCCGCCCAGCGCTTTTCAAGAGCGCCGCACTCGGCCGCTATGCGAGCCCTCCTGGCCGGCCCATCCTGCCCTGCCTGAGCGAGCCGGTAGGGTGCCACCGCACGACCGGGGCGACCCGGGAGCGCGTTGGAGGCTTCGCCTAGTCCGGTCTATGGCGCCGCACTGCTAATGCGGTTTGGGTCTCAAGCCCATCCCGGGTTCAAATCCCGGAGCCTCCGCGGGTCCACCGGCCCTAGGCTCGTCCCGGCTGGTGGTCTGCACTGCCCGCGCTCGTAGCTCAACGGATAGAGCATCTGACTACGGATCAGAAGGTTGCAGGTTCGAGTCCTGCCGAGCGCACCACGTCTGACCTGGGCGTTTGCCTGCATCGTTGCTCCTGCCTGAAGGCGCCTGAGGGCGCGTGGCTAACAAGTGGCTAACGAGGCCCTGCGTCAGGCCCCGCGATGAGGCGGGCGATGAGGTTGGCCGCATCTGCGTCCAGCACAGGGCTGACGTGGCTGTACGTGTCCAGCGTGAGCAGGACGCTGGAGTGCCCGAGCCGGTCGGCCATGATTTTGGCGGGGATGCCCGCAGCGAGGCCCAAGGTGGCGTGCGTGTGCCGCAGGTCGTGCAGTCGGATGACGGGTAAGCCAGTCCGGCGGACGAGCACTCCGAAGTGCTTGGTGACGAAGTCGGGCGTGTAGGGCTTGAAGTCCGGGCGCGTGAAGACGTACGTGCGGTCGCCGTGCCCGCTGGCGGCCCGGTGCTCCGCTTGCCGGCGCTCGTGGCGTCGCAAAAGCGACACGGTGCCCTCGTCCAGAGACAGGACGCGATGACCTCGACGGGTCTTCGGTTCGCCAGGCACCACCCGGTCGTCGCCTAGGTACACCAGCTGGTGATCGACCAGCAGCCGTCCGCGTTCGAGATCGACCTGTTGCCAGCGGAGGCCCGTGGCCTCGCCGCGTCTGAGCCCTGTCGTGGCGATGAGCGCGTTGAGCGGTCCGACAGGGTCGGCGGCGGTGGCAGCAAGGAAGGTGCGGAGCTGGTCGGCGGACCAGACCCTCATCTCAGGCCGGCTCCGACGAGGCAGCTGGGCGCCGGTGGCCACGTTGTTGGGAACGAGGCCCCAGCGGACTGCGTCGCGCAGTGCGGTGCGGAGCGTGGCATGGACGATGCGGACAGAGGGGGATGCGAGGCCGGCGCCTCCCACACTTTTGGGCTGGACCAACGAGGCGAGCAGCTCGTTGACGTCAGGGGTCGATAGCTCGCGGAGCTGACTGCCACCGATGCGCGGGCGCAGGTGAAGCCGGACGCTTGCCTCGTACGACGCGACCGTTGAGGGGCGGAGGCTCGAGAGTCCGGGCAGCCACCGCTCCTGGAGGAACGCGCCGACGGTCAGTCGCTTGACGTCGAGGACCATCCCGGCAAGGCGCCGCCGGATCTCTTCCTGCAGCGCGTCCTGAGCCGCGCGCTTCGTCGCAAAGCCGCTGCGCCACACCTGCCGACGCTTGCCGTTGGCCCCCTCCCCCGACTCCAAGATGAACGCCCACGGCTTCTTTCGAGGCGGCCCGCCCGTCACCGAGGGGCCGCGCTTGACGACCGACCCGTGCATCAGCCGGTCTGACGCGGCGGCACCGGCGAGACCCCTAGAAGGGCCAGCAAGGGCGCGGTAGGAACACGGATCAGCTTGCCGACGCGGATGACTGGCGTCGGCCACCGGTCGGTGCGGACGAGCTCGTATGCCGCCGTACGACCGACGCCGAGCACCGCGGCGGCAGTAGCCAGGTCGATGACCGGCGGCAGCGCGGCGAGGTCAACCTCTGTGATGGTGGTCATGGCGCTGCTCCTGGGAGTGGGTGGTTGGCACATCAAGAAGTCGTCGCGCTGTGGCCGTTAGTGGGGCGGACGGCGCCCAGGTAGGTGCCGAAGCCCGCGATGTGCTCGACGCGGACG
>JAABUO010001250.1_pt1 | contig 34496 bp, 30 predicted proteins | sample 5559291 | NCBI WGS metagenome assembly JAABUO01 (sample SAMN10711878, study PRJNA513372) | rock metagenome | isolation source: Antarctica rocks | place: Antarctica: Victoria Land, Finger Mt sud | reverse complement strand
CCAAGACCGGGTGCTCGATGCAATGCAGATGTAAAGCAGAGGTTTCCTAATTTTGTGGACGTCCCACCATGTGAACAGGTCCTGCATATGTCGATCTCGCTTGTAAAACGGTGGGATACCGACTACCACGAGACGAAAGATGGAGAAATAGCTCGTAGCATCGGAACGAATGAGTCATGATTAGCTTTTATCCTAACATTTCGAAGCCTACTAATCAAAAATGGTTATGTTGGGTTGTGCCGAAAGGGGGAGGCTGCGCCAGATCAGTTCATGGTGAGGTGGTGTTAGTCGTGGAAGTCGGATGAGTCCACTTGGCGGCCCAAATTATATTGTGATCAGCAGGGCTCGCCTTTATGTATTGCAGAGGCTTAGGACGCGAACCTAATTTTGTGCTGAGCTGTTTGTGTTTATTTGCAGAGCTGGAATTTCCGACCCGTATCGAAGAACCGCCGAGTTCTGGAGATCTTCAGCCATTGTCTTAAAGGCTCAGATTTCTTGCGATTGGACTAGCTCTCTTCTGCATCTGAGACTCGCATTCGAGAAGAGGTTAAGCCGTACCTAATTCCGTCGCAGGCTTAGTGGAAGCCATGGAAAGCCCGCTGGAGCAAGCATATGAGTGGCGCTCCTCCATGAGCGGACATGGTTCTTCGTGCCAACTATCCAGCTCCTCTTTGTCGTACAGCGACTCTGGCTCCGAGATCTATTCACACGAAGTGTCAGACCATCTACGAATTGAGGACGATCATCATGGCATAGATACCGTCTCTCCGTTGTTTTCTGGACTAAGTTTCGATTCATTCCGGCCTTTGGCAAAGTCCAATCAAGACATACTCTGCAAATTTGGATTGTCTCCCGAGCACACAAGCTGCGCATCAACCGACCCGGCTGCTGGTAGGAAGAAGACAAATCTTTACAAAACGGAGCTTTGCAGGTCTTGGGAAGAGACTGGGTCATGTCGTTATCGAAGCAAGTGCCAATTCGCCCACGGTTTGGATGAATTGCGATCGGTACCTCGCCATCACAAATGGAAGACAGTGCCATGCCGTGCCTTTGTGGAAGCTGGAGACTGTCAGTACGGGAAGAGATGCTGTTTCCTCCACACTACAGATCTTCAACAGAGCGAATCAGTAAAGACCAAAGCAACTTCTGACAAGCAAGAAGATTCTACTATGCTCACCAGTCGTCTTTCATCCTGTATTGGCAAGCCAATGTCACGACACTTCCCAATTACAACGAACCCCTCGAGTCACACTGCAGGAAGAGATGAATCCAAATTCTTCCAAATTGGTACCAAATGTGGTCTATCAATCGGCCCCAAAAATGCAAGCCAAGCTCTGTTTCACTGATATGCTCAGCGGCTATGTCCTGGCAAAGTCTCTCATTTATTCGGTCTTGGCATATTTACATCAATAAGCTATTCACAGTGCGTTCTCCCATGTATCTTTTCATTCCTGCCAATATGAACTAAATTCACGCGCAGAACTAAATCTTGCCATCGCTCGTTGACCCTCTCGTTGCTCACGAAGAAGGCTTCAAAGCTCCCTTTCCCCGTATAGTACTCCTACGAGTACTCACAGGATTTACAAAGATGCAAAGAAGCCCTAGCGGCTTCGCCTCACCCAATAAAAGCCGTTTCTGACAAAATTCTGGAAGAGTGGTTTTGTTTCCTGGTCGTGGGTCTGAGCGATGAAGAATGAAGATCATCTGTCACACCAGTGGAGAAATCGTACTCGTAGTTTGGTGTTCTTCCTTTTACATAGTCAGGATGCCCAATCGGCATATATAAACAGGTCATTTACATATTTTCGTTCATGCTCTTTCAAAGAACAAGAGGTATGCACACCGATCCTTTTCTTTACCGTCATACCACCATTCTCCGCCTTCACTATCTTCCCACCACTCATCTTCAGAGACCTCGACGGCGACACTACTCGCTCGTATTTGTTGAATATTTGTATCGTCGATGCGCACCCATGACTTCCTGTCTTGGCGTAAAACGTCCACTGTATAATGACCTCCCGATGCATATTTCCCATGATGATAAACAACTAATGTAAGCACGGTGTAATCAATTTTTAACCTGCAAAAAGACGGTATTGATATCCCTGCTGACCTGTGAACATCACGTCGCTGGGAAAGGTAAACTCTAGCGGATATCCCACTTTCTTCCAACTCTTCTGCGTCCCTCCAACCTCATCATAGGAGAAGCGTTTAAGATGGAGAATGAGCACCGGCGGGAGGGATTGTATAAAGACTTGCTTCGTAGCACTGACCTCAATGCCTCGAGATTTGAAGTCGCCGTGAAGAGTTTCCGGTTCTGTAATTTGTCGAATGGCGTCGAGAATGGTGGACACTTTTTTACTCTGGATATCGAGCTGGAGGGGCTGGAAGGGCTCAGTGGTTGCCGACTCCTTCCGTCCAGACACCCGGAGGACACTTTTTATGGTGCCCCCAAATATTGACGTGATCGGACTCTCCTGTACGGCGGCAGCCCGCGTGGTTCGAATGCGCCCTTTGGTACCAATTTCTTCCCAACCATCCACATCTTCCATACTCGGAGAAGAAGCCGACGAGCCCTTCATTAGACTCGAGAATTCTTCGTGTAAGCCATCTAGCAGAAATCCGAGAAATTCTTGCGCATCTTCCTGTCGCCCATGCTGCATCGTATCAAACGATTTGTTTCCTCGCATTGCCTGGTATATGAATTCCGGGACCAGAGGATCGCCATAGCGCATGGGATCAGTCGTTGTACGAAACTCTGAAAAGTATAGTATCATAGCGTCCAGAAGCGGGGTGGAGGAATCGAAAGAGTGGGCAATATGCTGGCCAGTATGGCGTAGAAGAGAGTGGAAGGGCCCACAGAATAGGAGGACCTGCAAGATTGCATTCATAAAGCACATATTGCCTGTATTGACAAGCCCACGGGGTTCCACTAGTTCTCTTGGCCCTTGGGTGACGTTCCAAGAACGTATTAGAGTGGAAATCGAGTCTATGTCCCCGTTGGCAATGACCTGTTTCCGGACGATTCCATTTTGATCTTTAGGTGCTTGGAAAAGCCCGGACCAGGATTTGGGTAGTGCCTGCGTTGCTTCCATTGGAGTGGTGGGGGTGGTGGAGGGTGGTGGACCAGTGGCCGTTTCTTTCGCATTTTCCTTCGGGATTGCCATGGAATCTCCCTCATTCCTGGCATCCTCTTGTCTCTTCCTTCTCTTCCGTCTCCTCTTCGGGAAGGGAGCATTGGGAGCAGAGTACCAGGGCAATGACGGCCAGAACCATGTCTCCAGCGGCTGAGACACTACTTGACCGGGCGTCGATTCCGACCCGGCCTCACTCAGGGCCCTTCTGGAGACCACGTGCGAGGCTGGCGACAGAGGCAGGGCAGGGATCATTGAATGGCCCTTGCACTCGTGTGTGGCTCGCTCTGGGGTTTGATTGAATTGGTTGGTCAGAGGACGGAAAATAAAATGTCACACGCTGGTTGTCTGCCACACGTCAACCTCCCCGCCGCACGACGACCGAACGAGGATGGAAGCAGGGATTAACGAATGAGCGCGTGTGTGCGCGAGTCCATTGACGCATTACTGGAAGGCCTCAAGCAGTGCAACGACGAGGAAGGGGCAGATTGGAGAGTCAATGGGGCATTGGAGTCGCTGAGCGACGCGGGACGAGAGCTGCTCGTGCAGCTTCATTACCTCCTCCCAACCACCATCATCCCAGCACTGGACATTCTAGACCGCGGTGCTATTCAGCGCAAGGCGACGCACCTTTACTTTGCGTCGGGGTCGAGCAACGGCTTCTACGAGGTACGCACGCGCGCATGGAATTGCACGTGTGCTGCCTTTGCATACGCGGCGTATGTCCGGGTTCCCATCGAGGAGAAGGCTCACGTCTCGGCAGACAATTGGGGTGGATTGAGCAAGAACAGCCCTGTGTGTAAACATCTGGTTGCTGCTGCTCTCGTGGACAGAAATCTCTACCAAATGCCGGTGCAAGAATCTGCGTTGGAGAGTCTTGTGGCACTGTGCATGTAGACTTTTCCATTGCAATATACACGTCTAGCCAATCTAATGTCTTCTCTTTTCCTCCTTCCGACTGTCCTGCTTTTTCGCCTTTGACTCCAGCTCATCCCAATCCTCGCCAGACTCATCGCTGACCTCAGCCTCGGAGTCGTCATCGCTCGCGCTTGCCTCTCCAAAATCTGAGCCATCGCTGCCTTCGCTCTCAGACATTTCAAGTTCCGCTTCCGACACTTCAAACTCACTGGCATCACTCTCATCGTCCAATCCCTCTTCATCTGATTCGGTGGAAAGGAAGGACCAACCACCTTCTTTGAAGAATTCTCGTGGATCCGATTGGACAGTCTTCATGATGGTAGGCCAGTTGAGATTCAGTGGTCCTTCCGTGAACGCAATATCAACGGAATCGAGCCATTCCTTCACGTTGTCGAGCTGTTCCATAGGAATAGAATTGATGTGAATGACAGGTCGCAAGAAGTCTTTAAAGACAAATACGAGATCGAAGTTTTTTAGGCCGAATTGAATACGTTCGAGATGAGCCACCTCAATGTCTGTGAGCGTGACGACAAGGAAGGGCGGGTCAACCAGCTGCACCAGGCAATCAGTCGTTGGTTGACAGAATACATTGGCTCGAAAGGGAACCCCGGTAAATCCAAGTTCCCGGAAGGGGATATCGACATCTAACCGATCTTGACTGGCTTCAACGATCCGTTCACTAAAGGCCCGGAACTCTTTATTCAACGCACTCCTTCTTCGCCTCTCCTCCTGCTCGGCCTCCAGTTCATCCTCATCTCCATAGCGGTATTTGCGTTTGCGATTTCCAGTCTCATCGAATTGGATGTCTGTTGCCTCCCGGTAAATTTGAACATCCTTTGCCTTCCTTTTCCCAATCATAATGGGATTGATCAAATGGATGTGAATGATGACAATCAATTCATGATCGCACGGTTGGAAGAACATGTGCTTGATGTTATTAAATAGCAGATCGATCCGGTGGTCAGATCTTAGCGGTGATTGGTAGCGTAATCCATTCTCATGAATCTCCAGTTCTCCAGGTACCCGCTTGACACCTTCGATGGCAGGCCTCACAAGCACTTCCATGAGCCGCTGAGGCCGTTTACTTTTGATTTCACTCAAATGGTCTTGCTCAACCACATCCGCAAATTCTTTTGCCTCTTGGTCTTTCTTCGTTGCATCCTTCTTCATGTCTTGAATAGATCGGAAAATATCTGCCATTCTGTCGGTGTCACTACTCCTGAAGGTGAGACTTCGTAGGAATGTTGCATCCGGATCGTCAAAAGGGAGATCTTCCTTCTTACCAACACCTTGCCCGGGAGCCACAAAATTTAGTCGCAGATACGTAAACCTCCCTTCATCGTTCTTACTGACATTACGGATTGTAGTAATGTGGTAGGGTACAGGTCTTCCAAATACTGGTACAATGACGGAGTGAGACCGCTGGTCGACCACAATTTTCAGGTCAGAGACAGATGTTGGCAACAAAGTGTCGCGCTTGTATGATTCGAATCTCTTGACCTTTTGTTTCACCTCGCCATCCCCAATGGCATCAGAATCCCGGTATCGGGCCATACCCTCCTCCTGTTTCTTTGCCGCCAGCTGGGCTTGATGTTCTTTCCGGCGTTGCTCGGCACCGTAGTCTGTTGTCGCACTCCTCTCTCCTCGAGTTTTGCCTTTCGCCGAACTTTTCGCATTTCCACGAGTCTCGACAGCTGCAGTAGAGGCAGCACTCTTTTTCTTCGGCGTGGCTTCTGCTCCATCCGACTCGTCTTCTTTGAAGAAAAAAGATACCGCAGCGTGCTCTTTCGCATTATCGGTCATTACCACTGGTTCACCATTGGTGACACGCACCGTATCGATTAGACACAGAGAATAATTTTTAGCTTTCGTATCTGACGCACCAGAGAATGGAATATCCTGGAAGCCGACTGCGACACTAAGTGTCATGCCGTCCTTCAAGACACGAGTATTCTTCGCATTGAGAACCAACGAGGCGTCTCGGAATTCAATGCCTATACCAGCGCCAACATTTCTCAGAAAGTGACCTTCGAGCTCGGGCATTTTTGAATGAACCATGCTCTGAGCTTTGGTGTAAATGTCGCGTGCAATAGCACCATCCCTAATGAGCTCCAACACTCGTTTTTGCAATCCAACGAGGAAGGAATAGTGCTTTTCGTGTTGAGGAGTTGGGTCAATGAGGTAGGTTCGCCCAATGTTTGAGCAGTAGGATTTATACCGCAAGCCCAGGGAGCAGAAAATTACACCGCCATACAGTGGACTCTCATCTGCAAACGCCGACGGTTTCAAGTCGTACTTTCCACCACTCTGAATGATTGGAGTGTAGCACCAGTCAAGCTGGAGGGGATCGAAATCCGCTCCGCCCAGCTTCAGCTTGGTGACAAACTTCTCGTCGTCAATGGTTTGCTCGATTGCAGCGGCCAATTTGTTGTGCGGTACCCTTCGCTCTTCATCAATAATCGTAGACATCTCATCGACAAAGTAGCCCGACATGATCGCAAGACTGGCTTTACTGGCAGTCCGGATACTCCTCAATTCATCCTCGTCTTTAGGAGCCATGACATTGGCCACGTCAGGTGAAACATCCACTTTTTCATAATCTTTAGCAGCTGACTCAGCAAGCGCGGCATTCCATTCGTCCACAAAGGCGCCCGCCAGCTTGTCTTTTGCAAATACACCCATCCTCTCCTTTCCATTGGAGATAGCGACAATGGTGTCGATAAACTCTTGAAATAGTTTCTGGCTTTGGTCGGCATCTTTTGTCCGCTGGAGAACGCTGACCGAGATCTTTCCCGACTGCTGCAACGGCAGGAGATGCTTCGCCTTGTTTGCGCTTGTCAGAAAAACCATCTTGTCGCGTGATATGAGCATTAGCATGGACGGAAATTCATAGCCCAGTAGCCAGGTATGCAGGACGGAGGACTTTTGATACGGGTGCTCGTCGTCGGACTTGCCGTGGCAGACGACAATGCACCCGGGAAGGGTGCTTGACGCGTCGTCTTGCGATATCCATAGTTGCTGCAGATGTCTGGCCCTTCGATTGAAGGTGTCGATGTCGAGTGAGACGTCCATCGTATGTGCCAATCACGAGGCTGCGAAATTCAACACTACGTCCGCCATCAAACAAAGCCTGTGTGTAGATTCGGAGATGGGGGAAGCGACTGAACGAGCCGTCTGCACTCTATGCCGTTGCGCGGGTTACTCTATCGTCCACCGCAGACTGCCACGGACAAGCGCGTCCTCCTGCAAGCCTTTTACGCTCGGAGACAAGTTCTCCAGTCTACAACCACTTCAGTAAAATAATACACAAGCTGATGAACAAGGCGTGCCATCCCACTAGCCCGTCATCTTCCAAACATTTTGTAGGCGCCATCTCATCCCGAACTTTGTTGACATTCCTCATCTCCGCCACATCGCGCCGAGGAAATCAAAACATTGCGCGGCAACACCACCGTCCTTCTTCGTCGCCCACGCTCTCCTCACCACCATTTTGGTCTCCGTCCTGACCTCGTCACACTCCTTCTGAAGCGTGGGCCGCAATGGTTGCGACAAGGTCTAAGACGGGCAAGACGCCATCGAAGCTCGCACTCTATCCTGGATATATCTCCGATGCACCTGACCTCTTGCCAACCAAACGCTCATCAAGAGTCACAAGCCCCAACGAGGGCAAAGACGCAAATGCTAGACGCCGGACTATAAGCCCGCGCAGAGCCAGCAGCCCGCGCAAGGTGTCGCTTGCAGCACCCACACCTAGCAAGGACGCAAAGAAAGCGTTGCACACACATAGACTAGAGTTTGGGGGAAGTCTGGGCACAGGACTGATGATGGTGATCTTTCCACTCCTGATGTATTATATGTGGATCTGCCAGACTTTCTATAAAGGCAATCTGGTCTTTATAAAGCCTAGCGAATCACTGACTGATTTTGGTCTACGTCTGTGGCGGCATGTACGAACAGGTGCATGGCCAGATGTTAGCACCTGGGTGTTGTATTGGGGCTTTATCGTATTTGAGGGCATCCTCTACGTGACACTACCGGGGGTGTGGGCCAAAGGTAATGCCATGACCCATCAGCGTGGCCGCCGTCTTGATTACTTCTGCAATGGCATATGGTCCTTGTACGTCTCCATCATCACGGCCGCAGTATTGGAATACCTGAAAATATTTAGAGTCGGGACCATCATTCATCGTTTCGGGCCTCTCATGTCGGTCGGAATTATCTCTGGATACATTGTCTCTGCGCTCGCCTTCGTTATTGGCATTGCGCGGAAGCGTCAGCATCAAGTGACGGGAAAATGGGTCTATGACTTCTTTATGGGTGTTGAACTCAATCCACGTATTGGCCTTCTAGATCTAAAGATGTTTTGTGAGGTTCGATTGCCATGGTTTATCTTGCTGGCGCTATCGTCTTCTGCTGCCTTCGATCAGTATCAAACATATGGACATGTTTCATGGCAGATGGGATTCATCGTACTTGCCCACTGGTTGTATACAAATGCTTGTGCAAAGGGCGAAGAGTGTATTGTTACTACGTGGGACATGTCTCACGAAAAGTGGGGATTCATGCTCATTTTTTGGAACTTGGCCGGAGTGCCATTCACATACTGTCACAGCATGCTCTTTCTCGCGACGCACGATCCAAAGACCTACAATTGGTCGACTTTGACGAATGTAGGACTTTTTGCGATTCTTGGTCTGTCCTACTACGTCTTTGACACTGGAAATTCGCAAAAGAATAACTTTCGGCAGCAGGAGGCGGGCAGCTTCAAACGACGCCGAGCATTTCCTCAGCTTCCATGGCACACTCTGCGCAATCCCACATTCATACGCTGCCGCGGTGGCGGAACAATTCTAACATCGGGATGGTATGGTCTTGCGCGGAAGATGCATTACACTGCCGACTTCATACAAGCTTTGTCGTGGGGCCTTGTCTGTGGCTTTCACTCGCCATTTCCATATTTCTACCCTTTTTTCTTCCTCTGTGTGCTCGTTCACAGAGTCTCGCGAGACTTGGCTCGATGCAGGGAGAAGTATGGGAAGGATTGGGTAGAATATGAGCGGCAGGTGCCGTACCTCTTTATCCCTGTAAGATTTTGGTTATTACAAGCTAACAGCAGTATGTATTTTAAATGCGACGAGACGATGGCTATCCTATTTAAACCTTACTCATGTACATCCTTACTACTATGACAAAACAAAGCAATCCACTGCTCAATTCGAGTTCCATGAGAGGTAGGTATGATCACCCAATTTGCGAGGTTTGATGAGATGACGAGCGGTAAAGAGAGTACCAAGGAAGATGCACAGCCCGCCAACGACAAGGTACGCGATGCCCAGGAACTCATTCTTCCCGCCAATGACAGAGGTTGTGGTGATAACCATCGACTTGGTACCTCCATACTCGATGACTGGAAAATTGTCCGTAATAACAGCGCTGTACGTACCAGCTCGCATGCTGGCAGTGTCGTTGCGCAGCGCAAGCTTGCTAAACGTAGGCAGACCAGCCGTTCGCATCCACACCTGCAGCGCCTCCCAATGCTGCAGGTCGGGGAGTCCGCCCGCATAGCCATTGGGAAAGAGACGTCCCCAATTCGGTGGGATAATCACGTCCGAGACGTTGTACGCAGTCGGCTTGAAGCGGTGTTTGTCCGACGGCCAGGCAATTCCTACATCCGTCATGAAGTAGGTCTCGTTGCTGGCAGATGATCCAGGAGGGTTCAGCAGCACGGGAGAGAATATGGAGTCGTTGAAGTAAGAGTTGGCAATCAGGCCACATGGATAGTAGGGCTTGTTGTTCTCTCCGATGAGCGGGGCGCACCCGCCGCTTGTTGAGGATCCTGCCGCATTAATGGTGGCATAGTCGCGCGCATGGCCCGACAGCTGACTCTCGTCCAGGCTCTTGACATAGCGCCGATGATTTTGGTAGAAATTTGTCAATCGATAGTAGTAATAGACGGGGGCCGGCATGTCGTTGGGGAGGGTGAACTCGAGCGTGCAGATGGTCTGGTTCCAGAGCGTGTTGGAGGTGTTCCTCTCCGCCCGCCATCTCACATTGCTGCTCACGGGGTCGGAGGTGGTGGAGAAGGAGGAAGACACCTTCTCCTCCGGCACATCCGTCAAGCCGCCTCCGTTCGGGTTGAGGTAGCAGTCAGTGTAGTCGATGGTGAGCTGCTGCACGCGGGAGCTGGCCAGCAGCAGCAGCCCGCCGATGGGGGCGAATATGACGCCGATGAGGAAGAACAAGGGCAGGACGGTGCGGGGCGTGAGGATGGGCTGCCAGGCCTTGAGGCGCTGTTGGCGAAACGCCGTGTTTGCTGGCTGCCTGCTCCGCGCCTTGTCGTTGGCCTTGTCGTTGGCCATCGCGGTCGTGGTTCTTGGTGGTTGGTTGGTTGGTCCGGCGGCGGTCCCTGTCGATGCGCCTTCACCGACTCATCATGAACGGAATACACCAAAGCAGCCATGGAGCAAGTGGAGCGGTGATGATGGGGAGCCAGAAGTACAGTGGGCGAGCAGTGGCCACCAGCGTGCTGCAGCAGGGCTTGCAGAGCGACGGCGAGGTGGCGCGGATCGTGAAGCTGGAGGAGCAGCGGCAGAGGGAGTCCATCGTGCTCATTGCCTCGGAGAACTTTGCCCCGCTGGCTGTGCGCGAGGCCTTGTCGACAGTCATGCAGAACAAATACAGCGAGGGCTACCCCGGGGCGCGCTACTACGGGGGCAATGAGTTCATTGACGAGATGGAGACCCTGTGCCAGGAACGTGCCCTTGCAGCCTTTGGACTGGACAAGGCGCAATGGGCCGTCAATGTGCAGGCCCTGTCTGGTGCTCCTGCCAACCTCTACGTCTACTCAGCCCTCCTTCGGCCCCACGAACGAATCATGGGCCTCGACCTTCCGCACGGCGGCCACCTCTCCCACGGCTACCAAATCCCAAACAAAAAAATATCCATGGTCTCGTCGTATTTTGAGACCATGCCCTACCGTGTCGATGAAACCACCGGACTCATCGACTACGATATGCTGTCCAAGACGGCTGTTCTCTTCAGGCCAAAGATCCTCATCGCGGGAGCAAGTGCGTATGCACGCCTGATAGACTATTCTCGCATGCGCCAGATCGCGCAGAGCGTGGGGGCATATCTGATGGCAGATATTGCACACATCTCCGGGATGATGGCTGCTGGTGTGATTCCTTCCGCTTTTGAACACTGCGACATCGTCACCACCACGACGCACAAATCCCTACGTGGTCCACGTGGCGCCATGATTTTCTTTCGAAAAGGGCCTCGATCGGATGTGAAGCCGGGGAAGGATGGTAAGGCCGTCATGTATGATCTCGAGGGGCCCATCAACTTTTCCGTCTTTCCTGGTCACCAAGGCGGCCCCCACAACCATACCATTGCCGCACTGGCCGTGGCACTAAAGCAGGCAAACACGCCTGAGTTTGCTGCCTACCAGGAGCAGGTTGTGAGGAACGCAGTTGCCATGGGCAAGCGATTTACGGAACTGGGCTATCACGTCGTCTCTGGCGGCACGGATACGCACCTGATCCTCCTCGACCTGCGACAGCAAAAAGTGGATGGAGCGCGTGTGGAGCGGGTGATGGAGCTGATGGGTCTGGCTGCCAACAAAAACACAGTCCCGGGGGATAAATCGGCTCTCGTGCCGGGGGGCGTACGAATCGGCACGCCAGCCATGACCTCGCGAGGCTTTGTGGAGGAGGATTTCATACGCACGGCCGATTACATCCACACCGCCGTCCAACTTGCCAGCCGCATCGACCGTGAAGCAACACCGGCAGGCGGAAAGACAAAGTTAAAGGAGTTCCGCGAATACCTGGACAACGGCCAACGCATCCCAGAAATCAGCAAAACTAAGAAGGAGGTGGCAGAATGGGCGAGCTCTTTCCCCTCGCCTGCCGACTGGTCGTAAAAAGTATAGAAAAATGTATGCAGTCGTTGATGCTCAACCATCCATCATGATATGACATGGAAAAAGACCACACAAGACGGTACGTGCTCGCCAGTTTCTGGGCGGTGGTGCTTCTCCTCGGCCTTCCGTTATGGCACTACACCACGCTGACCCCGCGGTCCCAGCTCCCGCTGGAGGAGATGGTGCGCCCGGTCTGTCCAACGATGCAGGACCACGCCATTGAGATCTATTCCGCAAACTACACCCTGCTCAAGGACCTGAGCCCGCCCTTCCCCGTGCGATGGGTGCAGACTCCCACCATGGAGAGCTACGAAGTGCGTCTGCACTCCGGAGAGCAAGGATACGAAGTCTCCCATCGCACGCTTACGGTAAGCATACCACAGACGGATGTGTCTTTTGTGTGCACAGTCTTGGAGGAGCTTTTCGCCCCGGAGAGGGATCGCATTGAGCATTTGCTGGACGGCAGGGGATCCGATCAGCGAGCGGAAATGCGAGGCGTCGTGGGGTACAGTACGCGGTATGAGCTGGTCTTTTCCCTTCTCAACGGCGACGCACAGGTGCAGTCGTGGGACATTGAAGATGCCTTCTCTATGCTCCACCCGCTCCTCTCGAAGCTGGATGGGATCTCCAAATTCTCGGTGGATAGCCAGGTGCAGCTCCTCTCTCACCTGGCTGTTGCTCCACAGTGGACGAGCGAGGGACACTACACGCTCTCTCGTGAGCAGCTTGCTTCCTTTGTGAATTCCGCAGAGTGGAATCTGGCGTCGCTGGAAGCAACCCCCACCCTGCACTTCATTGTGTATGTTCCGTCCGACAGTCCTCTCCTCATCAACTCTCCGCACAACGCCTTCCTCATCCCGCAGTGGGGGGGTGTACACATTCTAAACACCAACACCACCCACCTCTCTGCAGAGGAGCTGTCACTCTCCTTCAAGATATTCGCCTCCTATCTCCTCGACCTGCTCGGGGCGCCACACACGGCATCGCTGATGCTACGGATTGATGGACTACAACGACAGAGATGTGTGGAGACGATGCTGCTTGCGTCGAATACGCTTGCAGCATTGGCTCGAGTCGTGCAGCGGATCCCGCAGATTCCCATCCCTGCTGCCGTTGCAGAGTCCACACATATGGCTCTGCGGGCTCTGGAGCATGCCTGCGCAGCTTTACAAGAGAGCAAGTTCTCCAGTGCGCTTGCCCATGCGCGACTGGCGCGCGAACATAGCGAGCGGGCCTTCTTCGACAAGGCGATGGTGGCACAGGTCTACTTCCCCGACGAGCACAAGGCTGCGGTTTATCTCCCCCTGCTTGGCCCTGTTGCCATGCCACTTGTGCTGGCCCTGTATCGCGAGATTAGGAGTAGATTGTAATGCTCCCCCACCACCACCATGACCCCAACCACATGCACCAGCGCGGCCACTCGCACGACGTGGAGTCTGTTGGCGAGTACAGTCTGCGCCCACAGCCGCTTCGACGCGATTGGGCGCAGCGTGCATTCACGGTAGGCATTGGCGGTCCGGTGGGGTCGGGCAAGACAGCCCTCATGCTGGAGCTGTGTCGACGGCTGCGCGACAGGGTGAGTCTCGGCGCGGTCACCAACGACATCTTCACGCGCGAGGACCGCGACTTCCTGGTCCGCCATGCCGCGCTCCCGCCCGAGCGCATCCGGGCCATCGAGACCGGCGGGTGTCCGCACGCCGCCATCCGCGAAGACATCTCTGCCAATCTGCACGCGTGCGAAGACCTGCACGCAGCATTTGCGACCGATGTGCTGCTCATTGAGAGCGGCGGGGATAATCTGGCCGCCAACTACGCGCGCGAGCTGGCCGACTACATCATCTATGTGATTGACGTGAGCGGGGGCGACAAGATCCCGCGCAAGGGCGGACCGGGCATCACGCAGTCGGATCTGCTGGTGGTCAACAAGACGGATTTGGCGGGGTTGGTGGGCGCGGATCTGGGGGTCATGGAGAGGGATGCGGCCCGCATGCGCCAGAATGGGCCGGTTGTGTTTGCGCAGGTGAGGTTTGGGGAGGGCGTTGATGCCATCTGCGAGCTCGTCATGTCCGCCTGCAAAGCGGCTGGTGCCCTGGAGAATGGGGAATAGAAACCTTTGTACAGTACATATCTACATCACGTCCGGGGAGCTACCTTGGGACGCTTTCGCTTCTTCTCCTTGCCGTCTTCCTCCTCCAATTTGATGACAGAGGTGCCGCGCGATAGTCTTGGCGACACGTTGGGTGTTGCGCCATTCGCAGCAGAGCTCGGTGAGGCTTCGCCCCCCCGTGCCTGCTGCTGCTGCTGCTGCTGTTGTTGCTGCTGTAGAGCGTCATTGACCGTCTTCACAAAAGCCGACAGAGATGCAATGGGACCGCTTTTGTTTTGCATGACAAAGCCAATCAAGTCACGCATCTGCGAGACGCTTTCGGCGATCTCCAGACAACGCATCGTGCCCAGCGGCATGCCGTAGTCGTTGACAAGCGAGTCGGGTATGGAGGATTGTGGGATCGGTGGAGGAGGGGAACCGGACGCCGAGGGGGGTTGCAGGAGAGACCGCGGCAGGTATTCCGCGTGCTCGCCAATATTGATGTCAAACATTTCCATGCGCATAGCCATGGCCGCGTTAAAGACTGCTTTGATGCTGCCGCGCTGAAAGACCTGGCACCCGTTCTCATACCAAAAGACACAGCACGCACGCTGGGAGTCGACCACATGGATCGACGCATTGGGCGTAAACTCGCGCGCATTCTCCAGCAGGATCTGCATCTGTCGTATTCCATTTGCAAAGAGTGACTGGTAGAAGCGGGGGGCAATGGAGGTACTCATTTCAAACGTCTTGCATTCCTTGGTCGTCTCGTTCCACAGGCCATATCGAATGGCTGCGCCCTCTGTGAAGAAGTCTCCAATCACCCGCCTCCAGAACTCAATATCGTGCTTCCCCTGGGCGTCGTGAGGGGCTGTCACGCAGTCGATGTACTGGTACAGCCGGAGTACGGCGCTGCCAATGGGCTTTGCTCTCATCTGCATCTGCATCGGCATCGGCATCATGGGCATCCCTGCATTCTGAGACTGAGCTTGCGCCTGGGCTTGTGCCTGTGCTTGTGCCTGGGCCTGTGCTTGGATCTGGGCCTGCATGGCCTGGGCATGAAGCTGTTGCTGAATGTGCGGAGGGGGGTTTGCATTTCGCATGGCTTGCGCGGCAGCCGGGGTCAAGTTTGCGTTGATTCCATTCACGACAAACTGTCCAGAGGGAGGATTGTGCTGCTGCTGCTGCTGATGCTGCTGCTGCTGTTGCTGCTGCTGTTGCCGCTGTCGCATGAATTGCGCCTGGGTCTGCTGGGCCCTCTGTGGCTGGGACTGAGGCTGGGGCTGAGGGTGGGGCTGGGGCGGGGACTGTGACTTTGCGCTGCTGTTCATTCCAATCTGCTGCCTGTGGAGGAGCAATAGATGGTGCTCATGGTGCTGGCCATCTCGCTCCGGCCATGGTGTGGGATGAGATGGATTGGTTGCCACTGTCTGTGGAGAGGAGTGTTCCTGACATTCACAGAGAAGAAGAGAAGAGGACAAGAGGAGAGCAAGGAGAGCAAGAGGAGGAGGAGGAGGAGAAGGAGCAGGAGAAGAAGAAGCAAAAAAGGAGAAGAAGAGAAGAGAAGAGAAGAGATAAAGGAGAAAACAAAGGTACGTGGAAACATCTCTTCTGATGAGACTTTTGACTACTTCTTTCCACGTCTTATGCGACTCTGGTGACACCCCTCGCAGCAATGCGCACTAGCCAGTGAATTCACTGATCCCTCCCCTGTTCAAGGAACTCACACTAACCCCCTCTAGACAGTCAGGCACCCACCCATCTCGACAGCCACTCACAGACATGGTAAGTCACCCTTTCCTCTTTATGATTAAATTTTCCACCTATACATACGCAGTTTCCACAGAACTGGCGACACGAACCTAATCTAGCCAGTCATGATGGCGAAGACCTTCCATTGGATGTATGATTCTCTGCCTGAATCCTTTAGCTACAGCCATGCTGACAGCAGGAAGAGCATGTCTTATGACTGACGAGCACAAGCCACGTAGATTTGTTGGTGCAAAGAGAGCCGATGCGAGCACAGTGGGAGCAGCGACCTCGATCGAGGACGGCCCACGAGCCCTGCAGAAGCCGCAGAGGAAATACGGTCGTGCTTTGAACCCAGTTCCTGAACATATACTGCAGGACGGACCTCTCAACGAAGCCATTTCACTGCTGCCTGCAAACTACAACTTTGAAATCCACAAAACCGTGTGGAATCTGCGCAAGAGCAATGCCAGCAGAGTGGCATTGCAAATGCCCGAGGGCCTGCTCATGTTTGCGTGTACAATTTCAGACATCCTGGAACAATTCTGCCGGGTCCAGACTGTCGTGATGGGTGATGTTACGTACGGCGCATGCTGTATTGACGACTTCACAGCAAGGGCTCTCGGCTGTGATTTCATGGTCCACTATGCGCATTCCTGTCTCATCCCAGTAGACGTCACCAAAATTAAAGTCTTGTATGTCTTTGTGAATATTGGCATCGATGTGGCCCATCTGCTGGCGACCATCCGACGAAACTTCTCTTCCCGTCGAAAGGTCTCCATGGTCGGCACGATCCAATTCAATACAGCACTGCATGCAGCCCAAGCTGCATTGGCTTTGGAAGGCTGGGAGATTCATGTACCGCAGGTGTCGCCGCTCAGCAAGGGAGAGGTTCTCGGATGTACGTCCCCACGATTGGCTGCCGACACGGACGTTCTACTTTACGTGGGAGACGGGCGGTTTCATCTCGAGTCGGCCATGATTCAAAATCCGAAAATCACTGCCTATCGCTATGACCCTTACGCGCGCAAGATTACGCATGAAGTCTATGAACACGAGGACATGCAGACGCTCCGTCGCCAGGCCATTGCTCAAGCGAGGAAGGCGGAAACGTGGGGTCTCATCCTGGGCACACTGGGCAGGCAGGGGAATCCAAACGTCATGAAAAGCTTGCAGACAAGACTGGATGAACTCCACCTCCCCTACACCCTCATCTTAATTTCCGAAATCCTGCCGTCCAAGTTGGCCCTCTTTGCAGATATTGACGTCTTTGTGCAAGTGGCCTGTCCTCGACTCAGTATCGATTGGGGCCACGCGTTCCCGCGTCCCCTGCTCTCCCCCTACGAGGCGACGATTGCGCTTGGCCAGCGAGCAGAGTGGACAGACACGTACCCGATGGACTACTATGCAAAGGAAGGCCTTGGCAGACAGCGGGTCCTGGTGTAGCTAAGTCTAGCCTTCTTCTCTTCCTTCTCGCTAAAGACTTCCGTAATTGGCCATCGTCTGCCTTCCACATGCCGAAGGTTCCAAACAGTCGGCCACTGGACATTGTGCTCTACGGAGCCACAGGCTTCACCGGGGTCCTCGTGGCCAAGCACCTCGCCGCCAATGCACCACGGGACACACGCTGGGCCATTGCTGGTCGATCACAAGCTAAACTAGACGCAGTCCGCCCGCTCCTGGCCGACTTACAGCTCCGTGGCGCATCCAAGATCACCACCGTCGTAGCGGATTCATTCGACAAGCAAGCGCTGGACGCATTGGCTCAATCAACGAAAGTGGTTATAACTGCTGTCGGCCCCTACGCTCTCTATGGCGACGGGCTAGTCGGTGCATGTGCACGGAATGGAACGCATTACGTCGATCTTGCTGGAGAGCCGGCATGGATCAAGAAATCCATTCATAAATGGGACCAAGTCGCCAAGCAATCCGGCGCGGCGCTGATTCATGCGTGCGGATTTGAATTTGTGCCCCAGGATATGAGTATTTGGACGTTATGCCGCTTCATCAACATCGAAATAGGCGAGTGGCCGGTGGAAGTGGACTTTTGCATTCGAAGGGTGAAGGCAGCAGTGTCGGGGGGAACTCTTTCGTCGGCACTCACCATGATGGAAACCTCCTCGCTGGCTGAGATACAAGCGGCACAGAGCCCGTACTACCTCTGCCCGGAGCCTTCTGGACCCTCCATGTCTGCAACCAAGGTGCGCAATGTGCCGCACGTAGGTACAGGTGCAGGATGGGTTGGAGAGTCCGTCAACAGAGCTCTCATAAATCGGTCGTGGTCCCTACTTGAAGGCGAACCCAAGTTTGTCTATCGCGAGACCATCCTCATGTCCAACCGCATATACGCCTTCTTCTTTTGGCTTGCATGCACGCTCTCCCTCGCGCTTCTCATCCTGCCCCCGGTACGCTGGCTGTTGCGTCGCTTTGGGCCGCAGGTGGGTAGCGGGCCGAACGAGGATTTGGTAGAGAATGGGTTCGTGGAGGCGACAGTGCAGGCTACAACTCGCTCCGGACGATGTGCCTTCATGGATCTCCGAATTCAGAGAGATCCTGGATATGGAGCTGCTGCGATTATGATCGCAGAGGCTGGTCTCCTCCTTGTGAACTGGGAGGGCAGTGTGGAGGCGCCGTCTACAGGATCAATCACACCAGCATGTCTTGGCAACGATTATTGGAAGCGCCTTCTACACAGAAACTTTGCCGCCTCGGAGCCCATGTGGAGAGGCCAACCACCTCTTTCGCCTATATAAGTTTATGAAGCAGGTGTCATGAGACAATGCATTTGCCTCGTTTTTTCTTGTTCTTGCCGCGCGAGTTCCTGCGTTGCTCGCCATGTGGTCCAGCTGCATCCCGCTGATCAAACCCTCGAATCTGCCTCACAACGCTGTAGAATGCTTCGTCCACTATTGTCAGCTCCCCAAATTGCCACCCACATACCGTTGATGCATGTTTTTGCCGAGGATTCCAGGAAGGCACAACGCAGGCTCTCTGCGAGCTGCGCACCCTGTGCTTGTGGTACTTGTCGCTCTGCTTCGCAATCGCTCTTATTCCCAACAACAATGCACGGCACCTGCGCTGTGTCCTTTGCGCGTGTGATTAGAGCGTGGAAGGATGCAACGCGGGTGAAGGAGGCAGGTGAGGTGATGCTGTACACAAGAACGAACCCATCGCCGTCCCGAACCCACTGATCGCGAAGGGCAATGTACTCCTCTTGTCCAGCGGTGTCTAGGACTTCAAGCAGGCAGTCCTGATTATCTACAGTGACTTGCTTGCGGTAGGAATCCTCAATGGTCGGATCATATGTCTCCACAAAGTGCGATAGACAAAACTAGACCATCAGCCATCAATCACGAACGTGCGCCCACCTGTATGGTGATTGCGGTTTTGCCGACGCCACCGTCGCCCAGGACCACGACCTTGTACAGCTTGATAACCATGGCGTCGAGCTTGCGTCGCGACAATTCGCCTCCTCTACACTCTGCCCGCACTCAGGACACGAGAACGAAATTCTCTTCCAGCGAAAACGACGGTCTGACAAAATCTTTGTGGCTTGCGTGGGAGGGAAGGCTACATCCATTGCGGCACAATCTGCGCCGATCATTGCCCCATTCAAGAGGCAGGAACCAAGGTGCGCCAAAACCCGCCGATATTGGGAGATGAGGGAAATGAATAGAATGGCAGCCAGGGGAATTGTCATTTATGAGTAACTAGCATGGAGGGGGTTCGGGAAGGAGATTCATGTGGCATGGAAAATTTTCATACATTACGAGGAGGACTCCTACTTGCCCACAGCCGAGGTTGCTCGGCGCTTCCTCAGCACGTCCGCCTTGAGCTGCTTCTGACGGTTGGAGTACTGCATCTTGTCGTAAAGCTTGCGCTTGCGTCGGCTCATCATCATCTTGCGCATCTCGAGTTCTTCTTCTTTCTCGACCTGCTGTGCTTTCGCCTTGCTCTTCTTTTTCTTTTTCGGCTTGCCCGGCTCCTTCGCGGTATAGACTCCAGCTGCTTCCGCCTCCAGTTCTTCCCGATGCTCATTATCGCTTTCGGGTGCCTGTACCTCGTAATTCGCTTCCGCCTCTTCTTCTTCTTCCTCTTCAAAAGCCTCCTCCGCAGCATAATCAACGAATGGAGACAAATGTGGCGGACATAATATCCCAGGGGCGTAGTCTTTTGCACTGAGCAGCTTTCCCTCGTTTATACAATCTGCAGCCCATTGGGGTACAACGTAAACGCGATTGGCATACCGCTGCGCAAGCTCCGGACGGTCGACAATCTGGTGCGAGATGCTCGAATCCGACTCCTCGAGCGGCGACCCTGCCCCAAGGATAGGATCCCACGAAAGCTCTCCTCCAAATGCAAGTATCGGCATGGCCAAAAGGGATAGAGGAACCTCTCGTGAAACGAAAAAGCGCAGGCCATGAAAGATGTTGCGGGCAGTGCTTGTATCGTGGACTGTTGGCAAGACATCCGATGTGTCTGGAAGCGCCGGCGTAAACGTATCTATCGTATCTGTCGCTTCTTCCACAACTTCTGCAACTGGAGCCTCGTCTTCTTGCGCAGCAAGACTAGCGAGCTTAAGCGGTAGAGTCTTTGCTTGCTGTGACGTATCTCTTCCTTTGAAGTCTACTTTTGGCAGCTCTGAAGTTTTGCGTACCTGGTACGCCCACATCCCAGCACCTTCTTCATCAAGCGCCGAATCAAAGGACGGCGGGTATAGCAGCCCAACTTCCGTATACAACTTGAAATTGACAAAGCCAGCAAATGTTTGATAGAATTCGAGGAAGGTGAGCATGATCCGAAAGTCCACGTCGGAAGGAACATGCTGTGCGAACTTGTGGGGCACAAGCCAAGTGACCGTCTGGCCTTTGATCTCGGCGCGATAGTATACACCCTTTATGGAAATAAAAACTTTCTGCAGTGTATGCGACTGGATGATGTAGTGCTGCCACTCGGCACAAAGCCTTGTGCATTTGTCAATTGTCTTGACTGGGATATGATCTCCGGTGCTCATTTGCGAGAAGAGGAATAGCATACTCAATGCATCATCTAGATCTCGCAATGCATCCAGAAATGTGGGATAGCGCTCCTTCACGAGGTGATCAAGGGTGTACGTAGGCCGAGCCTCTTCCAAATTCTTTGCAGCGCTCCATTCCTGTCGACCGATGAAGCGATTTAGCTTCTTCGCAAATACCTTGTGGTCCCGAAACCTTTGCAAGACAGGTTCATGGAGTAGGTACTGGATGTCTTTGGTGTAGTAGAAGGTTGCTGGCGCAGAGCTGCCCTTGTTTGCCCGTTTCTTGGAGCGCGGTTCACGGGGATAGATGGCCTTGAAGATACATAGTCTGCGGAAGTCAGCAAGTGATATCTGCAGCTTCCGTATGGCTTGATTCCGGGTGATGAAGTTCTTTGCTGCTCCGGCCTCTCCTCGCTTCTTTGCTCGTCCCATGGCAGGAATCAGGTACGGTCAAGACGATAACAACACGTACACGTGAACAAAGGCAGTCCATAAGGTCTAGCAAACACGAGCGTCAACTACTACTCCTTCGCCTCCTGTTCCTTCTGCTCTCGCTTCTCTGCAATCCTCTGTGCTCGTCGCTCCCGCGCAGCCCTCGTCTTGAGACGTCGTGCCTCGCTCTGCTCCTTGATCATCCTCTCACGAGTGGCCTCCGCCTTTGCCTTCCAGATATGCTCAATCAGCGCACGTTTGTGCTTAAATGTGTTTCCTTTAGCCATCTTGTAGAGCTGGTGATAGAGATGGCGGTCAATTTTGCCGGCTCCTCTGTACTTGACGAGCAGTCTGCGCAGGACTCGCTGGCGGCGCATCCACAGAACCGTGGTCGGCATCCGCGCCTCCGAGGAACCCTTCCTCTTTCCCGGGCCAGTGTGTCGGCCGAGTCGCTTGGCGGCGTGAAGAGCGCGTGTGCGCGCCCGTGAGTGCGTGGTCACAGGTTTGTGGATAATGAGTCCGTCGGAGATCAGCTTGCGGATGGTTTGGCGGCTGTTGGCGTTTCCAATCTCGTTCACTTCATTTGGGTCCAGCCATACTTTGCGCTTTCCGCACCCGATCACGCTCGATGCGAGTCGTTTCTGTGTGCGAAGATTCGGCATGCTGGGGAGTGGTGGTGGTGGTGGCGATGTGGATGTTGTCCAGTCAGATAGGGCAAGGGCTTTTCCTCCACCTTCAACCCGCAATATGAGTCATGCATCAGAGATTCGCCACGAACACGAGCGATAGTGGAAAAGCAAACGGAAGATAAGATCATAGGACTAGTCGTAGCTTTTACAATTCTGCGATGCACTCAATCTCAACGTCCACATTCTTTGGGAGCGTCTTGACTGCGACACACGTCCGGGCAGGCTTGACATCTCCAAATTGAGTCTTGCATTAGTTCCATTGCCTCGTCCTCTATACATACCACATATCCCTCGTTCACAGCTTCAAAGTCAGACATGTCGGCAATGTAGACATTGCATTTGACCACCTTCTCCAAAGAACTTCCAGCCTCGGTGAGAACGACACCAAGGTTCTTGATGCATTGAAGCGTATGCTCCTTCACTCCGCCCTTGGCCAACTGACCGGTCGCGGGATCGGTGGGGATTTGCCCAGAGCAAAATACTAGATTGCCCGTCACAATTGCCTGTGCTGCACAGTCAGCAAGAATCCCACTTCACGTACAGTAGACTGGAAGTGGTGGCGGTGCATTCTTGGCTACGACAGCTCGCTTGGTCATGGTGATGGATGTTGAATGGATTGACTGAAAAGTTGCAATTTCGTACCTCTCGGAATTCCCGACGTTCTCCACTTGGGGCCAATACAGTTGAATTTCACAAACAAAACAATGAGTTATTAAGTAAACGCTATGCTACAGCTCTATCCATCCCCGATTCCAATCCTATAAGAGTGTCAGTAATATGCTTGCAACCAACAATGCTGGCAGCGATCCAACCCGCGTTGCTGAGTTGGAAGGAGCCTGTAGAATTGTTGTTGGTAGTCCTGAGCGGGTCGGCTGGATTTGGAGGACGGCAGTAGTGGTTGGTAAAGTCTTGGGTGAAATGGCAGTGGACGAATCACAGCTCTTGCATGTAACGGTGATGGTGCTTGTGATCACAGTTGTGACCACGGTATGTGTCTTTCGTGTATTGCTCGTCTGTCCAGAAGTTACTGTACGAGTAGATCTCCCGCGCTGAGTAGTAGAAGTCGTAGGCCCACTTGAAAAGGACATCGATGTCGTAGTTGTACCGGGATTGATTCTTTCGGCAATGATCTCTATCTTGCTGCAGTGCAGAGGAGCCGTGCGTCCAAATTGGAAGTAAATCTGGTTCGTTATAGTCGTAGAATTTTGGTTTCTGCATAGAATCCAGTTATTAAGACCATTGACCACAATTCGACCTGAGGCCAACGAAAAAGTTGCGTTTACTGCATTGGCAGTGCTCCCTCCAATAACTAGTGGTCCGATGCTTGTAGTCTGAGTGAAAAAGAGATCATGATTTCCATTTTGTAAAGCCAACACACCGTCCCGTAGTGTGAATGGATAGATGTTTGCACCCGAGATAGCAATAAAACTTCCGTTGCTTTCAATAGGGTCCACGTATCCATTTGCGCTTGCCCCAAGAACAGCAAGAGCGAATTCTCCATATATGGGCGTCGTTGAGGTCGAGGAGGATGGCGCTGATGTGACTGTCGATGACGTTTGGTTGAAGGTGGTGGAAGAAGAGGTTGTCGATGTAGCGCTACTTGACATCAGCACAACAGGGTGACAGGCCCCAGGAATTTCTATACCTGCATCAAAGTTAATCTGAATTGCATTTGAAACAGTCGTGCCAAACACAGTAGCCACTGAGTCGCACATGAACCAATTGGAGTTGCCATCAATTTCAATCACGCCAGTCGAAGAGACCGACCAGGTGTTGTTGACACCACCCACACCAATGTTCAATGGAAGAAGACCTGAATCGCCAGTGAAGTAGCCAACAAATGCTCCTGGAGGTACCCCGCCTCCTACATTGAGCTGTGTAAGATTCCCTTGTGATATAATGAAGTCATTGCCAGCCGTCGTTGAGGCGACGGACGCAATATTCAGGCCTGCGCCGATATGATAAGAACTAACATATCCTAAGAGTTGATTTCCTGCTGAGACTGCGATTTGGAAGGCGACAACGTTGCTCGCCAGGGCGAAAAAGAGTGCTGATTTCATTAGGCTGTGGTGTTGCTGAATGGCGCGGTGTTGCCGGAAGCGGTTGCTGGAGCTGAGTTGGGAAGGCGGATGGCTGCATGAGCAGCCACGGGGTTTTAATTGCCCACGTTCGAAGGAAATGCGTGAGGTTGAAATTTCGTATTTGACGTGGTCGGAAATACGCCCAATTAGGAAATGAAGCCGAAGTTCAAATGCCGAATTAGTCCCACATGTCCGCAATAGGACAGGGTCCACAAAATAGGAAATAAAGGGTGGTCGGAGAAGTATCACGACGTGGACGCCGTGAAAATGATTGAAATATCGGCGTCTTCATTATAATTATGTAGTAGCATTAATAATCCTCGGAAGGCCGCTCCTTGCCTCCTACGCTGCGGTTACTGTCCATCCGTGTTGTCGGCGTTTCAGGCGTAGGGGGACGGTCGTACACCCGTCGTCGAAGATGGCCGCTCTCTTTGAGCTCGCGGGCGCGAACAATCCATCCAGGGTACTTTGCAAAGACAACATCCATTTCTTCCAATGATCTCCCTGCCGTCTCCACAAACAGAAAGTAATTGATAAAGATGAAGCAGAAGTTGATTATGGTCCAGATGACATAGAACTTGTATCCCAAGTTGGTGACTCCCCTAGGCGTAATCATGACAACGAGGAAATTGGCGATCCTGAAGTTAGCACTAGTCCGTAGAAATGTCTACCAATGAGAGGCAGTGCCCAAGCTAGATCCACGCGTTCGCATGCGTAGAGAGTTGACTTCTGGAGCATACATCCAACTGACTGGAAGCAGCGACATACCAAAAATATCGTAAAACAAGAAGAAGAAAAATGTCGTTCCGATACCCGCTGATCTTGTGCCTACTGAATTTGTGCCGGCAATGGCTGCCATGCAGCCAGTGAGACAGATGCAGCCAATGATAATGGTCTTACGTCGACCGAATGTATCAATGTATAAGAGTGGCAGGAAGGCAAAGAATACGTACTGGATTGCTGCGCATCCAGAAAGGATCAAAGATAAGTTGCGATCAATTCCGACAGACCTCTCCAGCAAATAGGGTAGGTAGTAAGAGGGGACATTGATCCCACTCAATTGCTGCATCCACAAAGGCATCATTCCGAGGAACACGCGTCGCAGATTTTGTGTCTCGCCCATTGAGAAAATCTCACTAAAGTGTGGCCTGCCAATAGATTTTAGATGCAGGTCCGCATCGATGATGTCTTGCACGACATTATGCACCACAGGATGCCACTCGCTTTCATTTGCCAGTTTGGAGATAATATGTCGTGCTTCCTCCACACGGCCATGCGAAATCAGCCATCGAGGCGAGTCTGGTAGAAAAATCATCATGATGAGGAGAATGATTGCAAATACCATCTGGAATGCGATAGGGAATCTCCATTGGAACGAGGAATTGACAAAGCTCGCTCCATAGCACAGCCAGTTGGAGATAGCGAGACCGATGATGAGCAAGCCTGTCTCAAAAACAATCGATCGGCCCCGTGTCTTTGCTCGAACAAGCTCAGATTGCCATGTTGGCATGGCAGACGTGTTGATACCATTTCCTAAACCAGCCACTGCCCTACCAATTAAGATCTGTGGGACTCCATACGAGGCAGTCTGAATGACGGTCCCAACAATGACGAGTATGGCTCCATAAATTATACTCTTTCTTCTCCCCCAACGCTCTCCAAAGACAAACATACAAATAGCTCCGGCAAAGCAACCCAGATCATAGATGGCGCTGATAAAACCTTGCATGTCCGGGCCTGGATAACTAAAGTCTTGATTGAACGGATCCCCCGTCATGATTCCTCCCATTACGCCTACACGTTAGCGCATCAAACCCAGGCTGATACCCTGATCATAACCGATGAGCAAGAATCCTGAACCTGCAGCAAGAGTGATTGCACACAGCAACGCCCTCCCACGCAGGTGTTCTCTTATCATCTTAGCCTACACAGGTGTTGCGTGGATTATGGGTATTCTAGCTGGGGATAAGCACGCCAAGTATAAAGAATGGGGCCCCGTTGCTGGATTATGTATCATTCCAGATGACATGTACAGGGCGGTCGTACGAATGATGAAAAAAAGCATAAACAACAACCCCCGGTTTCTTGGGGTCGCGGATTACTCAAGTAACTGGACCCGATTGGCTAGAAACACCCAAGAGTCTCGCAGAAGCAAAAAGAGTTGCATAAAGTCGACTAATCCGGAGGGGCTTTTGCCCTGCATGATCAACGTAAGTTCACACACGTGATCCGAGGAATGAAATTTCTCGGAAGGAGCATTTGCATTGATTTTGACCAATCACGGTTGTGCTATATTACTCTTATCTGTGTGACAAGCACTTGTTATTTCCTTTGTAAATCTCATTCGTCTTGTTGCTGGCGTTCATTGTACCTTGTGGAATTTGTGGCTGACGGGAACACGCGAACCATTGCTACGAATGACATCGTAAATTGCTCCTACACTAAACTATGCACAACAGGAACTAGACGCAAACTTTCCTCGAGGCAGGAAGCGTGCAAAGATGACTTCTCCAATGCCGAGCCCTATTACCACTGCAAAGAAATAGGGCACGACAAAGGTCATGGTGATAAGCATTAGGGAGTAGCCAATGATGGCAGTCAGTACCGTCATCAAAACCCTCCCCAAATCGCGTCCTTGGTGCATCATATTTGCTGACTTTGTATCTCGAGCTGGTTTGAGGTTGGAAGGAATTCCCTCACACACACTCTCGCTCAGTGGTGCCCAGTATCGGTGCTCGCATAAGTCGCGGACGTACACCAGAAATCGATGGAATATGCCGGCCACAATAATGAGGATGACAATTCCGGCGACTTGTCCGTTGGTCTTGCCTTTCAGTCCCTCAAAGAGCACGGGGTAGTTCAATGCACGGTTGGAGAAAAACATATTCATCATGTGGTGGCCGCTGCCCATCATGCTGCTGTCCATGTCCATCGTGGTGTGTGAGTTGGAAGATATGGATGGGGACGCCGAGGTCATTGCCGTAGAGTCCATACGAGGCATAGAATGACCAGAATGACCAGAATGATCCATAATCGGAGGAGGGGGGTTCACAGGAGCTAAGGGGATGGTGGTGTTTTGTACGTTAGAAATGCCTCATTAATGCTCTCGAATTGGCGGATCGCGCTGTAATGAGTCAAATTAAAACCCTACCGTAGTAATCTCCATTTCCTAATACAAAGTATATACATGACGATCTGTTGATCTTTCATGGCGTGTGAATCATAATATGTGGTGACATGATCATAGGCATTGCGAGTAGTCGTCGTCCACCTTCACACAACGCGTCCAAGAGATGCACGGGCGCTCCCTGAACCCATTCCCGCCGCACTGTTCATAGCGTAACGCGAACTTTGACTCGGTGACAGAATCCGGCATGCACACGGACATTGCCTCGCTCTTTGACCGGCATGAATTTCCAGCCACGCATGCTCTTGACGCGTAATCCTTACCGCCGCACGTCTGATAGGACTTTGCAATACTCTCTGGCGGAGAGTCGAGGAGTTGCGGAGGAGACGCGGTAGGAATGGTGGGTTCGCCGGCTTTGCGCACCTGCTGGCATTGGGAGTAGAGGGAGTGGTGTTTGATGCATGCACTGCTGGGGGCGCAGGCAGTAGGGCCGGCGAAGTCTGCGCCGCCGCACTGCTCGCCAACCTGCGCGATCTGAGTCGTCAGTCGGGCCTGGGCAGGGCCAGCAAACATCCTTCGTGGAGGCAGCGCCAAGCAAAGCGTGATGGAGAGGATCCAGAGGAGGATAGCGCTAGGTCGAGTCATGTGGCAGTGATGAGGAAAGGATCCGTTCGGGACATCATCGCTTCATATCCTGCCCCGTGCACGCGCCTGCATTCCATCCACTTCCGGGGATGTGGAATCTCCGGGAAAGCGAGCATGCAGGAGGAATGCATGTGCGAAAAAGCGGGACTGGCTATTTATTCTACGCGTCAATTTTCTTTCCCATTAGAGTGGCAACTACATGACGCGTGTGCTTCGCTCTTCGAAACTCCATGTACCAAATGCCCTGCCAAGTGCCCAGTGCTAGCTTTCCGTCTGTGATGGGCACCGACACGCTGGCCCCCACCAACGAGCTCTTGATGTGCGCCGGCATGTCGTCGCTGCCCTCCGCGTTGTGCCTGTAGCCGCCTTTGGGAGTCTCGTTGGCCACCCGGTCAAGCCCGTCGCTCATATCAAGCGGCACGTCCGCGTCCCAGTTCTCATTGAGCGAGAGTGCGGCCGAAGTGTGCTGCAGGAAGAGGTGCAGCACGCCGCGTGAGTAGGACTTGATCTGGGGCAGACTCCGGACCACCTCCTCTGTAACGAGGTAGCAGCCCTTGGAGCGCGAGGGCAGGTGGAAGGACTGTTGATCACACATTGGGAAGGGCGAAGCGTGGGGGAACACGCGTTGAGGGTTAGGTCTGACCCCAATGGCGTCACTGACCCTCGCTTAGAGTCGAAAAAATAGGCTAGAGTGGATGAAACCAACCTCCCTCCTCCACCAAATCAAAATGAGCAACGTTTTCTTCGACATCACTGCCAACGGCCAGCCCATGGGACGCATTGTCTTCAAGCTCTTTGACGCTGACGTCCCCAGGACGGCCGCCAATTTCCGAGCGCTGGCTACGGGCGAGAAGGGATTCGGGTACAAAGGCAGCTCCTTCCACCGTGTGATCCCCCAATTCATGCTCCAGGGCGGAGACTTCACCAACCACAACGGAACCGGTGGAAAGTCAATCTACGGCGAGAAGTTTGCCGATGAGAACTTCAAGCACAAGCACACCCGCCCATATCTCTTGTCCATGGCCAATGCCGGTCCCAACACCAATGGGTCCCAATTCTTTGTCACGACGGTAGTCACCTCTTGGCTTGATGGAAAACATGTCGTCTTTGGCGAGGCAGAGAGCGGACAAGAGATCATTAAGAAGATTGAGACCATGGGAAGCCAGAGTGGCGCTCCCAAGCAAAAAGTTGTCATTTCCGACTGTGGAACGGTCTAAAGTAGATTTACATGTAGCCGACAATTCATTCAATGACGTTCATTCAGATCGTAACGACCTTTCGCTCTTTCGTCTGTCTATGCATCTAACCAAGTAAATCGTCACTCGCGGAGCCATTCCATGCAGACGTCGACGACGGTGCAGCGGCCGGCGGCTTGGGTGCATCCACACTCTGCCTGCTCGCTCCCCATATCCCGCTCTTTGCATGATCCTGGGCCAATTGGCCCATGCTTTGCCCTCCACTGGGCGCCTTCTTTGTCGTGACTCCAGCACTGGCTGTGTTCCACAGAGAGCCAAATACGTCAGCTTGTGCGGGTGTCTTGACCTGGGCGGTTGTCTTGGCCTGTGTGGTGGTGGAGTTGGATGGCTTGCGGGATGGTGGCATGGTCGATGCCATCGTGGGGAATTGACTCGGAGGCGGTGTGTAGGATTTGTTGATGAGGACGTGAAGGCCACTATTCAGGGGCGTCGGGACTACAGATGCAGGGCCCAGGCCCGACAGCTGTTTCCCTGTAGATAGAGATGCAAGGGAGAAAGCTGCACTGGTGTTGGTTGTGTCATCTGCCGATTTGAAGTCATCAAACTCGTCCTCGTCATCCACAGGGACAGGGACTGCAGGCGCTGCCGGTTGTTTTGCCGGCGTTGCGTCATCGCCAAACGAAAACAAGTCCACTTGAGCCGGCGGCTGTTTTGGAGGGGGATGTGATGCTGTGGTGGAGGTAGTAGCACGAGCATTGGTCTGGATATCACCTTCGTCGTATTCGTCGTAAGGCTTCTGAAACGAGCTTACTGGCTGTGACGTGTCGCTCGTATACCCCCGCGCATCACCGTACGATTCTCTGCCACCACCATTGCCACCACTAAAACCACCTCCGTCGCCATACACCCCGCCTGAATAGCCGCCATACTCGGGGGTTTCGCTGCCAAAACCGCCATACCGGTTACCGGTCCCGCCAAAGCCTCCCCTGTCGTCACTGGAGACGCCAGTGTACTTGCCCTGCGACGCACGGGCCTTTTTGCGCTCCTGCCGAATCCGCTCAACGTCTCCTAGCAAGTCAGAAAGCTCCTTGGCCCTATTGCGGACATTAATGCCCTGGTCCTTCCCATTGGGATCAATGAAGTGGAAGCTCTTGAGCATCTTGATGAGTCCCAGGTGGCTGCGTGCGTCGTCAATGACACGTTCAGAGCCATGCTTGACCAGGAATTCGAGGAGCTGCAGGGACTTGTAGATCTGTCGCCACTCATCAGCTCCCTTCTCCGTGAAGCGCTTGTACATCATGGGCATGATCTCGTTAAAATAGGTGTAGTTGAAGGTGCCCGAGGATATCTCTTGCATCAGAGTGGATGAAGCGCCCCATGGCTCGTTGTTGGTGGCCTCGCGAACTTTCGCCTCCATCTCGGTGTAGTTCATGACGGCATTCTGCACCTTGCGCACGGCCGCCTTGACATCGTAGAGGGTCAAATTGGTCACAGAGTCCCGCAGATTGTCAAGATTCATTGGGCAAGGTGGCTGGCTGGCTGGCTCGCTGGTGTGGGAGATATCGGGGGGAATCTCAACAACGCAATGGGCAGATTGGGAATGGGGCAGTAGTGACCAATGTACAATGCATTATATTACATTCTCTGCTCGTCCTCCCATTCATCCTCGTCGTCCTCGTCGTCGTCGTCATCAGCTGCTGCAGCAACCAACTCATGCTCTGTGTGGGGTGCTATCTTTGTCTCCTCGACATCATCCTCACAGATCCTGACATATTCTTCGGGCACCAGGCCACTCTCACCTGCTTATTAGCCATGTCCAGTAAGCAGTGTGTATGCAAACCAACATCCAGCAAGCCAAGAATCCGGCTTGCTGGTTGGTATTTGGTTGCAATTCATTTTGGCCTCTCTGAGCTCCTGCAACAATTATTGCAGCAGGAGTGTAAGTTGGGCAAAGGGGAACGAAAACAAACATACCTGTTGTAGGATCTTCTGCCACTAACCACCCATCGCCGTATCGATGACTGATCCAGGTCTCTCCACCCTGTCTCAAGCGTATCTCGTTTTCATGTTCAGGTTCAAAATCGTAGATGGCGATGGCCCGAGCATTGATTATATCCGAGGAGTACTCCGACATAGGCTCTGCAAAGTCATCCTGCTTCTCGTAAGGCGGCTGCGACTGCTTTGGGGAGGACGAGGCGGAGGTGAAGTGGAAGACGAGGGTAGGCGTGAAGAGCGGATGGGAGGGCGGATATGCATAATCTCTTGCACTTGTCGAAACCTCCATGTCGGAAGTCGTCATCCCATGCCAATTGGTGTTGTTATGTCCGCCTGATGCAATGCCGAATTTTGTCTTGAAATGTGGTGTGCATGGTTGGTCGCTCGTAACTGTAAATTCTGGCACGTCTACTGGGAAATGCTATATGATGCTTGCTGCTATGTAATGCTACTAAATGCTTTAAATCATGACTGTTCGGTGCGGTGCACGGGGATAGCGACGAACTTCCGGAGTGTTTCCTCGTCCGTACCCACTTGCTCCAACATCTCGATCATGAACTCAACTTCCTGCAAGGTGCATTTCCCCTGGTAGCTTCCGTCGAAGCTTTGCCGGATGTAGAAATGCGAAAACCCATCCCAATGCTTCCATAACTCTATCTGCCTTTTCAATGCCCAAAGCTGCAATGCTCGTCGAGGGTGGTTGTAGAGCTGCTCGTCGTAGCGCGCCCCACACACTTGAACCCAAGGCACATCAAGGCCTTTCACAGCCTTGTGGTTGCGGCCAAAGTAGTCCGATATGATTTTCCGCACGTTCTTCTTTGCAGTTTGCTTGCGGCAATTCGGCCAATGACAGTAGGTGGCATGTTGCGCGTGATTCGCTGGATCGCCAGCAGACAAGTACGATGCAGAGTTGGGGTCTGAAGAACCTGAAAGAACACGTCGTCGCTTATAAGGACGAGCAACATGTTTCTTTGCCTTTGGCGCATCGGCAGTGGGAACGTTCTTTGCCTTTCGCACGAAAGGAACACGTTTGCGTTGCTTTTCCATGTAATCTGAGTCACTGTCGTCTTCTGGAGCTGCTTCTGACAATTCATCCTCTTCAGTACTCTCATTCTCGAGACCGGGGTCGATGGCTTCAGCCGGTTCGTCTTCCGCATCCTTGGGCCCGAAAATGGCCTTGGGCTCTTCAATCACCGCGGGATACAGAGAGTATTTTTCAGCCGCATGGCATAGAGAGAACGCAGCGCAGGTGAGGCCCGCAGTGGTGCATAAGGTGGTGTCGCTGTCCTGGGATGCCTGTCGACTGAAGTCTGATGCCAAGCCAGTCCAGGAGGTGGAGCGCGACCACAGATCACTGGGTTCCGCATCCAGATACCTGTCGTCCAGCAGGGCGAAAGGTGCATGCAGCCATTCGAATAAGTAATCTACCGCGTGGCCATGCGCCTCATGATGGTGGTTGTGGTCCGAGGAAGGTGGATGTTGGTCCATCTGTGACCGTGTGCATAGGCAAGCAGCCCTCGTGCATACGCGAACCTCTCCATCTTCGTCTGCTGCATCCAATCAGCGGCTCTTGTTTGATGAGAAGTTGACACCTGCCCGATGCCTGCCCGTCCTCCGGTCTCCCCATCCCGATTGGGCAAACCTCGCTTAACTTTATTCCATACCTTTAATTTACGACACAAGAGGGGATCCCACACGGGACGTCCACTTGAGATTTCACGCAGTGGAGGAAAGACAGGGAATAGACAGTAACTAGAGTACGTACACACGATTTTTAATGCTCCAGAATCTGCAAAGACCCTGTAATCACCACGTTCTCCAGGATGCTACCAGGAGGAATATCAATCTGACCCTGCCCCGCAACTATGATAACTGTTCCCTTGAGCTGCACACCACGACCGAGATTAACAGGCCCAGTAATGGTCAGGTGGTCGAGCTCCAGGATCTTTGGAATGGATGAGATGCGCTGCTGAAACTCGCTAACCTTCTTGAAGTGCGTCCCCAGCTTGATGAGGGGTGCCGGCCCAAAACGAGACGGATGCTGAGTGAGCTGTCCATGCTCGAGCGAATAGAGATCCGATTTGACCAGCATGAGGTCCGACGTCGTCTTCACCGGAAGGAAGCGTCGTCTAGGCACATTCACGCCATGGGCACCTCGAAAATGGCGAATGGCAGCACCAATAGCTGTCTCAAGCTGGATAACAGACACATCCGATTCCCCTTTTCCAATAGAAACTGTTTTAAAATTGGGAATGATCTCCATTTCCAGTTCCCCGCGCTCCACAACTCGCTTAACGGCCATGAGGTTGAGCCAGATATTGTTGGTATTAAAGTACTTGAACTTTTTGATCGACTTGAACTCCTCCACGTGTTCTTTAGGAACCTGAGCTATCTCGAGCAGGCGCACATTTCCATCGTAGTCGATAATTGTTCCACCCTTGATGTCGGCTTTGGTTTTGTCCGTGAGCTCCATGATGTACTCTGCTTGGCTTTCCACCATGTGATCTAGAATAGTGGGGTCAACAACGGCTCCAAGATTGTCGCCGTTGCTGACATATAGTACCTCCTTGCCGGCTGCTAGCAATTCGTCCAAGAGACCAGAATTGGCCAAAGCCTCAAACAAGTCCCCATGTCCAGGCGGATACCAGTCTGCGATTTTTGAGTCAACCGTCTTGGTGGCCGGAAGCATGGTGTCCTTTACAACACGAGGGTAGCGAGATTGGTTGAATGTGCGAATTTCTATATGGTGGCCCTCGTACTTTCGAATGACATTCTGCGTATCGTCATTGGTGTTGAAAGAGTTCATGAGAATCAAAGGGACGCTCACACCATATTTCACATTGAGATATTCAATCTGTCGCACGCTCAGATCGAGAAAGGTCTTTCCGTCGCGTACTTCAATGACGGTTTTGGGCCCGACACAACCCATTGTAGTTCCAAGTCCACCATTGAGCTTGAGCACAGCAAGCTTAGAAATGTTTTCGGAAATATCTTTCCGAGGCAGCGCGTCGTACTCCACTACCTGGTTGGGCGCTGGTGGCTTAATTCGGTCCCACTCGATCGCGGTTCCACGTGCTGTGTCGGTGAGATAGCGTCGAAAAAGTTGAAAGAAGTTTGCCATCTCGCTCTCAAACCTTTGCCTTTCCTTTCGATCCTTGACCGTGTCAGCAAGCTTGTCGAGGGCATTCTTCATGTTGGCCGCCGCAATGCCTGTGCCCTTGTCATCGAAATGCACCTGTGAAAGGACTTTTGTGTGCCGCCGTGGCATGTCGGCCGTATCAGAGGCGCTACTATCTGCTGCATTGGAGTTGACAATACTGGACATCTTGGAAAACTCCCGCGATGTCGTTATCGTTGAATCCTGATACGGTAGTTGCTGTTACGGCCCCACTTGTACGAACAAAGGAAGTAACGGAACGAGCTACTCGATTAGGATGTCAATGGAAGTAATGCAAGGAACTACTCGATTAGGGTTTCAATGGAAGAATTAGTATATAAACAAG
>JAABUO010001248.1_pt1 | contig 34567 bp, 41 predicted proteins | sample 5559291 | NCBI WGS metagenome assembly JAABUO01 (sample SAMN10711878, study PRJNA513372) | rock metagenome | isolation source: Antarctica rocks | place: Antarctica: Victoria Land, Finger Mt sud | reverse complement strand
ATCATACGTCTACTGTCTTGGAGATCGTGTGCTCGATGCTACAATAATAACTGTGACATTTGCATCCAGAAAGGTCATCCTATGGAGGATTCCAAAGATGTCTTCAGTCAGCGGATTACCTGCAAATCTTAAGCGGATACAATTTCCATCAAAGTTGGGTTTGCCATGACAATCAACAAAGCCCAAGGCCAGACTTCTACGACACGTTGGTTAGATCTACGGTCACCAGTCTTTTCACATGGCCAGCTATATGTCGCATTAACGCGTGTTTCGAACTCCCGAAACTCAACCGTTCTTCTCCCTAACCCGCATTGTAATGAAGTCACAAATGTTGTGTATAAAGAGATTTTAGACTAGATTTATTCGTAAATACCATTCCCGGCGACGTCTGTCGACCGGGCATCTACCTAGTATCTGTAAATTATAATGGAAATACAAATCGCTTTTCAAGCCGTAATATACCCATTTGTGCATGTAGCAAAAAGCGCATTTTGGTGCTAAAGCATTCGATACATGAAGATGCTCTAGGATGTATCGAAGAGTGGCGGTTACATCGGGATTGCGGGTTTCCGGGGAAATAGGGGGAAAAATTAATGTCAGGGTCATGTGTTGAAGTCCCTGCGAGATCCCCAGATCGTGCTTTTAGGCAAGCCTCCTGAGGTATTTATCATACGCTCTCACCCCAAAGTTACAACGGCAAGCGATATGGCCCGTATCGACAGCGCACGAGAGATCGAAAGCGTGAGCAGTGACTCGAGCAAGTCACAGTTCCACCTGAGAAAGCACTGGTGGGCGCTGGCCTATTGCTCTTTCTTCGTCCTTGGCGCTTTACTTTACGGGTATTTCGGGAAGGTTCAAGACTAAGTGTAGATATGATGGGACCTACTTTACTGGTGTCGAGGCCATGACCCTTTTCGTCCACAAATTCGGGGATGCGGTAAGTGCTACCGGTGTCAAGCGCTTCAGCCCTGGCACTCTATCAATCATCACCTCGATTGTAAATGTTGGTGATCTGATTGGGTCACTTTGTGCTGGTATCGTAGGGAGTTTGTATGGAAGAAAAGGGTGTCTGCTCGCGGCATCCTTTTGCGTCTGCTTGGCAGTTATCCTTCAAGCGGCTGCCGCGAATATCGGCACTCTAATAGCTGGCCGTGTCATCCTGGGAATGGGTGTGGGTATCATCTCCAACGGGGTCCCACTTTATCTTTCCGAGGTTCCCCCGACTGCCATTCGCGGGATTGTGGTGGGCTCTTGGCAGCTAACGCTTGCAATTGGACAGGTAATTGGAGCTTGTGTCGATCAAGGAACAAAGGACATACCCAGTGAGGCATCTTACCTTATTCCCATCTGTTTGCAACTTATCGTCCCAATCATATTCTTTTCCTTCATCTGGGCCATTCCCGAATCACCACGATTCTTGGTCTCCCAGAAGAAGAATGAAATGGCTCGCAAAGCTCTTATGAAAATAAATCAAAGTGACAAGGATTATGATCCGACGTTGCAATTGAAGGAGTATGTCAAAGATGCAAAGCTGGAGATGAATGGCCCTCAGGGAGGCTGGATCGAATTATTCACAGATCCCATTGAGCGACGTAAGCTCATTTGCACAGCGGGCACTCTGGCAGCGCAACAGATCACGGGTGTCCAGTTCATATTCAGTTATGCAACCGTATTTTCAGAAGACCTCCATATCGCAAATCCGTTTCTCATAACGATCATCATTGATATCATTGAGGTGGTAGGGGTCTTGGCCGGTTTCTTCGTCGTGGAACGATTCAATCGAAAGCCTCTATTGCTCATTACAACTGCAATCATGATAGCATCCATGGCTATAATTGGTGGTCTTGCATCTGGACCGGAAGTTGTCCCTCTGGTTCCGCCTGAGTCATTTGGAAAGGCAATCATTGCATTCATCTGCGTTTTCGTCTTCTTCTTCAACGCCGCTTGGTATGCTTTACTCTAAAAAAATCTAATAGAAAGGGGTCCTTTAGCGTGGACTGTGGCCACGGAGATGTGCGTGGGACGCAATAGGCCCAGGATCATGGCAATTGGAACTGCCAGCTTTTGGATCATTGCATGGGCCGTCACATTCACTTTACCCTACTTATTTACAAACGCCCAACTGGGAGCTAAAGTAGGATATGTCTATGCTGGTGGGAACATCATTGCATTTGTGTTTGTGTGGCTGGTTATTGGTGAGACTCGTGGCAGAACGCTGGAAGAGATTGACGAGATGTTTGCCAGACGACTTCCGAGCCGATTGTGGAAAAGCTATCCTAAGAGAAGCGCAGTTGAATCTCCTAAAGAGAACCTTAACGCTCCTAACAAAGCACAATAGCATATGATGTATTTAGGATTAGCTCCCATCTTGTCAAAAAACAATAAAGTACAATCCTGACTGAATCACTTTCGATTATGGCTGCATGCATATTGGCATTGTACCTCCCAGTTAGGAGTGACTACAGAACCTGCAATAGCAACGCACTTTCGGAAGCACTTTTCTTTTGTGCTTTCTGTGCACGAGATGCAGTCACAAAAATCCTCAATCGTACAGTTCAGTCCACAAGCATGACGGTGACCGTGGTCAATGCCATCTAAGCAAATATGAGCCTCCAACGTTTCCTGTACTACCAACCAGTCCGGACAGCACACAGCGCTGGTCATGGTTGCAGTGTGCACCACCAATAACAGAAAATGTAATCTCTTGTATGGATTCATGTATTATTGTCATTTCTCGGAAAGCCCTCCTCATTCTTTAAATTCCAGCCATCATCGAGGTTCACGTAAGCTGATTTGATCTTGATCTACTCATCTTCTTCACGTGTGCTATGCGGGACTTTCCCAAAATAGGTACAGAACAGTCGGATCAAAACTATCATGCCTCCAAACAGGACAAAGCGATGCTTCCCCAACAGTGGGCCCATTCTGTCAGTCAAATTGGAGGACGAAATTATCCGAAAGCTTACACTCCTCGTGACAAAGTATAATCCGGAGATTCATCACTACCCTAAGCGCGAATGCCTCGGTCTCTACGCGGGACCAACGTCCGTCGCCTACGTTTTTTTCTACTTTGCCCAATCTTCAAAGTATAAAGATACAATCGTTGAAGGCAAGAAATGTGCTGTGTGGAGCCAATTGTATCTCGACGCTGCTAATCGTGTGGCTGTATCTGACGAAATTCTATCTGAAGAAGATGCCACTCACGGTGGCCTTATTGACGGTCAAGAGACAAATTCAATGCATTGTGGTATAATCAATGATGAATTGGCACGTGCAGCTGTATGTGCAGTCTTGACTAAAGACTCCAAGTATAGTGACATTTTACTAGGATATCTGTCGAAAATCTTGGATGGGGGCTCCAAGTACGACGAAGTCGTTTATGGTCGCACTGGTTACTTATTCTTCCTTCGGTTGGTGAACCATTATATGCCTGACACAATCCCAAAGACCGCTTATAAGCAGGTCATCGACGTAATTCTGTCGCACCCACCGTGGTTATTCTACGGAAGTCTTCCTTACCTTGGAGTAGGTCACGGCTGGGCTGGAATATTTCTGGAAATAGTTCTTTGCGATCCGAGCTATGCACAACAAGTGCAACCATACATAGAACAGATGCTTGATCAACAATTGGAATCCAAAAATTGGCCCTCGAACATTCACTCTAGTCCTCCTGATGGAACAGAGAATTCCGAAAGAAAAGATGACGATATACTGGTTCAATGGGTAAAATCTTACAATTTTCTTCGCTGACTCAGGGTCATGGTGCTCCGGGTATGGTAATGACGTTTCACAGTCTGCTTCCCCACTACGCCTACAACCCGGCATTATGTGAGCGAATGCACCAAGCCATTGAGAGCGCGCAGGACTGCATCTGGAAAAGAGGCCTATTATACAAAGAGTCCAGTCTTTGCCACGGGGCTGCGGGAAATGCACTCGCTCTTTCGAATCGAGAACAAGCGGCACATTTCCTAGCTTGGAGCACAGAAGAGAGGGTGGAAAAGGGTCTTCGCGACGATGAGATGGAAGCAGCGTCGTTTCGTAGTAGTTTAATGACTGGACTGGCAGGACGAGCTTTCGCTTATTGTGCTTTTGAAGAAGAGAGATTCGGTATCTGTCTTGGTTTTAACGAAATTTAGGATAAAGGAATAAACCCACAAATGGGTTAATAGTCATTCAAAAATGGATTTGTTCAAGTACGATAATGCCTTTCCCTACTCCTTATCTTGCATTTGTGCCTTGAAAGATCTAGAATAGGTTGGCTGGTTACCTTTTCTTGATTGACATGCGGAAACATGGGAAAGTCTCCGCTTGTATCCATCATGCCTTTCTTCTTTGGCGTTGAATCAGCCAGGGAGACTCCTCCTTGCGGCGCTGTATAACCTTGAACTTGACACATTCCAGGAGGAACAAGTCTAAACGATGCAATAAAATTCCGCCAAATCTGATTGGCCGCCCCACTGGCTCGCCCCACCTTTCAAATTCCGCGGCGTAGATTTGACCGACAGCCCGACCACATCCGACACTCGGCTAAATTAGAGCGGATTAAAGCGCAGACCGGCCTACCTGCTGAATCTGCTTCATCTCCATCACGCTCACGATGAACACGAATGAGAAGTCGGTTGAGCGTCGCCAGGAGGAAGGCGAACATCATGTGAACAACGAAGAGATGGCTGGTTGGACTGGCTCTCTCGAGGGCGCCAAGCAGGCTACCCAGTATGAGCATAGTCTTAGCCTGTGGAGTGCTATGAAGACCTACCCAAAGGCTATCGGCTGGTCCATTGCAGTATCCATGGCTATCGTCATGGAAGGCTATGATACAGGTCTCATGGGTAGCTTCTTTGGATTTCCAGCTTTCCAGCAAAAAGTAAGGCGAAGCTAGATTGTGTTACTAACATTCCTAGTTCGGGCATCCTTTCATGGGTGGATACCAAGTGGCACCGTCGTGTCGTGGCAATCTGCGCTTAGTATATCTCCGTCAGTGGGGAACGTCATTGGAATTTATGCAAATGGATATCTCACCGATAAATATGATCATAAGAAAGTGCTGCTCGCTTCCTACATTGCAATCACCTTTCTCATTTTTATCGTCTTTTTCTCTTCTCTGCGGTATTCCATGGGGTATTTTTGCTACACTTGGTAAAAAGTATCTGGAAAAGTCGCTTGTTCTTAGCCCCAGCCTACGCGTCTGAAGTTGCCCCTGTCGCTCTTCGCGGTTTCCTGACAACATATGTTGCGCTTTGCTGGTATATGGGCCAATGTATAGCCGCTGGGATCCTTAGAGGGTTGGAGACCCGCACAGACCAGTGGGCCTATCGGATTCCATTTGCTATTCAGTGGGTGTGGCCAGTTCCACTTTTTATTATCATCTGCTTCGCACCTGTATGAGATTCTTGACAACGTACTAAATAGTAGGAATCACCCTGGTGGCTCGTTCGCAAAGGACGACTCACTGAAGCGGAGCACTCGTTAAGGCGACTATCTCGACGCCATAGCACCATCGACACAAAGCAAATTGTTAGTATGATGGTACACACAGATCGTCTTGAACAAGAAATCCAGTCTGGGACTTCGTACCTTGATTGTTTCAAAGGTACTGATCTTCGACGCACAGAAATCAGCTGTATTGCAATGGGCCTGCAACCTATCTGTGGTCTTTCTTTGGCCAGTAATTCGGTGTACTTTTTCGAGCAGGCTGGGTTTACCGCCGGTCAGTCTTTCGATCTCGGTTTGGGTAACACAGCGCTCGGTTTCTCTGGCGTTCTTATCTCTTGGTTTCTTGGCAATTGGTTCGGACGTCGCTCGGTCTTTCTCACCGGTCTTATTGTTATGACCTTGCTATTGTTGATTATTGGCTTTACTTCTCTGGCACCGTCGAACAACTTGGCAGCGACTCAGGTACAGGGGGCATTACTTGTTTTGTGGACGTTTACTTTTGCACTCTCGGTCGGCCCGCTCTCGTATACATCTTTGGTGAGACCTCGGCTACACGTCTCCGTAGCAAAACGATTGCACTCTCACGTAATTTTTACAATGTGCTCAACATTGCAGCTAGCGTTGCTTCACCGTAAGGCGAATCTATCTTCAAACTGATCCAAGTTACATGTTGAACCCTACGGCAGGCAACTGGAAAGGAAAAACTGGATTCTTTTGGGGTGGAACCTGCTTCTTCTGCGCTTTGTGGACGTACTTTAGACTCCCAGAGTGCAAAGGTCGTACATACGAAGAGCTTGATATCCTATTCAACAAGCGCGTTAGTGCGAGGAACTTTAAGAAGTACCAAGTGGACGCGTATGAGCCAAGCCCAGACGCTGATGTGAAAGAAGATGTCATTGTAGCTTAGTGAATGTTAACTCCCTCCAGAGCCTCATTACATGTCGCAAAAGACGTGGAAGCGCCTTTTCGCTGCGGATGGATACTGGAGTACAAGTCTGTTAATTTCGTTGCTGGCTGTGAAAATTTGAGTTCAACACGATGTCACGACAATCCTCCCTGAAACTGTCATCAGACCTGTCGATTTGCAATTGGAATGTCACGGAGTGGGCTTTATACGCCACAAAAAGAGAGCTCGAGTTTTAAGTGGATAGTCGCCCCAGATGTGCCTTGGTCTCCTCTTTTGCCTAACGCAGGTAGCCGTTGAGGAAAGAGTCTACAGATGTGAATAAAGAATGCAACAATAATCAATGATTCAGGCACGTTCGGCCATATATAGGAATGCCACTTTTTGAGTATTCAGTGTCGTGCAACTATTTTACGCGATTGGGTTTTCCTCGGAATACGCATCCACCTGGTACGTCTTGAACTTGCGAGCTGGAACCCTCTTGGCGAAGAGAATATCGAGTTCTTCAAACGTTCGGCCCTTTGTCTCCGGAAGTCTCCAGTACGCCCAAATCGACGTCAAGAGCGCTCCACCACCCCAGAAGAAACCTGTCTTGCCACGCCATCCCCAGGCCGTTGGGTTGATCATGAATCTAAGTCAGACCTGATTTCAAGAGAACTTACGGCTCCAGCACGCCCCCAACGATGCCGACGATATTATATGAGTTACGCGCGATAACTACCGTCTTTTGACGCAGTCTCGTGGACGAGATTTCACTTGGGATGGCCCATCCAAGTTGGCCGACCGACAATTGGAAGACTAAAGTCCATAAGAGAGTCAAAGCTGCTTGTGTTGTTGAAGCCTGCTTGTTTGAAGAGTCTAGATCGAGGAAACCGATGATAAACAAAATGACGGTCATTGCAACGATTCCAACAAGGTAAGTCATCCGGCGCCCGACGTATGGCATGACGCAGAACCAGGAAAGCAGTGTTCCAAAGAGCGCCAATGCTGTCGAACCCACATTCAGTTTGTACGAGCTCCCAGAGCTCACTCCTATTTGCTGAAAGAAATACGTGGCGCTGTATGCGAACTGCAAACCACTAAAGATCTGTCCCGCAAATGAGATGCATGCAATTTCTGTGCGTCGGAGATCGACTCCTCTAAAGCATTGAACGTACGACGTGCCGGCACTCAGTTCGATTTCAAGATTGTTGGTATGAACCATAAGCGCAACCGTCTGCTTTGCGTTGGCACGTGTTGCCTTTGAGCTGAGTCGGAGAACCGATTTTTCTGCATCATCGAGTCGACCTTTCCTGACCAGCCACCATGGTGAATCGGGTGCAAATAGTAAGACAGGAAATAACACAGCCGGCCATACCCACTGGATTGCGAACGGAATTCGGTAAGCCCACTGCGTCGTATTGTTGATGAGCCCTTCAAGCACACCAGCAGCGATTAATTGACCAATAATGAAACACATGTTGGTGAAACTAGTGAGATAGACCCTCAGCGAGAGAGGTACCATTTCAGATGCATAAGCAGGTCCTGCGCGTTAGCAAGGAGAAAGATACAAGCTACATACCGATGGTAGCAAATATCCCCCATGGCACTCCACACAAAATTTCACCAGCTAGCAACACCTTAACATCTGGTGCGAAGAACGTCATGAAGATAAAAGCGGTGAGAAAGAACAAGGAAACCAGGAGGACGCGTTTATGTCCATAGCGTTCAGACACAAAACCGTTGAGGATTCCTCCCAAGATGGCGCCAACTCCAGACGCATCACCGAGACCGGCCTGCCAGGAAGGAGTAAGCTGATAGCCCACACCGGGGTAAAAGTTTCCGTATCTAACATCAGTCACATTCTGGAGTGCATTTACTTCTTTGCAAACTGCTTGTAAGCATAAAAGTTACCAAGCAACGCCGTGTCGTATCCTTCCATAACGACCGTCATGGAGACGAAAACGGACCAGAAGACCGCGGAGGGATTATTGCGAATCGCGTCGAGTGCGGACGAACTGTGCTCAAGATCACTGGCAAGCTTGGCATCCTCAAATAGCTGTTTCCCCTCCCATGCTCTCCCTCCACGCCCCTCTACGTGTTCGATCTGGTTGGTGTGTGGTTTGTCGGTCATCTTGCAGGGACTTCGGGTTTTATCCGGGGGATTCCTTCTACTTGAACTCGACTTAACGAGGATACCCCGCCACCCACGTCATTCCAACGCACAGGCCCAACCCCATGGGGAAAATCCGCACATCATGCCTTTAACATTCCAAGCCATACATTTACTACATTTCATTAGGGTAGCTAAAGCTGTTCTTCTACGGAGTCCTTCCACTCTTTGATTTGTCTACTCTCTGATCTCAACAATAGCGAGAGTCACAACTGATCACCTCTTAGTTGCAGACATAGCATTTGAAAACCGGATCGGTTCTCAACGATCATAATCTGGGAGGTAACCCGGCGATCGCGAATGAGGAACAGTAAGTAAAGCGTGTTTGTCCCGATAAGCGGGGTTGTTCTCTGTGTATACCTCACCGGTCGGGTCCGTATAGCCCTCTCGGTCACCCCTCGAGCACTCCAAAACAGGAAAGAACCCTGGGCTGCTTTCTGATTCGCGTTCCATCCACGGCGGTCGTGTGAACCCTCCTGAAACGCGCCCATGCCTCCCGACGTAGTGGTTGGGCCCGTTGAGGCACCAAATACCCCAAGTTGCCAACGCGGTCGCCCACTTGTAGGCCAATAAATTCCTTTCCAATGGCATGGATTCCTCTGGCCGAGTCTTGACCAGGTCTAAGCGGGAAGGTTTCAAGAACGAATCCTTCCTGAAGTAGCCAGTCAACGGGGTGCAGTCCAATGGCAGCATTCTCGACAACGACTTCATTTTCGCCAGGACTGGGATTCGGAATCTGCCGGTTTTTAAATAGGTGATCGCATTTCTTGTCGACGAAAGCTGCTGTGTAACATGCAGAATGTGTGACTCTCAGAACACACGTAGCATTTTCAATCCTCAGAAGTCACAAATTGTCAGTCTTGCATTTCAGAAGTGCGTGACGAGGCCCAGCTGCCACGAGGTGTTCGGGAGTTATGCACGCGGCAATCGCCGTCACACCAAAGGTGAAATCCGAGAGGATGGCCGTATGTACGGATACTGACCTCTGTTGGGATATCAACACCCGCCATAGCTAGACCTGTCTAAGCTTTGGATTTCCTATTGCGGCAATCTTAGAATTGGACCCGTTTGCCGCTTGGCGAATGACACTTCGGATCGCCCGATTTATTCATCCGCGGACAAACTATTTCGCCGACGGAGAGTTTACTCTCTCTCCTCCCGCCACAAAATCAATGATCAATCCGACAATACACCGCCCCATGCCGCAGGTCCGGGGGTATATAAAGACGACACGGAAGTGGTTATCTTTACTAAATCATTCAGCCTCGTTACTTCACCATGGGTTCCTTTATCGCAGCATGGACGAAGGTAAAGAGGGCCTTTGGATTCGAACGCTCCTACAACATCATCCTCTTCTTTATCTTTGGCGGCGCCATGTTTGGCTTTTGCCTCGCCCGGCTGGAGTATTTGAGCGTTGGTGGCATCTTTCAAAATCGCGCAGCTCCCGGTGAGTGGTATGTCTACCAAAAAGGGTCCGGCAGGATCGGTATCACCTTGCACTTGGTCACTATCGTTCCCGGAGGTATTCTGCTCGTCGGTCAGTTTTTGCCCTTCATTCGACACCGACTCATTATTTACCATCGGATCGAAGGGTACATCTATCTGACCTTATTTCTTGTGACCATGGCCGGGGTTGGCATGATAATTCCCATTAGCTTTGGAGGCGTGCTCTCGACACAATTGGCTCTCGTTACACTGGGAATTATAGTGCTCGTTACAGCAGGCATGGGTTACTGGAACATCCGCTTCAGGAGAGATGTTAAAAATCACCGCAAGTGGATGATACGTCATGGCGTCATGATGGGCACAATTGTCACCGTCAGATTATACCAGATCACAATAGCCCGCGTTGTTACGGCAATTACGGGTTTTGCTGACGTGTGGAGTTGCGACAAGTTGCGTTTCATGGACTCCTTCTACAATATGCCCATCTCCCAGAATTATCCAGCCTGTTCATTTGCTCCAAACGGAAGTGCAGTGGTTTTTGCAGACTTCAAGGGTACCCCGGAGCAGATTGGAGCGAGCTTGTCGCTGGGATTTGGTACTGCTACTTGGATGGCGCTCGTGACTCATGTTATATGCGTGGAAACCTACTTCTACTGGAGTGAGCGTGATACAGCAATCCAAGAAGAAGTGAAGCCTCGACATTCCACTCCAGATTCTGAAAAGGGGAAGTCTACAATCTGATGTACATAATTAAACGGGCTTTCAAGGGTAAATATATACGACGCGCAGTTCAACCCCAAGGACGACCAGCAAGATTCGAATGGGCCGGCATCGCCTTTTCCCTCTGTGCCTTTTTTACGGAGAACGGAAAGCTTGAACTGAAATCTACGCCCTGCGATTCAAGTTCTAGCTGAAGTAGATAGCTCCGTGCTGTTGGCATCCCCTCCTCTGTCGCATTCAAAGCTTCCAAAAGGAAGGCATACCGTGCTCCAGCGTCCACATTTTCTGGTTCTCGCTTCACTATGCCCAGCAAAAAGTCTGCCGCAACGTAAACACAATACTGATAATTGATGTCTACATGCAGAGCCGAAGTAGTCGATGCAATGCGGCATATCTCACATGCGGCCTCGAAACAACGTGACCTAGACGTCACGATGAATTGTGGATGGATACTAAATTTGGTCGCATGGTGTATGGCAACCTGATGCACAAGTATAGTTGTTCTAGCATTAAACAAATTTTGAGCAAACTCACCCTTGAAGTGTGCAGTTCGCGAGGTTCAGCTCTGCTGAAGCAGGATAAGGGTACTGATGGGAGGAAATGCGCAATTCTAGCGCTCTGAGGTACTGGTCCAGTTCGCGATGACGCATCCACCACGGCCCATCAAAGCTTAGTACATCTTCCTCTCTTGCTCTGTGTACATGAGCCATATGCTTTGACCATATAGCAGCACAGAGTACGAGGAGAGAAAAAGGGGAAAGACGGACATCCTTCCCAGCCAGGCCCTGGCTTAGCGTACACGTCTCAACGTCTATACCAGACTGCCATGCTTCTTCCGGACACGGTAAGTTTGTATGCATATCTTCGTCATTGAAGAAGCTCGTATAACTAGTACCAACTCCAGCAAATTTATCGATCTGGTATACAGCCCATAATGCCCTACGCCGTTCTTCAAGCTCGACCGGATCAGTGGGCGGCGCAAGCCCTTGCTTGAAGTTCATGTCACCACGGTCGAGTTTGTTGAAGGTAAGCATGGTTGCCAAGCGGCCACCCCGTCCACCGCTCATCCAGGCTCGCGCGAAATACATCATTCTGAATTCGTATATGGCTATTAAACTCCATGTTTGAACACATGCAACGGCCCAGAAGCGCTGCTGCGTATCGTGCACCTCCGTATACTCGAGGATATTGCGGCAACGAAGATAGAACGTTTCTGCTTCCGAGCCATATTTTCCTAAATTCAGAGCTCCAATACTCCAGATTGCGTAGCGTAGATACAGCGGCGGCTCTGTGCGCCCAACATTGTAAAGCCCTTCGTTGTATCGTCTGAAATGGACGAGGGGAAAGAGAGTATTTGACATTTCAAAGTACGACTGCTCCAATTCCTTTATAAAACTGTCCGATGGTAAGTCATCCCCTACGGAGACAGGTAAATGAGATATGGGAGGTGCTGAAAGCGGCTCGTTAGTGGTATCTTCAATAGAACTCTGTGTAGCGGGTTCGAAGACTGTCGTATTTTTCGCTTCTTCTAAGTGCCACATGTTAGCCGACAGGTCCTGTGTTGGCACCTTATTGTAATCAGGGCGACTGCGTGAGTCTAATGGAGCTCCAGATGATTTGGCCGAGTGTTCCTCCAGCAAACGTGACTCTTCAAGTCGCAAGAGCCGACTCTGAATCTCCTTCATACGCCCAGCCTTGGGGCCACTTCGCTTGCGATTTGAGTCATAATAGCATGAAACTCCTACGTGGAGACACAACGCGCAAGCAGGCCTCCCACCGTCGCATCTAGCTTTCCGCTTGCGACATGATCTACATGCAATCTTCTTGGAGTTTGCAATATTGGAGAGTCTGCTGACGTCCTCGGTGGAATTCGGATTCATTTTGCCATGATGTTTGCATGTGTTTCCCGGGCCCCACAGCTCCGGATGGATCTATTATTCCGCATATAGCTAAACGGGTTGATCGTGACTGGTCTCCTGACTATTCATGGTGTCGAGGAGATAGTCTGGATGATTGAAGAAAGAAAAATAAGCCTCATGCTATAAGCAGGAAGGGCTAGCTACATTTGGTCTCCGTCACCTCATCTACAGCAACGACTTTCATCTTCTCCCGGTCGAGGAAGTGCTCTTCGTCCGCACGAAGCTTCGCAACATTCTCCGGACGGCTCATAACTTCCATAAATGTTCCAAAGGCGGTCTTGTCGGTAAACACCATTTCCGTTAGGGCGTCGTAATCGAAAGAAGCTTGTGTGCCAACCAGTACTTGAGCAGGATACGCGGTATTGTCTGTTCCGGTCGAGACATTGTCTCGCTGAATGTAAAACCGTTTGTGTGATTGGGGGAATGCTGGGCCAGCTAGTGACTTAATGAGCGGGACATGGCTTGATTCGTAGTGCGTCTTGAATGCAGCAGGAGTCATCCCTTGCTTTCGATGCGCAAATAGCAATGCAGTATGGGGCATGTCGTGCTAAGTAACTTCTAAAACACCTCCAACTCTTAGAGTAGTGCGATCTCGCAAGAATTCCCCAATTAGGCGATTTACACCTTGCTTGATCAGATCGGGTCAATTGAATCGGCCGAGCCAATCATTGGTTGTATGTTTCATCCGACAAAGTTCTTCATACACTTTCATAGTCCTCTGCGACTCTATTCAGTGGCCTTTACTTCCTGTCTTGGCACAGGGTCATTTGAGAGCACTCTCCTAATCCGGAATGAAGGAGGCCATTCTCAGCCTAGAGCAGCGTAACTATTGACCGCAGACCACTAGTCTATATTGCATAATGTAACGAGCGTACGAGACCTTCTTACCTATGCTACCGTCTATTGCACGAGTGAAGTCATCTCTTGCCGAATCGGGAATTGGACGTATGCCGCGAGACGAAACCACCACCCCACTAAAAATCGCTTGTCAGCGGTGTAGAAAGAGGAAGGCACGGTGCAATGGTGAAAAACCAGCTTGTTGGCTCTGTCATCAGGCCGGCGAGAACTGTGATTACGAAGTCGTATGCAACGCTGGAGAGTGCACTAATTGCAGCTCCGAAAGCCAAGCGGCCCGAGAGTCGGGTACATCCGAGACCTGGAGCGACGGGTCTTGGAACTAGAAGCAAGGGAGAAGAGTTCGACTGGGAGCGAAAACCATGACTCTAATGACGGTAGCCTTCACTCTATGTCGAGCGAGCTGCAGAACTTAAAATTACCGGCGTCGACCTCTCCAAGTGTCATGAATAGTGTGCCGGAATCTACGACAGAAAACTTTCTTCCGCCGCCAGAAGTCATTTCAGAGCTCGAAGATGAATACTTTCGCGTCTTCAATCCTCTCTTTCCAATACTGCACGCCGCTCGCTACCGCGCTGAGCTTGATCTCCCGAGCGTTGCGCAACCTCCCATGTATTTTCGATGGGGTATTTGGATGCTTGGTGCTTTGACCCTTTCAGCCTACGCGGAACAGAGAGAAGCGATCTACCTCCGGTGTCGCAAGTGCCTGGAAGAATCCGAAGTCATGGAATCACAGCAATCTCTATGGACATTGAAGGGCGTGCAGACGTGGGCTATGGTGGCTACTTACGAATTTAGCATGATGCATTACACTCGTGCGTGGATGAGCGGGGGTCGGGCAAGCCGTCTGTCTTCAATGCTTGGGCTCAACAAAGTCGACGCAAAGCATACCAAATTCAAGTCGGGCATGGCTTTACCACGCGACGCCATAGAAGCAGAGGAACGAAGACGTACGTTCTGGGCAGTCTATCTCGGTGACAGATTCTCAGCTGTAGGGACGAGCTTTACGGGGATGTTGAACGATGAGGACATCATGACGAATCTCCCGTGCTCTGACGAGGACTGGGAGAGTGGGCTTTGCGGACGGTCGTGTTCGTTGGCCGAGGGAATGATGGGGCAGCCGCTAATGATGTCGTCCTTTGCCTTGCGGGCCATAAATGGTGCTATCTGGGGCAAGTATATGGCGCATCTATATCGTGAGCGTGATGAGGACCTCTTTAATTATGATGGGGCGTGGTGGATGCGGCACCGAACTCTGGACGGATTATTACGAAAATTCGAATTACGCTTTCCCCTTGAGGGCGCTGTTCGTGTGGCACATATGGATTTGGCAAGGGGGTGCTTTTGGGCGTGAGTGGGGTTTAGGAAAATGCTAATTCAGAACGACTATACTAGTACACCAAGCGGCCATACGCCACGCGCGCAAGCACAATATTTTCCCTGAGATCATTACGTCCTCGAATACTCGATGCTATGAAGCTGGTGTTGACATCTATGAAATGTCCTCCACAGAAGCCTTTGAGGCGCTGAAAGTTGATTCGGTTTACCCGTGGGTTATCTACATTGCGGCAGATTTTTTCCTTGGTATCGTGAAGCAGCAACCTGGCAATAGCGATGCAGAGGCGCGCTATGCTTTTCTCTTAGAATGTCTAAATACCACCGAGGAGACGATCCCGGGTGCGCGAAATTACTTGATGCAGCTTGAACTCGAGAATCAGGATGTACCCATAGTGGACAGTTTTCCCTTTGCCATCAAGAAGGGCGATAGCGAGGCCACGTTTACGGAAGGACGCATGTGGGGGTAATATACTTTTGTCATAACGCGTGGAGAGTGGCGGCGGTAAGCAGGCGCATGTGGGATAGATGGTTGAAATAGATACCTCAATGAGTCTTCATCGTATTCTATTAAAAGGAGCTATTAAACTATGGCCTGCTTAAGCCAACGTCACTTCGCTCTCGTTCACACGTTTCATTTCGACCTCAGCAATATTGCCAGCAGCCACCTTCTGCTTGGAGAGAAGCCAACCTGGGTTGAAATTGGCAAGCACGCCCATAGCAATCATCATCGGGACAGCATCGAGTCCAAGCACATATCCTTCATGTATTATCAGGTATCCTCTCCCTCCCTGCACCAGTTCGATCGAACGATAGACGCCGCGTAGTACCATCATTGTAGTTGATATACTATCGCAGCGGAGACAAGACGCATGGGCGTGCTTTTTCTGATCTGTGGCCAGCCGCGCGTGAGAACGATGCCGAGGATGATGGAAAAGAAACACGCAGAGACCAGTTGCGCAATGATGCCGACGACCATGGTCAGTGTTTCTGGTTGTGTATCGCCGAAATTTTGCGCCGCGGCGCCGCCAGACCGCCGCCAGTCGCTTGCAGTGATAGACAGACCACATCCACGACGAAGCAGATCCAGAGGTTAGTTTTCGGAGAAGAGGGAAAAGAGCTTGCCGAGGACGGTGAAGAGAAGCCATAAGGTAATACAGACACCGGCCTGTGTCCATGCAGGGCCCATAATCAAAGTTGCAGTGGTTGGTGAAGAGAACGCTAGAATATGCGCATTGGTGACTGACTATCCTTCCAATCCACCCCAGGCACTCGAGTCCGGCACCAACCAAAAAGAAGAGCTTCCATATGGTGCGATAGCGGATTGTGAAGGTTAGTTAGGTGAGTGCGATAAGGCCAAAGATGATGATAAAAGCAATTCCAACGCTCAGTGAGGGCAGGTAGCCATAATTGTTGTGAATGCTATCGCTGTAAGCAAGGCAGCTTGGGGGGTGGTGCAACATGAGAAGGATGAGAAGAATGAGGATAGATTTGAAGGATTTCACCTGCTTTATAGCTCATCATGATTGCCGTAGGAACAAAGTATATGTCACTACCTCGTAGGTTGTGTGGGCGGAATCGGGAATTCGTTCTCCTTACCGGGGGAACCTGATTGGCTGATTTTTAACGTTGCTCCCACCGTGTCGATCCCTTCCCAATACATCTGAAGTCGGCCTAGAGCTATCGAGATCCCGAAGAACTATTCCCGAAGCGAAAAAAAAGGACAAATGCAAGTCTCAACCTGATTCGTGCCTATTCCGATTGTTCCCCAATATCCAAACGGCAGCGTGCATCGTGTTGACATGAACTTGATGCTTTCCCGTGTTCAATACGAATGTGCAGTGGCAAGTACATATGTCTAGTGCCATGGGAGCTTTAAAATATCTATGCTACGCTTTCTTCCCTCTTTCCAGCCACTATATCCGGAGAGACATGCTTTCCCATCGTTTATCCTACGTTGTTGCTCAGACGCATCTACAGATTATGACGATTTTGGTTGTTTTCTGAGATATAATGGGAGTTCTTCGTCTTTGTGGTACATAGTCTGCGCTTAAGCATTGCAGGCAGCATAAATGGCGTAGAAATTGAAATCTGCTACTCTCTGCACCTGCCACAAGTTGGCCGAGATGTTTGTCCTTCTTTGCTCAGCCACAAGCTACACGGGGCATAAAGACGGGTTTGACTTGGCCCTCGGAGGACCTATGGTCTGGGCGCGGAATTTGAACCAATCAACGCGGGGGTGGGTCAGCGGATCTAAACGGGAAGGTGGGACAGATATTCGAATTCGGGCTAATCGGAGTCTCGCGTGCTCTTTCGCACTCACCCTGGGCATCTTGCCGCAGTCACACGACCCGGCAAGCGCTTTCCGAACCCACTTACCCGAGGTCCCACTTACCAAATCGAGAAATAGATCAACCAGAAGCTCTCATTGGGAAAAGAAGGCATAACGTAATCGGCGGCGGTTGGAAAAGGGAGCGAAGGGTATAAAAACTGGCTCCCCTCCCCCGCGCACCCTGTCCGCACCCTCTGCCATGTATCAAATTACCAACCCCTACTTTGTCACTGCGGTGGCTGTCATCGGCGGTGGCCTCTTCGGTTTCGATATTTCTTCTGTCTCTGCTATTCTTGGCACTCGACAATACAATACCTACTTTGACGCACCCAATGGACCTAATGCCTCTACCCAAGGAGGCATCACTGCGTCTATGCCAGGGTGGTTCATTCATTGGCGCCATCGTCTCTGGCTGGATTGCGGATAGGGTTGGCAGGAAGTATGCTATCATGATTGGTGCTTTCATCTGGCTCATCGGAAGCACCATTACCTGTGCTGCCCAGAATGTCGCTATGTTAGTGGTTGGTCGATTCATCAACGGCCTCTGTGTTGGCATCTGTTCCGCTCAGGTTCCGGTCTATGTTTCAGAAATTGCACCTCACCATCTACGAGGTCGTCTGGCTGGAGCCCAGCAGTGGGCAATTACGTGGGGAATACTGGTTTGCAAGAATCCTCCACTTACTAACCCTAGATCATGTACTATATCTCCTTTGGTTGCTCCTACATCGACGGCACGGGCGCCTTTCGCGTGCCGTGGGGACTGCAAATGATCCCCGCTCTTTTCCTAATCGCACTTATTCCTTTGTTGCCTAGGTCTCCGCGATGGTTGGCATCCAAGGACAGATGGGAAGAAGCTTTGGACGTGCTTGCGGCCGTCCACGCGAAAGGTGATCGGTCAAGCCCGACAGTTCAGGCAGAATACACGATGATTCAGGAAGACATTCGCGACTACACCAACTCCAGCTACTTCGATCTCATTAAGCCCAACATGCGCACACGTACTATTGTCGGTGTCTCCTGTCAGATTTGGTCCCAATTGACTGGTATGAATGTGATGATGTACTACATCTCGTATGTCTTTCAGATGGCAGGTCTTACTGGGTCAGCAAACTTGATTTCTTCTTCCATTCAATTCATCATTAACGTTGTCATGACAGTTCCGGCTCTCATTTGGCTCGACACATGGGGACGACGAAACACTTTCCTTGTCGGCTCAACACTTATGATGATATTCATGTTTGCCATTGGTGGGACGCTTGCGACCTACGCTAAGATACTTCCCCCCAATCAACGAACTACGCAAGCTGTTTCCATGCTCATTTCAGGGCCCCCATCGAAGGCAGTTATTGCATGCACGTATCTATTTGTCGCCTCATTCGCTCCAACCTGGGGACCGGCTGGGTGGGTCTACGCTCCCGAGATCTACCCAAACCGAGTCCGCGGAAAAGCTATGGGAATTGCTACTGCCGGTAACTGGGCTTTTAACTTTGCTCTGGGCTACTTCACACCACCTGCTTTCGCTCAGATTTACTGGTAAGACCGGGATGAAGAGTGCACTAAATTCTAGGAAAACATACATTATATTCGGTGTTTTCAACGCTGCAATGACCATCCATGTATTCCTGATGTTCCCAGAAACCAAGGGCAGGAGCTTGGAGGAGATCGACGCGGTCTTTACCAGTGGCATTCCGCCATGGAAGTTGCATACTGCTGCTTCAGAGACAAAGATCGCGCAGACAATCCAGCGAACACGAGAGCAAAACCAGGTGTACTCTGCCGAGGAAGAGAAAGAGAAAGAGGCTGTGACTGAGGTTGCTTGATAGTCATTCGCATTCACCTTATTGATGGTATTCTTTGGTGATTTGTTGTGTATCTTGTGTAACTTAACAAGAGTGCTTGCACAAAGCCAAGTCTTTCGGACTTTCGATCTATCTCCTTGTCCGCATGATGAAGCACGTCTGCACTTAGCATTGCCGTTGAGCAATCCCTTCGTGGAAAAGAAAGCTTGAGCCGTCCTCGTACAGAACTCGTGTGGCTCGTGCGACGCTACCACACATGTGACCTACTTAAGGCACAGCATTTAGCCACTGTAAAGACCGAAAAAGCTGATTGCTGATCGCTAAAGCGCTACCAACGCGGAGTTTTGCCGACCCCACATTACGGGAGTCGACACTTCATAACTGGCTACTGTCGGACAACCGCATAAGATTCCACCTTTCGCGGTGTTCTTCTCAGTGCTGGTTTTAAAAGAGTTCGTGGCAGCTTTTGGCAGGTTCGCAAATAACCAGTCTGAGTCATCGAATGTCATATCAGGCTAAATGGGGCAACCTGGTACCACCGAATTACCTTGTCAGCAATTATCTGATTAGTTTGTGTGCTGCACTCACAAATAGTGCAGTTGGGTAGGTCTTGTACTGGATTTGCGGATTGCTAACAAAGTTACCATGGAGATGAATTTTCGTCGATTCAGATCTTAGCTTCGTGGATGCAATACTTTGGGCCGCCATCAGCTCCACTTGTTGGAGCTGCTTCTAGCTCTTACGCTGCGCTCACAATCTTCTTTGGCGTACTCGTGAATCCTTACTTGGCAGATAACTTTGGACGATGACCTCCAATGGCACTCGGATCTCTATATTGGTGCCATGAATATTCTACTAGCCAAATTCACGTGGTTCTTCGTTCCGGAGACCAACTACATCTCCATTGAGCACATGGATGTGTTGTTCGGAGGCAAGGATCTTGACAATGCCGCGAAAGCAATGCTAATTCATGTAGACTAAGCCAACCACTTCTTTGCTAGGCGTTTGTCTGTAAGGGAAATCTATGGAGTTTAGAGTAGGGAGACCCGCTTGGAGAAGTCACAAAAAGCGTATTTCTAGAGTTGCTGATGTGACTCGGTTATTTCTATATCTTTTTAACACCCCCGCTTTTCATTCGTTTGGGCCCGACTAACATAAATTCTGTATTTGTAAGCAACACTTTTAGAACCCATCAGACTTCTCATGAACGAATATTCAGACAATTCACAGCAAGGACAAGGCGAGGAGGAGGATAAAAGTCCGCTACGAATGTCAATAGAAGGATCATGGACGTCAAAGCCTGCGCTGCACGAATCGCCACTGCTGCCCAAGGTCATTGGGGCCGGGCTGCCACGCACAGGGCTCATTCGTTGGAGAAGGCGTTGTAGTTTTCCTAGGCTTTGGTTTGTGCCATCCCATGGAAGAACGTGTTATCAATCGACACCGTACCTGTGCCATCCTGGCTCTGTATAAGGAGGTAATGAACAAAGAACCATACAAGATGATTTGCCGGGGCTGTTACGAGGATACAGGTCCGCAGTGACGAACCACTTACGTCACTCGTGCCAGAGATATGTTGATCTTGCCTGACGTCAAAATTGTTCTTCGGCAACGCGACTCGTCGGCTGCTTGGTTCCAGAGTTTTAAGGTCCTAACGTTTTTGCTCGCACCACAGCTTCTAGTTAGTGCCTGGCCATTCTTTGCCGCTTATAGAGCTGTATAAAAGTTGTGGGTCAGGGCTTTTCCTCAATGCAGACATTGCGCTTGCGGCAATGGAACAACGGTAAGCCGGTCGAGATAGGTCGAGAGTACTATGGAAGAACATAATCAGATGATATGAGTATGTTTTCCGAAGGAGAAAGTGTTAGTACATAACGGGAAGGAGAGGGATGGGAGCCATTGTGTGAGTTTCTTGGTGTGCGTGTCCCAACTGTACCGTCCCCTCGCAGCAATGAGGGGGAATCTCACGCGTGCGTTGCACGACATGATGTGGATTGCGATTTGGACTCTAGGCAGTGACTATTACAGTATCCGGTTTTACAGCGAAGGTAGTGTGGAATTATTATGGTTTCAAAAATGACTTGGTATTAAGGCAAATAGGACTAAGCTGAATGCTTAGGCATTCAGCATAGTCGCGAGTCAAAGAATCAATACAGAGGCTACAGAGATCAAAGTACTCACCAGGGCGAGACGTTTCCATCCTAACTGTGGAACTTATATGTGTTTTCGACAGTGACACCTTCGATTACCGCCAAACTCTTTCGCACACTCTCTTCCGGTGTAAGTGTACTTGACTGAAAACTTGCGTCGCTGAAAGCTCCCTTTCCAGCGTACTCTCGGCTCATGTCGGCTCGCTACAACACCCAGGTGAAGCGGAAAGGCAATCATCTTACTCTCTTTATTGTCATCCGCAATTCTCATGAGGATGTGGTTAAAGGCTACTTGCCTAGGAATCGATGATACCATGGTAGTCGAGCCCAGTACGGCAGAGATCCCGATAAAACGTGGCTTAGAAGATTACAAAAGCAGTGGGCGAGTATTCTGGTAGAGATAAATCGTCTTTAGGCCTAAGCTCGAAAATACGCCGAAATTCGCTACGTGGTGTATCTGCACCTGGGCGTAATACTTCCGCCACATCCGCATTTGCGATAATTGTGTCGACTTTGCCATGGCCCTTCGCAATGATGCCTGCGAGGTAGCTTCCATCATCTTCACTTTGATAGGCAACCACTTGGACAATTTTCCGCTTAGACGCAATCTCATTCAATTCTGTCGCTTTTGAAATATCCTTCACAGTGGCGTAGATGAAGACGTCATTCTTCTGAGAAAGTTGCCTGACGAACTCCAAGCCAAGGCCACTATTAGCACCAGTAACAAGATAGACAGTCGCCATGGCTGATCAGATAAAGCATGGAGGTTTGAAAATATGTAACTCTGCCTCTATCCCCAATTCCGATAAGCTCCACGTGACAGACAATTAATATTCGGACAACAAAAACGGCGAAAAATTGACGAAGCCGTGTCTACCCTTTATACCAAGGACCAATTATATCATTGGAATGAGTCAATCTACAGACAATGCGCAATGCCGAGCACCGAGTAAGGAAATTTGCATTGAGGGCATCAATGTATATTGAAGGTTCATGGACATCGAAGCCGGCACTGCACGATTTGCCATTGTTGCCAAAGGTAATTGGAGCAGGGCTTCCGCGCACAGGCACTCATTCTTTGAAGAAGGCCTTGGAGATACTTGGTTTTGGACCATGTCATCATATGACTGATTGTATCGTCAATAGGAATCGCAGTCGCGCTATTTTAGCTGTGTATAAAAAGGTACTGAACAAAGAGCCATACGAAGAGGATTTGCGAAGGGTTCTACGGGGCTATGGATCTGCAGTGGACGAGCCGCTCGCAACACTAGCACCAGAGATAGCGTCGGTCTTGCCCGATGCCAAGATTATTCTTTCGGTACGCGACTCCCCAGCTGCGTGGTGGATGAGTCTAAAGACACTTCTACAATTGGTGTCCATACAGACATTTGTGTGTGCATGGCCATTCTTTTCAGCATATAGAGCTCAAATGGCGCTGAGGTTGGGAGGTGTTCAGAAAGTACGAGCGTCGCGCTTGCAAGAATGGAATAACGGCAAGCCTGTCGAGACGGGTCCAGAGCTATATGAAAAGCATAATCAGATGGTGTTGAGCATGTTTCCAAAGGAGAAGGTGCTAGTACACAACGCGAAGGAGGGATGGGATCCACTGTGTGAGTTTCTTGGTGTGCCAGTCCCGGATGTACCTTACCCACGGAGCAATGAGGGTGGGAGTTTCACCCGAGCTGTGCAAAATCTTAGAGCGATGGGGATTGGGCTTTGGGGGGCGACTTTTGCACTGTCAGGATTTGCAGTGAAGGTACTCTGGCAGCATTTTGAATTGGACTCTTATGCGATTTTGAAGCAGCTAGGATTACGCTGATGGCGAATACGATGTAGAGTGCTGAGGGCATGAATGATACGATAGAACCGTTGATTGTAGGCCTCTCTTCGCTAACAATATCCGGTTTCGGTTGTTGCCGGTGCCTGGATGGTGTTGGCCGACGCAACTTCCAACCAATAAAAGAGAAAATTAGTCAGCACAGCTCATCAGAAGCACGAAAGAACGAAATCTACCATATGGTTTGGATAGACTTGCACAAGTCAAATGACTGCTCGAGCTTCTCAGGCGCGCCCAAGCGTCTTTCGAAGCGCATGGACCGAAGTCTCCTTTGTCGCCTCCACCTGTCTAGCTCAGATTCTGGTTGAGTATTTCGTATCTGGCTTTGCACTCTTAATACCTACCGTCTCTACAGATCTGTCCATCCCTGAGAATAGCCAAACGTGGCCAGCTTCCTCCTTTTCCCTAGTGGTGGCATGCTTTCTCCTAATTTTTGGAAGGGTCACGGATATGTATGGAGGCAAGATTGTCTATGTTGTCGGCTTGGTTTGGCTCATTGTTTGGTCATTGGTTGCTGGATTCTCCACCAACCAAGTCATGCTGAACGTTTGTCGAGCATTGCAGGGTTTTGGTCCGGCGGCCTTCATCGTCTCCTCCATATCCATTCTCGGCAAAACTTACATTCCCGGACCAAAGAAGAATCTCGTTTTTAGCCTGTATGGATTCAGTGCCGTCGCTGGATTTATTGTTGGGTTTTTCTTCGCCGGCCTTACTGCTCAATTCAATGTTTGGCACTGGTATTTCTGGATTGGCTGCATTTTTGCCTGTATCTCGCTCGTCTTGGCCATGATTTCCATCCCACTCGACCTCAAAGAGACGAGAAAGCATGGGGTGAAAATGGATTATTGGGGCGCCATCACGCTTACTGCTGGTCAGGTTTTTGTGGTCTACGCCCTGATTGATTCGACGCGTGCGGCAGATGGATGGAGGAGTCCCCAAATTTCGGTCCTATTTTCGATCGGTGTTGTCTTCCTCGTGGTCGGAACTATTGGTGAATCCGTGCCCAGACTAACAAATGACGATCCGCTTATCCCGCTCTCCATCTTTAAGATCCCCAGCTTTGGAGCACTGCTGGGTGCAATGCTCTTATCTTTTGCTTCCGTTGGCATTCTCTTGTTGTATGCGGTCTACTGGTTCGCCAATGTCATTCATATATCGCCGCTATTACAGGTTGCATACTTTTGCCCGCTGGCACTCGGTGGGTTTGCGTTTGCTCTGGTAACAGGTGCTGTACTACATGTGGTCAAGGGAACGTATCTTCTCTGGTTCTCGGCCGCAGCGTACATGGTGTGTCCTTTGCTTTTCATATATGCGCCAGTCCCTGGAAATTCCTTGACGCGATTTTGGGCTTACATCTTCCCGGCTATGATCTGTGGGACCTTGGGAATTGATGTTACCTTCAACGTGGCTAACATTTTCATATCTACGTCTCTTGATGAGAAGCAGCAGGGACTAGCTGGGAGTCTCATTCAGGATTGTCTGGAGCTTGGCATTGTTCTGGGTCTTGGCTTTGCCGAGATCCTCAATCAGCAATATAGAGATCGTGGTTTTACATTTGAAGAATCATATCAGCGGGTTTTCTGGTTGGAGCTGGGATTTGCAGCTGCGGGATTTGTTTTGGCAGTTTTGTTTGTCAAGGTTGGGAAACAAGAAGCTGAGTTGATCACCCATGAAACAGAGCCAAAGCAATCACTATCTATGCCCGACCCTTAATAGTATCAGACCCTTTTCTACGAATCCGCTTATGTTGACTCTACAGATTCAAGTGTCGTCGGCGTACAATATAAAATTACGCACGACCTACCTTTTTATGATAATAGAGACCGGAGGATTACATTGGAGGAAGTCTCCGCATTCACGACATTCAAACTCTCAGCTAATGGCATTTCACATCTCCATGGCGAGAGATTGTACAATTAATTATAATCTAGCTATTCGTCTAATGTCGCTGTTCAGGTACTAAATCCAGCAGCTTTCCATCCAGCACTGCTGACCTCACATTCGCGATCGTCCTCTCCTCCATCTTCATGAGCGTCTCATGGGAATAGGTGCCCATGTGCGGTAGGAGTATACAATTGTCGTTGGCCAGGAGCCCAGGATGGATTTTGGGCTCCTCCTCATAGACATCGAGCCCGGCACAGCCCACCTTGCCGCTCTCAAGCGCAGTCACCAAGGCTGCCTCGTCAATGACTGCCCCTCTCGCCGTGTTGACGACCACCACCCCGTCCTTCATCTTGCTAAAGGCCACCTCGTCGATGATGTGGCGGGTGGCGCCGTTGAGCGGCAGGTTGAGCGAGAGGACATCGCTGTCCCGGAGCAGCGCGTCAAAGGAGACGTACTCTGCGCCGCATTCCAGGTGTGCAGAGAGGCGTGTGCGGTTGTGGTAGATGGTCCGCATGCCGAACGCGTCGCAGCGCTGCTTGAGGGCTCTGCCAATTCCGCCCATGCCGAGAATCCCAAGCGTCTTGCCTTGCGGGTCGTGGCCAAGTGCAATTCCCTCGCGCCAGTCGCCCCGCCGTAGGCAGGCCATGGAGTTATTGAAGTTCCGCAGCGCGCCAAGGATAAGGAAAGCGTTCGTGTCGGCCGTTGCGTCGTCCACGGCGGTCGGCGTGTTGGAGAGCTGGATGCCGTGCGATGTGCAGGCATCTGTACTGATCGTATCATATCCGGCGCCATTATGCGCGATGAAACCGAGGCTGGGGGGTAGATGTGCAATCAGGTCCGCGTCCAGCGGTCCTGTCACGGCGCTGCTGGAGAAGGTGCGGTAGATGGCAATCACGCCGGCGTACTTTGTCTTGCAATCCTCTTTGAATTCCTCACGGTCCTTGGACGTGCATGGCACGATGTCTACCACTTCACACAGGCGATTCCACTCCTCCGGGGCATGCTCAATGTTCCCAAGCTGCAGCACTCTCGGTCGCATGGTTGTTTCGGCTGCCGGGTATGTGATTACGGAGGACACGAAATCAGACAAAATATTCTATTCTATTCAATGCCGCTTGAAGAGCGTCGCAGTGTCCAAGATGCTGCCATTGGCACTTGCTACAAACTCGTGCGTCAAATGCGTGCGGTTGTGAAAGGTCAGCCGGCTCCAGCCGTACGTCGAGTTCTGTGCCACAACAGAATAATTCTTGAGCGGGAGTTGAAACGCATCCAGGCCGTCGTAGTGTCCTGCTACACCATTTACAATATACCATGGGGAGCTAGGATTGTTCAGGCCCTTGGGATCGGGCTTGTAGTCTGCAATAGGCTGGCTCCGCTCGTACACATGCACATGTCCGTGCATGACTAGATCAACGTTGTATTGCAAGAAGAGCGGCTCAAAGACATCCTTGCACACGGTGCAGAAATCGCTGGACGTATTCTTCCCACTCACATACCATGGACGATGCGTGGTGGCAATAATCCATGGTGTTTCGGTGCGATTCACAGCTGCCAGGTCACTCTTGAGCCAAGCAATTTGCTGCCCCTTGGAGCCAAATGGGCCAGATGCCTCCTTCTCTGGGCCACCTACCGCATCGGGCGCCAAGTAGTTCCCGAGATCAGTCTCGCTACTCAGCGTGACATAGTGTGTCATGCCGTGGTTAAAGGAGTACCACATGTTGGAGGTGTTGCCGGGCATACGATAGTGGTTGATATATCCTGTGAAGTTCTGCTGGCCGGGCATGCACATGCTTTGCTCGTACGTGACGTTGGTGGCCTTATCCGTCACCTCTCCGTTGATACAGTTTGCCTCGTGGTTCCCTGGGCCCACCATGTACGGCTTGTGTGCCGTCACCGGCTGCATCTCGTCAAAGAACTCGTTGAGAATGACATTGTAGAGGCCTACACCGTGGGCAAAAGAGATGTTGCTGTTGTTGGAAGGGAGATAGCCCTGGGCCGTCTCCTTCAACCAATAATCCGCATAGGCAATATCGCCCGGATGGTAGATAAAGTCATACGAATCCTGATACTGAACCAGCGACTGGATTGTGTTTGTATCATTCGGGGTCAGAGCTCCGGCGGCACCTTTGCCCACCGTATCACTCAGGCCCTGTTTGCCCATTGTTCCGAGGTCCACGACGACCGCCACGGAGTAGGAGGCCATGTCTCCTGCGCTCCTGGCCGTGTTGAAGGTGTAAGCCGGCGTTTCGGAGCAATTGTAGCAGTTCGTGTCATTCACTGTGTAGTAGTACTTTGTATTTGGTGTCAATCCACTCAGCGGGACGTGATTGCTCCACGAGGTGCTGGTAGCGTAGGTCACAGAGTCGCCAGTAGCATTGTGTGTCATCGTCATGGGATTCACCCCATAGTGTACGGTTGGCTGCGACACTTCAGCATACGTGTTCCACGAGATAGTGACTGCCGTGCCAGGCTCTCCGTCGCCGTACGCAATGCGGTGCTGGAAAGGCTCGTGGGGGTTGGCGGGCACGCTGGAGGGCAGCAATGCGTATTCAGCAAGGCACCCAGCTGCAAGCAAGATACTGGTCTTCATTCTCTATCACGACTAACTGTCTTCCACTTCTTTTCCTTTTCGCCTTTTCAACCATTCGCCTTCGCTCCGCGTCCCATCCTCCGTCCCAACTGCCAATTGAAGGTGCACTTCGCTGCACGCCTGTATGGAATGCATCCGATTGGACGACGGGGCATCTGACGGCGGAGGATCTGCGGCTAATTACCGCATATGGAAGGCAAGCGAGCGATGACCGGTCATTCGGAGAAAAGAAGAAGGTTTATTACAAAAGAATCCCAAGGAACAATCCACGTGGAACCATCTCTCCCGTCACGAAAAGTGAGGCGCAGTTGGGTAGGTGACGGAATACGCGTCAAATGCAATTGGCTTATCCGACCACGTCACAGCGCCATTTGCTGCAATACCGATGTACGGCAAGTCCTGCACAGCTTTGGTGTAGTAATAGCCCTCCACTTGTAGTGTGAAGCCGCTGCCATTACCCTGGTAGTTTATTGTAAAGGAAGCCTCCTGGTAGGAGGAGAGCATTGGGATTGTGGATGCGCCGCTGAACAACGACATCTCGCTTGATGAATTGGTTGAGAATTGTGATGAAGAGGCAACAGAGGGTTGTGAGGGAGCACCGACGTAAAGTGACGTGTTTGCCGCCGACTGTAGGGAGAATGAGTTGATAAAGACGTCCTGAAACTCGGCAAGGCAGAATCCTTGGGACACGTCCATATAATTATCTTGAACAGGCTTTGAAACGAGTTTCGTTCCATTTGCGGCGAGCGTGAGAGCCAGGCCATTGTTTTGCTGCACAAAGACCACACAGCGGCCTTCGGTTGGCTGGCCGCGCATGGCTTTGTAGCCTGCCTCCACCTGCAAGCTCACATTAGCGACTTGCTTGCCATAAGGAGGCGGCGGCTGCTCGCCATTGTACTGATTAAGACAGTTGATGGTTCCCATGTAATCACCCGCTTCGTTGGTGTCGGGCGTGCCTGCCGTTACGATGGTCGGAGCAGTGTAGTTGGGCTTTGTAAAATCGAATGCATTTACTAGGTTTGACATGTATTGACGGCGCCATGGTGGAATGTTTGGTGTCGTGATGTTGATGCCTTTAGTAGCTAGCCATTGCTCCACAAACATGATTTGAGAAGAATGGTCCGCGTGCTCTGTAAAGACATGTCCACCGGCTGTCCATGGAGATACGATGACGAAGGGCACACGTGGACCAGGGCCTGAAGGAACGTAGTCGGTGACATTGTTTGGGTCCGTCAGCCATTCTCCAGCTGTGCCATTTGGTGATGTGGGGAAGGGTACGTGGTCGCCCCAACCACCAGACTCATCATAGGTTATGAATAAAGCTGTGCTGTTATAAAGTGGAGACTTGGTGACTGCGCTAACCACCTGGTCCCAGAGCCAAGCACCGTCCTTTGGCATCCACGGAGGGTGCTCAGAAAGTTCCATTGGGCCTACAATATAAGAAACTTGTGGGAGCGTTCCGTTTGCGCAATCGTCAAGGAATTTCTGCACTCCGTCGTAGCTCATCGCATTCTTGGCTAGCGGCGTATTGGCCTCTGCTTGCTGGAAATTTTCAAAGTTGATGAACGGATTGTCGCCGAAGTTGTCAAGATCTTGATAGACGTACCATGAGACACCTGCATCCTGTAGATAGTCGACAGTTGTGTTCCATTTGAGCGGCCAGCAATTGACACCTGCATACTCACAGCCAGGCGAAGCCCAATTCTCAATATAAACACCTCCTTGGTTTGGAGACGTGTTGCCACCGGGAACGTTGATTGTCCCCGAGGCCCAGGCGGCACGATTGGGATTAGTGGGTCCAATGACAGACTGGGAATAGTGATCACCGACTGTGAAGGCCTCGGCAATACTAAAGTGAGTCGGAATATCCTCGCGTATGAAGTGACCCCAGGAATACGGCGTATTGTAGACAACCCAGCCATCGTTTGCACCATTTTGGCCAGCCTGATGATTTTTGGTCCAGTCGTTGGATCCACTGAGCATGCATTGGGCCGACTGCATGTACTTTGAGTCTGCCGTCAAATGCCATGGGAGCAGATAGGTGCCATTGGTTGGAATAGACAAGGGCTGATAGAGGGCAGACTTATTTCCTAGTGCCAGCATGGTAGGGTCTTGATAGCCACGCACACCGGCCATCGTCCCAAAATAATGGTCAAAGGCCCGATTCTCCTGCATGAATAAGATGACATGTTCAATACTGGCCAAACTGTCGGTAGATGTGGATGTAGGAGCTGCAGAGCTCGCCGTACTTGGGATGCTGCTGCTGCTGATCGTGTTGCTCATCATTTGTGCAGCAGTAGTTGCTGCTGCTGCATTACTGCCGGCCGTTTGGTTCATCGCCATGGACTCTTTTGCAGAAGGAGCCACCACCTGTCCTACAGTGGCTTCGAGGTGGGCTACCGTAGACGTTGCAACGCTACTGGCACTCTGCTGGACCTGTCCGTCCGCTAGTTGATTGACCTGCCCATACGCATGCTGAAAGCATGCCAGCCATGCAGCGAAGTATAGAAGCCTGGACATGGTGGCCAGCCGAACCCCTCCCTTCTGCTTATAACCCCTCCCATCCGCCGCCCTGATCGGTAAACCCTAATCAATGTGGAACTTTCGGTCTGCATGGCAGCGTCGAATGTCTTGATGCTGGCAGTCTATTGGTGGATTTGTCTCCGTACTTGCTCTGCAACCACTCTGGGAATCCCGGGCGATGTCTCCACGTGGAAGAATTGGGAGGTTATGGTTGGCGGGTGGGGGACGGGCCGAAGTGGGAGGGCGGGAAACGGAACGGAGGTAACGGCGGGAAGCGGACCAATCAGTGGGCTACCTGACTAACGTGTAGAGAAAGAAATTGGAGAAAGATGAGACCCCTGGAGGCAAGAAAGCGTATAGGTTGAAGCTGAGCGATGGAGCCATTGCTCGAGAATGTCGACTGTGGATGGTCTCGTCGAAGGAATCGAAGCTTGATGGCCACCTTGCTCTTCCTGATAGTCTTTGCTGCTTGGCTTCCCATCTTCCCCAATAGCAATGACTTTACGTTGCCCGAGACAGAAGATGACCCCTTCCGGCTGACCACTACTAATTACCGTTTACAAACCAAGGGCAAGGTGCGCAATTATGAATTCGTCATCTCTGAGGAGGTGCGGTCTCCCGATGGCGTGGAGCGCACGATGATTCTTGCTAATGGTCAATTCCCCGGACCCACACTTCATGCCAATGTTGGTGACACCCTCAGAATCCTGGTGCATAATCAGCTGCATAATTCAACAAGCTTGCACTGGCATGGCTTGCACCAACGAGGTACCAATCGCATGGATGGCGTCCCGGGAGTCACACAGTGTGGCATCGCCTCTGGCTCGTCGTTTCTCTATGAATTTACGCTCACCCAAACGGGTACATACTGGTGGCATTCACATAGCCAAACGCAACGACTGGACGGTCTTTTTGGTGCTCTTATCGTCCATGGAGCGGGAGAGGCCTACCAGATGGGGAGAGACTATGACGAGGAAGTTGTGGTGCTGCTGCAGGATTACTATCACACGCCTGCACCTGATATGCTGGCTTGGTATCTTACACGGGCAAGTAGTGGCTTCGAACCAGTCCCCGATAATGGGCTCATCAACGGACAAAATGTGTTTGAATGCTCTCGGAAGATAGGCATGGATTGCATGGACGGAGGCAACCGTCATGAATTCCATTTTCGCCGAAACATGCGTTATCGACTCCGACTCATCAACACAGGCGCCGTTGCTGGCTTTAACTTTAGTATTGAGGGACATCCCATGCAGGTAATCGAAGCGGATGGAGTAGACGTCCATCCTATTGATATTGATGCGATTCCCATTGCGCCAGCACAGCGATACTCGGTTCTCATTGATTCCAGCAATGTCGGGTCAACCTTTTTTATGCGTGCCGAAATGGAGAATTCGTGCTTCAACTATTTTAACAAGGCATTGGACAGGCTTGTCAAGGCCATTATAAGGTATGGTGATGATAGCGAACGGTTGGATGACTCGAATACTCCTCTCTCATACACCCACACATTGCAGAACGGAGTGTGTAGAGACCTCGACGCGTCTTTGCTGTCACCAGTAGATGCTATAGATGCACCTGCACCGGATGTTCGGCATGTGATATGGGCCATGACGATGCGACTGGAGCACAACAATCTCGCTCCGTATGGATTCATCAACCGTACCAGCTTCCAACCAGCTGTTGGAGCGCCAAACTTATTGGTTGAACAAGGAGTCATCTCAGAGTCTGAGCTCAAGACACCAAGTGTTAGCGGCATGATTCCAAACACAGCAAAGTACGGAGGCTCACAGCTCATCACGCCTATTCCCCTCGGGTATGTGGTCGAGATGGTGATCAACAATGTTGATCAGAGTCCGCACCCTTTTCACCTCCATGGACACCACTTTTGGGTGCTGCATACGCATGAAGCCAGGGTTGGCTTGGGCAATTGGCGTCCAGGAAAGATATACAATACCAAGAATCCAGCTCGTCGGGATACAATCATTGTTCCCGCTTATGGTCATGCAGTCATTCGCTGGGTGGCTGATAACCCAGGTATGGATCTGTATTGCATACTAATACTAATTGGCAGGATTTTGGGCATTTCACTGTCATGTAGCATGGCATCTGGCCACCGGTATGATGATGCAATTCGGCGTGGGCACAAACCATATCAGTGAGAAGATTCCCGGGTATATGATTGAATCTGTAAGGATTTCTTTTTCTATACTGACTCAGTGCATGGCTGAGCGAAAACTTGGGCTGTCCGCTTTGGAGCCAATCGTCAAGATCAATTGAACTAAAGACTAGTCTTCTCTGAATGTCCATCGGGATGAAGTATCCAATAAGTGAAAGAGAAACATTCGTTACACGCTGGCTTATGGCTGAGCTAGCTATCCCAGCCAACGGTCCTGTAGGTGACATGTTGCAATGGACGACTATAAACCATGGATTTGCTTCCGCTCTAATCATGTCGATATTATGAGCTAGTTAGATTCATCCTTCACTTTACTTGCCTCTACATGAACTCATTCAAGTGGTGATCGCTGAACTTATTAATAGCATTTGTAGAGAATGTAGGGCTAATTTGACCCTGCTTCGGACTGCCTCTGATATGTAGATGAGGAGGACGGATTTTACACAACCGATTCGTCCAATCAAGAAATTCGGCGAATCCCGCTTCCTGGTTAGTAGCACGTGCGTGATGACAAATCATATGGTAAAAGTATAAACGGGTCGGGACAACATGCTGTTTGCTAACGACCCCACTCACAGCAATGGCGACGTTGCAAAAACGAACTGGATGGCAAGAAGATCCCAACCGGCCTGGCATCTATACACGCCGACCAGAAGGCCTGGAAAAACATTTCGCCGCAATGCGGGATTTCAAACTTCACAATACAATTGCTTCTTGTGCAGTTGTCCATACTGGTCTTCCACAGCTCGAGGAGCGCCTCCGCTCGGCCTGGAAAATGCTCAGAATGACGTGTCCTTCGATTGCCTTGAACATTGAACACTCAGAGCACGGGACCATTTACTCTTATGACACCCATGATACATCCCAGTGGTATGCAGAGACTTTCTTTGTACACACCGGTATTCAAGGAGAGCAGCTCTACCACCGGCTTGGAGACGTGCCACGAGCGCAATTTCATTGGCTACAATACGATAACAAGCACGAGTTCTATATCAAATTACCGCATGATTACATTGATGCTATTGGACTGATGCATCTAATGCATGTTTTTTTAGATCTCCTCATCGGCACTGAGGGGACCTATCAATTTCCACCACCAGGGAGTGAGATAGCAAAATTATCCCCAACGTTTGCTGTTGCCTCCGGGATCATGCAGGAAGACCATGGTGAACTCCAAGAAATGAACCAGAAGGTAGTAACTTACGAGCCGGACGTAGGGTGTCTTGTCCCTGCCAAAGACTATGAACTTGCGACGGGTTCGCAGCGTGTGCATCGAGAACTTGGGAAAGACAGTACGGATGCTATTATAAAAGCTGCCAAACGCCTCAACTTGACTGTGTCACATGTCGTGCATACAGCAATGGCTCTGGCTTTGTTAAAAGTCAACCCACCAGCCGGGAAGACAACAAAGTATACACCTATCCTCCCGGTCGACCTTAGAGATCGACTACCACCTGAATTTCGAGGTCCAAACATGCCTGTTGCTACGTGTTTTATCATGTTGCATATATTTCTCACCCTACCCGTGTCAGCAGTGTATACCTCAGAACAGTTCTTGTCAGTCGCGAGAAGCTTTAAAGCAGAATACGAACGATTGCAAACGCTCCCAAGGCTTACGAATCTGTACCATCCGCATGCTGATATGCTAGAAACTATGCTGAAAGGATCGCAGAAGCCAATGAAGATTCTACCTTTCCTAAGCAGTGTTGGAGTTGCGGATCGGCATCTGAAATCATCTTACGGCAAAGACTTGATGGTGGAGGATTTCAGCATACGACCAGACATCATGGGCGGTAGTCAGTTGCTGTTGTGGACATTTAAAAGTCGCATGCATCTCAGCATAAACTACACCGCCGGTGCTTATGACGATGAGATGATGGAAGCATGGATGGATCAAGTCATTAAGACTTTAGGGTCAGGACTCGACCTCGACCTCGAGTGAGGTTTATACGGATGGAGACTAAACAATTTCATAAGACGTACATTCGTATAGAGTGCTTGCGTGGGTGGCCGCAAGCCGCCGTCCCGTGGAACACGCAGCTGGGGAAGGACGGAATGCTTCCGTGGACGGAATGCTTCCGTGGCATTACAAGCGAAGGAATTCATGCCTATCGGGTGGATTGCGGGGTTAAGCTTTAGGCTTGCCATTTCGCCAGGTCAGGGGCGACACGCCCGTAAATGACCACCACTACCAATGATAAGGAGCTGCCGTCGGCGAATGGTGAGATAAGGCTAGGAGGATGGCGAGCAATCACTCACAGAAGCTATCCGCGTAAATGAGAGATAAGGGGAAAATGATAGATAACAAAAAGTTGGGGCATAGCCGGGATTTTTGTCTTGGCATTCCTCTTTGGGACGCTCGGCAATTGCCGGTGCGCGTGCCTCCCACACAGCCCAACCTCGAAGTGGTGGAAGGGCGTCCCGCCGCCGAAGCAGCTGCACCAATCACTGTGCGTCAAACGGTGGCGGAAAACGGTTCGGACAACCTCCCGCGCGCCCCTCCATCCCG
>JAABUO010001247.1_pt1 | contig 34656 bp, 27 predicted proteins | sample 5559291 | NCBI WGS metagenome assembly JAABUO01 (sample SAMN10711878, study PRJNA513372) | rock metagenome | isolation source: Antarctica rocks | place: Antarctica: Victoria Land, Finger Mt sud | reverse complement strand
TGTCCAATGAATCTATTCTCGGTATCGTCGGCATGTGAATTTGCACATTCGGCAAGGATGCTTCCTATTTCGGACGCAAAAATAGATAATCTCCGTTTTTGGAAATATAATGAGGCTGCGACTACTTAATGCAGACGCCCCCACCGAATTCGATAAAATCCCTTCACCACACCAAATGGAACTGGTCAAGGTGAGCAATTTACTAGGGACGATCAAAAGAAAGGAGCTACGAGCGAGCACCTCACTATGGAACATTAGCAGGATGGAACTAAGAAGGGACCCAAGGTAACCATAATTGTTCACATTATATGAGAAGGTATGTACGGGAAAAAGAAACCACCAGCGGTTCCGTCAACATTTTTAGAAAGTGTGAATGTCGTGCATCTTGTAAATGGTTGCAAGATTACTAAATGAGCCTTCAGTGAGGGAAACTCAGAGCAAAAGAGCAGCAGCCACAAGTCCGAGGAGGGTCGAGGCGCCAACCTTGGCTCCACTGTTCGCAGCAATCTGTTGAATAGTGGCTGTAGGAGCAGCCTGTTGAATGGTCGACACAGCAACGGTTGCAACGCTTGCAACGGTAGCGGCAGCGGCGGGGCTGACAGCAGCAGGACTGACGGCAGCGGGACTGACAACGGCGGGGCTGACAGCGGCGGGGCTGACGGAAGCGCGACTGACAGCAGCGGGGCTGACAGCGACGGGACTGACAGCAGCGGGACTGACAGCAGCGGGGCTGACAGCAGCGGGGCTGACAGCAGCGGGGCTGACAGCGGCGGGGCTGACAGCGGCGGGGCTGACGGCAGCGGGACTGACGGCAGCGGAACTGACAGCGGCGGGGCTGACAGCAGCGGGGCTGACAGCAGCGAGGCTGACAGCAGTGCTTGTGACAGTGCTTGTGACAGCAGCGAGGCTGACAGCAGTGCTTGTGACAGTGCTTGTGACAGCAGCGAGGCTGACAGCAGTGCTTGTGACAGCAGTGCTTGTGATAGTGCTTGTGACAGCAGTGCTTGTGACAGCAGTGCTTGTGACAGTGCTTGTGACAGTGCTTGTGACAGCAGTGCTTGTGACAGCAGCTGGGGTGACAGCAGTGCTTGCTGCGACGGTGATGGTTTTGACCGAGGTAGTGACCTGAGGCGTAATCGTTGCAGTCTGAACCGTGGTGATCGGGAGGACAGTCATAGTAGACTGGTCACATACCGGGCAGGTGACTGTGGTGGTTGGCTTGGAGAAGTACGTAAAGGTGGTGGTGGTCCCTTGGACTTGCAAGACAGTGCTTGTGGTGATTGTCGGGCAGACAACTTCCGTAACTGTGGGAACACCAGAACTAGTGAAGGTGACGGTTGAGGTCTCTGGCATCACAGTGGCGCATCCGCAGTGGGAGACGGTGGTTGTCTGTCCAGGTTGCAGGGTATATGGGCAAGTGAATGTCACAAACCCAGGTGCAGTGACGAAGTAAGTGCTCTCAAAGGTCACAATAGTGGTTGGTGCTGGGCAAGAGAAGATACTGAACACAGTGGTTGTGAGCGCTGGCGCGTTGAACGGGCAAGACAAGATGATCTCGATGTTGATATTGATGTTGACGTTCACAGTAGTGGTCTGGTTCCAGTTCGTTCGGCGAAGGATCGGGTACAACGGCTCAGCAGCAACTGAGGTGAGGGCAGCGAGCGAGGCGAGAGCAAATGAGAATCTCATGGTGTAGTAGTGTTGAGCGAGTGAAGCAAGCGATTGTCTGTGTGTGGTGAGTGGGTGTGAAAGGGTGTAAGTGGGCGGGAGGAAGGCGGAACGAGGCTTCTATTTATCCTTATCCTTGAGGACTAGATAAACCGTGCGAGGCGGCGTGAAAAGGAAAGTTTGTTCTTTTTTTAGAATCTGCAGGTGGAAACCTTTATCGAATCTAGCAGAACGACCTGAATCGGTCGGTTAGGGTCCGCAGCGGGCGAATTGACCCGCCCAGACTCTGAAAGGACGTCCCAAAACACACCGATAAGCAGCAATGAAACGGCAGGACAGCGAGGGCATACAACGGTGCTTTGTCTCTATTCAGCATCATCCTTCACTGCCTATTACCCTGTGCTCAGCACACTTTCTCTTGAACCCCGTCAAATGCGTCGGGAAAATGTTCTCAAAGAATGGATATTCCCGCATCGCCGGAGGGTTGTGATTGGTGCTCGGAGGGTTGGATGCGGGACAAATTTCCCTTCGGGGAATCTCCTTTCGTTCCGATCGGCAATATATGCAGGAACAAACCTTAAAGTAGAAATCCCCCCCTAAATCCAAGCCCCCTTCAATTAGAGTGTCTCCCTTTTAGGGCCATGACAAACGGTGCGACGGTGCCAAATCGCCAGCCTTGCCCATTTCTGCTGAGTCAGATATTGAAAAGATCTATTTTTAGTCCGTGTACCGTCGCCCAACCACCGCACTTTCCGGGTCGTACGCCCAACCGTCCAGATTACTGCCGTCCGCCGACACGCGAGATGCGAGATGCGATTGATAAGATTGTCCCTGGATTTAGTCACGTGATGCGACTTGCTTTGCGATGCTTCCTCCCTGTAAAGCAATGGCGCAGATGGCAAACCGGGGGAGTCGAAAGGATACGCAACATTGGGATCATAGCACACATAGATGCTGGCAAGACAACTACGACGGAGAAGATGCTGTATTTCGCTGGGCACATGCACCACGCAGGAAGTGTCGACCACGGCTCCACAGTCATGGACTTCCTGCCAGCTGAGCGCGAGCGCGGAATTACGATTGCTTCTGCAGCAATCACACTTCCTTGGAACGATTACAAGATCAATCTGATCGATACTCCAGGTCATGCCGATTTCACGTATGAAGTGGAAAGAGCTGTACGTGTGCTTGATGGTGCTGTATGTGTGCTCGATGGGGTTGCTGGGGTAGAAGCACAGACGGAGAAAGTATGGCGGCAGTCAGAAGCCTACAACGTTCCGAAGCTGGTATTCGTGAATAAGATGGACCGAGCGGGTGCCGGCTTTGGGCGGACCGTAAGAGAAGTGGAAAGTGAACTCGGTGGACGCACAGTTGTGTTACAGATTCCGGTCTTTGAAGCAGAACGTTTTTGCGGAGTCATTGATGTGATTGAGATGGAGGAGTCATGTTGGGATGCAGAAGGTAAGATCGTTCGCCGTAACAAGATTTCGGATATGGGAGAAGCGACTAAAGCTCGTGAGGCACTTGTAGAAACTCTTGCAGAGCTCGACTTGGAGATTGTAGAAATACTTCTCAAACACGAAAACCATATGCTGGTGTCTGCTGAAAGCATCCGCTCAGCCCTCGCACGTCAGACGCGAGCCAACCTTCTTGTTCCGGTATTGTGCGGAGCAGCGGCGCGCAACATCGGGGTTCAGCCTCTATTGGATGCAATTGGTCTCTATCTCCCGCCTCCACTGAGCACAAACGTGCAGACAGCAACTGCGGTGGCGTTCAAAGTGGTCCACGACCAAAAACGCGGTGCACTAGTGTATGTGCGGGTATATTCTGGAGTGTTAAAGCGTGGGACCATGATTCATAACATAACACAGAAGTCTTCGGAAAGAATGCTCAAACTCTTGCAGCCGTATGCGGACGAATTTGACGAATTACAGGAGCTGACTGCCGGACACATTGGTATTATTGTTGGGCTCAAGACAGCCCGCACGGGGGACACACTTGCCTCTGCCAAAGATGTCGCAAACTTAGCTCCAATAGCAGTTCCCTGTCCAGTTTTCTTCGCAGCTATTACCTCTACTCCATCAGAAGCACGGCATATTGACGAAAGTCTGGAAATGCTGCTACGTGAAGACCCTAGTCTTCAAGTTACGCGGGAGAATGATCAAATATTGCTGAGTGGTATGGGTGAACTGCATTTGGAGATTTCGAGAAACCGTCTAAGGCAACACTACAAAGCTCGTTGCGAAATGGGACCAGTGAAGATTGGTTATCGAGAACGTATACTCAATCCAGTGCGCGTGTCTTGGGAGCACCGCAGCCAGGACAAAGTGCCTACGACCACAGTCACCGTGAGCCTGGATCCTAGTGATGGGGCCTTGCCCGACAACAAAGTTCAAATTGCCGTCACGCTTTCTCATCTAACACTCAATGATCTGTCAAATGCCGTGCATTTGGGAATCACAGAAGCAACGGCTCGTTCTCCCGTCTTCTCCTACCCTCTCGAACCTATACGTGTCAACGTCGACAAGATAGACATTACTCCGGATACTAATCCGACTGCCGTTACAGAAGCAACTAAAGGTGCGATCCTGCAAGCAATACGTGAAAGCGGCACGCAGCTCATGGAACCAGTCATGTCTGTGACTGTGTCATGCGACGATGCGCACCTTGGGAGCGTGGTTTCCGACCTCGCAGGTCACCGAGCGGCCCAAGTACAAAGGCTGGACGAAGCTGAAACGCAAGTGGAGATATCGAGTCGCAAAGTGTACGCTCCTCCGGATCCAACATTCACGGCGGCTACAATTATAAATAGGCAGCGATTGGTTCAGGCAATTGTGCCACTGAAGGAGATGGTGGGCTACCTTCGTGCCTTGCGGAGCATGACCGCGGGCCGGGGATCTTTCGTAATGCAGCTCAAGGGATTCGAACCCGTCGACGGAAATAGGCTCACGCAGGCTATAAATAGCTCATAATTTAATTAATCGCCTTTCTCCAGATCACGTGCCGCCATGTTCCTGGTCGCAATAACATAAACATGTCAAGACAAAGAACGTACGACCAGAATCCTATTGATGACAGGGATTACCCTTCACACCCGATCCCTCCGGCTAACTTGTCACCTCATCGGACGCCAGGTGCTTATCGTCAGCAGAGCTACTCCCTAAGCGATTCTCCTTACCATGATGAGTATGGGGCTGTGGAGGGTTTGACACCACCTCCACGGCTCACCTCACCTTTTGCAGAGCAGCCGTTATATTCGCGGGCGAATTATAACTCTTCTGCATTATCTCTTGATCCAGACCAACATCGAGACCCAGTCGGTGAGGGATACTATCCCAACCAAGACGAATCCTATCCCCTCACGCAATATCCCTCGCACTACCCTCCGACTCCAATGTACGACGATAACCAGACTATTTATGAATCTCAGGATTTCGCAGGGGCTTTTGAAGGTGGGACAGGTGACGGCAGCGAGGTAGATTTGTCTCGCTTTGGTCGCTACAATGAAGAAACTCGACCCCAGCGTTCCAAAACCATTAAACGCATCGAGCTGTATCGTGGAAATCTCGTCCTCGATTGTCCTGTACCAAATCGACTTTTGTCAAGCCTTGCGAATAACTCAGAGAGGGAATTTACACACATGCGATATTCGGCTGCAACTTGCGATCCAGGAGACTTCATGCGAGAGAACTTCACATTACGACAGGTCTTATATTCACAACCACGGGCCACAGAGCTTTTCATCGTAATCACAATGTACAATGAAGACGAAGTTTTGTTTTGTCGTACCATGAGCGGCGTCATGAAGAACATTTCGCATCTATGTTCACGCGATCGAAGTAAGATCTGGGGAAAAGAAGGCTGGAAAAAGGTTGTTGTGTGTGTGGTGTCTGATGGACGGCAAAAGATAAATCCACGGACTTTGTCTGTGCTCGCTGGAATGGGTGTATACCAAGATGGAATAGCGAAAAATGTGGTCAATGGAAAGCCGGTGACCGCTCATATCTATGAGTATACAACGCAAGTGAGTGTGTCTTCTGATGTGAAATTCAAGCGAGGGGAACGCTCGACTGTGCCGGTGCAGATACTCTTCTGCTTGAAGGAGAAAAACCAAAAGAAGATTAACTCGCACAGGTGGTTTTTCCAAGCATTTGGATCCATATTGCAGCCAAACATATGTGTCTTAATCGATGCTGGCACCAAACCTTCTGGAACCGCCATCTACCATCTCTGGAAAGCATTCGATCTGAACAGAAATGTCGCAGGAGCATGTGGTGAGATCAAAGCCATGATTGGCACAGGAGGCAAAGCCCTGCTAAATCCTATCGTGGCGACACAAAACTTTGAGTACAAGATGTCCAATATTCTTGACAAGCCTCTGGAATCTGTCTTCGGGTTTATATCTGTTCTTCCCGGAGCATTTTCGGCATATCGATACATTGCCCTGCAAAACGATGTCACCGGGCAGGGTCCACTAGAGAAATATTTTAAAGGTGAGACTCTTCACGGTGCAAGTGCAGGAATCTTTACCTCCAACATGTATTTGGCCGAAGATCGAATTCTCTGCTTTGAATTGGTATCAAAGCGCAAAGCTCGCTGGGTGCTGCAATATGTGAAGAGCAGCGTCGCAGAGACAGACGTTCCTGCTGAGCTCTCTGAGCTTATTCTCCAAAGGCGTAGGTGGCTTAATGGCAGTTTCTTCGCAGCTATGTACGCGCTGGTACACGCATTTCAGATATGGAGAAGTGATCACAGTTTCCTAAGGAAGTTGATGCTGAATATCGAGTTCTTTTACCAATTTCTCAATATTCTCTTTTCCTGGTTTGCCATTGGAAATTTCTTCCTCGTCTTTCGCATCCTCACTGTTTCCCTTGGCGACCCAGCGGATAATTTTGCTCCAGGAACAGTGTTGAGTATTGTCTTTGAATGGCTCTATATTGCATCGCTTGCGACCTGTTTTATTCTATCCATGGGAAATAGGCCACAAGGCACGAAGCTCTGGTACAGTATAATGGCAGGCTTCTGGGCGGTTCTTATGGGTTATTTATTGTTCGCGGCAATCTTTCTCTCTATTAAAGCGGTACAAGGTGCCCTGGAGACGAACGGCGGACAAATTACTGCTTCCTTGTTTCTCAACAATTCAATTTTTCGCAACCTCGTTGTATCCCTTTGCTCCACTTATCTTTTGTATTTCCTAGCATCTTTTCTATTCTTCGAACCATGGCATATGTTTACAAGCGTTGGGTTTTACTGGGATATCACTAATTATAGTTCCTACAATACCTTCTCATGTCACCTTCTTACGTCAACATATTGAATGTGTATGCTTTTTGTAATACGCACGACATCTCTTGGGGAACCAAAGGCGACGACAAAGTCTCGACAGATTTGGGGGTTGCCAAGTCCAAAGAAGACGGGACCCTAGAGGTTGCGATACCTACGGAAGAAAAGGATCTAGACTCAGCATACGAGACAGCTCTTCAAATCCTTGCTACCAAAGCCAAACCAGCAAAGAGAAAGAGGAGTGATCAAGAGAAGCAAGAGGATTATTACAAGGGTGTTCGTAGCTCGGTTGTACTGGCATGGGTTTTCTCCAACGGTGTCTTGTGTGCAGTGGTATTGAATGTAGGAGGGTTGGATCGAATAAGCACAACGAATGAGTCGCAACGTGGCGTCATCTATCTCGCAGTTAGTACGTTAAAATTCATTGTGCAATTGCTAACCGAAGTACTATGGTCGGTTGCCGGGCTCAGTGCTTTCCGCTTTGTCGGTGCCATGTGGTTCCTCATCATTCGCATATTCAGGGGAGTTTAATTGGGCAGATGTCAAAAGTTTTGCAGGTAAATTCCTCATCTCTGTTCTCCTGTGGTATTTCTCCTGCGTCGTTGAGACCCGCACGGTATCCCATTTACTACATTTCTTTTGCAAGGAGAAGTTGGGGAATGTGTGGAGCTGACGCCTTGATGCGTGATATCCATGTCTTCCCGCAATCGGGTATGCAGGGATCTGAAGGGATTGATGATTTCCCCCCTAACAGCGAGGGTATACCACACGGCAACCACAAATTTGCGAGCAATTTATGGGACTAGTGGAAATAAATATTAGTCGCTCTGGCGGTAGGGGTAGACAACCTTCCTATATATATATCTACAACACTGTATTCGTGTGCCTATCCTTGCTGCCTATTCTCTACCAAGAAGAGAGTGGAGTGCACGGAAGGGACCACGGAACGGGAAACATCAAGCGGGACCTCGCCAGTAGGCCAAGACATCCTTACCATCCGGGGGCGGGACATTTGCGGAAAGCAGAGGGCAGGAAGTTTTCCACCATTATACCAAGACAAACTTGGGGGAGCTCTTGGCGAGCGCCAAGACGTGGGAGCGGAGATTTCCTATCGTCATTATTAGCCCTGGGTCGTGATCCGGAGGGATTGTCCTACGCTAACCAAAGCGATCCGCATCGCTACTTGACATAAAAACTCACTCTTCGCCTCATTCCCGCAGCCTCTCTCTTGCTTGCAGCCAACGGTGGGAATCGCTGGGTATCCGTTGCCGGGATAAAGGGGACATTTAACGGACGAAAAGTGGGCCCGCGTTTAATAAGGTTGAAAGGGGTTGTTGCCAAACAGGGCAAAAGTGCCAAGATTCAGCCCGCTCCGGGGACCAAATCAGCGTTTTCTACCCAATCAGATCGCGACTAGGCCGAAGAAGGACAACGGCCACCTATTAACGTTTGGCCGTTGTATACATCATCTACTGAGGCCGGTCGGCTGTTTTCTATTCTTATTACGTGTGCAGATACCAAATCGCTCCGGAACGATCTGTACCTCCTTTCCGAACGCGGCTGTGGAGTGGTCACAAGATTAGGGATTAGTCTTGGTACTCGAAGCACGATAAAGACAGCCAGCTTTGACCGCATAAGCCTACGTCTATCCGACCTTCGCACACCCTGCTCCCTCTTCTCTTTGTCTTCATTTCCTGGCTACCGACCAATCAAATTGCTAGGGCAAGCCGCAGCAGGAAGATACTCCGAAAAGACTATTTAGCAACCAGTGGAAATGGTCATCAGCAGAAGAGGGCCCTGGTCGCCGGCAGAAGACCAGCGACTAAGGAAGATTATAGATTCCAGTGGGCCTCATCACTGGGTCGATATAAGTCGATGGCTTGGCACTCGGTCTGCAAAACAGGTAAGTTTCCTGCATCTCTACTTCGCTCTGCTCTGCAAACGGCTTTCTGTTGGTAATCCAGAGATGATGTAATCAGCAGTAAAGCAAAGCGGACGCTTATTTCTTTTATCTTTCATGTGCTAAATTCTAGTGTCGTGAGAGGTGGCACAACCATCTGAATCCGTCTCTACTACATACCTCCATAAGTGCCGAGGAAGGTCAACAGATTATATATCTTGTCAACTCAATGGGTAAAAGATGGGCAGAGATTGCGCGCCGACTTCCAGGACGAAGTGATAACACCATAAAGAATTGGTGGAACGGAAGCATAAATAGCCGGCGTCGGAGCGATCCTAGTGATACGATGACCAACGACACCGGAGTCACTTCAGATTGTGGCGGCGAGCTTCCTGATTACCGGCATGGCCAACCAGCATACTATCGCAATCTCCCTGCTCTCATTCAGACGCCGTCCTATGAATCTCAGGTATTTCGACATGATCCTGTTACACCTCCAACCCCACCATCATCCCTCGGCGATAGCGATTATATGGAGAAGCGCGATCGGCGGATGAGTCTCAACCACCTACTCATATGAGAAGCGTGTATTCACCATTCCATAGGGGTCTTACAGCCCTACTGTTCCGTCGGCGTGTCTTTTTCAACTTGAGCGGGCTTTCATTTACGCGTGCATTCCACAATCAAATTCATCTCTGGCGTCCGGTACTTTGGGAGAATCATTTCATGTCACATAGTAGAAATAGAAATTCTATTTCCTCGCTGGCCGCGTACAAATTGCTTGCTTGGCCGTTCGTCTCTTACCACGTGACCGGTGTTTATGAGCCAATCGAGTGATAGACTCAATTGGAACAGTATTGTCAATGGCCTACTAATCGAACAACCTGCAAACTTGGAAATTGCCAAGAATTTTCTTGATCATGTGGATGATGAAGTTGGATCCAAACCATTTTTATTATGCTAATTGAAGTCGACAATCGCACTATATAATAGTCATGTCAGAAAGCTTCTCACAGAGGCCTTCCCCAAGGCTGATATTGAGGAGGCCAAGCAAGTCTTTCGACTGGCTAGTGGAAGTCCTGCAACAGTGCATGATATAGTCCAATTGCATATTCGAGAGCTGTCAACGTATAATGATAACGATAACTACTCTATTAGACGAATGCCAAATGTGCCAGAGACTGAAAACATGAAGCCAATTGAAGACGCACCTCGTGTCATTACTCTTCAGAGTCTTTTGTTATATCTTCAACATGAACTTGTGGGAAATGATCAGATGCGGACCATTTTACAGATTGCGCTGGCATCTATGGAGTCGCGGGATAGCAACGTTGTCATAGTGGCTGCACGTATAGCACTAGAGATCTCACGCATCAATGGGACGTCAATTCAGGCCTATGAAGAGATGTGGAGAAGACTTACATGGTTCCGTAATGGTCAACAATGTCATATAGCTGCTGTGCTTATGATCGTCATGCAATGCTCAACCAGCTCTCAAAATGCACTTGATGTATTTGCTCGTCAGGATGAATTATGGACCATGTTGTTTGACAGTATAAAAGAACGCACACATATCAGGTATGCCATCTCCATAATCATGACATTTGTTGAAAATCTGGACATAAGAATAACAACTCGCTTGTTCACATTCGACCCCCAAAACTTGCAAGCAACGCTGGAAGAATGGCGGACATTTTCTACCATGCTGGAAATTTTCTCGATCCAACCTGCCCCCAACCAGGCCAAATCAACGTCAACGGTACTGAAAAGATTGATGAGAGAAGGAAATCCATTACATCCGAGCTGGATCGCTGCATTGTTAGCATGCGGAATCACATGCAAATCCCTGGCAATCAGACGCTTTGTCTACAATTTTGTTTGTTCCCTTGACCATTGCTTATGTAACTTTATTCGATCAAATCCTAAAATCATGGAGTTGTTTCTGAATTATGCCCAACCAAGCGCTTTATTCACATTTCGACGCCATGGAGCTAACTTAATTTGCTCACATTATCAGAGCATTGTTGACTTTTGTTTCTCTTTGTTGTGGACTTCATTCGCAGTGCATTGAGACTCTCAAGTACGCAATTCTTACTCGCAGCCCAGATGCTGCAAGAAGAGCAGCACTGCAAGGCATTTTGGATTCCAATGTTAGCCTGAACAGCCGTCATTTAAGTCTTCTTGGTCAAGCTAAACAGATGCAATACTTTCAATCCGAATTTCGACAGTATTTGCAAGGATCGCAAATAATTGAGCTCTGTCTACGAGCTGGAAATGGTATCGACGTTTTAGACGCTGTTGTGGCTGGGCTGAGCCATCACGAGGATCTCTTAGCATCTGTCAACCTGATGGATTTGGCACATCACATTGCAAAACGGCTAATATCGCTGCACGATAACCATTTCTTGAGGAACGCTCTTTGCACAATCTCAAATTCACAAAACCTTGATAAGCTAAAAAATTCATTGAAAGAAGCGAATGTGGCTGCTATTGCTATCACTACCTACCTCCATGTTTCCACTACCCTCCCTGAAGACATGCATTTATTATGGGTGGATGCAATTGCCTCTACCATTCGAAAGCTGGAGAGTTACTTTACACTTGCTGACATCGAAGTACTGGACTTGTGTGTGTGCTTTATGAACAAGTGCGAGGAACGTGTCTTCTTACCACAAATCATGTTGTCCTCACTTGCTTCATGTGCTTACAGCAAGTTTTTAGAAGCGTCGCAATCAAATGAGCACGAAAAAGTATCGAGCTTCACTCATCTCTGTGCAATGACCGTAATACACTTAAAACCTGATGATCCATTCTTCAGCCTAAACAAGGTTCCTCAATTGGGCTCACAAGTTAAAAAGACTTTGACAACTTCGATGCCGAGTAGCACGTTCGAGCGGTAAGCTTGGCTCGGTTCATGTGCTAATATAGACAAATTCTATACAAGGAGCTGGAAGTCACTCGCAGTAGCTGCTTGCAACTTTTGCACAGCACGATTTCTACAAAACACGACGTCTCAAGCCTTTGTAGAGTCTACGATTTGTGCAATGATTGCGCGGAGATAGGCCTCTACGAAAGCAGCAATTCAGTACTACTATGCCTCTGTGACATAATCAATCTTCTTCCAGACAGCCGCTTTTCAGAATTAATGGTTACAATTCTCTTGTTCTTGCTGACCGTAGTTGGAAACGATGATGGAGAAGATCTGGGGCGCATTGAATCAACCTGGCGAAATCAAAGCTAAACGATATCAAACTCTTGTGAAACAGTTTATTCATACGTTCTATCAGCCTAAAGTACTTTTGGAATGCCTATATTGAGTCTTTCCAAGCTTGGCTGCGAATCGGGAACGAAATTTTGCAGACATGCGCCTTTCAAAGAGGGATAATTCCTATACTTGCTAAACATCTATGTGCAAATATGAACCGCGCGGCAAAAGACAAACAATTACGGGAACTCATGTTACAAACCTTAGTGTTTGATCCCCATGGAGATAACGAGTACTTACTCGAAGAGTATTTCGGTGGTCAGATGGCCAACACCGACTCGTTGCTGAAAAAATTCTATGGCCCACCAGAGAGTCACTCTAGAATGCATATTCTGCGCGGTGTGGCTTCCTTAAGAAATGAGGACCAACTTGCTCTACAGTTTCTTCTCGAGCTATTACCTTTAATTGGAACTGGAACAGAATCGAATGGAAAGGATGATGAGCGTTGTTATAGCGAATGGTTGCCATCATCATTCGAGCAAGGACCCATGAGCTTCCCACTTCAGAGAGACCAGCGTGAGATGATCCATCGACTGGAAGCTATATTGATACTCGTGCACTTTATTCCTGATGAGCAGGTAAGTTGGTATGTCATTCGTCTATTAATGGCACTCTGCGCTGATCCCTCCCCAACAAGTAATTGGTATCTGATGTGGAGTATATCATATTTAATGTCGGTGCGATCAGTGACCATGAGTGCACTTTGGGACATACTTGCTCTACCGGAGCAGATGCCCAGAGTTGTAGCAATCGTGCTTCGACTGGCTCTCATGACTGCACGATGTCTGAAGGGTGAAACGCAAGTTTGCGTGTATCGAAAGCTTGTAAGTTATAAGATAAGTTGGTATGGAAGCAATCGGTCCAATGCGCGCGCGACATGTTGCAACAGCTCTCTTGCCAGCTATTTTTTCGGATATTTCAGCTTTAGGTATGGAAGCCAATAGTGAATGGGAAAAAACTGCGTCATCTCAACTCATTTGTTTTAAATCTTCCAAACTACAGCAATTTTCCCAGTGCCGAGTCCCATTTGTGGGACATTTACGACCTGAAGAGTGTTGTTGGCGTTTTAATCGACTTTCCGAAAGAGAAAATTCCAGAAGAGATATCGATTATTCAGCGAGTAGATATTTTGGAGGTCTTTGGTAAACAACCCTACATCATTCCGGTAGAAGGTAGGAGAGGTCAGCTTGAGAAGGGCGGATCTATCAAGGATGTTCCTACAGCTCCATATCAGCCAATTGTAACGAACCAGCTCCAAACAAAGAGTGACAGCTGGAAATATCTACTCGGTAATCAAGCGAGGACGCAACTCGACAAGCGGCATTCCATAATAGTCGTTGCTAGTCTCCTAGAGCAGTTACCAAATCTAGGAGGGGTTTGCAGGACGTGTGAGATTTTTTGCGTTCAAGAACTTTGCATAGCGGACATGAGGAGTATTAGGGAAGCTTCTTTGAAGCTGTCTCTGTTCACTCGCAAAACTGGCAGGCGATATTCCAAGTGAGACCGGACCAAATTTGCGCATTTGTGCGTGCAAAAGGTCAACCCACTCGATCATTGGTATCGAGTTAACCAGTCATAGCAAATACTTGTCGCATTTTCAATTCCCAAAGCATACCGTACTTATACTCGGATCGGAGAAAAGGGGTCTACCACCCGACGTACTTGCTGAGTGCGACACGTGTGTAGAAATCGATCAATTTGGTATCACACGATCACTTAATGTAGCCAGCTGCGCGTCGGTAAGTCCTTTTCGAATACATACAGCAATGGCCCTTGAGTAAGGGCCAGGGTGGGAAATGATCCTCTCGGCTCTTTGGATTTCTTTCAAAGGCAGCATATTGACCATTGATTGGCTGTTCTGCTTTGAAGAATAGAATAAACGTTTGCCGTATATTGACGTGTATGGCATTGGCGGGGCTATGCTATTCATGTAATCTAGACGCAAATCGCAGATAGGGGACACGACTCATCCCAGTGATGGCTGGATTGATGTTGGCTGAGGTGATTTGGGCGATACATATCGACGGGGTTGTAGGCAAATAATCTACTGAATCTGAGGCATGCTGTGAACACGGCGATACAAACTGCTATCCAGAGAATTGATATAGTGACATTGACACTTTGAATGGATTACTGGGAAAGAATTCTTTTTAGACATTGCGTGATCACGACCCGCAAATTGTCTAGCGGCGAGCATAACGATCATCAACACTGTAAGGGTCGCGAGCGCCTCCATAGCGATCTTCTGTCGGGGCTGCGCGAACCGGATCAGCATATCGATCCCGAGATGGCGCTGCAGCTGGCTCAGCATATCGGTCATCGTAGCGGTCTCGGCGGGAGTACCCCCGGTCACCACCATAACGATCACCACCACCGTAGCGGTCAGCACCGTACCGGTCTCCTCCATATCGGTCACCACCGTAGCCGCCACGACGCTCGTACCGGTCGCCGCCATAGCGGTCACCGTAACGATCACCACCAGCACCACCACCACGGCTTCCGTAGTAACGATCATCCTCGTACCTTCGTCCACCTCGTCGGTCATCAAACCTTCCACTGCCACGGAAATCGCGCTTCGGTGGACCGTAGTACTTTCCAGGGGTCGGGGTTCGTGGGCGTGAGCGCCTAGCGCGCTCGATGTTCAGTGTCCGTCCAGAGATCTCCACGCCTTGTAAACCCTCTTTGGCTTGGTCGGCATGCTCGGCGTTTGCGAACTTGACGAAACCAAAACCACGGGATTCTCTAGTGTGGGGGTCGAGCATAATACTAGATTTCTCGACCTCACCGTACTTGCCAAAAATGTCCTTCAGTTCCTCTTCATCCACACGGATTGCTAGACCAGTGACAAAAAGGTTCGAGCCTTCGTTTTCGTTGGATCCTGCATGCGACTCTTGACGTCGCGGCGACTGGCTGCGACGGTCTGGAGACCGGCTATTACGACGCGCATAGTCTTCTCCATCCCGTCCACCTCGCTCACCTCCTTCCTCGCGTCCTTCTTCGTAGGCGTAATCAGTCCGTTGCTCTGAGTCGTATTCCATGTTGTTTTGTTGGTGGGAAGATGAAACAGAAGCGCTGCTATCTGAGCGAGAGGGGGTTTTCGGGGTTATCGAGTCACCTAAAATTAGGGCTGGGGCTAATAAACACACCACAAAAGGGGCGCCAAAACTGAGGGTTTGAGAGCGAAATTGCTGCCCGTTAAACAGCTCGATGAACCAACCACCATAATGTGCTAGATTGTGTGTCCTTGTAGATGGGCAGTTCGGGCTAGCTAGAATGGAAATGAGTCAATTTCGTCTACCGGGTAGAAGAAACCAGTCCTCCTGTATTCCTCGCTACAAACAGATCTCACGAGAAGGTGATTTACCATGACCTTTTTTAGATGGTGGCAAGCGCATGTGACCATCCATAGCGTGGGACTTTATGAAGCGTTCGTTGTCCTTTCCAACCATCGAATTCCCCACTCGCACGACGCTGAACGCGGCGAGGAGGCCCCTGCTCCCACCGCCCAGAAATGCCTGAGCTGCGTGACCGGGACCGCAGTTCGCTGATTTCGCGCGGGGAAAAGCGGAAGCGTAGCCTGATTCAGGACAGTACCAGTGGGCACACATTACGTCGAAGGCCGGCTATTGTATACAGGGACAGCAGCGACGACTCGATAGAAGACCCAGATGATCTCATTGCGCCTGAGGAGATAGATGAGGTTGTAACGAAGCGATCCTTTCCGGTCAAACTACGCCTTCGAGCGAACAGTGGTTCTCGAAGATCATCCCGTCTTCACGGTGAGATTGCCGAGGACGAAATATGGCAAGATCCATCGGCTTTCGAGGTGCGCTCAAACGGTAAGGAAAGCCAAGATGAAGACGAGGTTACGACAAATGGAAAGGGCAGGAATGGAGTTGTGAAGGTAGAAGCCCTATTAACCGAGGATGATCATCAGCCAACGAAGGAAGAGAAATTTGGTGAAAATCCTCACGAAAGCGGGACTGTGCACCAAAACCTGATAGAACAGGGCTTTGGAGTTGAAGAAGATGAAGAAGAAGATGATGAAGAGCCTATCGTTAGACGCCGGCCTTCGTCTTTTGTGCGACCGCGGCATAAAAAACGGATGTCTTCCAAGCATCGTCCTACACAAAATACACAAATACAGTCGGAAGAGGAGTATCACAATGAGTCTTCTCCAGTTGAAACGGAACTGTCGTCCTCTGACGCGGAGGATGTCGCTGATCCTAGTGCTGAGTTCGACCGTCCTCGAAATGACCGTCGTGCGTTACAGGAGTTTATCGTGCCAGACGAATCTGACCTAGATCGACCTAGACGAGTGACCCGTACTCAACTTCGTCGTCGCCAACATAACCTGGATGATGAACTGCAAAATCTGGCGCAGGATGTCTTGGAGTCTCCGCGTAAATTACGCGAGCGAGCCGGGCATATTGATTACACTATCCCACCCCCACCCCCACTCCCATCGCCGCGTCGGAGGACTGTCAGAGATGTTCCCAAGCTCTTTCCCACAGCCGGTCCTTTTGGTGGAGGCAGTGTTGTCCCAGCTATCTTTGGAAACAACCTCACTGATCTCGGCGCAGTTGGTGGTGCCAATGACTCTGATTCGTCGGATGACGAGAACAAGCGAAAAGGAGCCGCAGCTGTACCATCAGGCGCTGGTCAGCTAAACATTGGTCCTGTGGATTCAACAGCCGCTACACCTCTCAACTTTGGTCGTGTGCACAAGAAACAAAATTTGGCGGATGCAGATCCTCTCGGTGTGGATTTAAACGTGAGCTTTGAGAGTGTGGGGGGTATGGAGAACCATATTCAGCAACTCAAGGAGATGATTTCGCTTCCTCTATTGTATCCTGAGATTTTCCAACGCTTTGGCTTGACGCCCCCACGAGGAGTTTTATTTCACGGCCCACCAGGTACCGGAAAGACTCTTCTTGCCCGTGCTTTAGCTGCTTCTTGCTCTACTGGAGATCGTAAAATTACATTTTATATGCGCAAAGGTGCAGATTGTCTATCAAAGTGGGTCGGTGAAGCCGAGCGTCAGTTGCGACTTCTTTTCGATGAAGCTAAAGCTTCTCAGCCAAGCATAATCTTTTTTGATGAAATCGATGGTCTTGCACCAGTGCGCTCTTCCAAACAAGAGCAAATCCACGCCTCGATAGTTTCAACTTTGCTGGCATTGATGGATGGAATGGATGGGCGAGGGCAAGTGATTATTATCGGTGCCACCAACCGACCCGATTCCGTAGATCCAGCTCTTCGAAGGCCTGGGCGATTTGACAGAGAATTCTATTTCCCTTTACCAAATACTACAGCGAGAAAGAGCATTATAGATATCCATACCAAAAGCTGGGAGCCTCCTTTAGAAGACAGCTTTCGCCAAGAGCTAGCAACGCAAACGAAAGGTTATGGAGGCGCGGATCTACGCGCGTTGTGTACTGAAGCAGCTTTAAATGCAGTACAGCGACAATATCCTCAAATTTACCAAAGCAGCGAAAAGTTGCTCATAGATCCCGCTAAGATAAATGTTCAAGCCCGCGATTTCATGCGGTCGATGAAGAGTAGGTGAAACAACGAATTGCGCTAAATTATAGAAATGGTGCCATCTTCACAAAGGTCTGCATCTTCTGCTGCTGCGCCTCTACCAGAACAAATAACACCTCTTTTAACCAATGACTTAGAAGAAATCAAAAAGATGTTAGCGTCGATTCTCCCACAACGTAAGATATTTTCGGTCTTGGAGGAGGCTATGCTGGAAGGAGACAGTCTACAAGATTCTGGTTTCGAGAAAGAGAAAAGACAAATACAATTTGATGCTGTAAGAGTGTACCGTCCACGACTGCTCGTGCATGGTCGGCCAGGAATGGGCCAACAGTATCTTGCGGCTGCAGTAATGAATCACTTTGAAGGAGTTCATGTCCAATCATTTGATTTGGCTACTCTGATGAGTGATTCAACGCGTACACCTGAAGCTGCTATGGTACAGATGTTTGTTGAGATCAAGCGCCATCAGCCAAGTGTTATACATGTGCCTGCCATAGAATCTTGGTACTCAGCACTGACGGAAAATATGAAAGCAACTTTTGTAAGTCTTCTTCACAGCATTCCGTCAACAGATCACGTACTTTTCTTTGGAGTTGCTGACTCCCCACTTCATGATATCGACCCCGGCCTCAAGCAGCTATTTGGTAACTCCAGCCAAAACGCACACGTGATCGGGACTCCTAGCTTCGCTGCACGTCATTCGTACTTTTGTCAATGGAGGGCGTTTATTGCGATGTCTCCAACATCATTCCCAGACTCCGGCACACGTAAAGTGAGAACTCTCGAGCATCTTCCTACCGCACCTCCATCACCTCCTAAGATAAATACGACTACAGATTTAAAATCACAGGAAAGAAAAGACCGTCAATTGAAAAACCAGTTGAAAATGCGGCTATGTCCTGCTATGGAGTACCTCAAGCGAAGTTATCGCAAATTTCGAAAACCGGTCATTGACAATGATCTCATTGCACAGTATTTTTCAAGGCCAACGTTCGACTTAGCAGGCTCTTCTCCGTATATCAAAACTGCTGACAATATGATACAGGTCGTGGAGAGTGGGAAGAAATTCCACAACATGGATTTAGAGGTGATGGAGGAGCGAATGTGGAATGGGTACTATTGCACTCCTCGGCAGTTTTTAAAAGACTTGAAGTTGATTTTGCAAGATGCAATGAACATAGGCGAGAGAGAGCGCATTATAAAAGCGCAAGAAATGTACACCAATATCCAAGTTCAGATTGAGGACGTTCAAAGCGCTACTGATCAGCAGCTTCTCATGGAATATGATAGACTCTATGAAAGGGAGCGGAAGAGACAAACTGCGTTGGAAAGCAAAGCTCAAGCTGAGACTCCAATTGATGGTAACGCTCTTCCTAATGAGCCAGATAACGCGCTCATAGATGCTGCACTTCTGGATGACGCTCTTCCGGACAATGCTCTTCCGGACAATGCTCTTCCGGATAACGTTCTTACAAAGAAAGTAGATGATGCTATCTTGGTTGAACAAGCGGGAAATGGTGGCCAGGACATTATGCTGGCCGACTTGGTCGAAGAATCGTTGCCGGCAAAGCCCGATTTGGAGGTCCTTGAACCAGTCCCTAATCAGGACTCTCTGCAGGACCAAGTCCGCACGAATAGCCCGATGGAAGCAACACCGACGGTAAATCCTCCTTTAACCCCTAATGTTGAACAGCCACCCAAGTCGGAAGAGAAGCTTCCTGAACTACTGCTTGATGACAAGGGGCTAAGTGAAGCCGTCGATCGTGTGACAGACGAGACTGAGGGCTGTACTATTGAGCAACTTGAAAGAATCAATGCGGTATGCACAAACGCAATCTGGACAAACCGCAGCGAGTGGGACCGCAACCTAGTCTTGCACGAAGTCATGATTGCTTTCGATCGTGTCATTCGAGATGTAAAATTTGGAGACGTGTGAATTATAACTCTCAAGCACGTCCATTAGATCGTCTCGTAAGCTCAATTAACGTTCGATGTATCGTAAACTCCTTCCACGTGATGATGAAGACAATGAAAAAGCAGCTGTCCGGCATCGTACTCGACATGGACGGCACACTGTGCGAACCCCAAAGTTGGATGTTCAGTATGGTGAGATGCACTCAAAACTTACATAGCACGCATGAGAGCTGCGCTTGGAATCCAGAAGGGGGTTGATATTCTCGAACATATCTTGAAACTTGCTGTCAACGATCAAGAAAATGCCCATGAGAAAATCAGAGAAGTAGAGCGGGAGGCGATGTTGAAAATGGTAATCATAGCGAATGATCCTCATTGAACACAGATTCCTCAGAAAGGTATTTATTATGGATAGAACAGGACTAATGGGAGGCTTAATACCATTCATGGAATTCCTGGAAGCGCATAACATTCGAAAGGCAATTTGCACACGTAACTTTGAGCAGCCAGTGAATTACCTCCTCGAGAGGTACCTCAATGGCCGCTTGTTCGATCCAATCATCGATCGAAGTTTCACTCCGCCAAAGCCTTCCTCGCAACCACTGCTGCACATTGCTTCACAATGGCAGACAACAGGCGATAAACTCATGATGGTTGGCGACTCAGTAGATGATATGATAAGTGGTAGAGACGCTGGTGCGTCTACTGTCTTACTCTTGAATAAAGATAACAGGGAGCTGGCAAAGGAGCCGTGTACCGACTATTCCGTGGAACAGTAAGTGCTTTTGAATCACTCTAATAAACAGGCTAGGCGATATTTGTACATTACTTGAGCGGGAATTTGAAATTCTGCCGAATATATAAACCAAGAGTGCAAGACTAATCCTTTTTCTTTGAATGGCACAAACTTAAGTTCGTTGGCCGATCTTTTCCTTTGGACATCGTTGGACTCGTGTTGAGGACTTGGTGGAAAGGGGAAAGGATTGTATGGCCAAGGAATTAGTCAACGTGCCGAGATTAACATAGGCTCATTTTAGTTTCGCTGCATTGTAAATATTGCAGAGATGGTGCGAGTTTGACAGTCTGAAGACTCTGAACGCTGTATTTAAAAATTTCCATGCAATCTACGCGTGGTTATGTTGCACAAGTTTCATAAATCATAAAATAATTTCACGTTATGATTCTTCGGCAAATATGACCCCTAGTCGGGCCCAACGGACCCATATCGCCAGGGGCAATAATGGGTCTGACACCCAAACGCCACTCAATTCGTTACCCAACCGCCCAACCTTATTATTACCACAACAAACATTGAAAATCGAATAAGTTAACCCTTTAGAGATCTAAATTCATAGGCATGGTCACTGTGTATGATGAAACCTACGAGCGGCGAGTGAAGCTCGCAGTGGAAGCACTCAGACGCAAAGATGTAGCAAATGTTTCTGCAGCAGCTGCTACATATCACTGCTCGCGCTACAGAATGAGCCGTCGAATGAGGGGAATAGGCCCCAAAAGCAAACGGAAGGCTCATGGATATAAGTTTACTGAATGTCAGGAGAATTCGATCGCGGTCTTCACACGGCGACTGGAGGATATAGGAGTAAACTTGAAATACTGCAATCTAAAGGAACTGGCGGATTCCATACTTCGCGACGCGCACCAAAGCGAGACATCCGAACCTCCAAAAGTAGGAGGTCGGTGGGCAGAGCGTTTTGTTTTTCGACGGGGTATACACATAAGGAGGACCCAGCCAATAGATATTGAGCGCAAAATGGCACACGATCCTCATAACATAGAAATCTGGTTCGACAGGTATAGAAGGGTAATTGAAAGGCATGGAATGCTATTCGATCACGTCTGGAATATGGACGAAATTGGCTTTAGGGTCGGAATTGGCAGAGGGGACAAAGTACTTGCTCTGAAGCAAGGTAAGGTTTACGTTCCCAGTGAAACCAATCGTGACTACACTACGGTGGTAGAGGCTGTTAGTGGTCGCGGACTCTCAGTACCTCCTATGGTTATCCTTGAAGGGCAGGGAACACCATGCCAGATGGTACACCAATGAAGTGGGCCTTGAAACAGACTTCCTAATCGCTCTCAGTGAAAGCGGATACACGAATGACCGGTTGCACCTCGAATGGCTCCACCATTTTCATCGTCACAGTGTACAGTCGCTGAGAGGCAAATTTCGACTTCTTCTCTTGGATGGGTTTGATTCCCATTGCACCCGGCCTTTCCTCGAGGCCTGCGATGAATACAACATTATCCCGTTCCTCCTGCCAGCCCACTGCGACGAAATAAACTGGGCAAAAAAGTTGTCGGTAGTGGAGGGCCAATGTATGTCGAACAGGGGCGCGAGATGGTAGCCTCCCGTGAGACCCGCGAAGAAGAGGCGGCTATTCGAGTTATTGAACGAAGGAAGCGCAGAATAGAAAGAGCTCAAGAAGACCTTATAAAGCACCAGCAGCGGGACGAAAGAGAGAGGCAACGAGGTATTGAAAAGGAAAATCGTGAATTGCAGCGCAAGGCTAAATCACTGGAGAAGGAGAGGCGCGCGGCACAGCGTAAGCACGACGCCGAAAAGGTTGAAAACCGGTGTGGTAAGGATAAGGTCAATCGTCGACTGCAATACAGGTCGCATCCAACTGAGAAAGACCCAGAACAACGATTGCCTGCCCTTAATCCGTACCTGCGAATTTATGACACTAGGAGACGTAGGTGTAGCTAAGTCAAGTGATAGTTGTAGTCCCATATTTTCTTTAAATTAACTAAAAGATTCTCTTGCTATTATTTACTTGACAATTTCTCACTTTTAATGCAAACAATATAGGCTGTAATCAGATTTAACCTCACTGCTACGGCTTGTAGGCACATTAGGTGAGATAATAAAAACTTTGACCCGTACTAGCTTACCTTAAACACCGTAGCCTTATTTTAATTGATTCAAGACGTGGTAATAATAAGGTTAGGCGGTTGGGTAACGAATTGGCGTTTGGGTGTCAGACCCATATCGCCGGGGGCAATATGAGTCCGTTGGGCCCGACTATACCGAATGATCAATTCCGAGTCTCCGACAGGATTTGGTGATCCGAACACTAACCGACCAGTCTCATTGTTAGCAACGTCCACGAAACACCCAGCGTATGATATCACGACCAGCCATCAAAGCAGCCTTGGAGGAACGTCAAAGACAATGCAAAAGAGGTAATATTCCAAGGACAAATTCCATGCTTAAATTGATCATATATTGTTTAATTAGATTTCTTAGAGCGCATAAAACTGCGCGATGGTGATTTCGCGATTAGAATAGCCATAGGCTGGTCACCAGCTACGACTGGAGATACTTGCCTCCCGCATCCTAGTTCAATCATTCCATTACGGAAGGGATTATCATGGCTTTGTCTACGCAAGTACGGCAGATTCTACTGTCTGCATTCGGTAGGTGCCCTTGGAGTCAAAGAATCCTGACATTACATCATGCTGATCTTTGATATACGCAAACGTCAAAGTGCGACGCTTCCAAAGAATCTGAGATGGGCATGAAGTTGGGATGATTGGTCAGAACTTCCAGTGACATGTGGGGTAACTCCGACACAACTCCGACACAAACTCCGACAGTCCGATATAATGGGATGAACTCCGACAGATACGGTCTATGTAACCAACTCCGACGCCAAGCCAGATGAACACTTTGCGCTAAACCTCCGACAGCCATGCTGACGAATCATCCGACAGGCTCACTATAAAGGCTTCCACTGGTCCCTCAATGGTAAGAATTCAAAGCACATCAATTATGGCAAAGTTCACATTGTATGGTAGTGGAGCTTCTCCCAACCCATGGAAGTCTGTCATGGTATTGAAGGAACTTGGTCTTGACTATGAAACGAAAATGCTGGATTTCACCTCGAATTTCGACACTGGCGAACACAAACAGCCAGCGTATCTCAAAGTCAACCCCAACGGGCGAGTGCCAGCTTTGGTTGATCACGGAAGTAATGACTTCACGGTGTGGGAGTCCTGTGCGATCATTTGTTACCTCACGGAGAAGTATGACACCAAGCACAGCATCTCTTTCCCCCAAGGCTCCAAGGAGTATGCAGAGATGTTGCAATGGCTCTTCTTCCAGGCTAGTGGACAGGGACCGATGTGGGGCCAAGCCGGCTGGTTTGTGATGTTTCATGAGGAAAAATTGCCGTCGGCCATCACTCGATACCAGAAGGAGGTCAAGCGTGTACTCGGGGTGCTCGAAAGTGTCTTGAAGGACAAGGAGTGGCTTGTTGGCGGAAAGTGTACGATTGCCGACCTATCGTTTGTTCCATGGAACCTATTGCTTGGATTGGTATTTGGCATTGAGGGTTATGCTTCTTTTGATCTTGCAAAAGAGTTTCCTTGCGTTAATGCATGGCACCAGCGTATGATTACACGACCAGCCATCAAAGCAACCTTGGAGGACCGCGAAAAGGTAATGCCAAAGAGGTAGTTTCTGACAACCAATTCCATAGCTACAATTGATCTTACATTTTATTTTTTCGCGTTCTGATTGATTATCGTTAGAATATCCATAACATGGGAGAGCAGCCCCAGTTGTCAAACTGGCCCATCTCTTTCGTTGGAACTGCAAGTATGCTGCTGCACATAGACCATCACCGCTTGGTCTCTCAACAGTCCCTGCTTTCCAAGCTCATGTTCACCAGCCTCGGAGGCTTTCATAACATCCATGACCTCGGGTAGATCTGCATGCTTCTCGCCATCAAGGATCTCGTCAAGTTCCTCAAGGCTTTTTCCTTCTGTTTCTGGATACGTCGGGTAGATAATGACCAAAGCTACGCTGTCGATGCCGATCCCGGTACAGAAGTTAAAGAGCCGTGGCTCGTGTCTAACGCATAAGGAATGATGTGTAGTGTTTATGAGAGCCGAAGCACCGTGTACAATTGTTATTTGCAGTCTTGAATCTGTGTTGTTAAGGTGGAAAGTCGGAAGTTGGAGATAACTGTCGCGTGGTTCCCCATACTCTTATTTGACCAATCAGAAGCGATGTTGTGGTAACGGCCGATCGGCGACTTCGTCCCGCCTGTCCCTCATGTGTATCACGAGAAAGATACGGACCATTATCTTTGCGAGCAATGTAGTTACAGAAAAGAGCATCCGTGGAGTTATGAGTACACTATATCGAATATTAATTCTGAATAAATCGGGCTGAGCTCCACTGGACAATATAGTTGATAGGCTCGAAGTATGGGAATTTCGAGTCAGCAGCGCAATGAACGACTAAACAGATTAGTATAGTGACGTTCTGCAGTATTCACAAATAAACTTCCTACTTTCTTTAACTTTTCGGAGGCTTTGTTTATATCAACACGCGTCAGTCTTCGTAGATTTGATCCCTCGACAAGAACTGACCACGTTCAATGTCAAAGAAATATCGATCAATGAGGTAAAAGATCATAGAAAAGAAGGGTCAGCATGGGTGGTTGTGGACAACGGCGTGTATGATGTGAGCGAGTTCACAGAGAAGCACCCAGGCGACAAGAAAGTTATATTTCGCAACTGCGGGAAGGATTCTTCACAGGTGGGAACAGTATGCTGGAATATAAGACATCTAACTTGCTAGGCATTCCACAAGTACCACAATGATCAAATACTTCCAAAGTACCAAAACCTCAAAGTTGGGCAACTTAAGGAATCGGCAAAAGTGTAAGGTCACGGACTGTGTAGTAGCAGTCTGCTCGCACCATGCCACTACAACGAGAATGCTACTTCACTCCGTCGGCCTGGACCATTGTAGCGCGAAGTTGCGTGGAGGAGATGGAAGACAAACGGGAAGACAGAGAATGTTGCTCACATATGCATATAGACGTCGTCATGAGAGTTCTGGGTTAGGATTCTGCCAATGTGCGCGATGGTGTTGTGGTGGGACTTCGCATGCTCCTTCAAATCCCGCTTCACGTTCCGACGATCGCTCTCTGTTCCTGAATTTCCGGGACGGGAGACAATCTTCATTGGCATAATCGAGACGTGCTAGGCGTAGATAGTGTGTGCTTACAGATTGTTCGTGAAACATGGCAAGCACGTCCAAGGTCGTCGAACAGACTCTGCTCGGGAAAGAATCTGCCCCTTCCACGAGTATAAAGGCAAGCTCAACTTTTGACAAACACGCGAGCCTTGTGGAAGAGGATGGCAAGAAGTACATGTCAATTGACGACTTCACAAATGCCATTGCACCTGGGGGAATGGACTACCACAAAATAGGACGTGATCAGTATAAATTGCTGTTCAAAGTGGCCGATCGATCGGAGACTGGACGAGTGTCACTCACAGATTGGGGTAACTTTTCATCACTCTTGGCCAAACCGGATGCGGAATACGAAATTGCTTTCCGCTTATTTGACATTGACGGCAATGGTTCAGTGTCCTTCGACGAGTTTCTTCGTATGTACAATGAGAACAAAACGCCTTCTCCGTTTGAGTTCGACTGGGGCTGCAATTGGGTGAATCTTTACATGGGGAGCGGGAAGAAGAGACATGAAATGAGTTATCCTCAATTCTCACAAATGTTGAGGGGCCTACAGGGAGAACGTGTGCGCCAGGCCTTTCACTTTTACGATCCAAAAAACACAGGCTTCATTGCTCCAGATGATTTTGCTACCATTATACGATCGACATCTGGTCATAAACTTAGTGATCATCTCCTTGACAATTTGCATACCCTGTGCAATATCTCCACCAGCTCAAAAATATCTTACCCTCAAGTCCGAGCGTTTCAAAACGTCGTGAGGGAACTCGACATGGTAACTTACATTGCTCAAAGTGCGACCTCTAAGACGAACGATCATCACATCACACGGGCCGAATTTTTAGACGAGGCTGCGCGTGTCACCCGCTTCTCATTATTCACGCCGCTGGAAGTCGATATTTTGTTCCACTTTGCGTCTCTCGACGCAAACGACAATTCTCGCTTGAATTTTGACGATTTTGCGCGCGTACTCGATCCCTCTTGGGTATCGAGAGAGGATATGTACGCAAGGTACATTCAATCCTCCACATCGGCTGCAAAGAATGCACTTTCTTCGCCAAGAGAATTCCTCTCAGCTGTATTCGAATCAGCTTACCACTTCGGTCTCGGATCTATTGCTGGAGCGCTTGGAGCCACGATCGTATACCCCATAGACCTCGTGAAGACAAGAATGCAGAACCAGCGAAACGTTGTTGGAGAGCGATTATACGCATCTTCTATTGACTGTGCAAGGAAAGTGATTTCCAATGAGGGCTTGCGTGGGATGTACTCTGGTCTCGGGCCACAACTTGTTGGAGTGGCGCCGGAGAAGGCAATTAAACTCACAATCAACGACCTGGTTCGTGGGAAGTCTAGAGATGATAGAGGGAATATTGCGTTGTCAAACGAGATTCTCGCTGGAGCAATGGCTGGTGGATGTCAAGTGATATTTACGAATCCACTTGAGATTGTAAAGATCAGGTTGCAAGTCCAGGGAGAGGTAGCCAAGAATGTGGAAGGCGTCACCCGCCGTAGTGCTCTTTGGATTGTAAGGAACCTTGGACTTGTCGGTCTTTATAAAGGTGCGACAGCCTGTCTGATGCGGGATATCCCCTTTAGCGCAATCTACTTTCCGACCTACGCGCACTTAAAGAAGGAGTACTTTGGTGAAGGACCCACAAAAACATTAGGCATACTCCAATTACTGACTGCTGGCGCGGTAGCTGGCATGCCTGCAGCCGCATTGACAACTCCAGCCGATGTCATTAAAACCCGGTTGCAGGTAGCAGCCCGAAAGGGCCAGACCACGTATAGTGGCGTCTTAAACTGTGCCAAAACAGTCTTTTTGGAAGAAGGGCTTCGAGCTTTTTTCAAAGGGGCTGGGGCGCGAGTGCTTCGATCATCGCCACAGTTTGGAGCAACGCTAGCCGCATATGAGGTCTTGGAACGACTTCTTCCTCTTCCAGGTCACACCCCTTCCAATGCGCCGTCAACCCAATTGTCAGCCGGCGGTAGCACGGAGCTGTCTGCTCCGATGCAGTTCCTGCGCTCCAAGAATGCATTGAAGATCATTCTAGACTTGGATCAAAACTTTGGGCGCGTTAATATACCTGGAAGGGAAGCAAAGAGCTGGCGTGTCCCAGGGCTCGGTAGAGAATCATACCACAAGCTTGAGTAAGCACAAAAAAGGCAGAGATGGTCAATGCATTTCGAGGTCGTGTATATACATTTGCAGACGAGACATTAGAGGACTATTATAGAGGAAATCATCGCTACCATTGGGTTGGTAAAGATCAAGACTCAAAAAGTAAAATCAACTCTTTGCACATACCAGTAATTCCATTCTTCGAGTCTTTCACCACAGCTAGTTGCGTCTTTGCCTTAAGCATTTCAACAGCACCTAAAACATTCACAAGTTCTATGATCTCATTGTCATCTGTACAATAATAGAGCATGGCAAGTGCATAGATCTGACCTTTCAGGACTTCAGTTGATTGGATTTCTTGCTCTACAGCGTACAGTAAGGCGGCAAAAAGATCCAGTCGAGGGCCATCAAGTTTTTGCCTCGGGTTGGGTTCATACTTAAGATAGCTGGAAATATTGAAAGCCAGTGAAGTGGCAGCTAGTCGCACACTTTCGTTGGAGCTGGCGAGTTCCCTTGTCATTAGGTGTACTGCTTCGGAAGCTAAGTCGGTGCATAATATGGGAGGGAAGAGAGGGGTTGAGAAGAGATTACATAATGCTTGCAGTGTCACAAGTGATAATTGAAAAGGGCGATTGACATTTGAACTCAGGAGATTGGTAAACAGAGCCCCTACCAGATTCTGCGGCGCTTCTAGAATCAGTGCGCTGGCCCTCGGATTCTGAACGAGCAATCTCAACAGATCAACCACGGGGAACAGTTCCAAAGGCTGGTAATTTTCAATACAATCCAAAAGAATCGTTGCCAGATGCGACATATTGGGGAGAGACTGCAGATCTTTGGATTCAACGAATACAGCGACTTCTCGAAATATTGGATCTTTCGATTTGATCTTTGACAGCAATTTCTCCATCAATGGCAATTTTGAGTATTTCATGTAGTCTGTTGGACATGCAAGTAGGAGAGAAAGTGGTAGTTTGTAGTGCTTATGTGCTGCGGTTAGATAACACTTTAAAAAACCTTACGTGGGTGTGCAACAGTTTGCAAAGTGTTCAAGTTTCTGCGCAGTGTAGCAATATCGGCACCTTTCCATTCGTCCAACCGATTCTCGTTTATGAATGTCATGAATGTTGGGGTCGCTGTTATGCGAAAGTGTGACGCACAGTCTGAAGACTTCCCAATGTCGACTTTGACAAATTTACAATTCGACATGTCTAATGATAAACTGTCAAAATCTGGATAAATCATTCTGCAGGGCCCACAAGTGGCACTTGTGAAGAAGATTACCGTACATCGACTTGATTTCAATGTGGCTTTTAGATCAGACATAGTTGACAAATTGATAACAAAGGAATTTTGGCTTGTCTTTCCCCCGTCCATATGGTGATTACCATTCACATTGGAGCTTTGGGCTTGGGCAGTCTTAGGGGGCGGTGGAACTGTGGGTGCTTGTACAATAGGTCGAAGGGATTGATCCAGCATCGGCCTCAATATCTGCCCCAGGGGCGTAGAAAGCACTTCTCTCGGCAGCCCACTTATACGGTCCGGTATTTCTCTACCGACCAAGAACTGAGCTACGTCGTTGGTAAAGTTGAGACAATTTTTCTCAAACAAATCGTATGAAGCAGTAGTGTATGTCGATTTCAAAGAGTCAAGAAACTCTATAAATATGTCTTGCGGCAGACTTGTATTGCCCATGTTTATGATCTCCAATGGCCTGCCATGATGCGTAGACCCAGGTGCGGAAGTCTGGATTCCCTGACCGTAATAGAATTCCATCCCGTACACGACGATGGACGCGTGCCAGACCCCATCGATCTGTTTTCCAAGAAACTGCCGGGACATCTGCTTCGCCATGCCTTGAGATAGATCGTAGATGTAAAGCTCTACCGGCACATTCATCTCGTCCATGCTTCAGATGAGATGACGCCGTACACGAGTCTTACACGTGTTACGAAACAACAAAAAGTCGACCAATCATAATGAAGCATACATGAACTACGCCGTCGACCAAGGTTTCAGTTGAACAATACTACGAACATTGCAGTTAGTCGACTCTGGAATTGTACTTCGATCAATCTACCTATTTTTTGGAGACTCCAAGTTGAGGACAGAAGACTGGGTCACTGAAATCCGGCTTGCCATTTTCATCATGTCGAATACCAAGCTTCATCATGGGGTGAACAGCTAATTCCCCCGTAAAGTCTATTAGCGGATCATATCTGCCAGAGAGAGGCTGCAGATGAATAGCAACGCTACGTCGCGGTTGTTCGCTTTGGTTGTCACCGCTGCCGTGGATAGTATTCACATGATGAAATGAGACTTCACCCTTCTTCAAGATCATAGTGTGTTTATCAAATGGCACACCGCGGTCCTTCAAATCTTGCTCCTGTTGTTTTGCGTCTTTGGAGAAGAAATCTAGCGTGTCGTCGATTTTTCGCAAGTCAGACAAGTGCGATTTCGGAATGACGATGAGGCTTCCCTCTCTGACACCTACATCATGCAAAGGAACCCATCCTGTCAGCATCTGTGCGCCATTATGTCCAAAATGGGCAGCGCGGTTCGATTGCCAGTAGTGAGCGTCCGTGTGCCATCCAACATTTGCCTTCTTACCGTTTCGAGACGGATTCTTGCACAAGAGTTGATCGTGCCAGAGCCTAATTGGCTCCCCGCATAGCATAGCGCCGTTTGCAGCAAAGAGCTGCTTGCGTATAAAACTGTCAAGCTCTGTAATTTCTTGTCGTGCATAATCCGTTTTCATCATACCATCTGCATTATGTGTCTGAAATCTCTTGGACTCTTCATTGTAGAAGCGATCTTGAGCGATCACAAGGTTGTTGATTTCCGCGTCGGAGAATATTGGTTTCGATTTGTAGTAGCCCAGATTCCTATAACTCTGCACATCATCTCCTGTCGGTAAAAGATCAGCCTCTTCGTCGCTCAGGCCGTAGTATTCGGCTACCTCTAATCGTCGCTTATTCAGGTCTTCGGAAAATACAACATTCAAATTCTCTGCTGAAGGCATTGTAGATACGTGGGGGTGGAGGATACGTGAGGGCAGTGGCGACATGCGGAGTTACCAAACCTAGCTTTGCCTATGTCCGAAAATACTTGATTTATCACAGCCGCGCTCGCATAGCGCTATCTACTATTCCTCGCGCGATCATGTAACTTATAGCCATGGTCGTTACCATTGGATTGACGCCAGATGAGCTCGGAAACACCGAGGCGTCAGCCACGTACAGTCGTTGCACTCCCCATACTCTACCATTCGAGTCGACAACGCTGGATCGTTGTGATGGTCCCATCTTACAGCTGCCCATTTGGTGGGCGCTTGCAACGATCGTTCTGTTTGCTACAACGCCCTCATAATAGATTTTTTCCTTCCAAGCGACGAACGACGGGTCAAGAATTGATTCCTGCCGTGCTTTTTCTGACATATTTGGAAAGAAAGGTGGTACAGAAGATTGCGGAGATTGAATCTCTTTCGCGCCTGAAACAAGTGCCACATCTGCAGAACGCAACAGACCTTCCAAGATACTTTGTCGATCGAAAGCGGAAATGTCATAAGCTATGCGTGGTTGATTTGTATCTGGATCATTATAGACTCTCCCAGTATCACGGTCTCGGCATAGAGAAAGAAAAGATGCCGCTTGATTCCATTGGAGCATCGTGCGTTTGTACTCTGCCGCTCCTCGCCAAGGGAAACTGACAGAGTACAGTGAAGGATCCATGATGCTGGTCTCCAGAAACGCCCCATGACCAAGCCCGTCACGATTAGACGCTGCATGTCCAACGGCAGTGAGTATTGCACCATCAGATGGGTGGGTCTCTCGGTCGTGAAACCCATACAGAGTGGCTGCAGGATGAAGATGCAAATTTTTCCCTATATTGGAATTCTTTATACCCGAACGGAGCAGTATGCAAGGTGAGTGTAGAGCTCCCGCAGAAAGAATGACCATGTCCGCATAGATTGAAAATTTCCCTCTGTTTGATGTGCATATTGCACCTCTAGCTGTCCCATTCTCTAATATTATACGGTCAACACTTACTCCCGTCATGAACAGTGCACCCGCTTCCTTTGCGTCCCGAAGCCAAGTCTGGACCCCTCCTTGCTTAGCACCAGACCTACACCCATAGCTACAATTATGACCGCAGCTATGTTCTGATGCAGACACATTCTGAGGAGCTTCGTCAAAAGGATACCCTAGTTTGTGGCATCCATCTAGAAGAGTCTGGCCTGAAAATCCATGGCTGGTTGGTAGTGAGACACCCATTCTGCTACAAACGATATCATTAGCATCTTGAAATGCACGCTTCTGAAAGTGTGGCAATCCATGCTTAGTAGCCCATTCTTTTCGACTGGTATAGGGTAATTGTAGACTCACGCTCCAGTTCACCGTAGAGCCACCTCCAAAAGTCGACCCAGCAAGAAGAAATATATTTCCGTCTTCCGTGCTAATGGAGGCGCCTGATTCGAATAAGTTTGCATGGGCTTCAGTGGAGTTCAAAGGAAATTTACTCTGATTGTAGTAACCCCCTTTTTCAACAACGAGGACTTTCCTACCCGATTGAGCGAGTGTAGCTGCAGCTACGCTTCCACCTGAGCCTGATCCAATGATGAGCACATCCGTAGATATGTTTTGTGGTTCCACAAATTGGTACTTTGGAGCAAGACTAAGATACTTTATCTCGCCTCGAAGATCATCAGATTTCCCATCAAGTGCCGGAAGACTATGATTCAGGTCCCCAATGAGTTGTCTAGCAGCGAGAGAAACTCGCCAATAAGCAATCGAGATTGATAAGCTTAAAACTTTCACTATTGCTCGTAAAGTGGGAATTCGGCTACCAAAACAGTCAAGAATAACACTTTCTCGCTGTCTTCTCGAAAGCTGTTCAAAAGGTGTCAACCCTCCGGTAACAAGGAGCCTACCAGCAAACGAGTTCAGGAAATTGAGCATGTCCATAATAGTACTTTGACGAAAGGTAGGCATGGAAGCAAGTATGCTCTCAAACATTGCCAAGTTCTTTGGGTTATCACTGAATTTCTCCTGTGCGAAGTGTCTTCTTGCATCCTTGTTTCGACTCGGAGCGATTGCTTCACAAAGCTTTCCAATTTCGAAATCGTCCAGAGCAGCAATTATTGTATCTGCAAATGACAAGAAGACCTTCCTTTGCGAGAAGTCCAGGATGCTAGCCATGATTAGCCAAGCAAGAGCTGATCAAATGACGTTGTTGCTTTGTCGGAGGATCATAGCGTGGCGTGTGGGGTAATTTTAAAGTTTAGAGAGTTTGCTCATATACGACGATAGCTACGGATCAAGGTAAAGGCAGGTGGTGAAGATGGGAGACAGATGACGAAACAGGAGACGAATTTGGAATAAGGGAGCTAAGTAACTGTGTATCTGTGTAACTGTACATTCAAGCAAGGGTGTTTTCATCTAAAAATGCTTCGTCGTCTGATGGGAGAGAAGCCACCACATCTCCACGTCCGAAAACCTTACTCCAGAACTGGTCGTGATACCACCACATCAAGTAAAACATGCCCCGTGTACTCTTCATAACGGTAAGTGGGATTTTTCCAAAAGTTTTTGCCCAAGCTGAGTTTAGTCTAAATGTCGAATAAACGACAGGTAGCCAAAATGCCAAGAAGAGCATCGAACCTATCTTAGTCCATAGTCCACGTGCCTCGTAAGTTCGTATGCGTTGAAGTCGCTTCACATATTCAGTAGGCATCTGATGTTGTTTCGCTCCGTCTAACAGTATATTCACATAGCGTCTCGATGGATAACATTCGCGACGGTCTCTGCTACACATCAACGTAAATACTGGCTTTCCATTCCAGTCCACCGAGATTTGCTCGTACCCAGCTCCTCCACCTTCAGTCGCAAATATTGCAAAAAGCTCAGCCCGGGTGATCTCATAGACAACGCCGTGAAGCTGCGCACCCTGCTTTGGTATAATGTTTGCGAATGCTGGTTCCGCATACGGTATTCCGACCAAATCAAAAGTAAGCGCGTACCCTGGGATGACGACAGGTGTAGCTGATTTTGGGTACACCTTCCGAACCTTTTCCAAAATGTTCTTTGACAGATTTGAACCAAACGCAAGGTAAAGTACACTCGATTCCTTCTGGTCTTCAATCTTGCTCAAGACCAACGCCTCCTTCTCCGTGGGCGAGGTCATGGTACGCGTCGGGCTCCGGTTGGCAGCGGGCTAAAGTTTAACCGAGCTCGGGAAATTAATTTTCGAGAACCCTGAACCAATTGTCTGGCCAGGTGCGCTGTGGCTTGTGCATGCCATTCAATGTCTACCTTCTCCAGTTGGACTCACATGGGCTTCCTCCGTCTGGATATATCTGCACTCCTCCACCACCGTTCAAGTTGAGAATCCAGTCGTCTTTGCCGGGCAGATTTTGGATCAACACACCCCCATCTAACGAACCATTTGTGCGAAACAGGTTCTATGACTACAAACTGCACAGCGGTTTCGCAGCTAGTGCCGAAGTTGACATAAAAGTGACTCAAGCTGGTGCATTTACTGCATACATTGAGTATGAAGGCGAGAGCAAACCAGAGGAGACAAGGCAATGGCATTTTTGTGTCCAGCCAGCTCTCCACGTTCCAATAAATTCGGTCAGTATGCTAACGGTAATCTCAAAACTTATGGGTCAGCTGCCTTGGGACCACAAGTTTAACGAAATCCGAAAGCGCGGTTACAATATGATACACTTCACTCCTTTGCAGAAACGCGGAGTGTCCAATTCTCCGTACTCACTTGCATCTCACCTTGAGTTTGACCCCTTTATTTTCTCATCTGTGTCGGACGTCGAGGAGATGATCTTCAAGATGTCTGAGATCGGGCTACTCTCGCTGACTGACGTCGTCTGGAATCATGTTGCTAATAATGCGTCTTGGTTAGAGGAGCACCCTGAAGCTGGCTATAGT
>JAABUO010001246.1_pt1 | contig 34658 bp, 32 predicted proteins | sample 5559291 | NCBI WGS metagenome assembly JAABUO01 (sample SAMN10711878, study PRJNA513372) | rock metagenome | isolation source: Antarctica rocks | place: Antarctica: Victoria Land, Finger Mt sud | reverse complement strand
AAACAGGCTCTAATGTCGTAATCCCCGCCACATGAACGAGCTTCACCAAATGTGCGGAAGAACCCAGATACCGCGACAAGCAACAGTTTCCGCCGCTTCGGCTATGCAGGCAGTTTACCTTCTAGAATTTACCTTGTCGTGGGTAATATGAGCTCCGCCTTCCAAAGGTTAGTGCGAGATCTGGTACTTATCCCTTCCCTTCCCAGGAGCTCTGCTCTAGCCTGTTTAGAGCGCTTTCCGGAGGTTCTTTGATGGCCCGGCCCCCCTCCTGGCTTCCCCGCCTGCACCCGCTTCGCCAGACCGTCGCCCACTCGGTCCGCTCGCACTACGACCGCAAGGACATCGAGCGGCTCTTCGAGCTCCAGCCCCGCGCCTCCGGCAAACTGCTCGAGCTGCTCCCCACCGTCTCAGTCGGAACCGCCCATCTGGTCGAGCGGGAAGTCTTGCTGGGGTTTCTGGAGCGGGTCCACGAGGCCAAAGATGTCACCGCTCTCTTCGAGCAGCTGCGCTCCGAGAAAGCTGTAGCCTCCCGCCGCAAGCTGCGATCGCTGGTCCGCCGCGACCTTGAGCCGGTCGGTCTCGCTTCCCTGCCTGAATCCATCGCTCTCAGCCGCGGCCGCCTCGAGGTCAGCTTCCGCTCGGTCGAAGAGTTGGCCGAAGCCATGCTCACCCTCGCCCGCATCCTCGAAAGTGAAGGCGACATGTTCGCTGAAGCGTATGAGCCAGAGCGCCCAATGGCCGCGCCGGAGGATGGGCGAGAGCTGAGGGCCATGTTCGAGGAACTCGAGGCTATGGAACAGGCTAAGCCATAGCGAATGATGTCGAAACGGCCTCCTCAAGGAGGGATCATCTAGGACGCAGAGAGACCTAAGCGGTTAACCGTGTAGGCAACCACCTGATTAATCAGGTAGCTGGAGAGTCGGTTCACCAGTACTCTCGTTCCATGATCATCACAATGGCGTCCTTCAAGGGTGGGGTTGGCAAGAGCACATCCGCAGTTCACATAGCGGCTTACCTCGCTACATCTGCAAAAACCCTTCTAGTTGATGGAGATCCAAATCGGAGCGTAACGCGCTGGGCGGCCGAGGGGCGTCTTCCTTTTACCGTCGTTAGCGAAGCACAGGCAACGATGCATGCAAGAAACTACGAGCACATCGTTATTGATACGAAGGCACGTCCTGACCCGGATGATCTACGCGAGATCGCGACTGGTTGCCACCTCTTAGTGCTTCCCTGCACACCGGACCCTCTTTCGGTGGATGCTCTGCTGGCAACGGTCAAGGAGTTGAAGGGACTCGGGAGCGAACGCTTCCGGGTGCTGCTCACCATAGTTCCTCCCCGTCCGAATAGAGATGGCCCAAAAGCACGAGAAGCACTGCATGAAGCAGGCCTACCATTGTTCAAGGCAAACATTCCAAGGCTGGTTACCTTCCAACGCTGCATCTTGGAAGGGCAGACGGTCTACTCTCCCGAGTACAACGATGTCGGCGAGGAAATTGAATCTTTGGTGGGCCAGCCAGTCGCTTAACCGATTAGCTGAATCAGCGATTATGTGAATACCCGAAATTCAAAGGATCAAATATGTCGACCAAACCCAATCAGTTTCGATCCCTTATTGCTGCGAGCGGTCAAGCTCCAGTTCAGGCGACCTCTCAGGAAGTACCCGAAAAACACCCTAATCGCAGGCGTTTGGGTAAGCGAACGGCGCCAGACTATGTCCAAGTAGGTGTTTATATCCCGAAACAGCTGCATAACAAAGCAAAAGTCCTTCTCATACATGAAGGAGAAGACAGAGACTTTAGCCAGCTTATTGGAGACCTGCTAACCGCTTATGTGGACCAGCACACCACCGGACAGGCGCGTAACCGGCTACCTGAGTAACCAAATAGTCGGGCAAAGTGCTGGTTGATTCTGACGTTTGCGGACTTACAGAAAGGCGGATTGATGGCATCTCTTGGGAGCGGCTTAAAAGTACGGGATCGAGCGTCTGAAAAGCAGGCAGCTCTCGAAAAGAAGGCCATACGCCTTGGACAGCTAATGGATGATCGCAATACCGGCAAGCTGGGAGAAGAGGTTATCCGCATCGCTCAGGCAATGCTTCTGTGCACGTTGCCGTATAGCGCTACCGAAGAGCGCAGCATTGAGCGCAAAGCTCGTTTAGGCGACGGATCAACGCTTTACGTCACTTTTACTGCCGGCATGCGTGGGGTATCGCTACCATTCGGTGCAGATCGTAAGCTTCTTGCCTGGATCTTTGATCGTGCTATCCGCTCAGAGTCACCATACATTCCTTGGGGCTCGGCGAGCGAATACCAGCAGGAGGTTGGTCTCTCTCGATCCGGCAAGAACAACCGGGACCTAAAGGCTAGGTTTCGACGAATCAGTGGACTTGTGATCAACATCCAACGCCGTGACAAAGAGGGAACGGCGGACACCCTTTACACCATCATTGAGAACTCCTATCTGCCGAATTCGATCTCCGACAAGGATGAATCGGAGCAGCGCAGCCTCTCACCCGAACTTGAGGACCGCTTCGGCATTCAGCTTAATCGCGCATTGTTCGACGACATTCGTCTGCACCACCTTGTCGTCCCTCGAAGCCTCTGGCTACAGTCGAAAGGGAACTCGCAGGTGCAGGATATGATCCTGTGGCTCTATTGCCGGTGCTACGCCGCCCAAACCGAATCTGTGATTCCTTGGACATCTCTCGCTGACCAATTCCCGCAGGACTCCAATAGCCGACGAACCCGAGAACATGCGCGTGAGGCCATTCGCGAGCTGCGTCTTCTTTGGCCTGGCTGCAAGGTGGAAGCGATCGCTCCCGGTATTTGGTTGGATCGAGCGACCCAGCCGCTGCTACTAGATGATCCGTCCAAGGGCCGAATCCGGCGCCTCCCGTAGAAGTGAACTTCCCCGTACAGAGCAATGACTGCTTCTATGTGAACTTCCCTGTACAGATCTCCACATCTGACCTGAGGATTGATGTGGCGCTCTGTGAACTTCCCCGTACACGTACCTTGAACTTCCTCGTACGCTTGTGAGAACTTCCACGTACCAACATGTGAACTTCCCCGTATTTCCACAAGAACTTCCCCGTACACGTTAATAGGAAGCAAGAGAAAGCAAGAGAAATACAGGAGAGCTAGAGAAATAGCAGGAGAACACCCTGTTGATTCTGTGGGTTTTGTGGATAAAGCGAGAACAAGCAACGGCCAGAACTTCCCTGATGAAGGTTAGGACTCTCTAAAGGGCGTCGGCTTTACCTCTAAACCCTAGGGTAGGGAAGCAGAAAGGCACCGGGACGGCTTTGGGAAGCCACAGACGCAACCAACACACCCCAAAACAAGCCTGGAGGCTGTGAGAGCCTAAAAACAGGGCGTAGAGATGGGCGGAGCGTACGCCAAGGTTCACATCCGCTTTCAACGCTCACTCGTTTTCAGTGTCGAGTCGCGTGTGTGTTGCCGCTGGAGCCTCACGCAGCCCGAAGTCGAGCATCGTCTGTTCATGTCCTTCAGGATGCTTTTCTCGCCACAACTCCAGCAGCAGAGCCGGCATACGGGATCGGACCACCTTCGTGCGTTCCACCTTGGCATGACAGCTCGGGCACAGTGAGATCATCAGGTGCAAAACAGACCTGCCCGGGATGCGGTGGTGAACCGTGATCGAGCGTTTCTGGCGACCTGGCGCATCACACACCCGGCAGGTATAGCCATCCCGTTTCAGCACCATCTCCCGCAGGCCGCCGAAGTGGGCCTCATCCTGACGCCGCAAGGTGTAGCAGGTCGCACACAGGCCCTGTGCCAGGATGGTGTCGGCGCCGCAGCCGCAGTAGAGTGCCCGTTGAACCCCTCGCTTGATCCGCACCCGAAAACCTCCCTATGAGAGTGGAAGCTAAAGAAGCCAACCGTTTCTTATAATGGGCCGAGCCCATGGCGCAGCTTGCGCTGCCTCCGTTTTACCCCAAGCTGCCAACCACTGGACCGCGTATGGATATCCCCCGCACTTCTTACGTCCATACTGTTACACGTATAACGCGCCGTGGTAAACTACCCTAATGATTCAAACCTTCCATGACGCTGATACGCGAGCGGTGTTCGAGACTGGAACGAGTCTTCGATGGAAGCAGATTAATAAAGCTGCGTCTCGCAAGCTACAGATGCTCGAGTCAGCTTCAACCCTGCACGATCTAAAAGCACCACCAAACAATCAGTTGGAGGCTCTCAAACGAGAGAGGAAGGGGCAGCACAGCATCCGGATCAACAAGCAATTCCGGCTATGCTTCATCTGGAAGACAGATGGAGCATACGGGGTTGAGATCACCGATTACCACTAAACTCACAACGGCAATGGAGTGCCCCAACATATGTCAGACATCAAGCGCCCGATTGGTGGATGGAATGTACAGCGGAAGCCTACGACTCCTGGGGAGATGCTCCTCGAGGAATTTATGAAGCCGTTCAATCTATCGCAAAACGCCTTAGCCTCTAAGCTCCGAGTGCCGACCACCCGCATCGCCGACATCGTCCACGATCGCCGAGCTATTTCTGTGGACACGGCTTTACGCCTGGCTCGCTTCTTCAAGATGTCCCCGGACTTTTGGCTGAACCTGCAACACGCAACCGATTTATGGGAGACTCGCCAGCTACACGGTAGCACCATAGAGCGTGAAGTTTCGATATACGAAGTAGCAACGGCGTCCAAGTAGGAGCCCCGCCTATGGCCTGTCTGGATATCTTCTCCTCATCCAGAAGCTTGCCCCGGTGGTTTGCCCCAGGCTTTGTTGCTTGAGAAGCTTTGGGATCACCCTTTGCACTTCCATCCGATGGAGCGCTTCTATGAGATGTGCCAGACGCCCGACAATCCGGACTACGCGCTGCCGCAGTACTGCTTTCTCGAGCCTGCCTTCCGAGGTCCCGAGGAGAGTGATCAGCATCCCCCGGCCGATGTGATGAACGGCGAGATTCTGATTGCACAGATTTATAACGCGGTGCGCTCGTCCGACATCTGGAACAAATGTCTGCTGGTCATCACCTACGATGAACATGGGGGCTTCTACGATCATGTCGAACCGCCCGCCGCAGTTCCACCAGATGGGAAAACCGAAGAGTTTTCCTTCAACCAGTACGGTCCGCGTGTACCGGCCCTGCTCATCTCGCCGAGAGCAACGAAGAACGTCGTCAGTACCGTCTTCGATCACACCAGCATCCTCCGTTATGTCTGTGAGAAGTGGGATCTCCCGCCTCTGAACGCAAGAGATGCGGCAGCAAATTCCATCGGAACTGCGCTCGACTTTACCGGCCCCCTCCGATTTGATACTCCGCCTAGCGTGGAGGCATCGATTCCATCCCCAGTCCCTGTACCGGTGGACTCCGCGTCCGTCACCAATCATGAGCAGGGATTACTGTCCTTCGCACGCTACCTGGACGCAGCCATGAATCATGAGGCCGCCGCCGCGATCGCAGCGTATAAGCGATTGCAGAGGGAGTATGAGGCGGGACTAGATGCGAAGATCGACGTTGCCAAACAACGCTTCTCCCTGTTTCTGAAAGGCACGATCACTCATTTGAAAGGCATCACTCGAGACGGATCGGCCAAGAATCCGGTCGCGATCACGGCCGATCCACCGCCCCCGAAGAAATGAAGTAGGCGCGCGCCATCGACAGGCGAAGAACCCGGGAACCAGACCACATCGTTGCTCTCCAGTACAGATTCAGTGTGGAGCAGCCTCGGAGGAATCGCTAGCTGCGATTTTAGAGGGGTTTGGCGTAGCTGCCGAACGATCCTAGAACACTCATTTGTGCTCCGATGCCCGAGCACTGGATTGCGATTACAGAATGGCATCGGTGGTCGGAACGCGGTTGATGAGATTGCTTACTGGTATGCGTGTCGCTCGGGCAAACTCGCTCATGCGATGCCTATTATGCACCCGTCGGCGCCTCAGTTCTCGTCACATGATTGGAGTTCCACGATTGCTCCCTGGATAAGTTTCTCGCCGAATCCTGCATAAGGCGGAAGTGCAACAACGCGCTGCTTTGCAGCGGAAGAAGGCCTGACACATCATCCCCAACGGGTTTCCCGTTGGGAACCCTTAGGGTTCCTATAGGAACCCTAAGCAGATCAGCAGCTTAGGCCGTTTCGGTTCCGGGCGGAAACGCGTGTAAACACAGGTAAACGGCTCGGTCTACAACCGTAAACTACGTCAAGAGCCAAAAGAAGCTGCTTAGGCGTACTGTTTACAAAATGTAAACGCACTCTCCGTTGACTCGGAGGTGGGTTTCGCCTTAGGTTCGGAGCGAGGTTGGGCCCCGATTGATGAGCAACTCCCGCATTCCTCCACCATTCTCTGCAGCGGATCTTGAAGCCAGATTGACCCCGTCGCACCAGGCGAAAACCTTAGCCACCCGGCTGCCTCCGGCCGAGATACGCGCTGTCGAAGAGGCTGCCAAGGCTGCGGGCAAGACCTGTTCCGAGTGGTTGCGGGATGCTGCGATCGCGCACCTGAACCGTCCTGTCCGGACCCTGAAACCTGTTCCCGACCCGACGCTCTTGGCCGAGATCTTAGCGCTCCGGTCGGTGCTGGTGAATCTGCTTTCGGCCGCCGCTCCGGAGCTGTCGAAGGACGCTGTCCAGAAGATCGTGACGTATGCGGACTCCATCAAGCAGGGCAAAGCGGACGAGGTTCTGCGTCGCCTGCACGATCACAACGGGGGTAAATAGTGCCGCGCCCGCTGCAATTCCGGCGCAGCTTTATCTGGGTCATCCTGACGCTCGCTCTGCTGCTTCCGGTGGCGATTGCCGTCCCGTACGCGATTTGGTTTTCGTATCTCCTGACACCCTTACAAAAGCAATATCTGGGCACGTACCTGTCCTGTTCCATGCTCGATGAACCGACCAGAACGGTGAGCTACCGGTCCGTTCTCCTGACAGCTCCAAAGCGTCAACCGGTCCTCGCCCACGATGCCGATGTGATCGAACTTTCGCCGGCTCCGGAACCGGTGCTGCCCATGGCGCTGTCGTCCGAAGCGCGGGCAGCGGGATGGAAAGTTCTCCAATGGGATGACCGACATCTCTACCGGCCGGGCGATCTCGCACCCTATCTCCAGGCGCAATTCTTCGACGGCAAAAGTCTCCCGCAACTGTTCCTGACTCCGGCACTCGGAACCGTCCTTTTCCTGGTCCTGGTGGTTGGCATTCGGAGCTGGTGGAGCTCCCGATCGAAGCACGAAGACCGGCACGGCCGGCGCACCAAAGGACCCGAACTGACATCGGTTTTTCAGTGGAACCGGAATAGGAAAGCGGATGGGATTCGGCTCCGGCTGAGGTCGAAAGCCGGTCTGCTGGGGCGCAGCTTTCGCATCCCGAAGCAGCTCGAGTCGAGTCACATTCTGCTCATGGGCGACACCGGAAGCGGGAAGTCGAATGCCATCCGGCAGATCCTTCGGCAAGTCGAACAGCGAGCCGAAACTGCCATCGTCTACGATCCGGCAGGCGAGTTCGCGCAGGAGTTCTACCGCCCCGAGCGCGGCGATCTGATCCTCAATCCACTCGACGAGCGATGCCCGTACTGGAATCTCGAGAGCGAACTATATGGGCATGGAACGGCTGACGCGATTGCGGCCGCAATGCTTCCGGAAAAGGAGTTTGAAAAGGGATTCTTTACCGATGCGCCACGCCGGGTGTTGGCTCGTCTGCTGAGCTCGAGGCCTTCGGTGCGGCAGTTGCTGGGATGGATGTCCGACCCAGCCGAGATCGAAAAGCGGCTCGAGGGAACACCCCAGGCAGCATATTTGGACAAGGCGGCCGGACCGCAGCGGGCCGGAGTTCTGGCCAGCCTGAACATGATCGCCGATAGCCTTGCACTGCTGCCCGAGAAGGATGAGAAGCGAGACTGGTTCGCTACGGAGCGATGGGGATACATGCGGACGCGATGGGTATTTCTCACCTCAAAACCGTCCATGCGCGAGCGCATCCTGCCTCTCCATTCGGTGTGGCTCGACCTGCTGATCCTGCGCATGATGGAGCCCTGCGAGAACCCCGCGAAGCCGGTCTGGTTCGTTTTGGACGAGCTCGCCAGCCTCAACAAACTCCCTCAGATCCACACCGCCGTGACCGAGAATCGCAAGTACGGCAACCCGGTAGTACTCGGCTTCCAGGGGCGCAGCCAGCTCGAAAAGCGCTACGGTCAGGATGCCGAGGCCATGCTCTCGCAGCCCGCCACCAAGATCTTCTTCAAGACCTCTGAGCCGCGCGCGGCGAAATGGATCTCAGAGACTCTGGGCGAGATCGAAGTCGAGCGGCTGAAGGAATCTCGCACGCCCGGTCTGCTCGGATCAACCAAGCAGTTTGCGATGGAGATTGCCACCAAACCTCTCGTCATGGCCTCCGAGATCGCCGGGCTCGAGCCGTTGCAGGCCTATATCAAGCAGGAGAATCGGGTGATGCCGGTACGGTTTCGCTTTGTGCCGAAGAAGGCCAGGCAACCGGAGTTCATCGAGAGGAAAAGGGTGATCCCAGAATCCAGGCCGGTGCCTCCCTCAATTCCGCCAGAGGCGTCAGAGATTGTTGCTGACAAACCGAAACTGGCTGCTCCGAAAAAATCGATACAGTCGGAGAAGCCACAATCAGCCTTCACTCGGAAGCAGGGAACAGCTGTGCTAAAGCCAAACGAGTGGGACGAGTCACAATGGATTGATTGAATTCTGGATTACGCTGAGGTAGGGATGGGATATCAAGCCAACGTAGTGAAGATGATTATTGCGTCTCCCGGAGATGTTGCTGATGAGCGCCGCATCGCCACAGAGGAGATGTATCGCTGGAATGATGCGCATGCAGAGACGCGGAGGCTAATACTGCAAGCGGTCAAATGGGAGACGCACAGCACTCCGCGTCTTGGACAAGCGCCGCAAACGGAACTCAATGAGCAGATCGCAAAAGATGCCGACATTTTGATAGTATTTTCGGGACGCGAATCGGAACGCCCACGGCTAGTCACGTAAGTGGAACTGTTGAAGAGATCAAGAACCACGTAGCCGCTGGCAAAATAGCGAAGATTTACTTTTCAGACTCTCCGGTGCCTCCAAGCTCCATAGATCCAGAGCAATACAAGGCGCTTCAGGCCTTTAAAGAAGAGTGCAAAACACTGGGGCTTTATGCCACATATGCTGACCTTCCTTCTTTTCAGCGTGAGTTTAAGCAGCATCTTGACATCGAGCTTAACGCTCCGCGCTTCCGCTGGTTAGCTAATCCTGAAACGAGCAAAACGGATCAGCTCGTCAAGATATCAGAAGATGCAACGCGATTGCTCCTTAGAGCTGCGCGAAGCAAAGGTACTGCCCTCACAACGAAAAGCATCGGAGACAGTTCGATATGGGTGGAAAAGGAGCGGTTTGCAGACGGAACGCCACGCTCGGCAGCTCGGTGGAAAGGAGCTCTCGAAGAACTGACGAGCATCGGTTACATAAAGCAAAGCGGCCCAGGGGCTAGCATCTTTGAGGGTCACCCACAGCGGTTACCAAGCTGCCGACAAAGCAGAATCATCCCAGCCACTTCAAATTTCAGTGAAGACAGTTGGGCCGCCTGAACAACAGGGAATTCTGGTTAAGGTGAGCCGCCCGGTAACCTTGAAGCGGCTAGATTATCTACATTCGACGGGTGCATGTATTACTTCGCAAAGAATATAAGTGACTGGACAAGAGCAGGAAGTAGTTTTTAATCACCAGCAACTGGTGGAGCTGAACAATTCGGGGCGACCAGACAAAAACCCAATAGACCATTCTGGGCCAGCTCAGCTCCGGCTGGTCTTAGAAGTAGAAGGTAAACAGTATCAAATGCTGCTACCGGTACACCTTGACCATCAGATCGCCAACAATACTTACTTCGTGACTCTTACTGGAGCAGCGGAGAGTACCCTGACATAATTCATGCTGACTATTTCTAAATCCCTTTCTGGTGGCCAGGCGCGAACGTATCACGCTCGCGAGTTTGCGTCCGAGCAGGCGAACTACTGGAGCCGGGACCAGCAGGGCCACAGTGAGTGGCAGGGCAGGCTGGCGCAGCAGTGGGGTCTTGAGGGACCAGTCGGTTCTGAGCACTTCGCTCGCTTAACCGAAGGGCAGCATCCCGAGAATCAGGCCCAGATGGTCCGGCATCAACCGGCCAAGACCTACGCGAACGAGTACGGCAAAGAGATCACCTCGGTCGAACACCGGGCGGGGTGGGACGCCACTTTCTCAGCGCCAAAATCTGTTTCGTTGACGGCTCTAGTCGGAGGCGATGAGCGGGTGCGGGAAGCGCATCGCGAGAGTGTCCGGGTCGCTCTGGGCGAGCTTGAGCGCTACACCCAGGCGCGGATCGGCAATATCCAAGCCCCTGAAGTGACCGGTAAGTTTGCCGCCGCCACCTTCGAGCACGATACCGCCCGGCCGGTAAATGGCTATGCCGCGCCGCAGCTCCACACCCATGCCGTGATCTTCAATGTGACCGAGCGGGAGAACGGAGAGACGCGAGCCCTGCAGGAGCGCGGCCTGTTCCAGTCGCAGCAGTTCGCCACCGGCGTCTACCGGACGGAGCTTGCCTCACGGCTGCAGGGTCTCGGATACGAGATCGAGCGCGGCCAGCATGGCCAGCCGGAGATCAAGGGTTACACCCCGGAGTACCTCCAGGCATCGAGCCCACGCCGGGAGCAGATTCAGTCTCACCTTGAGGAGATCGGCCGTGAGGGAGCAGGTGCGGCCCAGGTCGCAGCCCACCGGACTCGAGATTCCAAGGAGCTGCAGTCACCGGCCGAGGTGCTGCACCGGCATCGCGAGCTGGCTGCCGAGCATGGCTACCAGGCGGATTGGGTGGTGACAAGGGCGCTCGCAAATCAGCAGCAGCAGGCGTTCGATCCACCCAAGGCGGCGCAGCAGGCCGTGACCTACGCTCGCGATCATGTCTTTGAGCGATCGGCCGTGCAGGATGAGCGAGCGATCCTCCGGGCCGCGATGGACCGGAGCATGGGGCAGGCGAGTGCCAGCCAGGTGCGGGTAGAGTTCGACAAGCGCACAGAGCAGGGCGAGTTCCGCACCGTCCAGCATGGACCGCATGCCGCAGCCCAGCAGTTCACCACTGCAACGATGATCCGGATGGAGCGCGAGATCGTCGGCAGGATGCAGCAAGGGAACCGGCAGGACGCTTTCTCGCTGACCTCTGGCGAGACCCGAGCAGCAGTGGTCGAGCAGCATCCGCAGCTCAACCAGGCGCAGCAGGGAGCGATCAGTCAGATCCTTGAGAGCCAGGAGAAGATCGTTGGGCTCGATGGTGTGGCAGGGGCAGGGAAGACGACGACCCTTGCCGTTATCCGCGAGGGAGTCGAGCGGGAAGGATATAAGGTCGAAGGCTTCGCTCCGACCAGCCGGGCGGCGCAGCAGCTGAGTGGAGCGGGGATTGAGACTTCAACTCTGCAGGCCCATCTTGCCCGAGGCCAGCAGCCCAACATCGGAGAGAAGCGGCTCTATATGCTCGACGAGAGCTCGCTCGCTTCGACGAAACAGATGCATGACTTTCTGGGGCGGCTCCATCCCAACGATCGAGTTCTCCTGGTGGGCGACACGCGGCAGCATGAGGCGGTTGAGGCCGGACGGCCGTTTGCGCAGCTGCAGGAAGCCGGCATGAAGACGGTGAAGCTGGACGAGATCGTCCGCCAGCGAGATCCGGAGCTGAAGCAGGTGGTCGAGCAACTTGCTCGTGGAGAAGTCGGAGAGGCGGTGCAGGGACTTGAGCGGCAGGGCAGGGTGCATGAGATCAGCGAGCCCGAAGCTCGCATCGCCGCAATCGCGAAGGAGTACGCGAAGTCGCCTGAGAACACACTGGTCGTCTCGCCCGACAATCGCTCTCGCGCCGAGATCAATGGCCGCATTCATGCCGAGTTGCAGGAGCGAGGCGTCGTCAGCCGGCAAGAGCACCGCATTCAGGCGCTGGTGCCACGGCAGGACCTCACCGGAGCCGATCGTACCTGGGCTGCGCGCTATCACTTCAATGATGTCCTGCTCTACTCGCGGAGCTCCAAGGAGACCGGGATCGAGAAAGGCGAGTACGCCCGGGTGAAAAGCGTCAACGCTCCCAACAATCTCCTCACTGTTCTGCGGGCTGATGGCTCGGAGCAGATCTACGATCCACGCCGGCAGCAGGGTGTGTCGGTTTATCGGACCGAGGAGAAGGCTTTCTCGGTCGGGGATCGTATCCAGTTCACCGCGCCGGCGAATGAGCTCAAGATCGCAAACCGGGAGCTTGGGACGGTGCAGAGCATCACGGACGATGGGCGGATCGGCTTGAAGATGGATGGCGGCCGAAGTGTCAGCATCGATCCGCGTGAGTATCCGCATCTTGATCACGGCTATGCCGTGACCAGCCACTCCAGTCAGGGCCAGACTGCTGATCGAGTGCTCATCCATATCGATACGGAGCTTGGAGCCAAGGACCTGCTCAATAACCGCATGGCCTACGTTGCAGTCTCACGCGGAGCGCAGGATGCCCAAATCTTCACTAGTGACCGGCAGCAGTTGCCGCAGGTGCTGGGCCGTGAAGTCTCGCACCAGAGTGCCCATCTGCCGGAGGTTCAGCAGCAACCGGAGGGGCAGCAGGAACGGCTAATCGGCCGTGCACTCATGGAGCAGCACGTGCGGCGCTGGAATCCACTGAACAAGGCGCTCCCAGAATATGAGGCCAAGCAGTTCGCCTGGCAGCAGGAAAGCGGCACCATCCAGAGCTATAAACACTTGCAGACAGGTCGGTACATCCACATCGACGGGCAGAATGGGACATTCCACAACCAGCACCGCGAGACGATCACCGCCAAGCAGGCCCTCGACTTCACCATGCCCGAGGGCCAGAAGCACTCCCATTCGCTGGAGATCAAACCGGAAAGGGAGATCAGCATTCGTGGGTATGGATTCGGCATTGGAATGTAGGCGACCTCGGTCAAACTGAGCTCAATAGGTGAACCGGAAGTCGAAACCTACCAAAATACCGGAGACCCGGCTCGCCATGGTGGGCCAGCGCAAGTGGTGTCACCCGACAATCGTTCCCGGGCTGAGATCAATGCCAGGATCCTCAGCGAGCTGCAGGCCAGAGGTTTGGTTGGTAGAGAAGAGTTCCGGATCGACGCCCTGGTGCCTCGGCAGGACCTCACCGGAGCCGACCGGACCCGGGCTGCCCGGTACCAGGTCAACGATGTGCTGCTCTACTCACGCAGCTCGAAGGAGACAGGCATCGACAAGGGCGAATATGACGAGTGAAGAGCGTGGACGCGTTCAACAACCTCATCACTGTCGCGCGAATCGACGGTGCCGAACAGGTGCAGGAGCAGACCTACGATCCGCGCCGCCAGCAAAGGGGTCTCGATCTATCGGACTGAGGAGAAGGCGTTCTCGGTTGGAAACCGCATCCAGTTCACCGCGCTGGCTAAGGAAACTCAAGGTAGCGAACCGGGAGCTGGGAACCATTCACGGCATCACGGACGATGGCCGCATGGCTCTGACTATGGATGGTGGCCGCAGCGTGAGCATCGACCTTTAGAGAGGCATCCCCATCTCGACCACGGCTATGTCGTCACCAGCCACTCCAGCCAGGGCCAGACCGCCGATCGGGTACTGATCAACATCGATACGGAGCTGGGAGCGAAGGATCTGCTCAACAATCGCATGGCCTATGTGTCTGTTTCACGCAGAGCGCATGATGCGCAGATCTTCACCAGTGACCGCGAGAAGCTGCCTGCGGCGCTCGGCCACAATGTGTCTAAGCAGAGTGCGCATGTGCCCGAGCTGGTGAAGGAACAGGCACCGGAGATCGTGCCGCAGCATGAACATAGCTATGGGTTTGGCATCGAGATGTAGTCAAGTTACAGAGTTGCCAGGACTAGTGCCAGCTCGTCGAGCAAAGTGGCCCATCAGTCGAAAGCGCAATGGCGTCCTAACTGGCGTGTGGCATAGTAGAGCGTGGCAATGCCGCTCAAATCCGTTCGAGGCTGGCTGCTCTATACAAGTGCGTGGCTGCCTTACGCGGCCAGCTACTTCCTAATCTTCCGCCTGCAAGGGTCCGCCTACCATCAAGCGCTACTAGATGCCGTAATCAACGTCCTTCCAGCGGCTTTGCTTGGGATAGCCGTCTTCTGGTTTGCCGGACGCCTTTACTGCTCAAGTAGACGTTCAGTTTTCCTTGCAGCCGCTCACCTATCGGGTGCCATCTCCTTTGCCGTTCTGTGGTGGGCATCGGTGCAACTGCTGATGTTCCTGCATGTATTGATCGCACTGCATCAGTGGCGCCTTAATTCGTGGGGCATCTACGCCGCCCAGTGGCAAGCATTCAGCGGGTTGATGGTTTATGGCACCTTAATCGGATTTTCCTACATGGTGCAGGCGCAGCAGCGTGCTCAGCAGGAGGAACGGCTTCGCATGGAAGCAGAGGCCTTACGAGTTCGTTCAGACCTGAACGCTCTCCGGTCGCAGTTGAATCCACATTTCCTCTTCAACTCTCTGAACTCAGTCATTGCTCTGGTTGGGTCGGATCCGATCAAAGCAGAGCAGGCACTACTCAGCCTATCATCTATGCTCCGGTACGCTTTGGGCTCCCGAAGCGAAATAGAGGAAGCAGAGGTCACATTTGAGGAAGAGCTACGCTTCACCGAAGCATACCTTGCTTTGGAGAAGCTGCGCCTTGGCGATCGGCTCCGTGTAGAGCGTTCTATCGACCCAGCAGCGCTGGCATTAGAATTGCCCTCGCTAACGTTGCAGCCTCTAGTCGAGAACGCGATCAAGCACAGTATTTCAAAGCGTCCTCAAGGAGGAACTCTTGCTATTCGTGCCAGTGCGCGTCACGGTAGTCTCCAGATCGATGTTTGGGATGACGGTGAAGGGATTTCTTCGGAGCAGCTTGCAAACAGTAGCGGTCTTGGCCTAAAAACGGTAAAACGCCGAGTGGAGCTCTACTACGAAGAACTTGCAAGTATGACTATTGTTTCAATACCAGATCGTGGCATGACAGTGTCGTTGCTTTTGCCTCAGGATGATTCGTTGGCGCCAATCCTATGATAATTCGAGCTGCGATCGTTGAAGATGAACCACTAGCCGTCGACCGGCTGAGAGCTTGTCTCTCTTACATTAAAGATCTGGAACTGATCGGTGAAGCACGGGACGGAGGCAACGCGGTCACCCTAATTGACACACTCCGTCCCGATCTTGTTTTCTTAGATATTCAGCTTCCCTTGCTGTCGGGATTCGAGGTACTCCGTTCCGCTCAGCATCGCCCAGCTGTTATCTTCACCACGGCGCATAATGATTACGCTGTGTCAGCATTTGAATGGGGAGCTTTCGACTATTTGCTCAAGCCATTCGACAAAGAACGCATCGCTCTGGCGATCGATCGCTTTCAGGAGCGTAGCGGGTTTAGCGACAATGGTGTTGATCTGACTGATCGCTTAGAGACCGCAGAAAGTAAAGGAGCTATTCGACGGTTCTTCGTAAAACAGCGAGGCGTCGCAATAGCTATTGAGGCCGAAAACATTACCGCAATCCTTGCCGAGGGAGACTACTGCAGAGTCCATCTTGCGAGTCAGAGCCACCTCGTTCATTTGCCCCTGCGTGAGTTTGAGAAGAGACTGGCACCAGAGTTGTTTCTACGTATCCACCGTTCTGTTTTAATCAACACTGGCAAAGTCACTCGCATTGATTCTGCTGGCCGTGGAGCTCGGATTACAATGGAGACCGGATTGATTGTTCCAGCCAGCAGGACGGGCTCTGCGCAACTAAAGAGCTTTAATCTGTAAGTTCACCGATCGGTTTGGCCCGTCCACCGAAAAGATCGGTCGTTCCAGCCTCGTTTCCTCTAGCTTCGTTGCAGGTCTCCTATGCTTCGACTAGGTTTACTGTTCTCCCTCGCTTGCTTATCCGTTCCCGCTGTCAATGCACAAGACTGTCTCCATACAGGAAGTCTAGCTGGAGTAGTGCTCGACCCTACTGGTGCCGTCATCCGGGGCGCGACTGTTCAGGCGTCTTCGTCTGGTAGGGTGCAGAACGTGTCATCGGGGAGAGACGGTCGATGGACGATGTCCTGTTTAGCTCCTGGTTTCTATCAAATTCAAGTGAGTTCACCAGGCTTCCAGAACGCACAGACTGACCTGCTGCAGGTGCGGAGCGACATAGTAAGTCCAGTCACGACGAAGCTCTTAGTCGAAGCTGTTACAGAGAATGTAGATGTTGCGAGTGGAAGTGGCAGCTCCCAAACGGGTGGCGGCAACACTCTGTCTTCGAAGCAGCTGGAGGGGCTGGCAGAGGACCCGGATGATTTCCAGCGACAACTTCAGGCTTTAGCGACGGCCTCGGGAGGTATGCCCGGTTCGGCCCTCATCACAGTGGATGGATTCCAGAGCCCCTCCGCTCTACCTCCGAAATCTGCAATCCAGGAGGTCCGCATCAGCCCAGACATGTTTTCTGCAGAATACGAATATCCCCCGTATGCCGGTGGAAGAATTGAGGTGTTCACCAAGCCGGGCCAGGACAAACTACATGGCGCCGCCTTCGGCGTTCTGGGGTCACACATTTGGAACGCTAACGACCCGTTCAGCACTACTGGAACACCCGCGGACAAGCAGCGCGAAGGTTTTGAACTCAGTGGTCCTCTTTTGAGCCGTAAGCGAGCTGACTTCGCATTAGACTTAGACCATCGCAGTATCGACGAGAATGCCGTGGTAAACGCCTCTGTTCTGTCTGCCGCCGGCGTTCCTGTCCTCTTCAACCAAACGGTTGCTACACCTCAAAGGCTTTGGTTAGCTAACGCACGTACGGGCTGGCAGCTGGGCTCGAAAGACACGCTGACTGTCTCATTTGCCGCGAATGACAACAGTACAACAAATAAGGGAGTCGGCGGGCTTGTTTTACAGGAGGCCGGAGCATCCGTTCGTGCATCGGAGTATGACCTCCGAGCAATTAACACAACCTTCCTGACGAAGGATCTACTGCATTCAACTCGGGTTGGCTGGACTTGGAAGACAACGGAACAAGTGCCAAACTCTACAGCGGCCCAGGTGTCAGTAGCCGGTGCATTTACCGGAGGTGGTTCGACCGCCGGACAGCTACACAATGCAGAGAGAGATCTTGAATTTGACGACGAGCTCTATCTGTCATTGAAGCAGCACACGGTGAAGGCAGGCATTCAATTACTAGGTGCCTTCATTAATGATGTTAATCCAGACACCTTCAATGGGTCGTATGTCTTTGGAGGTGGTTCTGCTCCATCTCAAGATGGATCCGGCGATATCGTCACTATTACAGGCTTGGAGCAATACAGGAGAGCCCTCGCTGGCCTGTCCGGAGGTCGTCCCACCACCTATTCGCAGACTTCCGGGGTTAAGAATGTTCCCTTAAACCAATGGACCGTTGCTGCCTACGTTCAGGACGACTGGAAGGTGAATAAACATTTGTCGCTTTCTGGAGGTCTGCGCTACTTCGCGCAGACGGAACCGACCGTACTCACCGGCTTTGCTCCCAGACTGGGCGTCTCCTACGCATTTGGAAAGAAGCAGACATGGGTTCTCCATGCTCGAACCGGCCTCTTCTATGCACCCATCGGTTCTTCTGTAAGTCTCGAGACCGTTCGCCTAGATGGTCAGCGACAGCGAAGCGTGACTGTCTACTCGCCCGACTTTAGGAATCCTCTTGGTGCACCAGCTGGTACACCGCCAATCGAACGTCAGCGACGGTTTCAGGCGCACATAGGAATTACACCCTCCTCACAGTCGCAGGTCAGTATGGCACACACGTTCTTTAAGAGCTGGTCTGTCAATGCTAATCTTTACTACACAGCATCGTGGGGAGTGCTGAGGTCTTCCAACGTTAACGCTCCCCAACAACTTGGGGACGCAGCCGAACCTACGTTAGCGATGCGGCCCTTCGCTCCGAATCTTAACCTATTCGAGTACGGAAGAACAGGAAGGTTTGCTGGACCATTTGCGTTCGTGGGGGTAAATCACTTTGTACGACGATTCAGCTTGATCTCGGGATACCTCTACAACGGCTTTCACACGAATGCGGAAAACCCAGACATCTTCCCTCAGAGCACATATCAGAAGACTCGAGACTGGGCACGTCCCACCGGTTCACCAGGACATAGTCTCTTTGCAGTAATAATCTATCCTCTGCCATTTAAGATAGGTAGCACGACTAACTTATCTGCTGCTAGTGGCACGCCTTATGACGTGACGACGGGATTTGACAACAACGGTGATGGTGTATTCAACGACCGGCCGTCTCTCGTCGCCGACCCTGGAGCAGGAGTCTACACAACCCCGTTTGGTCTTCTTTCTACTAATCAGGCGAATGGCAGCCTGCAGAGAAACATAGGTAGAATTCCCGGGACTGTTCATCTTGACCTGTCTCTTAACAGATCTTTTACGTTGAAAGAGAAAGTCGGTTCGGTCCTACACCAACAGACACTTAGACTGGACGCTCGTTCTTCTAACCTCCTCAATCACGCCAACTACACCGGTGTGGTTGGAGTAGTAGGCACCCCCCAGTTCACTCAGCCAATTACAGCTGACTTCGGAAGAAGGCTTGAGTTTGGAGCGAGGCTCAGTTTCTAGAGCTTAGGCGAAGAGTTCTCTGGGAACTCAAACTAGTAAAGCAGCCATCAAGCGCTAACACCCAGTCACACTCAGCTTTAGCAACAACCAGTTAATCTTAGGGATACTTAGATGGAGTTATGGCTGATCCAGCTTCCGACAAGCTCCCTGAGCGAGCGCGACATCCAGGGTGCGCAACACTGCATTGTAGTAATTAACTCCCGCGGAGCGTTGCTCGGCACCTACTTGTGCTTGCAACTGCCCGACTGATGTTTGTTCTGCTGCAACCTTGCGTTGTTCATCGGCCACACTCTCGCCAGTTGGAGCTCGAGAAGAAAGCTCATCCTGTCGCCGTCGTAGCGTCGACTGCTGAGCAACAAGCACTTCCTGTCGCTTGTTTGCTCTTTCTAGCGGAGCATAAAGCCGCTCGGCCATGGCGACAGCCTCGCTGTCGTCTAGACGGTACATACCGCCGTCAGATGCTGTAAAGATGATGTAGCTGCCCTGATTATCCTTAGCGTACTCTCGAAGTCTGACAGTCTGCTTCCAGTCCCCGTTCAGAGCAAGTACTCTCGAATTGACTACTACTCCCATCGAGCGTTGAGGAAGTGACGGGGCTGCCTGCGGCATTAGAAAAGGAGCGCTGAGGGTGATTGCTGCAAGTAGAAGGGTGGGGCGAATGTGCTTCATCATGAATAGGCCTCTCTAACCGTGGTCGGATGTGAAAACCGCCGCCCTTTCACAGGGTCCTAAAGTTACCATAGCCGTTAGTGCTGTGTACAGTAGATGGCACAGCTCGTAAAAAACCAAGCTCTGTCTCAAGCAGGGAGTGTCAATGGAAATGTTTGTGTGTAAACCATCAGCGCTTCGCCTCGGGGAAGAACCTGCTGCAAATGTAAACAAATATCAGAAAACGGATGTCTTTGTAGCTACTCCATACGAACTGCGACGGCTGCAAGTGGGAGCGTCCGGCAGTCGATTAAGGTTTACCCCGATCTCCCTTGCAGAAGGTCTCGGGACTTTAGCTAGAATTCCCACCATCATTGAACAAGTTGTCGCTCCACGCGACTCATGGATTTCCTTAAAGACCCTGCTGCAGAAGGCCGTGACGAGCAAGGAGGCAGTTAGGCTTGCGGTCATAGCAGATCTTGGCGAGGCTTTTGGTGATGCAATTGTGCTTTGCAGTCTCCTACGCATTATTAAGGCGCATGTTGCTAGAGCTAACATTCCGGTGCAAATAAGCGTCCTACAGCGTTCTTACTCTTCTCAAATTAGAGATCTGCTCAACCTGGATCTTCCCGAAGTGCAGTTTATCTCGTTGCCAACCCATGTAGACACGATAGGACAACAAGACCTCGTCATAGATCTTAGTGTTAATTATCCACGAGCGGACCTTCCGTGGATAGATGGGCTTCTCTATGGTGTTGGTATAGAACCGAACACGGTCGACCCTTCTGAAAAGCGCAACCATCTTCTCTGGACCCGCATAACACCTGTCGATCGAGAAGCCCTTGCTCTGTTGCGGGCCAACGATGCTCGCCCCCTTGTCCTTATCCACTGGAAGGCATCTTCTCCTTTGCGATCTATGCCTAACGAGGTTCTAAAGCAGGTGTTAGAACATGTGTCCGCAACAGAACGATTCTCTGTGATGGTCGACATGCCATTGGACTTTGAAATCGATGGCAGGGTCCAGGATGCGTCGCTACATGCACAATCGTTTGCCGGATTGTGCCGCCTTGTTGCTTACTGCGACGCTATAGTCACGGTGGATACGGCGACAGTGCACATTGCAGATGCAAGCGACACGCCGTGCCTTGCCATCTTTACAACACAACCACCGGCTCGTTTTGCTGCCTACTATCCGAACGTCAAGGCGATTAACCTGACCAGCCAGGCTATACAAGGTGTCTTTGGAGCCGGGACCTCTTCACAGCGGCAGGCTGCCAACACTGTCTGGCAAAACCTGTCTGTTCAGGATGTCTGTGATGATCTCGGAGACCTAGTAACGCGAGCGCGCCCGAGCAGAGCCTAGCAGGAACCATTGATAGCTATTTCAACCAAAGGAGCGTCTTCCCACCTTGGAAGCTGTGATAGGTTCTCGAAAGTCTGTGAGTCTCCCGTACCAAGAGCGCAAACTGAGAGCCCTACCTCCACTGAGGCCACGCAAAGGGCTTGGAGGATACAACCAGCTTCCAGCAGCAGCAACCGGTAACCTATACCTTCGTATTTGCGAAAGACGGGCTCAACATGCGAAGCGAGAACAACAACAACTCGTGGCGAGACTCGATGATTCATTGCGGCAGTCGCTAAAGTCTGCACTCTAAGCAAAGACCGGTCATCTACCGCTGAGGAAGTGAGTAGTAGGCCGTCTCGCCCATCGTATGAGTAGAAGCCTGGTTTTAGATCTACACAGTCAAAGACATACAGGTACGGACTGATGGAGTAAAAGGCCCCGCCACTAGGATAAACCTTGTGTGCCGTCGCATAAGGTTTACTCGAGTGATATGTCGCGAAGGTGAGGTGAAGGAGTCTCTCGAGTACAGTCTTGGAGAGTGCTCCTCCCGCATACCCCGAGACACGAAGCGGCGCCTCTGTGTGAATGTGGTGCCCACTTGTAAGATGTTGAGGCGGTGTTGTCGTAGAAGAAGACCCTTCCGACCCGTGAAAGCGGAGCGTAGCACCCAGTGGAGCTTGGTTGAGTCCAAAACGAGATGACGCATGAAAAGTGACATCATGGTCGGCCCAGTAGACTGGTACGGACCGCTCCATCAAGTGTTCTTTAGATGTAAGGAGACGCAAGTCAACCAATCTTTGGATGAAACCGCTTAATGCTGAGTGAGCCGTTTGGGTTAGGTGCGTGGTCTGAACGTTGCCTGCGGACTCCATAATCCTTATGACCAGGATAGCGAGATTAAAACTAACACGAACCCTGACACCTAGGGCAGAGTTCTCAAGCCACCATGTCTTCCCAGCATATCGGAGCGAGGTGCCAGGAGTCGCACGATATAGGGTCTGGGCATTCATGAGCATGCTCCTAGAGAAGAAAAGTGTTGAAGCTGCATAGTGAGCGATAGTAGTCACTAGTCTCAAGTAGCGAATCATGTGTCCCAGAGGCCACTATGATGCCACCTTCGAGCACAAGAACGCGATCGGCGGATCTCACCGTTGTAAGCCGATGCGCAATCGTCATTGTAGTTCGAGTGAGTGATAGGGCCTTTATTGCCGCCAGCACCTGCTGCTCACTCTGGAAGTCGAGCGCAGAGGTGGGTTCGTCTAATACCACTATGTCAGGCTTTCGTAGCAGAACGCGAGCGATAGTAAGCCGTTGCTCTTCTCCCCCGGATAACATTCCGGCGCTGTAGGTTGTGTCAAGGCCTTGCGGCAGCGCGCGTATTCTTGTGCAAAGGTCTACTTGCCCTAGAACCTGCCAAAGCACCTCGTTGCTCAACCGTCCTTTTATGTCGATTCCCAAGCACAAGTTATCGCGAATGCTCATCTCGAAGAGTGTGGCCTCCTGCGTCACCACGCCCATCCGCTGCCGATGTCCCCCGAGGTCCAACACCTGAGTGCCCACGGAGGGAGGAACATAGATCTCACCCTGCTGTACGTCAATGAGCCCAAGCAGCAAACGCAAGATAGTACTCTTTCCACTACCACTTTTACCGATTAACGCGACGTGCTCGCCTTGTGCCACTACGAAAGAGACACCATTTAGGATGGCCTTATCAGCTTCATAGGCGAAATGCACATTCCGGAACTCGACAGCAGGAATGGCGGCTGCTGTAGCAGTAACAATAGGAGCGTTTTCTTTACGGGTTAGGGCTAGACCTGAGTGTTGCTTTTCAGCCGGTAGAGCGAGCACCTCTTCGAAATTGGAGGCGTTTGCAGATGTCGATACCAGTGAAATGTAGGACTTGGCTAGCTCACCTAAGGAAGCCAGCCCAAAGCCTAAAAGAAGGTAAACAGCAAACAGTTCAGCCAAAGGAAGCTGGTTGTGGCGGACAGCGACGAGGGCTGTCATAAGACCAGAAACGAGGACGGTGACAGACACGGCGGCAATCGACGCCTGAGCTGCCATATCCGCAAGAGCTTCAGAACGTTCCGCCCTCACCTTGTCTGCAAGTAGCAGATTAATATCTTGGGTTATACGGGGGCTGGCGCTCAGTATCTTGATTGCCGCAATCCGCTTCAATAGCTCGAGCAACTTGCTAGCGAGAGGAAAGCTGATAGCGAGAATTGCAATCCGTTTGCGCTGAAGTACTCTACCGGCGAGGACACAGACCGGTGCCAAGACTACGTAGGCGCCACCAAGAAGGAAACCACAAGGCCTGTAGAGATGTAGTAGCGCAGCCAATGAGCAGATTGCACCCAATGCTTGTTGCAAGCTTGTTAAAGCTATTTCTGTAAGTTGATTGGTAATGTTGGTTGCGTCTATGACTCGCTGGTAGACGTTTGTAGAGCGTTCAAATCGAAGGTACTCCTCAAGAGAGACGCCAAGGAGTTTGTGTTGAAACTGCTCCGTCAGAGCTCTGTTCAACTGAGAAGATAGGTAAACACGAGCGAGGCGTGTGAAAGAGGTCGTTAGGGCCTGAAACGAGATCACAGCTGCTAGTGCGGCAATCGTATAAAACAGTTGTAAGGAGGAGAGATTTGGATCGTGTAGGCGCCGCAACAAAGAAGGAACTGCAAGGATCAAAGATGCGCTGACGCAGAGTAAAAGGGCGACTGAGGCAAGTCGAAAGCGTAGGCCCTTATAGTGGCGGCTGAAACCAGCCAAAGAGTGCCAAGAGGCGCGAGACTGTGGTTCGCGGAGCCACTCATTGTTTTTTGTCCAACTCACAACCTGTCACCATCTCTCGCCAACTAGAGGATGACTCCTCCTTGCAGAATAGATCGTGGCGGACCGCCACCTAATGCGATGACGGTCCACCATGGAATGTTACGAACAGGAGTTAGTGCCGCATCCGGTCGAGCACGAAGACGTGCCGCAAGAGGCGCCGAAGTCGGTAAGAGCTCGGCTGCCCTCTTCTAGGAACAGCTCGATATCCTCGAGAGTCACGTTATCGAGGTCAATAACTTCATCATGCTGAAGCTTGTCCATGGGAGGTTCTCCTTTCTTTGGATTTGACACCAAAGGGGTGGTCGCAGTCCCTGCTGACATCTAGGGAGGGTCGGTAGTGTTCTGAGGTGTCACAGGCAGCGCAGAAAACCTGACCATTCGACTCGCGCGAAATGATACGGTACGATACATCATCCGTCAAGGTGAGGTGGCTGCAGGTTCTCCGTACTACACGTCAGCTATGGCAAATTATAAACAAGAGGTTACACGCATTAGCGCAATCCGCCGTGCACGCTCGACAACCACGTCGCTGAGCATGCACTCTCCCGCATACGCCTCGCTCGTCGCATGTAGGAAGCGCCTTCAGGAGTTTCGAAGGAAAGCGTCTGACGTATTGTGTTGTGACATACACGTGCTAGTACAGACGGCTCAATCTCGCGAAGAAAGACACCGACTCATTCAGCTAAAACGTGCCGTGTACAACTCTCGAGTCAGACCAGACCTGTTAGTTGGCATGTCGAAGACTCTCACTGAACTTATTCAATGTTTATGGCGGGCCGTAAAGTACGAGGAAAGCCTTGGTTCTCTGCGGATGCAACGTCGCGTCCTGAGAGATCTTGAAGGGTACGCGCGCGATCTTAGCAATGACCGGCTGTTTGCTCTAGCGATCCACTATTCAGCCCCGCAACTACATGTATCGTTAATGCGTTTGAGATCCTCTAACGAGGCCATAGACGTTAAAGATCTAGTAAGTCTCTACTCATATGCATTGAAGCACTTCTCTAAAGCTCCTGCACTATCAACGTTTGCTCGAATACTTAGCGAATATGATTATCCGTCTGATGGGGGTGAGATCGCGGAGATCAACGTAAATCCGCAGTGGCTTAAGCTATGCGAAGAAGATAACCTTGTACAAAATGAGCTCGATAAACGCCTAATTCTGAACATTTCGTGGGAGCATCACGGTCGAGTTTTCTTTCTAGCTACATCCGGTGTGCGCGTGCATCTGTCTGCTCTGCAGAACACGACGCCGTTCTGGAAGCCTTTACGCGCCCGATTCAACGAGGCGCGTACTCTGTCATTGCCTCGAGAAGAAATTGAGAATCTCTTAATACCCTACTCCCTTTCTGACCCTAGCCTAACGGTTGACACCCTGGTTAAGCGAGGCATTCTCCGGCCAGTGTTATTCGAGGATCCCTGGAATCCATCGGAGGATGAGCTGTCACTGATACCACACCTTGCTGAATCCTCCCGAAGCGAGCTGGCGGGTCCCCTTCGCCGACGTGTGCCTACCGCTACGCTGCCTGAGGCTACTCAAAGACTAGGAGCGGCTCTGGGTGAACTCGGTCACGATGTCGCACCACCCTTCATGACTTATGCATACGCAACCAGTGAGGCGTGGCCCGCCCTTAGCTCGGGACTCTCCTCGGATCTGCAGGACTTGTACCCACTGTTTGGCGCCATACCAAATTCTCAGCATCTGCATCAGCGTCTCACGAACCTTGTGTCATCTGCGTGTGAAGCTTGCCAAAGGCGGTACGTTCCCTTTACCCAGGTCCTCGTTGCCGCGCTACGCTTCCTGAACACCGGCAACGGCGTGCAAGGTTCGCAACTGCCTACAGAGCTAGAGCCAGCTCTGCAGTGTCTCGCGGCTCGCAGCGGAAATCTTACTCGGTCTGAACTGGCTACGATCGCAGAGGCCGTGCACGCCAGCAAGACCTCTCAACCTAGACATCTACTGCTAGCGTCTGTCCTCTCGCGCTCAGGGGACGTGCTTTATCCATTTAATATCCTCTGCGGGTACAAGCGCTATGTCTCTCCTCCTGACAGCACGATCCAGCAATCATCAGAAGACCGAGAAGATGGTGCTAACGCGTTAGTCGTAGAAATAATTCCTGACGCATTTGCTCCGCACCATCTTCTTACACCCACTACAACCATTGGATTTGTGACTGACTCCCGGCTGGCTCACCGATTTGGAAGTACGTTGTCCGTTGCCGACGTAGAGATGAAGATCTGCGAGGACAGACGACAGTACCGTCTCACCTCCACAGGAACACCACTACAGTTTATCTATCGAGGCAGAGCCCTTATCGATCATCTTGCATTGCCTTACCAGCTAATGTTAGAGGGACACGCTGACTTCTGTAATAACCTGGCACTCAATGGTATTCCGCCGCTTGCGCCTCCTTTTCAATGGCAGCCCGAACTACGGTATAACCGCGTTGTTCTTAGACGACAAGCCTTGTACATAACGCGGAGTTCCCTACTGCCACTCATGCAGGCCACATGGACTGGCGGGTCGTTTCTGCTGGCTGACCTGATACAAGAGCACTATCCTTCCCAACAACAGTTCTACTATCGGCTTGTTGCTGGGGCCACCTTTCTCACCCGACCACGCTTTCTTGATCTGCTTACTCCCCTTAGCTGGCTCCTATTGCGTCGTGACCTGCAACGGTATGATCAAGCCGCCTTTGTTCAGCTGACTGAGTGTTCTCCGGCCTTAAATCAGATGGAAAGCGGTGGTGCCAGTGGGGGATTTGGGGAGGTGTTTGTGGCGCTGACCAGACTATGAGAAACCACTGGCTTGCGTATCACATCTATCTTCCATTTGAGTTACGAGAGGAGTTTACCCCTGCTTTAGGCAGAGTGCTTCTTGCTATGCAAGAACGACTCTTGATACATCGGTTCTTCCATATCAACTATGGAGAGGGTGGCTATCATGTACGGGTACGCCTTCAGGTGCAGACTGTAATCCAACGTGATATCGTCCAAGCGAGCTTCCCGCAAGCTATCGTGGAGCTATGTAAAACAACATCCCGCCTATTAGAGGCGGACATAACGTGTCTTCAAAACACCTATGAGCGGGACATACATTACTTCGGCGAAACGTTAGAGAGTGTCTATTCGGAACTACTCAATGAGCAGACCTCCCTTTTGGCGATTGCAATAATGCACGCATCACCAGGACAGAACCGTCATAAGGAGGCTATGCTCGTACTCCTATCCATATGGACACTTGCGGCAACCGTCGAGATCTCGGCTAGCGAGTTAATTCAACAAGGGTTAGCCTTTGTGCAGCGCAACACTCTTCAGGTAGGAGGGCCGCAGAAGGCTGCTAGACGTTCTGATGGGCGTGGTCATGACCCCCGTCGTTATGTGCTGCGTGGCTACGGCAATATCCTGAAACATCTTGGTGCAATAGCCCAACGAGCTCTTCAAGTTTCCGGAAGACGCCATGTTGTGACCCACGCTGTTCATCTACTTATGAATAAACTGAACTACACTCTTCATGACGAAGGTACGTTCTATGCAGTAGGAGCTAACCTGCTCTTGTCGCATCAACCATCAGTGACTGGCAATGATGTAGTGTTCGTTATCCAAGAAGCTGATAGGTGCCTATGAACGGTTTGCGCATGTACACCCAACACGTCGACTCTCTCATAATCAATGTGCTTGTTCCCGAAATGCAGCGACTTAAAGTGATTACACGAAGAGCATTCTGGGAGCGTGGATGTATAGACGGTCGCCACTGCACGTTATACTTTGAACCTGCTGAAGATTACAGCTGGGAAGGTATCGCTGAGACGCTGTATCCTGAGATCGCAGCGTTCCTAGCCACGCATCCGTCATCTGAAAGCGAAAGCCCGCAATCGGCACGTGCCACGGCTAGACTGTTGTGGCAGGAGGGTCGGCTGCCGCAATCTGACAGCGGCCGCAAACGTGATTCTGTGCAGCGCTGTACAAGATCTTTAGAGCTTGTAGAACAGCTAAGCAGCGGGCTTGAGAAATATCTGTACCTCTTCCTCCAGCTTACCGGCTCTGTCTTAGAACAAGCCATAGCAAACAAGCTCAACAAGATTAGAGTTGCCGCAATGCTCGTGACTACCTATGTGGAGACCTGCTATGTAGCCCCTGAGCTTGGATGCATTTCCTTGTATGGGCACTGGGCGAACTATGAGCAATGGTTCAAACCGGTTGCTTTGCTAGATCTGGCGCGCGAACGGATCGACCACGAACGCGGTCAAATAGAAGCTGAGGTGACTGCAGCTCTCTCCAGCGTGTATGACAATGGAGTGTGGCGAGATCTCCGAGAGCAGTGGAGAGGGATCTTAAGACAGATGATGAAGGAGGCCGCACTAGGTCTTGCGGACGGGAGCCTGCGCTTTCCCCAACCGACTAGCGATAACCTGCAGGTAACACTGTCTTCTCTGACGGGAAGCACGCTCGAGTCTGCAGAGTTCCTGAGGCTACTGTATAGCAACTCCCATTATATGGGCGTCGACGCCCCAAATCTGGCGTTGTGGCGGACAAGGCTGCTTGTTAACTGTGTGTATAGTACGTTTGCGAACATAGGGCTCTCGGTGGTGGATAGAATGGTAGTCTCTTCGTGCGTGCGTGAGATCATAGTGGGAACAGCCGGTGTGAGCTACATCGATCTGCTAAAAGAAAGAATGGCGAGATACGATGCGACTAATGCCTAGGGAGCTGTATCCGCTAACCAAATGGGTGTGGGGCTACGTTCACAGTTGCAGTGTCCTCACACAGCCCCGCCTTCTCCCATCGTGTCCAAAGGGACTGCAAGCGCTCCGTCAGTCTCCATCGCTCATTGCCTAAGCCATACCACATGGGAAAAGCGCCAGCGACGACAGCCTTTACGCAATATAGGCTCTGCTCTGCGAAGCGGGGGTGTGTCATATCTACGAGTGCCATTGTGCAGCCGACCTTGTAATACGAATCGGCAATCGCTGTGAGGAGCTGCCGTCGATCCAGATTATAGAAACGTTGTTCCGCGGCATGAAGGGCATTGGCAGGAGCATATGTGCCGGTTAGAAGGCTTTGGACTTCACGCGCTCGCCGCCCACCAAAGAATGCTCGTTTGTGCTGTTCTGGACCGGATTTATGATCTATCTCCGTGTGATAGTCATGATTGGGCAGCATCTCCGCGCCAACGCTTGCCAGCCAATTCTGAAGCTCTTTTAAAGCTGAATAACAAGCTGCCGCATAGGTCGGGCGCGCCGAAGCAGCACAAAGAAACTGAGGCCGAGATGATGAAAGCGGCCTGGCCACAGCTAAGACTGAAGGAACGTTTATGTCTGTTGTTAGATCAAAGAAGGAAATTGTGTAGGGGCAACCCAACTGCTCTAGTCGATCCAGTACTAAGGTGGTGGGCGCACTACTGCAGAAAGAAGCGGGTAATAGCTTCAATCGGCGACGCAGGTACCAGAACAGCAGAAAAGAATCTCTCTCTACGACCTCTAATGCTGCGTAAACAGCCGCGTCACTGGGGGAGGCGCCTACGGCACATCCGTTAGTGGTGTTCCGGATGAGGATGTTCTCACCGCTAAGCCGGTCTGTGTCAAACCACAGTTCCTGTGCTGGAACGAGTACCGGAACGTCATTGCTAAGCGAATAAGCAGGAGCCCAGTAGATGGGGATCAAATCCAGACTGCAGTTACTACGCAAAGGGTAAAACAATGCGTCGGGTGTCAGCGCATAAGTGTCCAAGACCTCGGATGCTGCGTAGGTCAACAGATGTGGAAATGGACAATATGCAACCTGAAAGCGCTCCGCGACTTCGTACAGGCTAATGTCCTCGGCCAAGCCACTCTGAAGATGAACTCCGCCGCAGACGAGTTCACGTCCAGAGGCGATGTTCATCCACGCCCGGGATGCGGGGACAGAGAACTCATTCATATCTAGCCGTTGTAGACGCACCAGCCCTGCAAGCTGCCCGCGGCTAAGGCTGCTGAGTTGCCCTCTTGCGCTACGGGGTTCTAATGGACCATTCTCAAGAAAGCACTCACCTAGACGCCTGGAAGTAGCTTCGTTGGCTGAAGCTGATGCCGGGGGCCGAGAGGTGTGCGGATGAGACATTGCAGCGGTCGCTTCGAGTTCACCACTTCTTAGGTTGACAGCGACGACTGAACCTGGTTGTACAGTGTCTACTGCTACCGCAATTAGACGGCTGAGGGCTGATACCTCACAGAGAGGGCCGGTCGCCTCGTAGAGGTCTGAAGCCGTCTGCCAATCACCGGCGGTGTAGCCGTCTCTGACAAAGAGAAGTACATCCCGTATATCCGGAGAGCCGAGGCTGCTCATCCGCCTGAACACAAGTAGCTCGAAAACACCAACAATGATTGCTATGTCACTCTCAACAACCTCTTCAGCAAGAGGAGCTTTATAAAGCGAGGATAGCGCGACACTCTCTCCTCGAGGCACTATGACATCGGAGCGCAGCAACGCTTTCCATTCTGAATGCGTGTTCCAATGTGTCTCTGTGTTTGTTACCCCGGAGAGCTCATGCAGGCCGCCTTGTTGCATAGTGCAATAACCCCCAAGGAGTATCGACAGTATGCAGCAAGAACTGCACTCTTTCGGATCTTTTTCTGCGGAACGCCGCTCTCTGCAGCTCCTTTTTGCGCTGGCGTTCCCAACTATGCTCCCCGGGAGTGATCATCTCAGAAGCATTGTCTCCATGACCAGCCGCGACTGTCGTGCCAAGCCTGTGCAATGACTGATCGAGCTCAGAGTGTCGACTCGCTTCTGGTGATACTCCTCCTAGAGCTAGATGCAACAGTATCCGGTGTGCCCGTCCTGCCACAAAGGCACTCTGATGGTTCTCACCTAAGCTATGGGTAGCTCTGCAGATTTCATCAACTAATAGGAATAATGCTGTAGTTGTGTAGAAGGTTCCTGTTCGAACTTTGGTGCGCGTGGACAGTCCTGCTCGTAACGAAACGGAGCACATGGGCAGCTGTTCTAAGTCTCCGACAGGGACTACAAGATCCAAGGCGCGGTTTAGAGATGTAAGAGAGCTTTTATCTGCAGTCGACAGCTTTAACCGGCAGATCAAGGAATGCCCATCCCACTCGTATACAACAAGTGTGAAGCGTGTTGCTGTCGTTACAGAAACAGCATGCTCGACATATGCAGTGGGAGGGACACGCTCATCTGGATGGAGGACTAGCACACGCGTATTTGGACTGGCCGAGAAACAGCGGGATAGTGAAACCAGCAGCAGACTCAGTGGAACCATGATAAGTTCCACATGCCGCCCTATTAGGCGAGTAGATGTCTGGTGCAGAGCTCCAGCTTGTACCATTAGAGCGACGTACTTTCTAACACCTGGACGATGGGGAACCGGTACCCGGGACAAGAGATCTTCCATTCTAATGCCAGCCGTAAAAAGCGGAAACAGTCTCTGGTGAAGCAGCGCAACGTCTCGCCCAGTCAAACGTGCTAACCCTCTGTGCGACGCGATTAGCACGGAGTTGTGTGTACAGCGGATACGACATCGGGTTGAAGCGAGCATCATTGCGTGTTCAAAACCTCCGCGCACCCACTGTACGCATACGCAAGACGACGGTCAATGGAGTTCACTAGGTGACGGAGAGACTGCTGCCACGGAATTGACTTCGTTGGCTTGCGCAGCAATCATTAGCGCGAAATATAACATTGCGGACGAAGGATGGTTGATCCCCATGGTCGATAGGCAATCAGTGCAACTGTTCTTCTTATGCCACGACACACAAGCGGAACGTGGCGGACAGAGGGATACATATCAACATGTAGACGACCTCAACGCTGCCGGTTTTGCTGCTTTCGTGATGCATCGGTCTCCGGGCTACAGGCTTACCTGGTTCAACAATGAAACTCGCGTAACCTCCCTCGAGATGTACCTCAGCATAGAACAGCCTGCCGCTACTGTGCTGGTCGTTCCCGAGGATCTTGGCAGCAACATCAAGAAGCTGCCAGGGCAGAAAGTGATCTACAACAAGAACGTCTTCTATGGCTTCTTCCATAACTTCGCTGGTACGCAAAGCCTAGATCCATATTTAGATCCGTCGGTTATAGCAGTCATTACGGTGTCAGACCACAACCGTAGACACATTCAATTTACATACCCGCACCTACAAGTTTTCTTGATCTATCCAGGAGTGTCCACTGAGCTGCTTGCTAGGTTACCTATGCATAAAAAAAAGAAAGAGATTCTTATGGTAAACAAAGCCTTGGTTCAGACTCGCATGCTGACTCAGATGCTTCGTATACGTGGCATTCAAGGACTAAATACAGCACCAGTGTTCCAGTGGAATGTGCTTGCTCACTATAACGAGCGAGAGGCTGCTGAGGTTATCCGCAAGAGCTGTATGCTGCTCTACATGAGCACAGAGGAGGGTCTCGGTAAAGTAGTGGTAGAAGCGCAGATGGCCGGGTCGATAGTAGTGGCCTTTGACTGTGCTCCTTTAAGTGAAGTTGTTCCATCGAAATATCTAGTGAGGCTGAACGATCTTGTAGGATTCTGTAGAGTTGCGGAGAAGCTAATGAGTGACTTTAGTCAAGATCCCTCTATGGTGCAATCTGATGCAGATGCAGGGCACGACATGGCCCGCCGGTTTACGTTAGAAGCGCAACGGTCAGCAATTGCAAGGGTGTGGGCAGAGATATGTGACATAGGACAAGACTTATTAGTGAACGGCTGGCAAGCAAAGCAGAGGCCATGATGCTGTGGACGATGTTGCCCGGTGTTGTAGAGAGCCTGATCACTCGTGGTACAGTTCTGATCACCCAAGTTGCCGATCACATGCCTCTACCACTCGGCGCTGCGCTAATGCATGGATGCCCAACCCTTGGACATCAGCAACCAAGCCTAGCTACTGTTAGTAGGACTATCCAGTAAATGCACTAGGCGTGCATTAGCGAGCTGCCCCACTGCACTTGGGGAGTACTCTGCGCTCAGCTTAACGGCCCATGCTAATGCTTGCTGCTTTTTATGTTGCATATGGTCTATCGTCTCTCTTATTAGGCATGAAGCGTGTTCAAGATCAGGATCCGCCCAGGACATAGCATCGGTAAACTGAAAGGAGTGAGAACCCTCGTCTGTAGTAACAGGGATAGTCCGAAAGCTCACAAGTCCATGCGGAGAGTTGGCCAAATAGTCCATCGGACCGGAGTAGGCGGTGGCGATTACTGGAATGCCGTAGCAAGCTGCGTCGAAAAGCGGATAGCACCATCCTTCCCCACGGTGTAAGGATAGATAGCAATCAGCTTCTTGTATTAAGTGGAGTACCTGCTGCTCTGGCCACTCATCATCGATAATGATGATCCTACTATGTAGGTCGGATAGTCCTTCAGGATGCCACATGGAGACTAAATGATGTACGTGCCTAATAGCGGAATCTTTGTCGGCGAAAGCGAACCTTGTCTTAATGACCAAAACCGCATTGTCGCCTCGCCTGTATGCTCGGAGGAAGGCCACTATCACGCCATTAAGATTCTTACGTGTTTGCCAGGTGGCCACTGAGGCGAATAAGAAGGCCTCGATGGGAATACAAAGAAGAGCACGCACCGTCCGAGTGCGAGGTATAGATGGCCTAGTCCGAGCGGGATGAGGGAGGCGAAACACGGGTACATCGAGCGCCTGCTCGAAGGTCCTCTTGTTAAACCATGATGGCACCCATACTTCTCTTATGCTGTTGAGTAGGCTCACGTGAGATCTAGGTAGAGAGTCAGTCTCCCACGTTGTCAGGACCACCAAACGCTTGCGAAGGGGTAGAAGGGTACTCAATTCGCGAACTTCTACGTGGCAGAGTATCAAAACGGGCGCGAGTGAAGATGAGCGTGCCTTGCCCGAGCGGGGGTGGGTCGGATCGCGATCAACTGTAGAGATCTGAAAAGTAGTCTCACGTAGGGCTTCTGCGTAGGCTCTCGCAGCTGCCCCGTATCCACTCTGAGCTAATAGATATGCATTAAAAACAATACTGGCTGGACTGTCCATCCTGCTATGTAGCTTGTGTCCACTCATACGCTCTCTCGGCAAAGCAGGGTGTACTCGATTCGTCTAACCAACTGCCAGGACCAAGTCTTCCTTTCCTTTAGTGAGGTTCCGAAATACGCCTCTTTACCCAGCGTGTCGTTTTGAGCAATGTTTGGCGTAACTCTTTGATCGTAAAGTGGCGTAAGTGCCATCGCTTTCCTGCCTATCAACACTTCCGTTTGGCTCGCCACTATCTGCGTAACTGCAACTAGACAAAACGCTTACCGAGATGCAACTCGCGCCGGCAGTACTACCGAATCGCTCAGCTGCTCAGGCGAAGAGCGGATACACCAGATATCACTCAAGACTCTACGCCACATTGCGCTGCAAACGACACTCAAGCTCTTACCGATCTTGCCGCCCTTGCGGATCGACCGCAGCAGCGGTCCCTCTTCGAGCGCGGCCGCCGCCATCCAGGCGTTGATGCCCTGCTTGACCCAGACCGGCACCTCCACGGTGCGGACCCGACCGCCTTTGCCGCGGAGGTCGGCGATCACCCAGCGGTTCTCCCGCAGTTGAATTGCTTCTATCGAGAGGGAAGCCAGTTCCCTTCTCCGGAGCGCACACCCGACCAGCAGCGCCAGGATCAAGTAGTCCCGCTGGCCTTTGAGGGTCTGGCGATCAGGCACCGCCAGCAGCTCGCGTGCCTGTTCGCGGGTAAGCCAGTTGCCCAGTCGGGTTCCCTGCTGCCGGATCTTGGGGATGTCCGAGAGCGAGGCCGCCTCCTCAACCCCCAGCATGCCGTTCTTTCGAGCTTCGGTGATGAGCTTACGGACGGCCGAAAGCCGGACATTGATCGAGGAGGGTGCCATGCCCTCCATCCCGGCCTTCCATTCCAGAAGCAGCGCTCGGGTCAGGGGCCGGCCGGCGGCGAAACCAAACAGGTGATCGAGCACGCCCCGTAGGCCAGCTTTGAGGTGGCGGCCTGGACCGAGTCCGGTACCTGTCGTCGCAGCTCGCGTTAGGCATGAGTCAGACCGGCCGCCTCTGGAGTCGCTATGGCGAGCGCCAGGCCACTTCCCTGCCCTACTTGGCCATCCTGCCGGGTTTCGGCTTGTCGTTTATCGAATTATTTGGGTTCTTCCGCACATTTGGTGAAGCTCGTTCTTCCGTACATTTGGTGATTCTTTCCAGCGCGGCTGGGTCCGGGTAAGAAGGAGGTAGCTGTGGAGGCTCTTGATGATCCAGGGGAC
>JAABUO010001245.1_pt1 | contig 34697 bp, 31 predicted proteins | sample 5559291 | NCBI WGS metagenome assembly JAABUO01 (sample SAMN10711878, study PRJNA513372) | rock metagenome | isolation source: Antarctica rocks | place: Antarctica: Victoria Land, Finger Mt sud | reverse complement strand
TGGGAATTGAGCGAGATCCGAGTGGGATGAGGTCAAACAGCACACCATGAACAGGGTTTCTACGAGTCTTTTCAACGCCAAGATCTCATAATGTTGCCCACCTCGGCCTTCTCCTCCATAGCAGTAGAGTAGAGGTGCGACGTGAGGAGTAATCGAGAGAGATCTTATCAGGATTTCTTCTCTTGGGAAAGTTGAAAATAGAACTGATTGAAATGTACTACTACCGACATTACCACGTTTAGCGGCTTTAGCCTATACCAGCATTCACTCCAAGCCCTCGGATACCATGCAAATCCGATGGTGTAGGTCTGTGCGAGCGAGTAGCGGAGCTGCGGGAATCGCTCCCACAGCCGCATTTCCCCACAATAAAACAGTGCCTCAAGTTTGAGCCATCACTGGTCGATTGGCTTATTGACGCTGCAAAAGCATTCTCGGACATCGAGGAGAAGCCATTTGTGCAAATGATGAAGGTGCTGATATGCTCTTTTACCATAATACGGTGAGACGAAGAATCTTGAACAGATTTGATGCCGCCAGAAAAGTCCCCTGAGAGAAACTGCAAGATTTATAATCATTTATCGCAGTGGCCACATATTGCTGGACAAGTCCAGGTAATCAGTCTTTCGTTGCCAGCATAGGCCATTGGGTAACAAAAAATTCTTACTACATGGACGAAGTCCTAGAATTTCGAGGTCTACATAGTAGTCATACTGGCGTGCTGTTGGCTCGCAATTGCTGGTCCATTCTGGAACAAAATCTACATGCGATTACAAGTGCTGAGTTTACGTTTGCCACAGCTGCCGAGTACTCTGCAGCGAGTGTCCGCGGTATTCCACTTTCGGGTCGTGCGCGAGCGACTCAAGACGCTCGAGGAGTAGTTAGAGACGCATCGCGCGGTGAAACGCAGCGTGTTTGGTTGCGACGAGATGCACTTCCCTTTGGCGACATGGCCCTCTTGAACTGTGTAACCAAATAGCAGCTATGTCCCGCGTAGCACTTGCTATCTTATTAAGTCACAGAGCTCCAGTAAATTGCGATAGCAGTGGTTTCATTGAGTTGTCGATGGAATTGCGTAAGATATGTATGTACATGGGAAAGAACAAGGGCGGTGTCTGGTGTCTAATTGTTTCGTTGGTTCACTGGAATAGCCAAGTACGGCACATCAAAGCGGGGAAGCGAAACGGACGAAGAACGTCACCCATGCTGCTGAAGGACAAAGTCATTGTGATCACGGGGGGAGCCACCGGAATTGGCAGTGCAATCGTTCGGAAATGTCTCGAGCATGGCGCAATGGTAGCTTGCAATCACCATCCTTCCCAGTCGGACCAACCCATACTGGCGACCTTCAAGGAACATTCGACGCAGGGCAAGATCATTTGCGTGGCGGGCGATATCAAGGAAAAAACAGCTAGCGAAGAGCTAATTCGCCGCGCGGTTGAGAAATGGGGGAGAATCGATGGGGTTGTTGTGAATGCTGGCATTTGCCAGTTTTATGATTTTCTAGACCTCCCTGAAGACGTGATTCGGGAGACTGTGGACGTGAATCTCGTTGGTGCCATACTCTCCACACAGGCTGCTGGGAAGCAATTCGCAAAGCAGCAGGGAGGAGGCTCCATTATTGGAATTGCTAGTGTTTCTATGCTTGTAGGAGGAGGCAGACAGGTACATTACACGCCTACAAAAGCTGGCATTCATTCTCTCATGCAATCCTCGGCAATCGCACTTGGAAAGTACGGGGTCCGGTGCAATTCGATTCTCCCAGGTACGATTGAGACGAGGCTGAATGCATTCTTGCTGCAAGGCGAAGACCGGATCAGGGCGGCAGCAAGGCAGCCGATTGAACGGGTTGGAGAACCAGATGACATCGCTGGCCCCGCAGTATTCCTACTCTCGGATATGAGTAAATTCATGTCTGGGTCCCAGCTACTTGTAGATGGTGGTATGGTTGCCAAATGCGGTGCTTGACAACGTTCATTCCTCAAGTAGGTGTTGATACATTGCGCTCGTAATCGATGGCATATCTATGACTTTCTGATTCTTCAGTGACGCCATTTGAAACAAGTATTGGCAGAAGTGATTTTTTAAAGCTCACGTCCACAATTTTAAATACCGGCAATCTTAGATTTCCTTCTTTTGTGGGATACAGCTCAAATCGGATCAATTGTTGCGATATTGGTAAGATCCTGAGTGCAACCAAGCGTGGTCCGGACATTGCGAAATCATCACTACCTTCGCTCGAGACATTGAATTGGAGAAGGTACCGCGTCGGATTTTCAATGTGTAGCGATGCCAAGATCTTGTTTTCGCTCCGGTCCACCTCCAAAAGCACACGTGGTTCGAGCTGCGCGACTTGGATGTGCGCTAGTGGGAGGGTGAAAGTGTTCATGGCAACATTGGCCCCACGCTCTCGAATCCAATATATCGCAAGCGTAGTGTCGGCAAAAAGCCTGCTTTCCTCTTCATTCGCATGCCGTTGCATCTGGAGGCTAAAAACTTCGACCGTTCTAGGACTCTCAGAAGTTAAAATGGACTGTGGTTTGAGCTCGAGGATGTTCTCACCACAGGCCGGGGGCAAGCCTTCTAGCTTGAGAGTTGCCACTTGAACATTCTCAGCACTCAAGTTTTGACATTCCATGATTACTACTAAATCCCAGTTTTGTGCAACCTCGTCACCAACTCGATTAATACTCTCATTTGTATCAAAGACACTTGGCCATAGCGGTGAATTCCGAGGTTGCAACTTCAAATCCAGACGAAAGGGCTTGCTCACCGGCAGATCAACCTGTAAGGACTGAATGATTTTAATTTCTCTATCGGATTGGCGAAAGTAATTGGCAGTCAATTCAAAGCTAATGCTGGCTGTGTTTGATGGGACGCGAAGAAAGAGATATTGAGTCATTTCTGCTTCTGGGGCTAGATTAGTCTCTAAATGTGTTTCAATTGATGACTCTTCAAAGGAAACAAAGGAAACCGGGAGAGAATTCTCAGATGGGATTGTCAAAGCCATGTTTGTAATAGTGATTTCTTCCTCTTCTTGATTCACAAATTGCAGGGGTAATTGTAGTCTTTCATCATAATAAGCAGACCCATGAAAATCAAGATTTATCTTCAATCTCGGAAGCCTTGGTAAGATTTTGATGGTAGAGACTACTTCTCGACGAATAGCTGTGACCTTACGACTTCCCTCCCTTATTGAAACCCAATGAGCCAGGCGTGGATTTACATTTGACACTTCGTAGAGCAACTTCAAAAGAAATGGGCTTGACATTATGAATTCGGCTTGTAAAGCTTTTCCATTTCCAGGCGTTTTGATGATTTGAGAGAATTGGAAGACTCGCGTTTCGTTTGCTTTCCATGTAAGATTTACGAAAGCAGCTAGCTCTACTCCAGATTCATCGCCATCCGACTGAACAGTCTCAATTTCTTCAAAAGCATGAGATGCCCCTTGAGAAGAGTGAAGTAGACGTATCGATCTCAACGGCTCTCCTAGTCTGATCAGAAGCTCTTTCAGTTGGACGAGTGGAGCGCTGTCACGCATAAAGGACTCTACTGTCACCTGTATGGGAACAGTAGATCCCACGTGAGCTGAAGTATTGCCAAATACCACGCGCGCTCTTATCGGAGAAAGTAGTCCATCAGAATTTACTACATTGTCAACTTCTTGCTCACTGTCAGTATTTAGAATTGAATCAAATTGAGGTGGCTCGACTACGAGCGGAAGCTCTGTTTGTTAGCCAAGTTATAAATGCGCTCTACCGCGTGACAAAAGTTCAAAGCTCACTAGATTGGCGATGTTTTTCTTATCCAGCTTCTTTGCACATTGCAATGCTGCGTTTAAAGTTGTAGACAAAGGAATGAGAAACCTATCTTTTCTGAACGACGCAGCAGAGTCTAAAAAAAGCTCAAGAGCTTTGTCGTAATGCTCGAATTTCTGGTAAACTCGCGCCAGCTCCAAAGTCGTACTCAATACCCATAGTGGAGATTTTGCTCCGTCAAAGCAGCTCTTCGCAGTAAGGAGGTCAGTAGACAGCAGTTGACAATAGTCTGTTTTGTATTCGTCTTTAGGCTCAGCAACCATGTACGTGTTGCGCACATCAACATTACTGCGTGCATGTTTCATTCGTTCTTCACTGTAATGAGCTGCCTGTCGATAGTATATCCCGGGTTGGTGTAATGTATCTTGTGGATTCACAGCTAAGGCATTGAGGCCGCGCTCAATAGGGGCTACTACATGAGCAGGAAATGCACTGCGGGAGACATTGGTACACAGTTCCGCAAAGCAACGGTTCTGTAATGACAACCAAGCCCAGTAGTCGTATAGATCTGGGCCCATCCCTTTACCACTAATCAAGGAAGACACGCGAGACGTGTGAGCATTGAAACGTCGCGCACATGACGAAAAAGATTTTGCGTAAAGAAAACTTCGACAGATTTTGAACGCCATAGTGTCCAAAAGCATTCGCGCCTCATTCCATCTCTGGCTTCTGGGCGTGTAAGCGGTGGTCTCGAGCAGTGTGACAATTCCCTCATACGCAGCCTCATAGCTTCGGGACGCATTTTCCATATCTTGCTGGATTTCTTGAAACGTGCCCAATTTGTAATCATACCTTGACAATATTGCCGTGATTGGGAGCGGAGTTGGTTCCGTTGGAGTTGCGGTCTGGCTTCGGCCTCGTCTTCTTTTAGTGTTCTTTGCTTTTTCTCTGTAAAAAGCAATGGCTTCTGTCGAAAGGTTTAGTAAAGCTGATTTGATCTCGTTAATCATCTCCGGATCACTGGCAACAACATTGACAAGATAACGAGTATCTAGACCAGCAAGCCTCCGCAAAGAAATCAATCGCTCCACAGATATTGTCTCTCCCTCACCAGCAAGAGTAAAGATTGTTATAATACCAAAAGGACTGTAGAATGCTTTGGTCTTCGCCATCTCAATTGCTAATCTCTCGTCATGTAAAACATCCATGGGAACTTTGACAATCTGTAAAACGATACATGGAATGTTGCTTTGATACCGCTCAATCCATTGAGCTCCTATGAGGCCATCTGGATACAATGGAGCTTCTGTGTTAAACGGAGATAAAGAGGAGTGGAGCTTTCTGTGGCCTGCTCCATTATACTGGAGAGACGTTGCATGTAGCTCTTTCACTTTCTGTATTCGGTAGAGTATTGAAATCTGCTTTCCCTGCGTTTGGTCTCTTACTGCACCGCTTTGCCATATGCTCCTTTCATTCCAGCTGCACAAGGATTCTACACTCGAGAGTACAGACTCATTCTCACTGATCTCAGCAGTCACATGAATGTGAACAAGAGGCTGCAAGTGAGCCAAATAGGCAAACGGGTAAGATTCCATGAACTTGCAGCTCCGTCATGCCTGTGTATTTATCAGACGATTGATCTACCGACCGACTCTACAACTTTGGTTTCTTTACAAAATAGTACGGACCAAAACTTTGCTTTGTAAGCTCCAATGGCTGCCAATTGACGTGTGCTTCGTCAGGTTGATCTTTGGCAGCAATGGCCAGGTCCATCGTAATCTCCATTTCCTTGACTAGACTCGTCAATGGTTCTACACGAGACGTGTCGATCTTTTGGACACGTTGTACAAACGACAACTGCTGGGCAAGATCCTTTTTCATGCCCATCTCTTCTTCATGGTGTAGAGGCATTGGCAGTGCAGACAGGCGCAGCAAGTGGTGCAACTTTTCCGTAGACACATCAGAAGGCGACACCTTTGCAGAAAACAGAGTCTCTCGCGCAGACCACGATGACTTTTGGAATACTTTTCTCCATGTCATGTCATCTCTATCTCGTGTCAGATCTGGCCCAAAATGACGTCGTTTTATTTACCTATAGCGAATCAACACGGATGGTATATGGAGGGACATGATGAACCTTCATCCACGAATTGGTGTTCAGATGCGACAAAGGCAGATTTTCGTCATAGGTGAAAGCATTGGAGATGACGTGCGGAGGGCGGGCTTATCGTGTTCAAACCTAAATGGAACTGAAGGCCTTAGCTGGAGTATCTTCCCTAATCTTAGTATGAATGACAACGCCTCATGTTGAGCTTCACCATCCAGCATGTATATCTAAATAGATATGCTATGTTGTTCAATTGATCGCATTATCCATCAAATGAATCAAATTAGAACCTCACATTCGTCATTGCCGGCGAGTAACCGCTGAGGCCTCAATTTCCACCTTGAACTCCGGCTTTGACAATGCTTTGACAATCAAAAGGCAACTTGCCGGTCGATGGCCTTGCAAAAAGGCTGTGATTTTCTCTACCAACATGCGTCGTGTGGAATCACCATCGTATTCAACAACGTAGTAGACCAATCGGGTCATATCATGCAACGTTGCGCCAGCAAAAGACAGGCATGTCTGTGGACCTTGTGGAGGCAGAGATCGAACTGCTCTTCAAGAGAAGACGGAATCTCACCGGACGGTGTAGTTGCTACTTGTCCAGCTATAGTGATTAGATTGGTGTCACCAATAGGAGCTACTGTAATATTCCCGTAGGAAGGATTGAGAGATCCCAGATCTGGAGGATCGATGACCTTGACCAATGATGTCGACATAGTGTGGACCAGGCTTGTGGTCTCCTCGAATTATTCTTTGCTTGTGAAATTCAGATCAGATTGACCGAGACCATCAATGGCGGAACTGCAAATGCCAGACGTCCACGTCGTGTCGGACGACGATCGCGGTGGGGCTGATGGGCTTTTCCAGAAGATATTGTCGCCAATGGTGTCCTACAAGAAGATCTACAGAGTCACCAAGAAGGGCAAGATTTCAAAAGTGGTTCGAGAACATTATCTACGGCAAGACATCCCATGTTCTTCAAAACTCTGCCTTCCCTGTACGTTGAACTTGCCACAGGATTCTCTGGGTCATGCTCTTCGACCTGTTCTCTCCGACGAGCCCATGAAATTCCCGGGCAAAGATGTGGGACACTATCTGGTTCCGGATACCAACATCTTTTATCACTGCATGGACGTTGTCGAGCATAGGTCTGTCTTTCAGGATGTTATCGTACTACAGACTGTTCTGGAGGAACTGAGGAATTTGAGTTTACCGTTATATAATCGGCTGAGAGCGCTGACGAACTTGGAGGAAAAGCGATTCTACGTCTTTCACAATGAGTTCCGGGCTGAGACTTATATCGAGCAAAAAGTTGGGGAGACTGTCAATGATCGTAATGATCGAGCTATACGGGTTGCCATAATGTGGTATAGAACTCACCTCGAAGAATCACAAGTCGGGACGAAAAGCAGAGCTCCCCAAGTCATCCTTCTTTCCAATGATGCCGAAAATGGCAGACGGGCAAAGGTGGATAAGATAGATCATTTCACATTGAAAGCCTACATCAAACTCATGCCAAATTCAGACGAGCTCCTGGACATGCTAAGCTCGATGGTCGATCCAGATGGAGAGCAACGACCGCGCGAAATATCCTATCCGGAGTATTTGCCAATGTCCCAGTTGCAGGCTGGCATACGAAACGGTGCCTTTCAACAAGGCACTTTTGATGTTAGCCGCTATAATTACCTTGAGGGTTCAGTGTCTTCAAATACGTTTGATCGTCCCCCGCTCTTTCTGGGTCGAGAGAATATGAACAGAGCGATAGCTGGTGACATTGTTGTTTATGAGATACTCCCCAAAGAACAATGGAAAACGCCGAGCGCTGTTATCGTCGATGAGGATAGCGTTACAAAGAAAGAAAATCCAGATCAAGATGACACTCGTGATCTCACTACTTCTAATGAAGAGGATGTGATATCGCAAAAACAAAAGGATGTTAAGGCATCTGATTCGAATATGAGACCCACCGCAAAAGTGGTGGGAGTGCTAAAGCGAAATTGGCGTCTTTATGTTGGGCAGATCGATGGTCGTTCAGTTTCTTCCACTACCGGTAGAGTGCAAAGGTCTGTCTTTTTCGTGCCAATGGATAAGCGGATACCACGTGTACGTATACGTACGCGGCAATGCAGCGCTCTGCTCGGTCAGAGGGTGCTAGTCGGAGTGGATGCGTGGGATTCAAAGTCAAAGTACCCTGATGGCCATTTTGTCAGAACTCTTGGAGAAGCTGAGTCCAAAGGTGCAGAAACTGAAGCAATCTTGTTGGAGTTTGATGTTCAATATCGGCCCTTCCCTAAGGCTGTCCTAGATTGTCTGCCGGAAGAGGGCACCAACTATCGTGTTCCTGAAGATAAATCACATCCGCGTTGGCATGACAGGGAAGACTTTCGCAATCTTTTGGTTGCAAGTATCGATCCTCCCAGCTGTCAGGACATCGATGACGCCCTGCATGCCCGCTATCTTCCAAACGGAAACGTTGAAGCTGGGGTACACATTGCTGATGTTTCCCACTTTGTCAAACCCGATACTGCCATTGATGACGAGGCAAATAATCGTGGCACGACAGTGTACCTTGTGGATAAACGGATTGACATGTTGCCTATGCTCTTAGGTACTGACTTATGCTCCTTGAAACCCTTTGTCGAACGATTTGCATTTTCCGTCATTTGGGAGCTTACTCAAGCTGCTGAAATTGTCAATGTTCGATTTACGAAATCAGTGATTGCATCGAAAGAAGCCTTCAGCTATGATCAGGCGCAGCTCAGAATAGATGACAAATCCCAGAAAGATGACTTGACTGAGAGTTTACGCTTGTTATTGCTGTTGTCCAAAAAGCTGAAGAAGAAAAGGATGGATGCGGGAGCCCTCAATCTTGCCAGTCCCGAAGTGAGAATTCAGACTGAAAGTGAAACTTCGGACCCCCAGGACGTGGAGATCAAGGAACTAAAGGAAACAAACTCTCTGGTGGAGGAGTTCATGCTGTTGGCCAATATCTCGGTTGCGAAGAAGATTTATGAAACACTGCCTCAAGCCGCCTTGTTACGAAGGCATCCCAGCCCACCTGCCACCAATTTCGAGGCTCTACAGAATATGCTTCGTGTTCGGAAGGTTATGACGTTGAGTGTTGAATCGTCCAAGGCGCTGGCTACAACCTTGGACAGATGCGTAGACCCCAATGAACCCTACTTCAACACGCTTCTACGAATCTTGGCTACCAGGTGTATGATGTCTGCTGAATACTTTTGCTCAGGGGAACAAAACTATTCCGAGTTTCGTCATTATGGATTGGCTTCAGAGATTTATACGCACTTCACCAGTCCAATTCGTCGCTATGCGGACGTGATTGTGCACAGACAACTTGCTGCCGCTGTCGAGTACGAGTCTTTGAATATTGGTCTGCGCAACAAAGAGAAAATTGCATCAATCTGTCAAAATATAAACAAACGCCATCGTAACGGACAGTTCGCAGGGCGTGCCTCTGTCGACTACTTTGTGGGGCAGACCTTGAAGGATAAGGTCTCGGACGAGGAAGGGTTTATTATGCGTGTCTTTGCCAATGGCTTTGTGATTTTCGTTCCCAGGTTTGGCATTGAAAGTGTCATTAGGATCCGGGAACTAGCAGAGCCGGCCCCGACTGCAGACTTTGAGGAGGACGCGTACATTCTCTCCATCAAGAGCAGGAATGCGATCATGCGAATTGCGCTGTTTGACAAGGTGAAAGTGCGCGTCAGTGTTGGTAAGACTGAGACGAGCAACCGCATTGTACAGTTGAGTCTGTTGGAACCACATTTGTAAATAAGATCTTAAAGTCTGGTGGTAGATTTCAGATCGTGCCTCTGCCAACAAGAACCGAATCGCAGCACCGACCATCGTGCGTGTGCACCTCGTGACGAAATGGGAAGCAAGCATAGGCCTCATGCTAATTGTAGACCACTCAAATTGGTTCCCAGCACGATGACATGATCGTAGGAGCAATGGCAGTGCCACAATGGCTAATGAATCTAGCACGATGCTGTCCTCGATTTCTTCGGCAAGCGACTCGCGACCTGCTCTTCCGATCGTACCATCAAGATATTTGAAGTGGAGAATGAACAGCAAAGGCTACTAGAGACGTTACGGGGGTTCGTGTTTTGCAGACTTTGATCTAACAAAAAGCCATGAAGGCCCTGTATGGCAGCTTGCATGGGCGCACCCCAAATTTGGAAACATATTAGCGTCTGCTTCGTATGATGGCAAAGTCATCATCTGGCGCGAGACGAATGGCCAGTGGTCAAAATTGACGGAACATACGGCGCATCAGGCATCGGTGAACTCAGTGGCCTGGGCACCCCATGAAGTGGGCGCAATTCTTGTCTGCGCCTCATCGGATGGCAAAGTATCTGTTCTTGAGTTCAAAGACGATGGGACGTGGGATACAAGGATTTTTGCCGCTCATGCGATTGGATGCAATGCTGCTAGCTGGGCCCCAGCCACCGTCCCTGGATCCTTGGTCTCCTCCAATGTGAAGGGTGACTCAGAGAAACGCTTTGTGACAGGCGGGAGTGACAATCTAGTGAAAATATGGGCGTACAGGTAGGATGTCCGGATTCACGCATACTGACCTCTTTAGCCCTGAAGCCAACAACTATGTGGAAGAAGCCACGCTCGACGGTCACATGGACTGGGTCCGCGACGTGGCTTGGTCGCCTAACTTTGGTCTTCCACGAAGCTACATTGCCTCCGCCTCTCAAGACAAAACGGTTCTCATATGGACCAAAGAAGGGAATGGGAACTGGGAGAAGAAACTGTTGCAGCAGGACAAGTTTCCCGACGTGCTCTGGAGAGTCTCATGGAGCTTATCGGGCAACGTGCTTGCCGTGAGTGGCGGCGACAACAAAATAACCCTGTGGAAGGAGAATCTTGCTGGCGACTGGAATAATGCAGGTCAGATCGAGGAATAGTGCACAGTGTGCCGCCAATTCTACTCGCTGTAACTAGTCTTGATACCAAGCCTTTCCCCGAACATACCCCCCATGCCGCAATCCTTCAGTCTATGGGATAGAAATCATAGGCCCTTCTACCATATTCCATGGATCGCTCAATTCATCACTCAATCTTCCAACAATTAGCCCATTTGGCAAGACACAGCCATCGTAGGGGCCAGAAGTGCTCTACGTCTTCCTCATCAAAATATAGAGCACGGAGTGAACATCCTCATGTATCCATTAGCGAGGAAGACGTTGCTATCCTCCCCATGGGCATAGAAACGAAATTGAACTTCTTCTAACCCAGCGACAGGGTCTTCTTCCGGCATCCGGAACCATTGAAGCCCGGCGAACTTAACTTTTGGTATCATAGCTTTCTTTACAGGATAATTATTTGTATTCAACGACGACAGAAAACCTTCACGTAGATCTCTCAAGTCGACAGATGCAATGTAAGGTTCAATTAGTGTGTGACATCATTTTCCATACAGTACAAACCAACATATCGTTTGCCTGCAAACTTTCCATCATTCCAAGGTGCATCAGCCTTTGGCGCATACTCGAGAAATTGCTTTGCAAGCCTGTTACGCACCGAGTGGTGCTGAAAGTGCTGTAAGATAGACCCTACAACCTCCTTTCTCGGGTACGTAGTGCCCAAATCTCGATCCACCAGAGGAAAAGCTTGGGAGTTAAAAAAGATCCTGTACGACCCCAATAAACCAATTTGGCTGAGTTCTTTCGGTGTGGTGGTATATGGTGCTAACAGAACACGGAGCTGGCTGAATGTATCGTTAACCCTGTACCGTCGAATCGGACGTCTCCAAAACAAATCCGGTAGGCCGTACGAGACTGCAGTTTTCAGATTCTTATGTACTATGGAGTGAGAAAGAAATATCAATCATGTACCATGAGAGCAGACAAGGCTGTTAATGTACTCCAGAAACATGTACTCTTTCTCATCCACAGGATATACCCGAGATAGGTAGCCATCAGTCTTGAGCCATCGTTTCCTAAACATGTCCTTGCAGCCTGTTCGAGCCATTCTTGAAGCTTGCTGCCAATGGTATAGCGTGGTTCGGACAAGACCACCATTCGCAAATAGAGGCCTGTCAAAGTACTCTAGGAACAGATTTCTCCTTAGAAGCTCATCTCCAGCAATGACTACAAATTAAAAAAGGACCTACCTTATCTCACATCGATGCAGGAATTGGCAGCAAAGTTGGAATCGTGAGAGATCTTCGAAAGCATTCCGCCCTATCTCAAAGCACAATTGATATAGTACCTTAATAAGTAGGGATCAATGGCTTCTAACCTCTGCTGGTAATCTAGTGAGCATGGGGTAGTGCACCTGGACATCCCGAAAAGTGGTGTGGAGATGTCTCACACCACGGCTCCATCAGACCACGATTTAAGGTTAAAACTGTCAACAAAGAAGCCAGCGAGGAATTTGCTTGTATATACTTCAATTATTGACAGCAACCCCGGCTTTATTTGAGTTTGCCAGCATGTTCCCTTTGGCTTTAGTGCTATGCTACCGTCAAACGGCAACGGCTTCACCGCTGTCTTTACGACCACAGCCGATTGCAGACACTGTGCATGTAGTCTTGAAACCAACTCCTTTCCTCAATCACCCCTTGTGCCTTTCGCTCAGTCTATGGGGAAGAAAATCATAGGCCCTTCCACGGCATCAGCTGGATCGCTCAAGCCATCACTCCATCTGCCTACAATGACCCCATTCGGCAAGACACAGCCTTCGTAATGCCACAATGTCTCTCCATTTTGCTCATCAATGTAATGCTTATCAAAGGATATTGTCCAATACTTCAACAGCGTTTTAAAATGTGGGTTTTCATAGAGCGAACCCATAAAATTCATACGTCCATTAGCAAGGATGACATAGCTATCCTCTCCTCGGCCACGGAAACGAAATTTGACTTCTTCTCCTTCAGATGAGGGATTCGGATTAGGCTCTTGGTCCGGCATCTGGAACCACTGGAGCTGATCAAAGATAGCTTCCGGCGGCGTTGTTATCTTTGATAAATGACCATATGAATTCATCGACAGGTGAATATCCTCACGCAGAGTCTCCAAATCCCAAAATGCAATGTAGGCTTCAATTAGTGCGTGTTTATAACTCGTCATACAATACAAACCGATATATCGCTTGCCTGCAAACTTCAAGTCATTCCATGGTGCATCGACTTTTGGCGCATACTCAAACAGCTTCCTTGCAAGTCGGTTGTGCACAGAGTGGTATCGAAAGTACTGTAGGATGGATCCTACAACCACCATATCAGGGAAGTCTTCAAGTTCATCGATGAGAGGGCACCCTGGAGAATTGAAAATAATCCTGTACGACGCCAACAAGTCACTTGTATTGACGCTTTTCGATCCAGTAGTGTAGGGTACTAGAAGGGCACGAAGCAGTCCAAACATGTCGTCGCCGTTGTATCGTTTGATTGAGCGTTTCCAAAATATATTCGGCACATTGTACGTAACTGCAATATTCAAATTCTTGTGAACTATGGAGTGAGAAGGGAATGTCAGTCAGGTACCATGAGAGCCTAGGAGGCTGTAGATGCAATCAAGAAACCTAGTCTCTTTCTTAGTCGAAGGAAAAGGTCGAGACATTTCGTCATCAGTCAGAGGCCATTGTCTCTTGAACATATCCCCACAGCCAGATCGAGCCATCTTTAGGACCTGTAGGCGCGTGTGAAGGGACTTGCGGACAAGACTATCCTTTGCAGTTGGACCATTCGCAGTTGGATGCTTTGCGACCGTAACCTTCGCGATTGGCTCTTTCAAAATGGGGTGCATATCAAAATACTCCAAAAACAAACTTCTCCATAGGTGTTCGTCTCCATCAATGACTATGTTAGTCAAGAAAGGAGCATATCTCACAGCGACGCAGGAATTGGCAACTCAGTTGAAACTCCAGGAGGTCGTCGTAATCATTCTTGCCTATTTCAAAACACAGTTGGTGAAGAACCTGAATGAGTGGAGGGTCTATTTGCTCTTACCTCTGGCGGTAACCTATTGAGCATGGTGGGACTCTGATGAGGCAATGAGGCTACCCCGGAGTTGGTGTGGAGAAGTACGAGTACGAACATCACCGGATCTACAACTAAACACCAAAAAGTCATTTGAACCAACCATTACTACTTTAATGATTGACAACAACCCCCGATTCGCCTGCCTTTGCCAGTATCCTCTTTTTATACATTGCAATGCTCCCGTCAAACGGCTTCACGGTTCCATCTTCACAGACCCACAATCGGTTACAGACACTTTGGATGAACGTGACGTCGTGAGACACCAGTATGATTCCTCCACGAAACGCCCGCAAGGCTTCAATGAGAGCATCCATGGCTGAAATGTCGAGATGACTAGTAGGCTCGTCGAGGACAAGAATATGCGGCATTTGCAGAGACAGGCATGCAAACGCGACCCTTGATTTCTGTCCTCCAGACAATTGCACCATCTTTTGCAGACTCGTAGTCCCCGTGATTCCGAAAGCTCCGAGATGGCGACGGTACTCTTCATCCGTCTTCCCGGGGTATTGCCGTGCGCAAAAGGCTAACGCCGAAACATTGAGATCAAGAGCATCGACATGGTGTTGGGCAAAGTAACCCAGTCGCAGACGAGCATGCCGTGATAGGATACCTTTGTTGGGCTCTAATTGTTCAATCAAAATCTTTAGTAGAGTCGATTTGCCAGCTCCATTGGCTCCGACCAAGCCAATCCTTGAATCCATCTGCACATCAAGATCAACACCTTGAAGAATAGGCTTTGCTGGGTCATACCCAAAGCTCACATTTGTCATCTGTATGATTGGCGGACTCATTTTCTCAACATCAGCAAAGGAGAAGAAGACCTCTTTGTCTAGATCAGGAGGCTCTAGATGCGGCAATTTCTCCAATTTCTTAATGCGAGACTGCGCTTCGGAGGATTTTGCTGCATTGTAACGAAACTTGTCGATAAACACCTGCAAATGCTTGCGATAGTCCATTTGATTCTCGTACTCTCGCATTTGGTTCTTGTTTCTCTCGTCCTTTGTTGCTTGAAATGAGTCAAAGTCGCCATGGTAGTAATCTAGTCGCTCATTGTGCTGGTGTATGATGTCGGTAGCAATCTCATTCAAGAAGGCTCTGTCATGCGATACAACAAGCACCGTGGAAGGATAGCTTTGGAGATAATCAGCCAGGTATGTAATACTGGGTACATCCAACATGTTGCTAGGTTCATCAAGGAGTAGCAGGTCTGGCCGGCAAAACAAAGCTCTGGCGAGAGCTAATCGCATTCGCCAACCACCGGAGAAACTCCTTGTCGGGTCGTGTTGATGCTCAGCTGAGAATCCAAGTCCGGCAAGTATAGCACCCGCCCTAGACTCTGCTTTATCTGCTTCTATTTCCGCCAATTTCAGATGAACGTCCGTCAATGTAGAATCAAGGTCGTTACGTTCTTTGTCGAGAGCATACAAGTCATCGATGTCGGCCGCAGGATCCCCTCTTACCTTTTCAATCTCCACCAGGCGTGCGCTTATCTCCTTCTGATCCGATAGCATTGTCTTTCGCCATACATCGGCATCCAAGACCGCCTGTAGGGCAGGGGTATCGTCGCCAATCACCTCTTGCTCTACATGCAGAATTGTGATATGGGAGGGAATAGCAACCTCGCGCCTCGACATGAAACGCAACAGAGTTGATTTGCCAACTCCATTGATTCCCACCAGACCATACCGACGTCCATGTGCAAGCGTCAGAGCTGCATCACTGAGAATCCGCTTGCCTGCAAAGGAAATGTCCACTGGTGATATCTTGACGTCCTTACTTCTGCCCTCTGCCGAGCCAAATTGCAATGGGTTTACGCTCAGGAAGAAGTCGTCATACGCCTCTTGCGGTTGGTTGAGAAGTCGTGACTCTTCATACTCGACCTTTAAAACACGCTTGTCCATTTTGGCCTTGATCTTGCGCTCCGCCTTTTCCAGCTTCTTCTTGTCCACCTTGGAATCCACCTTTCGCCCTGAGACTGTCTCAATGTCAATGGCCCGCGTGAGTGGATTGACGAGAGTCGTCTTTTGTGATCCAATGTGAACAGCCTTCTCCAGCATCCGCGAAGTAGTGCGAGGCTGATTTGCCGTGATCTTGCTTTCAAATTGCTTTTGTATCTGCGAGCCTACATGTTCCACTTCTGCTGCTGCTGCTCCCAGATCCAATAGCAAGGCCCGGACATTACTCCACGCATCCTGAAAGTCCTCCGTCAGGACATCCGCGTCCTCGTTCTCCTCATTCAGGCAGTCTTCCAGGGAGCCCACCGCATACTCCACCAGCCGCTCGTCCACATCGTCGTCACCGAGTGCTCTGCGAATGTCGACGCCGATGTCGAAAGTCATAGTCACGTGCAGGGTTGGCCTGACAACTTGCACGACACGAAGTCAAGAATGAGGCAATACACCTTCCTTTGAGCGATGGCGACGTGCGCAGAAGCAGGGCTTGCTAGTAACAGAGAGAGCAGCTCGAGCTGGGAGGACTATGCGAATTCGGATCGGTCAGTGTCGCCACAGACAACACCGCGATCGCATTCTCGAGAAGCTGCCTTACACTCTAGCTGGAGCGCTTCAACCACTTCCTCCCCTGCATCTCTAAGCAGTACTCTGCTACAATCAATCACGACAGACAAGACACCGGTGTCTCCGGACCCATCACAAGATAGCTTCGAACACGACACGGAGGATTACGACTTTCACGCGCTCAAGCTATCGAAACTTGCCCCCCTTCCAAAGGCAAATACAGGCAAAGAAGCAAACGAACTGAGTGACGAATCATGGGAAATGAACACGCCATCACCTCGACCCCGGCTGACACGTCCATGGACAACAGTCAACCAACGCGCCACTTCTCAATCTCCCCGCGAATCTCCACGCGGCGCAGAACGGTCGCTAAGCTTCTGCGGAGGGGAGAAAGAAACCTGGGACGATGACTTCGCATCTGATGCCGTATTGCGTCCCAATGAAGTCATTCTTGCGCACGGCCACCAAGTGCGTCAAAATCTGGGGAAGGTGCGTGAGTTTGTGAGACTGGTGGATCGACTGGCTGATGTGCATGCGTCTGGTGCGGCGCGAGGAGTGCTGCACACCCAGCCATCGCTGTGGCAAGAGGCGGAAGCTATTATTGCGCTGTCGAGGGAAGAGGCAAGCGATCCACTCGTAGCCCAAAGCGGCATCTTGGGCAGCGTGGGAGAGGCGGAAGGGTCAAAAACACGGATTGACGCAACCATGCTACCTGCCCTCGTGGACAAAGTATCCGAGCTCATTCGACAGTTGGAGCAAGTAATGTTATAAAGGTAGAAAGAAGGTCTGTACAATAGATATATGGGAGAGATTATGCAAGTTCACTCGCTCTGCTCTTCTTCGTCGTCGTCGTCCTCGCCACCGGTGTCTCGGCACCACCCCGCCACACAGTCCTTGAGGCGACAAGCCTTGAGCAGACCGCTTCGCATGCGCTCCAAGCAGCGGACATACTCTTGGCTCCGCTGAATGGCCGCCTGCAGCAGCCGCTTTGTCTCATACGCTTCCTGTGGTGTCTGGCCCATATCAAAGTCCTCGTTGGTGGCAGGCGGCAGCAGCCCCGACGTCTGCACATGCGCCGCCAGCCGTGTCCGCGGCTTGGACAGCAGGTCGCCCTCCCCATCCTGCGCAGGCGGACGGTGCAACGCTTCGCTTCGTAGGCTCTCCTGGTCCGTGGGTGCCAGCGGCGGGACCTTGTTGAGCAGGTGTGCAGTGTCGTCGCCCATGAGCCGCGCGAGCAGCTTGTTCATGGCCACGAGATGGCGTTGCTCCAGATTCGTGGCATCCAGCGACAGCGCGCACAGTTCGCGCAGGACGTGGCGGGAGTAGGGGACGGAATAGCCAGGGTGCGTTAGCAGGTCAGAGGGATGGGCCAGCGGGGCCAGGATGTCTTCGATCTTGACCTTGGCGTACGGATCGTCGTCGGAGGCATCGCCGGCCGCCTCCTCCATCTCCTCCATCTCGCTCTCGTGGGCTGGCTTGTGCCGGTGGATGACCAGGCGGCGCTTGTTGGCGTACTCCACCTGCTCCGTCTCGTAGAGCGACCGCCCCAGCTTGCCCTCGTACACGTCCTTGGCCTTGCGCTTCAGCTTGTTGCCGCGGTTCGTTACCGCATTGCCGATGGAGCTCTCGTCGCTGTCGCTGTCGTCTGGCCTGCGCCGCAGTGCGTACTTGAGCCTGACAATCTCCTCGAGCGTTGCTGCATCCACCATGGTTGAGGACTGGGGTTGATGCGACACGGATCGGAGGAGCAGAGGAAGCGCAAACGCACCCAATCCGCAGACCTGGGCAGTGGGCAGGAGAGCAGCGACTCCTCCTACGACGACGATGAGCAGCAGCAGCAGCAGCAGCCCATTGCTGGCAGTGGCACGACGCCCCTCCCCCACGCCATCCTGACGGCCAAGCCAGCCGGCCCCAGCAGTGCCCGCAGCCTGGAGGTGACGCCGGACGGGAGCGAGTACTTCGCGCCCGAGACGGATGCGGAAGGGGAGAAGAAGTGCAGCATGTTTGGGCAGCTGACGGGCGAGCGCAAGTTCAAGCTCAAGACCTTCACGCTGCCCGAGCGGGGCGGCAAGCAGTTTGCCATGGCGACAGAAGCAAGCCGCGTGCTCGGCTACCGTGACTCGTACCTCCTCTTCAACAAGAACAAGGCTCTGCTCAAGATCATTGTCACGCAGGAGGAGAAGGAGTATCTGATTGCCCACAGCTTCATCCCGCACGCCTTCCGCTCTCGGCCCATTGCCATCCTGACCGCAAAGAGCCTCTTCCGGCAGTTTGGCGCAGGGGTCATTGTGCATGGACGCAGGGTGGTGGATGACTACTGGGAGGACAGAGCGCGCAAGGCTGGCCTGGAGGATACGGCCACGCGCCCCATGACGTCTCGCGGGACTGCTTTGGCGCGCATTGACCGTGTAGCAAGTGTGGATTCGCCGGCTGCTCTAGGCGCCCCAGCTGCGCCGTACGTGAGTGGGGACCGAACCACGCCGCGCAATGTGATGCTGGGGGCACTGCGGCTGGCACTGAGTTTCAACAAGGGCCTGACGCAGGACCGACGAGTGCGAAAGACCTTGTGGCGTGATTACTGGATGAAGGATACGAAGGATGCCAAGAAGGAGAGCGAGGAGGACCGAAAGGGATTCACGTGGGAGGCCCGAGTCTGACTGTGTATATAGACGAAGGTTAAAGACATTCTCGACAAACAATAAACTAAGCTAGCGAACCCAATGGATCCCATGGGGCGAGCACTTTGTACTTCTTCTCCTGCCAGATCTTGACCAAATGCGGTGGCGCCAAGGACTTGTGCACCACGACCTGGAAGCAGTATTCGTCCATCCACTTGTCCGTCATGACAAAGTAGCCCTTGGTGCCTGCGGCCTCGGTCCAGCTGTTCTCTACCCGCCAGCGCACAGGCTTACCATCGACAATGTGCACTGCAGTGAGGACCATGGCGTGCGTCATTTGACTCTGGTTGAGAAGGAGGCGCTGGGCCTTGCTCGTGCCAATGGTCGTATTGAATGCAAGCCCGTAATCCAACAGCGCGGGGTCCATGATTCCAGTGTCGCGATCGCTGAACTTGCCCACATCGCAGCCAAAGAAGACTGGGCGGTTGGCTTTGATGCTCTTGATGGCGGCCTCTTTGAGTGTCTCCATGGTGGTGTTGACGTAGGAGATTGGGGTCCCGCCAACCACATTCTCCAAGCGATCGACCGTGTACATATGGTCCTTCACATTGCGTGGGTCGTCAATGAGCGAGAAGTGCTCCCCAGCAGGGAAGCCAAGCACGCGGTGGTAGAAGTCTTTGGGGTCGCTGACGCGAATGGACTGGAACTTGTCCTTCTTGTCGCGGAACTCCCATGTAAAGCTGCCTTGGGGCGGTGCGCCGAGGCAGATGACAAGGATATCGTGGATCTGACGGAGGTAGGACTGCTTCATCTGCTTTCGTCGATCAGCATCATCCTCGTCGCGCATGGCAAGTGCATACTCACACAGCTTGGACGTAATGAAGCCATTAAACTTTGCGCTGGACTTTGCCTGTGCAGAGTCCGGGTAGAGATACTCGGGCACCAAGCCATACTTCTCTACCAACGACACCACAAAGTCCCACTGGCCACCGTCGCCAGTGGGGGAGCTGAGCAGGTGCTGCACAAGACGGCCATCCAGCGGCTCATCCCGGGTCTCCTCCACGCTCGTCAAGAAGTAGTTTGATTTCTCAAGCTTGTCGTAAAAGAAGAGATAGGCCTGTGAGAATTGGAACTCTTTGAGATTGTACTTTTGCATGAGCGCCACCCGCAGTACATTTGTGGCGGCAAACAACCAGCAACGGCCCGAGGAGGCTTGGTTGGTGACGGGTGAGCCTTCCACGTCCACCATGTCGGAAAAGACCTGGATGTCATGCTCCATGGCGGATCGCTGGCTCACGACAGCGTCCAGGGAGGAGGAGGCAATGGCCGAAGCGGCCAGCCTGTTTTTGGGGTCCTTCATGACCCGCTCTCCCCACTTGCTTAGGATGGTGGGGTCAACGGTGAGCACATCGCCCTCGACCGCCTCCAAATACTCCCTCTTCTCTACAAATTGCTCCTCACGCTTCTCGTAAGGCATTGGCTGCTGCTGGACCTCTTTGGACTGTCGTTGACCCATGGTGGAGATAAGCGAACGGCGGCGCCCGAAGCGGAACTAGAGCCCGTCGGCTGTCGTCGGCCCCGCGATCACGATTGATCGGCATTTGGGATCATGGTGTTCGATGGGCAAGCAGTCTGGATTACGAGCTTGAACCTCATCACAGGGCTGGAAGGTCGATCCAGTCCATCTGGTTTGGGCTGGGCTGTCTGCTAGGTTGGGTGGAAGACCAGCGATAGATTTGTTGACCACATATCCTATTCTCCAAGCAGTTTTCATGGAGAATGACACATAATCGACGTGGGTCTGCTATGGTAAAATTTGACAGAGTATCGTACTTGAGATATCATATTGGGTATTGTTTCATCGGTATTCAAGGGTAGTCTTAAGAAAAACCTACAGACTAGTCCTGACCCAGGCAGTCTAGCAGTCTCGAACCAACCCGCCCGGGTCGATTACCAGCCTAATCAACCAACCCGCTCTGACAGGCAGGCAGTCCGGGTCAGTCCGGTTGACTACGACATCCAACTGCCTTATTGACATCTATACCCATTTTTATACCCAAAACGATTACTAAAGTCGCACAGCGTTGTTGGCCAATGAGTCAAATATGATCATCATGCACATCATGAAATAATCATCATCGCGCTATTTTACGTGAACACTCGAAATAGCGCACTTAATTTGCTGCAGAAGTAACAGTACTAGCTCATAATATGGACTCAATTTGATTCAAAAGGGAAAGGCATTGCGTGAAAGCTCTATATCTTGGTCTGGGAGAGTGGGGGAACGATGAGTGACAATCTCTCATCCCTATCATAGAGGGTGCACTTCCAAGCTCGGCGAAAAACGTGTAAGTCTCATTTCAAAAATGGATTAAATCTTACATACAGTAGACAACTACCTTGGAAACTGGACAGCGCAAGATATCCGACTCTGCAACGACCTTTTACCTCTATTTTCATACCCGAATTTGCTGCTGGGTTCGACGCTGGTATGGACATCAAAGGCAATCGTCCCAGCATATCATGGAGGTTTTTGAGAAATTATTCGTCCCTGGTGAGGGAGCCCTGAGCCCTCAACGTCACCGTTTCCAAATGAGATGAATCCGTTTTGCTTTCCATTTTTTGTCTGGGAACGCAAAACAGATCTTGACAGCAGTTTGTACAAAGCTGAAAATCAGTTGGCTTTACCGATGGTGAAAATGCTTGATGCAATGGATTCTCTTGGTTTGAATGAAACGCCTGTTTCGGTCTAGTTACTCTCGGAGGCTATTGGGAACTCTGGATAGGATATGCGCATCCAGAAACGGGTGGAGAATTGAGAGTAACTTGGATTCAATTAGCATGCACTAATAATATATAGTATGTCTTCCGACGATTCTTGTCAGCCACCATGAATGAATTTTTAGGAGCAAGCAAGTTCTACCGAAGGATGGAGAGCCTTGGCGCGTGTTTCGAGACAGATTACATGCCGAAATTTTAAGCACGCTCACAACGATGAGTAAAATGAAATCCGACATGGATATGATATGAATAATATGATTTGATTCCTTCCTTTGTTGCGAACGACGTAATTGCACAATTTACCATCCATAGAGTTAGGAACGAGTAGTGCCAGAAGAAGCTGCAGCAAGGGATGGTTCCATGGCCTCTAATGGTGTTGAGGATTATTTTTCGGAGATATTCGCAGCCCCACGTGAGCAAGTCGTAGCTCTCTGGAAAGTGAATTGATAGGCATTGCAGAATGAGCATCCAAGGAAAGACAACACTCATCTCTGGCGCCAGCAAGGGCATTGGGCTTGCGCTCGCCCGGGGCTTTGCACGAGGCGGAAGTCATGTGGCCATGTGGTACAACACGGACCCCTCATGCATTGAGACAGCCGCCTCCCTTTCTCGCGAGTTTGGCGTGAACTGCCGCGCATACCAAGTCCCCATCCAGGACCAAGCGCGGGTGGCGGAGGCCGTGAAGGAGGCGCGTGCTGACTTTGGCGCGCTGGACATTGTCATTGCCAACGCTGGCGAGCCATGGGGCCTTGGCTTCATGCTCGACACAAGCCCGGAGCAGTACCGTCGCCATGTAGGAGTCAATCTGCATGGCTCCTACGCCACAGCACATGCTGCGGGAGAGATCTTTAAGCGACAGGGCCACGGCAGTCTCATTTTCACTGCGTCCATGAGTGCAACAATCGTGAATACACCCTACCTGCAAGCACCCTACAACATGTGCAAAGCGGCATTGGTCCATTTGGCAAAGAGCCTGGCTGTGGAATGGGCAGCTTTTGCAACTGTCAACTGCGTCAGCCCAGGGTACATTGCCACAGAGTACTATAATGCAACGCCTTCTTCCTTTCGCAAGGACGTGGAGTCGCGCACGCCGATCGGACGCGCAGGGGAGTGTGACGACCTGGTGGATATCTACATCATGCTTGCCACCAATCGCAATACGACCGGCGCAAACGTGATCTCCGATGGAGGCTTCACCGTAGTATGAGACAGGAAATATAACTTTGTGTACGGATGGACGTGAGAGTCGGAAATAGCAATAATGTACAAGTAAAATGACGTCTCAAAATGCTGCATCAACAAATTCACCCGAACTTCCAAAGTGCAGCAATGGGCTGGGTGAGCATGGGTCTTGGGTCGCAGGGCCGTGGCCGGACGGAGCGGCAGCGTCGTTGCAAACATTTGTATAGGTGAAGAAAGTAAATGTAGCGAAAGCCATTGAAGTTTCAATGTCGATCATTAAAGAGACAAAAGTTCATTTCAATTGGATAGTAAGTAGTCGGGAGAGCAGGGAGGGAGATCAGCTTTTCGAAACCATCTGCCTTCCGTCCGTCCTTGAAAGACGGGCACATTGAATTTCTTCGAATGAGTATATATAATGCTACCTGCTGTGCTGTGCTGTTTGACCTGGAATTAATTGCCACAAAGTCAACTACACAACCTCCATTGAAGCGATAAAGCGGGAGAAGTATGAGCTACTCGTCGGAAGAAGAACAGCGACCAATTAAAAAGCCGAAGAGGTCAGTCTATATTTTAGCAGCGTCAAAGTCTCATCTATAGCTCGCTATCGACCTTCAAAGGAACAATGATGTATCGAGTGGAGATGCAAGAATGTCTAAAAGCCTTCTATGATGACTTGAAACGGATGCCGATGCCTGATGCAGTCGAGAGCATAGTATCCTCGTTCAGAAAGAATCACATAGCCTTTTTTCCAAGTGACAGCAAATGGGTGAGACCTATGGATATGGTCATCTAAATTTTAAGATGAGAGATCACGTCCCGCCAGTGAACCTTGCAGACAACCCCAATGTGGATGAAGCTTTAATTCAAAAGGGAAAGGCATTGCTTGAAAGCTGCTTATCTTGGTCCGGAAGTGGGGAGAACGACAAGTGGCTAAAACTCGCCGGTATTGTAGAGAGTGCACTTCCAAGTTCGGCAAGAACAGTGTGAGCCTCGTTTTTTGATTATGTTAAATCTTACATATAGCCAACAGTTATCGTGGAAATTGGACAGCGCAAGATATCCAACTCTTCAACGACCTTGGACCTCTATCTTCATACCCGATTTCGCTGCTGGGTTTCAAGCCGGTAGGGACATCAAAGGAAATTATCGCAGAATGTCAAGTACGTTTTTGAAAGGTTATTCGTCCCTGGTGGAACCCTCAACGTCACCGTTTCCAAATGAGACGAATCCGTTTTGCTTTCCATTTTTTGTCTGGGAACGCAAAACAGATCTCGACAGCAGTTTGTACAAAGCTCAAAATCAATTGGCTTTACCGATGGTGAAAATGCTTGATCTACTGGATTCTCTTGGGTTGAATGAAATGCCTGTTTTCGGTCTAGTTACTCTCGGGGGCTTCTGGGAACTCTGGATAGGATATGCGCATCCAGAAACGGGTGGAGAATTCAGAGTAACTTGGATTCAATTAGCATGCACTAACAATATATAGTATGTCTTCCGACGATTCTTGTCAGACACCATGAATGAATTATCAGGAGCAGTCACTTTTTACCGAATGTTGGAGAGCCTTGGCGCGTATTTCGAGACAGATTATAGGCCGAAAATTGTTAACACACTCACAAAGATGAGTACAAAGACATGATAGGATTTAATAATATGATTTAAATTTCTTCCTTTGCTCCGAACGGCGTGATTGTGCAATGTACTTTCCACGTAGGTAGGAACGAATAATGCCAGAAGAAGCTACAGCAAGGGATGGGTCCATTGTGTCTAATGATGCCGAGAATTATTTTTCGATGGGCCGTGCTTGGGAGTGTGAAGACCTGGTGGATATCTACATCATGCTTGCCACCAATCGAATCCGACCGGCGCAAACGTGATCTCCGATGGAGGCTTCACCGTAGCATGAGACAGGAAATATAGCTTCGTGTACGGATGGATGTGAGAGTCGGAAGATAGCAATAATGTACAAGTAAAATGACGTCTCAAAATGCTGCATCAACAAACTCACCCAAACTTCCAAAGTCCAGCAATGGGCTGGGTGAGCATGGGTCTTGGGTCGCAGGGGTCGTGGCCGGACGGAGCGGCAGCGTCGTTGCAAACATGTCACTCTCCGGTCCGCTGGCAGACGTGGAGAGAATGTCAAATAGATCGTCAAACTGCTGGCCGTCAAAGGAGGTCGAGGATTCGTCCGATGCAAGCGACGGCACAGACGACGGGAGAGACAGGCTGCGCGTCTCAGTCTTTGGCGGGCTCGGCGTCATGGGCGGAGACGTGAGCACGCTCTCCTCCTGCACAACAATCGTTGCCACATTATTGCGATGCTCAAGCTTAATGATCTTGCCGTCCGGGAGCTGCTGTTTGAAAGGTGAGACAGGTGTAGGTGGGCCAGTCGACTTGTTGTAGCCGCCCTGTTTGTTTGCAGAGCTCCGTGGCGAAATGTTCTTGCCGGCCACAACGTGCGGCAGGAAACCAGCGGAAGAATTGGCGCGTCGCAGAGGCGTGCGAGGCAGGATGTGCTCAAAGCGGCGGCTCTCGGCAGCCGAGTGCGGAGGGACATGGCCCATGGACGACTGGCTGCGCTGCATGCCAACGCCCAATGGTGAGAGTTTCGGTCGACGGCGTTTGGACGACTCGCGACGCATGCATAGGTCGCTTGGCGGTGGCGCCGGTCGCAGCTCCGGTTCGCGCAGCTGAACTTGCTGATCAAAGTTCTGGATGAAGTCACTGGGGCAGGATGCGGTGCGCTGGAATTGCGGGCGAGAGAATCGCTCGCCGTGGAAGGGAGCCGACGTGCGTCGCGTCTCAATCTCTGCTGCGAAGCTGGGGAAGTTGGCAGTGTGTGGCGGTTCGCCGGAGTACTCTCCAGGAGTATCAAAGCAGCCAGCAGTTGGCGTGGCGCACGCCGAGCTGGCGGCACTAAAAGCGGACATGCTGGATTGTGAGCGGTACATGCCCATCGGCATGGCCGACGGATCGAACAGCCCGGGTCCACTTGCGTCGTCGTAAGTCGCATAGGTAGGAGAAGCATATGGAGCATAGTTTGGGGTGAAGTACGGCTGTCCTGCAGGCTCGTAGGTCTCGTGCATGGGCTCAAAGAGTCTCTGCTGTATGGGGCGGGAGGAAGAATACTCTGCAGCCGCAGCCGCGGCCACAACAGAGCGGGTGAGGGAAGCCATGCTGGCCTCGGACGGGCTCTGGTACATGGAGCTTGGTGGGGTCTGGTCGAGTCGTCGAGGGGTCACAGGCAGCGTGCCAGCCGCCGAAGAAGCGCGAACCCTATTTGACTTTGGTGTCCTGCACTCGCCGTAGCCGTCTGGCGTAGAAAGCGGAGAGACCGAGGAGGTGGAGGGCTGCCGGTGCATCCCGGCAGCCTCCAATGCCATCATGGTCTGCCTCTCCACATCCTCCTTGGCAGCCTTTGCCTCTGCTCTTTTTTGCGCGAACCAATCCTAAAAGTCAGAGGGGAAGGCGTCTTGGGATGGGCATACCTGAATGACGAGGGAATGGGCACCGACACCGTCTGCCAATTGCTGTCGAAGGTAGGCACTCGGTTTTGGGTTGTCTTGAAATGCCTTCTCCAGAACCCTGACCTGTCCAATTGACAGCCGCCGTGCTCTCCCGTCATGGGCTGGCTGCTGTTGCAACTCCTGCTGCTGCTGCTCTTCCAAAGAGAGGGAAGGCTGCACGGCAGACAAATCCTGCTGCTGGGGGGGACAAGTGAATGCAGGCAAACGAGCGCTGAAGTAGTCCATAGGGATGCCGAATCCTAAACAAGAGGAGGTGATGCAGATGCAGATGCAGATGCAGATGCAGATGCCAATGCAAGCACAGCAGAATGCAAAGTAATGCCAGTTGGGTGAGGGAGAGGGGAGGGGGAGGGGGAGGGTAGAGTAGGGCGGAGAAGATAGTTTTCAAATGAAAAAGCGGTTCAATTTTAGCCGGGGGAGGAGGAGAGCAGGGTGGCAGCAGGCCGAGAAGTAAGGAAAAAGAAGAGGGCAATCTACATACACAAGACGCTTCCATTCGATCCTACTTTCCTGATCCTCGATCAGTTTTGCTGGCCATGCAATATGTGGTCGGCAATCCCATCCGCCTGTGCTGCTGGTTGATTTCATTCTTGCGTGGGTCGATCTGAAGGGTGCACCAATCACAGCGCACACATCGGCGCTCGTTCCGTGCCAACCGAGACGCCACGGTCCCGCTTCTGCACAAATTGTCTGTGCATGACGCACCCAGCCAGCCCCCCTTTGGACATGCCAGGGGTGCATGTGCATGGATCTCCTCCCACCCCCAAAATGGATTTCATAAATGATAGCTGGAGGGAACAGATCCCGGAGTAGATAGATTACTGTCATATACAGGATGGTAGAGTAGATTGTGGTAGGTAAAATGGAGTGGAACATCGACTGGTGGAATCTGGGCGCGCAAGCCCTGCAGTACTCGCAGCAGACAAACTCGCTCTTGGCAAAAGTTGCCCAACAGGCACACGCTTGGGTGCCAGCAGCGGTTGGGGGCAGCAGCAGCAGCGGCTCGCTTGATTTGAAAACCATCGCCCTGCTTCTTGTCGTTGCATATCTCTCCATTCTTGTCGTAGGACAGACCCTCCGCTATGCCTACTCTGCCTTCACCACCATCCTGCGCCTGCTCATGCTGGGCGCCGTGGTCGGCGCGGTCGTCTATGTCGGCAGCCGCGGGGTGGAGCAGTCTATGGCGGACGTGCAAGCGCTCATGGGGAGCAAACCCGCCAAAAGGGATGCGCGACGGGGATGGCTATGACTTGCCTACTCTACAACTCTATATGGATTACTGCGACTGCGCATACTTTTGCAGTCGGATGGCCTGTACTTTAATAAACCCTGACGTATCGCTTGGCTGGAAGGTGCTTACAATCTCATCCATGGACGATTCCGACATATCGTACAGCTTCTCGGAGGACTTGCGTCCCAGGATGATGGTGTTGCCCTTGTACGCCCTCATCCTCACCCTCCCGTTTACCGTCTTCTGGGCTGCTTGGTTGGCCGTCGAGAGGAAGTCAAATTCAGGAGATAGCGTCATGCCATTGTAGAGCAGCCGGGCCCAGTTGAAGGAAACAAACTGGTCGCGCAATGCACGTACCTCGCGGTCTAGAACCAGCCCCTCCAGATCTTGATGGGCAAGACGGAGCATGGTGAGCCCCGGCGTGTCGTAGCACCCCCTGCTCTTGATGCCCACAAATCTGTCCTCCACCATATCCACCCTCCCAATCCCATTCCGCTTTGCAATCTTGTTTGCAGTCAGGAAGAGCGTCAGCGGCTCCGTGACGTAGCTCCCGTCAGCTTGCTCCAGCCGCACCGGCCGCCCTTCTTTGAAATGCACCTCAAAGTCCTCCGGCACGTCGGGCGCATCCATGGGATCGACAGTCATCTTCCACATATCCTTGGGCGGGGTGACATCCGGGTCCTCCAGGATCCCAGCTTCGTACGAACAGTGCACCAAGTTCTCGTCCATGGACCACGGCTTGCTCTTGGTCTGGGTTACGGGGATACCCTTCTCAGCGGCATAGGCCAGCAAGTCGTTCCTCCCGGCAAATCGCTCGTAAAAGACGGGATCTCGCCACGGTGCAATCACCTGGATGCCTGGCTGCAGGGCATAGTAGGCCAATTCAAACCTGACCTGATCATTTCCCTTGCCCGTGCATCCATGGCTCACAAACTGGCATCCTTCACGTTTTGCAATGTCAATTTGTCGGCGCGCAATAATGGGTCGCGCGAGTGACGTCCCGAGGAGATAGACGCCTTGGTAGATGGCATTGCAGGCAATCGCCGGCCAGCACATCTCCTCGATGAACTCTCGGCGTAAATCTTCAATGTAGATCTTGCTAGCCCCAATCTTCATCGCTTTGGCCTTTGCCGCCTCAAAGTCTTCCTCCTGCCCAACGTCCACCACGACGGCCACCACTTCGTACCCCTGCTCCACCAGCCATACCAGGATGCACGAAGTGTCGAGACCGCCGCTGTACGCAAGACAGACCTTGCCTTTGCTCATTGGATTTCCTTGATGGGTGCGTGGATTATGAGTGCTGTGACTCAGATGGGTGCGTGGATTATGAGTGCTGTGACTCAGATGAGATAAGAAAAATGGAACACGAAGATGAAATCAGATCTACTCTTGTGGCTCCTCCTCCACGTACTCCTCCTCGTACTCCACTTCATCGTCCACGCCAGCTTCCTGGTACTGCTGGTACTCTGAAATCAGGTCGTTCATGTTGGACTCTGCCTCGGTGAACTCCATCTCATCCATGCCCTCACCCGTGTACCAGTGAAGGAAAGCCTTGCGCCGGAACATGGCAGAAAACTGTTCACCCACACGCTTGAAGAGTTCCTGAATGGCCGTTGAGTTGCCAATGAAGGTAGAGCTCATAGTCAGGTTTTTGGGGGGAATATCACAGTGCGAAGTCATCACATTGTTTGGAATCCACTCCACAACTAGCATTAGCGCGAGGGAAGGAAAAGCGGCCTACAGTAAGAGCTGTTTTTGTTTTGAACATTGTTCATTTGGTCGTCCACCTCTTTCATGGACATCTTTCCTCGAAATATGCCAGCAACCGTAAGGTAACGACCATGGCGTGGGTTACTCGCGGCCATCATATTCTTTGCGTCAAACATCTGCTGCACCAGCTCTGGAACCGAGCTTGCGCGGAACTGTTGCGATCCCTTGGCCGAAAGTGGCGCAGAGCCGACCATGAAAAAGTGAAGACGTGGGAACGGCACCATGTTGACTGCCAGCTTGCGAAGGTCCGAGTTCAGCTGCCCGGGGAAACGAAGACATGTAGTCACCCCAGACATGACTGTCGACACCAGCTGGTTGTAGTCATCGTACGTTGGCGAAGTGAGTCGCAGCGTGTTGTGGCAGATGTCGTAGAGAGCTTCATTGTCAATGCAAAAGGTCTCATCCGAGTTTTCCACAAGCTGATGCACCGACAAAGTGGCGTTGTAGGGCTCCACCACTGTGTCTGACACTTTTGGCGAAGGGACAACAGAGAACGTCGCCATCATTCGATCGGGGTATTCCTCGCGGATTTTGGAGATCAACAAGGTTCCCATACCAGCTCCCGTACCACCGCCCAGAGAATGCGTGATCTGGAAACCTTGCAAACAATCACAGCCCTCGGCCTCTTTCCGAACTACGTCCAGCACGGAATCCACAAGCTCAGCGCCTTCCGTATAATGTCCCTTGGCCCAGTTGTTTCCGGCGCCACTCTGTCCAAAGACAAAGTTGTCGGGGCGGAAGAGCTTTCCAAGCTTTCCACTGCGGACAGCATCCATCGTTCCCGGCTCAAGATCAACCAGGACTGCTCGCGGCACATATTTGTTATTCGCGGCCTCATTAAAGTAGACATCGACGCGGTCGATCTGCTCTTTCCTGTCACCGTAGTACGCGCCGTTCGCATCGATGGCGTGCTCCTCTGAAATGGTTTCCCTTGGGATGTCAGTAATTTTTTCTCCTGCACGACTTACCAGAACTTCTCGCCGATCTGGTTACCACATTGGCCTGTTTGGAGATGAACGATTTCACGCATCAGTCGTGGCGCTGCTTCTGGGTGCTGTTGTTGTCCTTTGTGTCGATGGTTGCGTGTGGGCGATGGGGTTTTGTTTTGGGGGGTGCGAGGGTTGTTTTGGTTGTTTTGAGGAAAAATACGCGACGCACCAACCAGCGCAGGAAAGGAGGAAATGGAAGAGGAAATGGAGGAAGACATGGAAGAGGTAATGAGAAGAGGAAGTGGGGAAGAGTAGGAAAGGAAGGAAAGGAAGGAAAGGAATGAGGGGTTTTTATTAGTATGATCTGGCGCAGTCTAAGTGGATGTGATCAAAAGACAAAGTGCCAGGCAAAAAGCATGGCCATGGGGATGACGTCGCTCACCAGTCTCGACCCTGAATTCACTTGCGGCAGTGCCCGGTGTGGTTTCTGCTGGGCCGGGACCTGAGCTGGCTGGTGTTGGGCCGGGACCTGAGCTGGCTGATGTTGGGCCGGAGCGGGCTTAGGCGCTGGGGTGACTTGGGCTGGAGCGGTGAATCCAGGTGTGGTGATCGTTTGTCCAGGCGGGACGGTGACGTGAGCTGGCGTCACAGCCACTGCCGGCGACTTGATCTGGCAGGGATTGGACTTTCCTTTGCATGGCACTGGCTTGTAGATGACGGTAGTCAATGGCTTCTTGCCTGGGTTGGCGATGACAATGTCCTGAACAAGGTTGATGTTGACTTCCTGCGTTTGCGACATTTCCATGGGGGCCGCCGAGGACGACGGCTTTTTGCTCGAGTGCTTCGTGCTTGAATGTGCTTTTGAAGTACTCTTGTCAGCCGGCTTGGTGTCTTTACTAGCCGGCGTGGTAGTGTCGTTCTTGCCCTTGCCGTCTGTGGCGTTGGAGGCCTTCAACTCTAATCCGCCTAGCGCTGGGGCAAATTCCATGGTCGGAGACTCGGGAGATTCGCTTGTCGCCGTGGCTGTGGCTGCCTCTGTGGCTGTGTCTCTAGCCGAGTCAGCCGATGTGGCCACATTTGGTGCAAACGCAGCACTTTCGGAAGCTGCGGAGCTCAGTGAAGTCGGTGCACTGCTTTCTGCACTGCTTGCTGCACCACTTTCTGCACTGCTTGCTGCACCACTTTCTGCACTGCTTTCTGCACTGCTTACTGCACTGCTTTCTGCACCAGCAACCGCGGCTTGTGAGCCGGCAGCCAAACTAGGACTGGACGGCGAAGGTGCAGGCCCAGCTGGTGCAGCACTGATGGCATCCAATGGCGCGCCGCTCATTGGTAGAGCCGCGACGACCGGAGCAGCACCAACAGGTGAGCTTTTTGAGGCGTCGTATACTGGATCTCCTAAGGCTGCTTCGCCAGTAGACATATTGCGTCCCGTAGTGTTGCTTCTCACGGGCTGCGGTTGGCGCTTCGCCCATGGTGTTACGTTTTTGTGCTGCATCTGTGGTGCTTGTGTGCCCAAGGTTAGAGACAGCTCTGCGAGAGTGCAAATGACGAGAAAACTAGCTGTCTTCATGAATGCAACGAATGTGAGTGCTGACGAGTGTGGTGAAGTAAGAGAAACTGTGTGTCTTGCGAGTAGCTCGGGTCATGAGTCTCACGGAATGACCGGCTCAGACTGCAATGCGACGCAACTCGTGCATGAAAATTATTCCATTTATTACAATTACATACTGAATAAATGAAAAGACTCAATAGAGAACGAAATGGCCCAATGTAGCTGCAGCGACCGCCATCAGACTTGCTGCCAACGAGTTTCCTGAATTGACCTGCGGCAGGACTCGTGCGTTATTAAGCTGTGTCGCTTGTCCCGGGCGATTGTACATGACCGGCGTCGCTGCCGCCACTCCTTTTACTTGCGGGTAGGTAGGCATGGTGCGTACCTGCGGCAGCAATTGCCCTCCCATGATCGTGATTGGGATCTGCTTTTCCTGTGGGTGCTTCAACGGGAGTGCATCGGCAGCGAGTGTCTGTCCAGGCTGGATCACCACCGCGGTGGGAAGGACAGCATATCCGGGTTTCGTGATCTCGTAGTCCAAGCCACCTTCTTTAAGGTGCGTTGGCTTGGAACAGTACTGCTCCTTGTAGAGAATAGTGGTCAAGGGTGGACATTCCTCGCAGTTGCTGATGGTAATGCGCTGGACGACAGTCAGATTGACAGCCTGCATCTGAGCAGCCGGAGTAATTGCGGGCTTCTGTGTGGCGCTACTTCTGACAGGATTCGCAAGCAAGGACAGCGAGGGCGAAGTGAGGATCGCGCTTGCATTAGGAGGCTGAAGTCTTGCGGTTGCATTAGAAAGTAGGATGGCGGTCGATTCTGCTTGGCGCTTCCCAAGGGCAACCTGGTCCACACCAGCAGCCAACACCGCCACCAATTCCACAGAGAAAAGCAGAGTTGCCAAACTCTTCATTGTAAATTTTCGTAAGGGAACGGAACTGGGAATGGAGGGAGTCATTTATACTGGCGGTGCGCTATTTGCATACCACACCATCCTGAGGTATATATGGCCTATGGAACATGTAAGCTCATAAGCCTCATTCGTTTTCTTTCGTGGTAGACTCAATAACTTGCTCCTTGGATTATGCTCATCAGGGTCCGCCGCCTTTCTTGTCGCCTATGGGTCGGCCTCGTAAAACAGTCGTCGGCCAAAACGTGAGTGCTTTCGGCTAATGGTCACATGGTCAGGCGCAGAAATCTGACCAATCGGAGATCCCGAATTTTTTACATCGGAGCGCGGAAATCAACAGCCGCCGCGGTGGTTCACATTTTCCGAGATAGGGAATTCCATGTTGCTCCCTACTTCACCAATCAACATCGCGCTTTGTGGAGGAGTGATACAGTATAAATAAAGGAGCAATCCGAAAAGAGGAGCCTCTACGTACCAGGACGTGAAAGGATACCGCTGCTAAGGGAAGGAAGAAGGGGAAGGATACATGTACCCGGCTAAACTCTAATTACGGCGCCGGAGCCCCAAGGCCCTGCACTCCGGGAGGGACCTTCTGACGAATCCGGGCTGCTCCCCGGCCCCCAGCGACTTCCGCGTGCGCCCTTCTCCCCCCTACCCTGCGCAGCTCCTTTGCCCTTCCTGTCAGACGGGCCCCACTTTCGGCCATTTCCCGTTCTCCGTTTCTAAGCGAATTGGGAGGGCCTTCACCCACCCACGCGCGTGTTCAATCCCTTTCCCCCCACCCCGTCTGTCCCGCCTTCGATCCCTCTCGCTCCTGATGATGCCCCTTTATATAGCCTGCCCCCACCCCTCTCCAGCGCTCATCTCCTGCTGACACCCCATCCTCCCCTCTCCCTCACATCACACCCTCTGATTCACTCATGTTTGCTGTCGACGCTAGTGGACGCAAGGTTAGTTTGCTCAACAGCGGAGAGTCAGACGAGGAATCCTATTCCGCTACGTCACTCCCCCGTCTCTCCATCTCAAGAGGCTCCTCCTTCTCAGACTCCTCCGCCTCTCCTCCCTCCACCTTCTCCAGCACCGCCTCGCTGCAACACATCTTCCCTGCCAGGGTCAGGAGAATCAGAAAGTATTCCTGTGGCTGCGGAAAGACGTTCACCACGTCAGGGCACTTGGCCAGACATACACGCATCCATACTGGCGAGAAGAACTTCTTGTGTCCTCAGCCTGGATGTGGGGCGAGATTTAGTCGCCAGGATAATGCAAAGCAGCACTACCTCACCCACTCCAACGCCGGCGGCAGGAAAGGCAAAGCAAAGCAGCGGGATACTGGCAGAAGCCAAGAGGATTTCGTGGATCCCCTGTCAGCACTGGCAGATGCTGCGGTATCGGTGTATGGATGAGCTTCATGTAGATATATCTTACTGATTTTGACATATAGACGACCATGTGAACTGTTGTGACCTTGTAACTCCTGCCCCCAAATATCACCCATTATATCATGATTGGTCTGGCATGTAGACTGCTTGGCTCAACAATCACAACATCGATTCATCGAACCGAAACTCGAACTTAGCTCCATCAGAGTCGCTAATGTCATCTCTTCTTCAGCGACCACGAAAATAGTGATGAAGTAGTCCTGCCGGTTCGCAAATTCCCATAAGCCTCACACTCTAGCATGGGAAATCCCGAATTGAAAAGAATCGAACGTTAATGACCCGAGGAAAAACCTGCATCACGTGACTCCTGCCACACGTATTTCATCTCGCGCGTACGTAAAAGCACGTACACAATAATAT
>JAABUO010001244.1_pt1 | contig 34724 bp, 32 predicted proteins | sample 5559291 | NCBI WGS metagenome assembly JAABUO01 (sample SAMN10711878, study PRJNA513372) | rock metagenome | isolation source: Antarctica rocks | place: Antarctica: Victoria Land, Finger Mt sud | reverse complement strand
ACACGCTCGGCATCGTCGCTGCCCGTTGCGAGCCGCGCCCAGGCATCCCGCGCTTCGCCCACCAACAAGTCGTCGCCCGCATCCACGGCCTCCAAAACAGCGCGCGCGGACAGGTCAAGAGGCAGTCCCAGCGGCAGCGGGTCATCCAAAGTCAGTGCGCCGGGCGGCGGCATCAGAGCTTCCGCCAGAATGGGGGATGCCAGGCGCGTGATCTGCGCCACGACAAAGGCGTGTGTTTGCGGGGATAAGCTCGGCAAACGGCTGAGAACAATGCGCATCTGCCGGACGCCCGCCGTGTCGTCGGGGCGCAGGGCGCGCAGCAGCCGCCGCAGCGGCTTTTCCGCATCGGCGGGAAGTAGAAAGCGCAGAAGACGCAGCCAGGCATCGGCGGCATCCGCCATGCGTCCGTCACCAACGGCTTGATCCAGCAAAGCCCGGACAAACGGGGCCGCCAGCGCGCCTTGATCGCGGGCTTCATGGGCTTGCGCGGCCATGTCCAGGGCCGGGACATTGCGGGCATCCAGGCGCAGCACTTCTTCGGCCAGCATCAAAGCCAGGTCAAAACGCCGCCGGTGCAGCAGGTGCGCGGCGGCATCCTGCCAGGGCGACAAAGGCGCGGCGGCATCAGAAGAGGCGCGTTCCCCGTTGTGGCGTGTCACAAGCGCACGCGGCTCAGACACGGCTTGTTTAAGGGCTTTGCGCAGCGTGTCGCGCTCCGCACCGGCTTGCAGCGCTTCATCCTTGAGGCGTTCCACGCGGCGTCTTAAGCGGCCTGCTTCTTTTTCATAGTCGCCCGCATGACGCTCGGCGTCGGCACGGGCAGCTTCGGCCTGACGCTGGCTTTCTACGGCCTGTTCGCGGGCGGTTTGCGCATCGGCCAGGGCCAGGCGCGCGCCGTCACGCTCCACGCGCAGAGTTTTGGCGCGCTCCCGCTCCATCCGCAGCAGCTCGCGGTCGGTGGGAGCAGGCGGCAAAGGCGGATCAGCCGCAACAGGGGCAGGGGATGGGGCGGAAAGCTCGGGAGCGGGCGGGGGCGCGAGAGCAGCTTCCATGAGGGATTGCAGTTTTTCCGCGAACGTGTCGTTTTTAACGGCTTCGCGCACCAGCCGCCCGCGCACCATGGGCAGGGCGTAGTTTGCGGCGTTGACGCGAACACCCACAAACGCGTGCATACTAATATACGCAAAATCAGGCTCGCGCAGCAGGGCTAAAATCGCGGGGGCTTTGATCTGCGCCAGCCATGCGTGGACGGTTTCCGGGGCCGGCGGGGGAGGGGCCTCGGCGTCAGGGTCGGGCGCATCAGCGGCAGGTGCAGGCGTGGGATCTGTCTGCGCGTCTGTGGAAGGCAAAAAAGTGTCTGGGCCGGAAGAAAGCATCTCGGGGTTCGCGGCGGCAGGCGCGGGTTCCATGTCAGGCGGCCCCCGTCAAAACCGGCAATTCCCGCGCGGCGGGACGGCGGCGGGCGGCTTCGGTGACCAATTGGCCGCAGGCGGCGGCGATCTGCTGCCCCCGCTCTTTGCGCTGGGTGACGGTCAATCCCCCCTGCTCCAAAATGCTGCGAAAGGCAAGAATGCGGGCCGCTTCCGGGCGGGCAAACGGCTCAAAAACCGCGGTCGGGTTGTAGGGAATGATATTGATGGCGCACGGCATGCCGTGGAGCAGGGCGGCGAGAGCGCGGGCGTCTTCGGGTCGGTCGTTGACTTCACGCAATAAGACATACTCAAATGTCAGGCGTCGGTGCGTGGCGTCGGCGTAAGCGCGGCACGAGGCCATCAACCGGGAAAGGGGATAAGTCTTGTTGACGGGGACGAGGCGCGAGCGCAGGCCGTCAGTAGGCGCGTGCAGCGACACGGCGAGGGTAAGCTGTAAGTTCTCCTGCGCCAGCTTATCGATGTTGGGGACAATCCCGACCGTGGACAGGGTGATATGACGCATGGCGACGCCGCACTCGCTGTTGAGGATGCGAATAGCCTGCAAGGTCGCGTCGTAATTAAGCAGCGGCTCCCCCATGCCCATCAGGACAATGTGCGAGATACGCCGCTCCGAGCGTGACTGCAAGAGAAGAAACTGGGCGACAATCTCGCCCGCCGAGAGGTTACGTGTCAACCCTTGAGTTCCTGTCGCGCAGAATGCACACGCCATCGGGCAGCCCACCTGCGTGGACAAGCACACCGAAACACGCCGGGCATCGGGCAGCAGAACGCATTCGATGGGGTTGTCGCCCCGTGTCAAACGGGCCAAAATCTTGACTGTGCCGTCGCGCGTATCCGTATGAACTTCGCCGGCCTGCAAGGGGGACGGCCCGAAATGCTCCGCAAGCAGGGCGCGGGCAGGCGCGGGCAGAAAGGTCATCTCGGCGAAGGCAAGGTCGATGCCGCCGTTCTGGCCGGGCTGAATACGCCGGTACAGCCGGTCGGCCACCTGCGCGCCCCGGTAGGCGGGCAGGCCCAAAGCGACCAATTGCTTTTTGATCTCCGGGGCAGTCAAACCAATCAATGGCGTAAGGGTGTTTTGCACATGTTAATTGTACCCGTTTCTGTCAACGACTGTCAGCAAACGGGAGTGCCGAGTTTGGCGTGGTTCGGCATTGTCCTTTATCGTGTCGCGGCCTGTTTTCCACGGCATTGCGCGCTCTTTTCCGCGGCATATCAACGACGGAACAATTTCCTCCGTCGTTGAAAGTGGCTGAAAACGCGGGGGGAACGATGCCGCACCGGGAAAGCAAAGCCCAGCCAAAACAGACACTTTCCAACAAACGCGCGTGGGTACAGGCGGCGCTGCGCCGTGGATGTGCGCCTGTTGTCCGGTAAAACACAGGCTCCTTCGCGAAGAATGCAAACAATTGCGCCTTTGGAAACTTTTAATCCCGCAAAGTGGAACTTTATGGAAACTTCCATCGCTCTAGGAAAATGGAGGAACGATAACAATGACCATTCGCAATCGCAAGCCCCTCGTGGCTTTAATCCCCGCCATGCTCGCGCTCGCTGCGCCCGCATTCGCGCAGACAGCCCAGCCGCATTTGAACCCCATTCAGCGCCATCCCACCATGACCGGCATCGCTGCCGGCGCGGCGACCCACCATGCGCTGAAAGTGGCCGCCCGCAACGCCAAGATGCACGGCAAGAAGCTCAACTTTGCTGAGCGTCACCCAACCCTCGCGGGCCTTGGCGCAGGCATCGGCGTTCACCATGAGATCAAAGCCCATACCCCCCACTAATTTAGGGACAAAACAAAAGCCGCCCGCCGGACTGATCCGGCGGGCGGCTTTTTTGTGTCTGCCTTGGGTCAAAGTTCCGCCGGCAGGCCCACTTTGCGAATCACATCGTCCATGCACGTCAGCCCCTGGCTGACTTTCTCCAGGCCATCGTAGATCATCGGCGTCATGCCCGATTCCAGTGCCGCCCGTTGCAGCACACCCGTTTCGCTGCGCTCCATGATTAATCGCTGCATGCGGCTGTTCATCACCAGGACTTCGTGAACAGCCACCCGCCCCTTGGTGCCTGTTTTGCCGCATTGCAGGCAGCCGTTCGGCTCATACAAACGCATCACAGACGGGATCGGCACTCCCATCTGCCGGAATAAATCCAGTGATTCCGTGTCCGGCACGGTTTCGCGGCGGCAGTGCGGGCACAGGCGTCGCACCAATCGCTGCGCGACCACCCCGATCAATGTCGAAGCAATCAGAAACGGCTGAACGCCCATGTCCAGCAGGCGGCTCGGCGCGCCTGCCGCTTCGTTGCAGTGCAGGGTGCTTAAAACAAGGTGGCCTGTCAGGGCGGCGCGAAAGGCGATTTCGGCTGTTTCCTGGTCTCTGATCTCGCCAACCAGCACGACATCGGGGTCTTGACGGAGAATGGCCCGGAGCTGCCGGGCGAATGTCAGGCCCGCGCGGTCGTTGACAGCCGACTGGCTGACCCCTTCCAGCTCATATTCCACGGGGTCTTCGCAGGTGATAATATTGGTGGTCGGCGACTTGAGCGCATTGAGGGCCGCGTACAGCGTGGTCGTTTTACCCGACCCGGTCGGGCCTGTTACTAAAATAATCCCGTGCGGCTTGTGGATCAGCTTGTCGAACGTGTTTTGGTTGGACTGCGAAAACCCGAGCTGCGTCAGCGACAGGCACGCCGATGTCCGGTCGAGAATACGCATGACGACCCGCTCGCCGTACTGCGTGGGCAGGGTGGAAACGCGGAAATCTACTCCTTTGCCTTCAATGCGCAGCGAAATGCGCCCGTCCAGCGGCAGCCGCTTTTCCGAGATGTCCATATCCCCCATGATCTTGATGCGCGAGGTCATTGCGGCCAGTAGCGACCGGGGGACAGTGTTAATCAATTGCAAATGACCGTCGATGCGATAGCGGATTTGGAAGTCATGCTTGCGCGGCTCAATGTGGATGTCGGATGCGCGCCTGCGCACGGCCTCGCTGAACAGCGTGTTGACCAGGCGGATGACCGGGGCTTGATCGCCCTGGCGCATGGCCTCATTGACATCCATTTCTTCCACTTCCACCGAAGCGCCCGGCCCGGACATGGCCGCCTGAGCAATGGTGTCGTTGATGTCGTCGTTGCTGTCCGTGTCCTTTTGTGCGTGGTACGCTCGCTCCAGGGCAGCGAGCAGCCCGCCTTCACTGGCGAGCAATGGCTCCACGCGCCTGCGAGTGGCGCGCTGCACCCGGTCAATCGCTTCCACATCCCACGGGTCAATCATCGCCACGCGCAGACGCTCTAGGGCTTCGCCTTCACGCTGTTCCAAAGAAAGCGGCAGCAGCGAGCCTTGCTGGGCCAATTCAAACGCCACCAGCGACACGACAAACGGGTCTACGGTTTCATGGGTGACATTGACGTAGGGAACGTCCATCTGGACGCCGCGAGCGCGGGTGATCTGTTCTTCCGTCGCCCACTCGTTGGCCATCAAAATCGTGCCCAGCCGCTGCCCGGTTGAGCGCTGCAAGTCCAGCGCTTCCTTGAGCTGCTCGTCGCTGATGACGTTCAGCGACACCAAAATGTCCCCCATGCGGGGTGATGTTCCAATTAGCATGTTGTTGTGTTCTTTGCCCCGCTACAAATGCGCCGACGTGACTGTGGGGGCCGAGCGCCCATCCGTCGTCACCAAAACCGTCCCTTGCGTATCGGTGCGCCATAGGGCCGCCCCCGCCGCCCCCAATCGGTGCAGCACGCCGGGCGCAGGCGGCGATCCCGCTCCGCACGAGGCCACCACTACTGAAGGCGCGGCCTGGCGCAGCAGCTCGGCATTGGTGCCGCCTTCCGCCCCGCCCGCGGTCGCCTGCAAAACCAGGTCGGTGCACGAGCCGTCGTCACACCCCAAAGCCGCCCCTCGGTTTGCCACGAGAAACGCTTCCCCTTCGGGCCGGGACGCGCCGGCAAACAAGATGCGCGTCGTCCCGAAATCCAGCTGATACACGAGATTGTCCCGGTGCGCCCTTGCCCCCTGCGCGGGCGGCCAGACAGCGGCCCAAAACGTCGCCTTGCCGATCTGAATGTGATCCCCCGCGTATTTGGTTTGCAGCGGCACCCGGTGCTGCCCGACTGCCTCCAAAGCTTCCTGCCACGCTTGACTGCCGCCTTCCGCGCCCGTGCTCCACACGGCCCGGACAGGAAACGCCGCCAGCACGGCGGGCACGCCGCCGATGCTGCGGGCTTCGGGCGATGCCAAAACCAGCAAATCCACTGTCCGCACATGCAGGCGATGCAGGTCATGCACCACGTTTTTCGCCGTTTCCGCCGATCCCGCATCCAGCAAAATCGTGGTGCCGTCGATGGTGCGGATCAACGTGCAGTCGCCGCTGCCCACATCCAAAAACGCCGCCAAAGCCTGCGGGACGGGGTGCGGCTGCTGATGACGGCGCGCTAGCAATCCCAGCGCCAAAGCCGCCAGTGCCAGGCAGACCAGGCCCACCCCGCGTGTCAAGCTCCACCATGCGGTGCGGCTCATGCGCGCCTCCCGCATTGCCGAATAAAAGCCGCGTGTGTTTCTATTGTCGGCAAAGTCTGTGATTTATGCAGGGGGATTTGCGTGTGCATGGGATTAGCCCAATTATAACACCGCACGGCGAATACGGCAACTGCCCGCGCAGGGATAGCGCGGGCGGCGCTTGGGCGTTTTCTCCCCATTTGCACGGCGTTGCAACGACGGAACGATTTGTTCCGTCGTTGATGCGCGCTTACCACACCGGGACAACACCGAAGAAACACCGGGGCAGCAACGAAGAAAGGCACTGCAAACGCCTCGAATTCTCACTTGGTGAGACTTTAGAATTATTGCTGGCCGTGGTCAAAAGAAACAGCATGTTCGGCAGAACTTCCCGTGCATACTGCTGGTAACGAAAACAAAAACCGAGCAGGCCGACGGGCCGGCTCCCCTATGACAACGCGCGAGGACACACCCATGCCGCATACGCTGCCTGTTGACGCGCGCACCTATGTTGCGCACACGCCATCCAAAACAAACCCGCATTGGCATCTGCTGACCGACCATGCTTTGAGCGTGACCGACATGGCGGCGCGGTTCGCCGCGCCGTTCGGCGGCGAAATGCTGGCCCGCTACGCTGGCTTGCTGCACGATCTGGGCAAGTTCACGCCGAAGTTTCAAGAGTATCTGCGGGATTGCTATCAGGCCGAGCAGAACGGAACCAAGCCGCCCCGTCGCGGGTGCGCGCCCCATAAGCAGCACGGGGCACGCGCGGCGCTGGACGCGCTGACGCCGGAAGCGGGGGAAGAGTTCGCCGCGCTGATCGCGGTTCTCGTTCACGGGCATCATGGCGGCATGCAGGATAGGCCGCACGCGCGGGAAAACATGACGGCGAAAGGGGCGACGACGGACGTGGTGCAAAGCCTGCTGGCAGCGGCGCAGGCGGCTGATGCCCGTCTGTCCCCGGATGTCCCCGATGCGCGGGCTTTGCTTCCCGCGCGGCACGCGGGCGACGAATGGGCGCTGGAAATGTATCTGCGCTTTGTGTTTTCCGCTTTGACGGACGCGGACGGGCTGGATACCGAGGCGCACGACAAGCATTTGCAAGCGGCCCGGCGCGACACGTCTGCCCTGACGCTGGCCGACATGCGCGGCGTGCTGCAAGCGCGGCAGGAGGCGGACTTCAAGGACAAACGCGGGGTCGTCAACGATGTCCGGCGGGCAGTGTACGATGCCTGCGTCACAGCCGCCGTCGCGCATGGGCCGGGCGTGTTCGCCTTGACGGTGCCGACGGGTGGGGGCAAAACGCGGTCGTCGCTGGCATTCGCGCTGGAACACGCGGTGCGGCACGGCGGGACGCGCGTGGTGTACGCCATTCCCTACACCAGCATCGTAGATCAAACGGCGCAAACGTTCCGGGACATCTTCGGGAGCGCGGACGGGACGATTTTGGAGCACCACTCGGCCATTGATGCCCGGCGCGGCAGGGCGGACGAGGACGAGGGCGGCGATGATGCGGAGCAGTGGCGGCGATTGGCGGCGCAAAACTGGGACGCACCTTTGATTGTCACGACCACGGTGCAGCTGTTCGAAAGCTTGTTTTCCAACAGGCCGGGCGCGTGCTGCAAGCTGCACCGGCTGGCGGGCAGCGTGATTGTTTTGGACGAGGTGCAGACGCTGCCGCCGACATTGCTCGCCCCGCTGCTGTCCGGCCTGCGGACGCTGGCGGACAATTTCGGGGTGACCGTGGTGCTTTGCACCGCGACCCAGCCCGCGCTGACCGCGCAAAGCGAGTTTTTGCAGGGCTTTGCGTCCGTGGTACCGATTGTCCCCGAACCCGAAGCGCGGGCGCACTTCCAGGCTTTGCGGCGCGTGCGCTACCGAATAGAAGAACAGCCCTGGACATGGGCGCAGGTGGCGGGCGAGATGCGGGCGGACGGCGCGTCGTGTCTGTGCGTGGTCAACACGCGCGGCCACGCCCTGGCCCTGCTGGACGTGCTGGACCCTGCCGGCGACAACCCGGACGTGCTGCACCTGTCCACATTGCTGTGCGGCGCGCACCGGCGTGCCGTGCTGGACACAGTGCGCGAACGGCTCAAAGACGGCCCGCCGGTGCTGGTGGTCAGCACCCAGGTGATTGAGGCGGGCGTGGACGTGGACTTTCCCAAAGTGCTGCGGGCGCATGGGCCATTAGATAGGATTATCCAGGCGGCAGGACGCTGCAACCGCGAGGGTTTGCGCGCGCGGGACAGCAGCGAAGTGGTGGTCTTCGCCCCGGCGGAAGACGCATCCCCGCCCGGCGTGTACCGCATGGCGCTCAAGCAGACCTTGCAGATGTTTGCGGCGGCGCGGGCGCGCGGCGAGAAAATAAACTTCGACGACCCCCGGCTGGTCACCGATTATTTTGCCGACCTGTACCGCGACATGGCCGGGCAGACGGACAAAGAGCACATTCAGGACGACCGGGCGCAGTTCCATTATCCCGATGTCGCGCGGAAGATGCGCCTGATTGACGACGATACCATGTCTGTCTTTATCACCGAGTACGACCCGGACGAGGCGCAAAAGATCATGGCGGCGGGCCGGGCCATCGGGCGCATGACGCGGGACTTGTGGCAGCGCGCCCAGCCCTTGTGTGTCAGCATCTACGCCAGCGACAAAGCCCCCATCGAGGAAACAGACTACGGCCTGACCATCTGGCGCGGCCCGTATGACATGACGCGTGGCATCCCGCTGACCCGCGACCCCGCCGACGGCGTGGTGTACAAGCCGGAGAACCTGATAACGTAAGATTTTCTTAGTGCTTCAGTGAATTTGACATAACAGAATATCCATGATATAGTATGCTTGTCCTATTCGGACATTGCACTAGATCGCAGCCAAGCATTCATTTTAGGAGACTTGGTTCTGCCTCTTGTGGGGGTTGAAACACTGAGGCACTTCCTTCGTTGCCTTTGAGTGATTCAGCGGACGGAGACGGCAATCTCCGTCCGCCGTACCGAATGGACATCAACAGCTTGGGAGCTATTGCGTATCCTTGTGGGCCAACACAATTATACCCCTACGCTCCTACCTTTGCCCAAATGGGCGGAAAGGCTTGGGAAAAATGCCCCCAAACTTGACGGTACACGATCATCTCGTCACCCGCACGGCCCGCGCTATGCAAGAAGGCGGCATGACCGGCATTAAAGCCGCGCACATTCCCACCTACGTGCAGCCCGAACAGATCGACGGCTATATCCCCGATCTGACCGGCTCTTTGCGTGGAATGCTGTGCATCGCTGAGTGCGAAAGCCGGGATGGGCTGACGCTGGCGCACACGGTCACGCAGTGGCGTACCTTCTACAATTATGCCGCGCGTGTCGGCGGCTACTTTATTGCCGTCGTAGCCCAAACATGCGAAGCGGAAGCCCGTCTGTTGCTGCAATCTGTTGCAGGAGACGGGCAAAACGCCCAGGTTTGGACGTTCTAAGACCTTGCCGGAAAGAGGCTCCAAACTCCCAGGGGCCTTCTTCCGGTTTTCGGCAAACGCTCAGAGTAGTCAACGAAAGGAGAACTTATGGACTATCCCCCCTTAGAAGTCAAAGTGTGGTCGCCGATGGCCTGCTTTACGCGTCCCGAAAACAAGGTGGAGCGCGTTTCGTACCCGACGCCGACACCCTCCGCCGCGCGGGGCATCTTGGAAGCGATCTTTTGGAAGCCGGAGTTTGCGTACCGGGTGCGCGAAATCCAAGTGCTGAGGCCAATCCAATTTGCGTCCATTCTGCGCAACGAAGTGGACGGCAAGGCGACCGGCAGCGAGGGCATCTCTATTACGGAGCGTCGTCAGCAAAGGCACACGCTGCTGCTGCGGGACGTGGCGTATGTCATCAAAGCCGACATTGTGCTGCGGCCTCACGCAACGGATGACGCGGCAAAGTACCGCGACCAGTTCCAGCGCCGGGTGGCGCGGGGGCAGTGCTTCCACCGGCCCGCCCTGGGCTGCCGGGAGTTTGCCGCCGACTTCGCCCCGCCGGACGGCAGCGAAACGCCCATTGCCGACACGAGGAATTTAGGCATGATGCTGTTTGATATTGCGTTCGGGCCTGGGCCGGGCACACCCTTGTTTTTTGAGGCGCAGATGGAGCGGGGGCGGGTGCGTGTGCCGGACAGTTTGTATGACGCACTGGGAGGTCTGGCATGATTTTACAGCAACTGCACGCCGACGCCGACGCCATTCTGAAACAAACGGGGCAGAAGGGCGAAATCCCATCTATGTATGTTCCCAAGCTCCTGCGCTGGGTGGTGGAGATTTCAAGCGACTTGCGCGTCCCGGCAGCGTTCACGGAATTGGTCACAACAAACGCCAAAGGCAAAGAAATTGGAATTGACCACTTGCTGCCCGATGTAAAGCGAACGATGGGTGTCAAGCCACTTGTGCTGGCGGATACGCCCGCCTACACGCTGGGCCTGCTGTTTGCCGACGACCTCAAGGGCAAAGACGAAGCGCGGGAACGAGCATGGACAGCGCGCAAGTTCGCGGCTTTCCAAGAACTCGTGCGGGATTGCGCCCGGCAGACAGGCAATGCCGACGTATCAGCCATCGCTGGGTTTCTGGATGCCTGGAACCCGGACGCGCCGCCGGTTGCGCTGCCCGCCAAAATGAACGGGGCGCACACAGTGACGTTCCGCGTAGACAACGGCGCGTATCCCGTGGACGACATGGCCGTGCGCCGCTTTTGGGCCGCGCGCGGGCAGCCGGAGGCGGGGAAAGCGCCAGCGGGCGACCGGGCGATGCAGTGCCTGCTGTCAGGGGTGCGTGGGCCGGTGGAGAGTATCATGCCGGTGGCTGTCAAGGGCATTCCCAACGGGCAGCCCACGGGAACGCATCTGGTCTCGGCCAACTTCGCGGCGGCGGAAAGCTACGGACTGAAGCGGGCGCAAACATCGCCCATCAGCCGGGACGCGGGCGAACGGTTCGGCAAGGCCCTGAACGCTCTGCTGGCGTCGGAGCGTCACCGGCTGACGGTACAAAACGTGGCGTACGTGTTTTGGTCGGCGGCGGGGACGCCCGCGCTGCTGGCGTTTGCGCCGCAACCTGACCCCAACGCTGTGCGCGGCTTGTTTGAGGCCATGCGCAAAGGCGTACCGTGGTCGAGTGTGTCCGATGAGGCGAAGTTCCACATCTTTGGTTTATCGGCAAATGCGGCGCGGGCGGTCGTGCGCTCTGCCCTGGACACAACGGTTGGAGCCGTAGGCCGGGCGCAGGCCGCCTGGTTTCACCGCCTTGCCATTATCGGCACGGACGGGCAGACCGGCGAGCCGCTGGGTCTGAAAACACTGACTGTCGCGCCATATCGTGACTTCAAGGAGATCGCGCCGGGTGTGGAAGATGCCCTGGTACAGGCTGCCCTGGCCGGGGCGCACCTGCCGCAGTCCCTGCTGGCAAGCATCGTCACGCGCTGCCGGATGGATGCCGAGCGGCGGGTGACCTATCCGCGCGCTGCCCTTCTGAAATACATTCTCACGCAGGACATGGCCCTGGAGGTGGCCCAGCAGATGAGCGAAGAAATCACGGGCGCTTTGCCCGGCGGCATGAATGAAGCCGCGTACCATTGCGGACGCTTGTTCGCGGAATTGGAAGACATCCAGCGTCAGGCGTTGCCGGGCCTGAACGCAACCATTGGAGACAAATACTTTGGGTCGGCATCGTCCTCGCCAGCCAGCGTATTCGGCATTCTGCTGGCCGGGGTTCAAAATCACCTGAGCAGCCTGCGCAAGGGTCGGGAGGGGGCGTGGCACGGGGCGCAGCGACGCCTGGAAGAGATACTGGCGCAGATCGGGGACTTCCCCAAAACGCTGCCGTTGCGCGAGCAGGCCCTGTTCAGCTTGGGCTATTACCACCACCGAGCTGCGAAGCGCAAAGACATCACCGCCCGTTCGGAAGCCAAAAAGCGGGCCGGACAACTCACATTGGAAGCCAGCGACATGACGGACGCTGCCGAAGGGCAGGCCACCGAAGGAGACACCGAATGAACGATGCAATCATCACCCACCCCGCCCGGCGTCACGATTTCCTGCTGCTGTTTGACGTGGCCGACGGCAACCCCAACGGCGACCCGGATGCGGGCAACATGCCGCGCGTAGACCCGGAAACCGGGCACGGCCTGGTCACGGATGTGTGCCTCAAGCGCAAAATCCGCAACTTCGTTGCCCTGGATAAAGAAGGCACGAACGGCTACGGCATTTTCGTCCACGAGAAAGGGATACTCAACCGGCAGATAGAACAAGCCTATGTTGACCTTAACGTAGACCTGAAAGCCGACCCCGCCGACAAGACCGACGGCAGCAAGCGGCGCACTGCCGGACAAGGGCAGGGCAAGGAAGTGGATCGCGCGCGCCGTCAAATGTGCGACACCAAGTTTGACATCCGTATGTTCGGGGCGGTCATGTCCACGGGCGCAAATGCCGGGCAGGTGCGCGGCCCGCTGCAATTGACATTTGGCCGCTCCATCGACCCCATCGCCGCGATGGACGTGAGCATCACGCGCATGGCGGTCGCAACGGAAAAAGAAGCGGAAGCGCAGGGCGGCGACAACCGCACGATGGGCCGCAAAGCCGTTTTGCCGTATGCGCTGTACGTTGCCAAAGGGTTCTTCACGCCGTCATTCGCCAAACAGACTGGGGTCACGGCAGATGACCTCGCTGTGGTGTGGCGTGCCCTGGAGATGATGTGGGACGTTGACCATTCGGCGGCGCGCGGTATGATGGCATGCCGTGGCTTGTATATCTTCAGCCACGACAACCCCCTGGGCAACGCGCCCGCGCACAAGCTATTCGACCGGCTTTCCGTGACAAAGAAGGCCGAGGTGGAAAGTCCGCGCCGGTTCGCGGATTATGAAGTGCGGCTGACCGGGGACCTCCCCGCCGGCATCACGCTGACCCCGCAGGTCGAGGGGTAAACCGTCCGGTGCGAACCCCAAGCAATGCTGTTTTATGCGAGGGGTTCGCGCGCGGCGTGAGATGGAGTGGATGTGGATAAAATGATGACTGCGTCTTTTCGTGTTCAGCAGACCGCCTCCGCTCCATCTGAAACCGACCGTTGCACCGGCCTTCAGGGGCCGGTGAGGATTGAAACGCAAGGAATGATGACCGGGTGACGCGGCTTCATAAAGGTTGCACCGGCCTTCAGGGGCCGGTGAGGATTGAAACAACTGACCCAGGTGAAGGCCACGGTCTTGTAGGTGAAGGCTACGTTGCACCGGCCTTCAGGGGCCGGTGAGGATTGAAACTGCACGCTTTCAATGTCGCTTTGCAGTGGTTTTTGTCCGTTGCACCGGCCTTCAGGGGCCGGTGAGGATTGAAAATCGGCTTGTGCAGGGGCGCGCTTAGTCGTGAGTGGATTGCGCCTGCTCTATGGGCAGGCACGGATTGAAATAACCGTCCGGCTCTCGGTGCTCAACCGCCCGGAGGCACTGGTCTCCAGAAGTTGGTGAGGATTGAAACGTACTTAATGCGAAATTACCTTCCTGCTGCCCGGTAGGAAAGAGCGGGTGAGGATGAGAACGCAGAAATATCGGGTTGATACCAGGATGCTACCGGGTAGTTCCGGTTTTGGCAAGCCGCGCAGAGTAAAGAAATGAGAACACCAGAAAGGAGACGCTTATGTGGTCCGAAGAAGACGTGGTGCTGCTGTCGGCTCTGGAGCATTACTCATACTGCCCGCGCCAGTGTGCGCTGATTCATGTAGAGCGTGTTTATGATGAGAACGTTTTTACCTTGCGGGGGAAGCATGCTCATGAGCGCGCGGACGAAGCCTTGGCTACCCGCGAAAACGGCGTGCGGAGGGAGCGTGCTTTGCCGCTTTGGTCGGACACCTGGGGCTTGCAGGGCAGAGGCGACGTGGTGGAGTTCCACGCGGACGGCAGTGTGATACCCATAGAGTACAAGCATGGCGCGCGGCGGGAACGGAAGCATGATGATGTGCAGCTTTGTGCCCAAGCTTTGTGCCTGGAAGAGATGCTTGGCGCACCTGTGTTGCAAGGCGCAATTTATTCGCTGCAAACCCGCCGTCGCCGCGACGTGGACTTGAACGAACTCCTGAGAAGGGAAACACAGGACATCATCGCTCAGGTGCGCGCCATGCAGCGGAGCAGCGGGCCGTTGCCACCCGCCGTCAACGACAAGCGCTGCCCGCGCTGCTCCCTGCTGGACGCCTGCGTTCCCGCAACCGTGGTGGCTGCTCGGCAGGCCCGGCTAAGTACACAACTTTACGTCCTTGCTCCCGAAGCGCTTGCCCTCATGTAAAGGAACATGCCATGACTCGTGAACTGCTCAACACACTGTTTGTCATGACGCCGGATGCTTATGTGCGTCTCGACCACGATGCCCTGAAAGTGGAAGCCAATGGGGAGAAGCTGATGCAGGTGCCGCTGCATCACCTTGGCGGCGTGATGCTGTTCGGCAATGCCATGATTTCGCCGCAGGCGATGCATCGGTGCGCCCAGGAAGGCCGCGCCATTTCGCTGATGGACTATGCAGGGCGATTTCAAGCCCGCGTGGTCGGGCCGGTCTGCGGCAACGTCCTGCTGCGTCAGGCCCAGTATGAAGCGCACCGGGACGAGAGCAAAAGCCTGCCGCTAGCCCGCAGCCTTGTCGCGGGCAAAATCAAAAACATGGCCCAGGTGATGGCGCGCGGGGCGCGAGACGCCAAGTCCCTCGTTGATGCCGAAACGCTACGTACCTGTGTCCAGGCCATGGGAACTTTGCTGATCTTGCTGCCGGGTCAAGCGTCAACTGACGCTGTGCGCGGCATCGAAGGGCAGGCCTCCGCTCTGTATTTTGAGACTTTCGGGGCGATGCTGACAGTCTCACCCGATGAGTTTTCGTTTCGGGTACGCACCCGCCGCCCGCCGCGCGATCGTGTGAACGCCCTGTTGTCGTTTTTGTACGCCCTGCTGGCCGCCGACTGCACGGCGGCCTGCGAGGGCGTAGGGCTGGACCCGCAATTCGGGTTTTTGCACGTCCTGCGTCCTGGACGGCCCTCACTGGCTCTGGATTTAATGGAAGAGTTCCGGTCGTGCTTTGCCGACCGCCTCGTGCTGACATTGATTAACCGCAAGCAGATCCGGGCGCAGCACTTTGAGCAGCGTACCGAAGCGGGAGAAAGCGTACTGCTGACGGAAGAAGGGCGCAAGATCGTGCTGGGTGCGTATCAAGCGCGCAAGACGGAAGAAGTGCCGCATGATTTATTAAAAGAAAAAGCGCCGTTCGGGTTGCTGCCGCATTTGCAGGCGCGTCTGCTTGCCCGCCACTTGCGCGGCGACATGGAAACCTATCTCCCGTTCCAGAGTTAGAACGCCATGGATATTTTGATTGCCTACGATGTCAGCACACTAACCAAAGAAGGCCGCGCGCGTCTGCGGCGTGTGGCAAAGCTTTGTGAAGGGCACGGACAGCGTGTGCAGTTTTCCCTGTTTGAATGCAGCCTGAACGAAGCGCAGATGGAAGTGCTGCGTGTGCGCCTGCTGAAGACAATTTCTCAAGACGAAGACAACTTGCGTATCTATACTCTGCGCGGGCCGCGCAAAGACGTTTGTCAATCCTGGGGCAAGGATGCGTATGTTAACTTCCACGCCCCCCTTATTGCTTAGTTGTCATAGCCGTGATTTATTTCACAATCCAGGCTTTTACCGGCTTTTATCTGTTAACTTCGGGCCTTTACCCTGGTATAATTAACTTATCATACACGCTCTGGAACTAGACAACCTGGCGATGGCCTATGGGCCGCGAACCTTGTTTGACGGCTTGTCGGCATCGGTCGCAGCAGGGGAAACTTTGGTGGTCACCGGCGCAAATGGAGCCGGCAAAAGCACGCTGCTCAAGATTGTCGCCGGGCTGGCAAGGCCCGAATCGGGCGCGGTGCGGTTTATCGGCGAACGGAAGGGCGGGGCAGAGCAGAACCGCCTCCAGTTTGGCTATGCATCACCCGACGTGAACGTGTACGGCGAGCTGTCGGGATTAGAGAATATAGATTTCTTCGCGCGTCTGCGGGGCCTGCCGCCCGGTCAGGGAATTGAGCTTTTGGAGCAGGTCGGCTTATCCGTCAGCCGGGGCAAAGATCCGACGGGTGCGTATTCATCGGGCATGCGTCAGCGGCTGAAACTCGCCGTGTCGCTGCTGGGAGCACCGCCGCTGCTGGTGTGGGATGAGCCGACTTTGGCCCTGGACGAGCGCGGCGCGGCGCGGGTGGGGCAGATTTTGGACGCGCACCGGGCACGGGGGGGACTAGCGGTTGTCGCGACCAACGATGCAGGCGAAGCCGGACGCTGGGGCAGCCGAACCCTTCGTGTCGGGCGCTGAACCGGGCTGGCTGGCTTGTGCCTGGGCGGTCTTTTGCAAGGATGCGCGGGTAGAATGGCGCACGCGTTATGCCCTGGGCGCGGTGCTGCTGTTTGCCGTGACGACTCTGACAGCGGTCTCGGCAGCGGTCAGCGGGTCGCCCGTGCATTCGGAAGTCAAGGCCGCATTGCTGTGGGTGGTGTTGTTGTTTGCGGCCTTGTCGGGTTTAGCGCGGGCATTTGTGCGCGAAGAAGAAGCGGGAACGGCCCATGCCCTGCGCTTGTCGGCTCCGGCCACGGCGGTGTACGGGGGCAAGTGGCTGTTTAATCTCGCCCTGATGCTCAGCGTGGAAATTGTCGGTGTTCCGTTGTTCCTCGTGGTGCTGCCGCCGCAGACAGTGGATTACGGCTTGTTTTTGGGCGTATTGATACTGGGCGGCGTGGGATTGACGGCATCGGCGACCTTTGTAGCCGCCTTGATCGCGCAGGCATCGTCGGGCAAAAGTGCTTTGTTCTTTGTCGTCGCGTTTCCCGTCCTGCTGCCTTTGCTGCTCCTGGCCGTGCAGGGGACAGTCGGGGCGTTCAGTGATTTGCCGATGTATCAGGCCCGCGCGGGCGAAGACTTGAAACTGCTGGCCGCGTACGGCGTAGTGATGACGACAGCCGCGTTTTTACTGTTTAAAACAGTGTGGCAAGACTAGGACTATGGATAAAGTCGGCAAAATCGCGCTGCTTCTGCTGCTGTCGGCCACCACAATTGCTGGGTTCTTGTGGCTGCCGCCCGCTATTGGGTTCCAGAAGCCTGCTCTGGCGCGCATGGTCGTTTTTCACGTGCCGTGTTCCATGGCGGCTTATGCAGCCACGTTTGTTGCGACATGGTACGCCGTGCGCTACTTATGGAAGCGGCAGTGGGAAGACGACATCAAGTCGCGTGTGTCGTTTGCGCTGGGATTGGTGTTTTGGGGATTGACCACGGTCACAGGCGCGCTGTTCGCCAAAGCCCAGTGGGGCGCGTACTGGAATTGGGACATCAAACAAGGGGCAATTCTCATGCTGCTTTTGGTGTTTGCGGCCTATTTCGCCCTGCGCGCCGCTGTTGACGACCCGCGCAAGCAGGCGACATTGGGCGCGGCGTATGCGATCTTCGCCCTGCTGGCCGCGCCATATCTGACCTATGTGCTGCCAAACTCCACGCCCGACACGCTGCATCCCAAAGGGACATTGCAGGGTGGATTAAGCCCGCAATACAGCCTTATCCTTTGGACAGGCGTTTTGGGGTTGATACTCACCTACGTGTGGGCGTGGCGCGTGCAGGTGGCGGCAGAGATTTTGCAGTGGCAGGTGTCCCGGCGGGGCCTGACCCGTCCCCGAAAGACACTGGAAAGATCAGGGAACCGATGACCGGTCTTTTACCGTTGATGCTGGTGCCGCTCCTGATCTGGATCGCCGTGTGGGGCTATTTGTGGACATTGGACGGCAAGGTCAAGCGCCTGGAGCAGCAGATGCAGCGGCTTGGCGTACAAGAGGAAGAAGACGAATGAAAAAGAATTGGGGTGCGCTGGCTGGGTTGGTCGTGATCGGCGGCACACTGGCATTCTGTGGAGCCACCTTCAAGAGTGCGCTGATCAACTATGTCCCCTTTGCCGAGGCCAAAGCAGCCACAGACACAAACGTGCAGATTATGGGCGCGCCGGTTGCGGGCACGATGCAGTACGACAGCACGGTTCACAGCCTGCGCTTTGCCATCCGGGATACGCAGGGCGCACTCATGCCCGTTGTCTTTAAAGGCCCCAAACCTGAAGACTTAGATACGGCCATGACCAAAGCGACCAAGATCACTGCGCAAGGCACGTATGATAAAGCCCAGCAGGTCTTTGTCGCCGATAATCTGTTAGTGAAGTGTCCCTCCAAGTATCAGGGCGCGAGTGGGGGCGGCAGTGACCGCTCATACGGTTCTTCCTAACTCTTCTCCTTAGCAAAGAAACACCATGCTTTTCGGTACATTAATGATATGGACGGCATTGCTTGCCCTGCTTGGCTCGGCGGGCGCATACCTTGCCGCCGGAACGCAAAAGCAGGAAGCCCAGCGCAATCAATTGACGCGCGCGGGCCGAGGCTTGTTCTTTCTCGCGGCTGGTGGCGTGCTGGCAGCGGCAGGCACATTGGGCGCACTGCTGGTTTCGCACCGCTTTGATGTGGCTTATGTGTACCTGCACTCGGCCCGCGCGATGGCGCCTTTGTACTGGCTGCCTTCGTTCTGGTCGGGCCAGGAAGGGTCGTTTCTCCTTTGGGCGTTCTGGACATCCATTCTGGGCGCTGTGCTTTGCGTGACATCGGGCAAGGCCGAGCGGCGCGTCATGCCCGTGTACAGCATTGTATTGTTATTCCTGGTTGCCATGCTGACGTTTCGCTCGCCGTTTGTCCCCACGGCTTCTTCTTCTCAAGTCCCTGACCAGGTGCGCCTGATGGCAACGCCGACCGAGGGCCTGGGACTGAACCCCAATTTGGAAAACCCGTGGATGGTGATCCATCCGCCGACGTTGTTTCTGGGCTTCGCCGCCCTTGCCGTGCCGTTCGCCTTTGCCTTGTCCGCCCTGCTGTGGCGCGACTGGGACGGCTGGCTGCGCCGCGCCCTGCCGTGGGGCTTGTTCGGCTTCGCTATTCTGGGTTTGGCGATGATGATGGGCGGCTACTGGGCGTATGAAATGCTTGGCTGGGGCGGCTTTTGGGAGTGGGACCCGGTCGAAAACGGCCCGTTTATTCCGTGGATGGCCCTGGTAGCGTTTTTGCACGCGGCTCAGATTGAGCGCGTGCGCGGCGGCTTCGGCAAGACAACATTGCTGTTTGGTTTGCTGCCGTTTGCCGGGGTGATGTATGAGTCGTTTATGACACGTAGCGGCGCGCTGACCGATTTCAGCGTCCATTCGTTTTCGGCATTGGGCGGCATCGGCAACGGTTTGCTTTTGGGCATGCTGCTGGGTGTCGTGCTGGTGTCGGTGGGGATGCTGATGTGGCGGGTGCGCGCCATTGGCCGCCATGACGCCGGGCAGCCCAGCACGTGGGACGTGCCGCAGTCGCGTGAATACGGCTATACGCTGGCCGTGACATTGCTCACTTTGTGTGCGGTGATTGCCGCTATTGGCATGTCTGCGCCGCTGCTGACGGGGCTGGGTGTGAAACTCCACCTGGCGAAGTATACGGCTTCGGTGAGCGAGGATTATCACAACAAGGTGATGTTCCCCATGGCCGTGCTGCTGGCGATTGGGCTGGGCATCGGCCCGCACCTCGCGTGGCGCGGGCGCGGGCAGGCCGACACCAGGCGTCTGCTGACGGCTTATGCTGTTTCCGTCGTCGGTGCGCTGGCGTTTATGGGACTGGCGCGCTGGCTGGGCACGGGCCTGGCCGGGGCAAAGCTTGTGCCGCAGCTTATCTTGTTCACGGCGGCCTTGTTTGCTTTGATCTCCAATGTTCAACTCTTGCGGCGCATCGTGCCCGCGCGGGAAGCCGGAGCCAGTGGGGGCGTGTGGTCGGTCGGCGGCATCTTGTCCCATGCCGGGGCGGCTGTGCTGCTGATCGGCATTGTCTGCCTGGTGACGTTTGTGCAGAAACAAAGCGATGTGCTTCTGGTTAAGGGCACACCTGTCAGCGTCCTGAACGGCCAGTACCGCATGACATATCAGGGCCAGACAGGCAACTTCCAGACCGACAAAGACAATCAATTGCTGTTTGCCGTGGCAAGCCGCGATGGACGCGAGCATTTTATGGCCCGCTTGCCGCTTGCCTTGCGCGCGATGGAAGGCGGCGACAAGAAACTCATCGGCCATCCGGCGATTATTCACCATGCCGGCGGCGATCTGTATTTTGCGCTCAAAGACGGCCCCGACCAGTTTTATCCGCGCGGGCGCTTTGAGGAAAAGCTGAAATTGGGAGCCACCAGCACGTTCGGCCCGTACAAGCTTCAATTTGAGTGCTTTGAGCGTGACCCGCAGGCTGCCGCGCTGGCGATGAGCGGGCAGATGCCGGAGCGTTTTCCTGTCTGGGCCGTTCTCAATGTCACGTATCATGGGAAAACAACCACGCTGAAGCCTCAGTTTATCGTGCGCCGCGACAGTCCCGGTGCGCCGGATGCCCCTGAAGTGGCCCTGCCCGGCGGCTGGCTGCTGGCGTTCCAGAACATGAATGCGGGCAGTGCCGATAAAAACAACCCCAATGCCGGGGCGATGGCGGAACAAGGCTCGTTTGTGCTGCGCCCGCAAGGCCCTATCCTGGAGGGTTTTGAACTGGACGTGACCACGCGCCCCATGATCAGCTTTGTCTGGATTGGCACCCTGCTGATCTTCGCGGGTGGCCTGGTGTCTATGCGGCGGCGCGTGCTGGAAAACCGTGTTGAGCCTGTCCCCGACCTGCCGGAGCCGTCTGCACCCGTCCCCAGCCCGCGTCTGGGCACAGCTCGGCGGCGTGTTAAAGGCCAGGGTTCGCTCGCGCCCAAAACCGCTCCCAGTCTGATGGCAGGCCGCAAAGGACGATAGCTGATATGCGTCTGCGTCAGATGCTGAAAAGCAAGATCCACCGTGCCACCATCACAGATGCCGACCTGAATTATGTTGGCTCCATCACCATCGACCAGGCTTTGCTGGAGGCCGTGGACTTGTGGCCGGGCGAGCTGGTGCATGTGTGGAACGTTACCAACGGCGAGCGTTTTGAAACCTATGCCCTCGCGGGCGCGCCCGGTTCGGGCATCGTGCAGGTCAACGGGTCGGCGGCCCGCCGCGTCCATGTCGGCGATATTGTGATTGTCGCCGCGTTTTGCCTCGCCGATGAGCCGGTCACGCCGCGCGCCGTCCTGGTCGACGAGCGCAACCAATTTGTCCATTTCCTGTAATCTCCTGATGCCCTATGTTTGAAGTATCTGTTGAAAAGACTGTCGCCGCCGCCCACCGCTTGTTTGACTACGACGGCCCCTGCGAAGCCCTGCACGGCCACAACTACCGTGTGCAGGTGTTTTACGCCGGCACGGAGTTAGATCGCTTCGGCATGCTTGTTGATTTTGGCGACATCAAACGGGTGTTCCATGCCGTTTTGGACACCATTGACCACACGTATCTCAACGACCTGCCCGCCTTCCAGAACCTGTCTCCCTCGGCGGAAAACATCGCCGCTTACGTCTTCCACGGCATGAAGCAGATGTCGTTTGAGCGCGCTGCCCTGCGCCGCGTGTCTGTGTGGGAAACGCCTACGCAGGTGGCGACCTACTCGGAAGATTAAGTTTTCAAAGAGCGGGGGCATTGCTGCTGCAACTGCGTGATTATAGCACATGCGTTCGCTTTTGTCAATCTGATTTTAGCGTAGGCTGACTAGAAGATTGCCCGCAGTGACTAGAACGTATCTCATAAATAGAAGCAGCCTACGAAAGCGGCTCGTTAGGCCCAATTCGTGCGGCCTGTTTTAGAGTAATCGCATTGTACAACAGCGGCCTGTGGGACGGCTGTAAAGTCGCTTCGGCATTTATGAGATGACTTCTAGGTAGCTTATGCGTCATGCCATCTCCTGCCAAACCATTCCAGCCGCATACGACAGGCCGCGCAGAAAACTCTGTGCCGCTTGTTAAACAAACAGTTTGCTTCAAGTTGATAATCAGCCACAAATGAATAAACTAAGGTTGAGTGTAATGTCTGTTTCGTTCACATAAAACAACAATTAAGTAAGCTAGAAACAGGAACGATGAAACCATTCCGCATATGCGGCCTGCTGTGACAATGCTGCGCTGTGGCCCATAATTATCAAACGTGTTCAGAGTACGCAAAGCTGTTGTACCCATACTCCACGCTAAGGGGCCTAGTAACGGACACATAACTAAGCTGAGTATGCCCAACACCAGAATAAGCGTGCTGTGAACCGGCTCGGTTCGGCTCATATTATGCTTCCTATGTATACGTCAGTGTTGTTGCACCATTTTGAAGATTCTCGATTTCAACCTTAGATTGTCCTGATTGTAAGTAGTGGTAATTTTTTGCTCAACGTAATATGTTTTTATGGTCTTCAATATATTTTATGAACTTAGTTGCCTGCTTGCGCCATGCATCATTCACAGGCGCAAGGCTTAGGTACTCGCGATAGGATTTGATAGCATCATCGCCGTCATGTTGTTGATGGTTAACAGACCATAGTCCGAAATACACCCCTCCTAACGCAGAATAAGGACCCGATCGGGTAGGGTTTGCCCTCACTAAGCTTTGCGCCAGCGTCAGGGCTTTTTCCTTTTCAACAGTGGACTCCCAGGGCCTATAGCAATCGATAAGGTAGTAGCTCACGTCGTAATCATTGGCCGTGTGACGCAGCAACCGCTCACCGAGGGCTTGTAGCTGTGAGTGCGGAAAGTAATGTGCATTGACCAAAAAACGTAGGCGAGAGTATTCATAGGTGCGAGGTGATGGCACTTTCCCGAAAGCATCAGGCAAAATCATTTGCTTTTGAAGGATGGGTGGATTTTGTTGCGTGGCCCGGAAACTGGCGTAAGCCCAACGGAACAACGCAGTCGGACTGTTAGGGTTTTGTTCCCACAACCCCTTGTACCTTTCAATAGTAGGAAGAATAAGGGTGCCTTGAGATTGCTGCGCTTCAATGTCCGCTCGGATAGTGCGATACTCGGCATCATTGTCCGTCCAGTTCTCGGAAATCCAAGACCACCGAGGAGAGTTTAGCTTTTGTGTAGGAGAGCTGCTGACTTGAGCAAAAGCGGCAACAACAGCAACAATCAAAACTAAGGAAATACCAGCAAGAATAGCACGACCAATATGGGTTTTCATGTTCATTATCACACCAGAGTGTATCTTGAGTGAAGGGTTGTGGCCCTCCACTCATTATGAAGTTTAGTGACCACCTGTTGGGTCTGTTCTGACATATGTGAAATCGCCTGCGGTGTCCCATCTCTGAAACTTTGCAAACGTTGTTTCCGCAACCCCGGTATAGCCGCTTGCCCCGTAAGTATCCGCACGCCAGGTTTGGGGCTGGTATTGAACATAAAGTTCAGGAACCATTTTGTAAAGCTCCATTGTGTCCGTGCTATTGTCAATTGGCTGTGGATTAAAGGTGGAGTTGCTGTCACCCCAAGCATCGTTAAAGTTAACGGTCTGCTGAATCTGTTGAGGCTGCACTTTTGAGAATGCAATGCTTGCGGCGGCGCAAAGACCTGCCCAGTAAGGATTTGGCATCATGTTGCCGCCGACGGATGTGAACGCGCTTGCGGCTTGCGCCCATACCGTGTCAGTGTATTCCCATGTTGCAGTTATTCCAGAGTTGTGAGCAGCATACCCTGGTGAAGCAACATTGTCCGTTGTAGCACCTTCCCAGTATGAAGGTGCTGTATTCCATAGTGCCCAATTTTCGGTCGGATCATGGAACCGCACTGTGGCCGTATTGCTTCCCGTAGAGCCATCACTGCCATCTGTCAGGGTCAGCGTCACAGTATCCGACTTCCCCGCCGTCGCCGGAGGACTGTTGTAGACCCCAGAGAAGCTTGGGATGGTTTTGTTCCCGAATAGGCTTGACGAGTTGAAAACGCCGGAACTGCCATAGCTCGTCAAGGAACATGCCCACTTGTAGTTGCTGTCGTTCCCCCAGGAACCACTATAAGATGGGGAGTAGGTGACGGGAGTGCCGGCGACAGGATCGGGAACCACTGTATCATCTGTGATGGAGCCATCCGACGCACGCACATTGGATTGCGGAACATTATTGGCTCCTTTGCTATACGTCTGCCCCAGGCTGGAACCAATCGTCACTCCTCGGCTGTCCGGGACAGCTTTGAGGCCGATTGTCTCACTCACCCCGTTGGCACTCACAGTGATCGGGCTGAGCCTGACCAAGGTACCGATTTGCACGCTGCCGGGAGCCTGCTTCTGCACCAGGTGAACACCGTTGCTGCTGTACCCGGCGACATACGGCGGGTATCCCCGGTAGCCGGGCACGGACGGGTCGCCCATGCCGTCTGAAGCCGCCGCATCGTTCGACCCATACAGCTGGCTCGCGCTGGCACCGACAGTAATCTTAACGTAGAGGGTGGTATCGCCGGTGTTGTCGGTGCAGCGAAAAACGGGCGTGATGGTGCCGGAAAGGCTGGTGCCGATGCCGCCATAGGCAGCGCCCACGCCGGCATCCGTGGTGGACGATGGGTAGGTAGGGGGATTACCGTTGCCCGAGGCTGTAACGGATGTCTCGTAGTGATCCAGCACCCAGCTGCTTGCGCGAACAGGGGCGGCGACGAGGGACAGCAGGGCGGCCAGGCCGAGGGCGGGCGAAACCTTGAACGCCTTTCTTAAAGAAAGGCGGGGCGGTGAAGAGAGGGGAAGTGTGAACATCAGCGTTTGCTTTCTCCCACCATGAACTGTCGATGGTGGGAACCTTGCAGAAGAAGACGAAGCCGCAATGCTGACGGTGCGTGTTGCCACCATTGCGCTATGGTATCACACTTCCCGCACCCTGTCAATCCCCATTTCATACAATTCTCATTCGTGCCTTGTTTCTTTGTTGTGGCACACGCCGGGGGTTTTACACCCCCGGCGCTTTGCATGGCATCCACTGTCAAGGCGCTACGCAGCAGGCTGTTTCTGCTTTGCGGCTTTGGGGCGCAGGCGGTCGGCGGCGATGCGGGCGGCGAGAACAAGCAGAAACGGCAGGTCGTTCATAAAATATCGGCGGAACAGGCGGCCCGGCTCCTGTGCCAGTCGCCAGCACCATTCCATGCCGCTGGTTTGCATCCACTTGGGGGCGCGCTTGACAATGCCGCCGGCCATCTCAAATGTGCCGCCCACGCCGATAGACACGGGCACGCCGATCAGTTCTTTGTTGGCTTGAATCCACTTTTCCTGCTTGGGCGCGCCGAAGCCGACCAGCAGAATATCGGGCTGCGCATCGCGCACGACTTCCCAGATATGCTGCTGCTCTTCGGGCGTGTCAAATGTTTCTTTCGGGGGGCAGTACGACCCGCACACGATAGCGCTGGGGTAGCGGCGATGCACGGCATCGGCGGCGCAGGCGGCGGCTCCGGGTGCGCCGCCGAGAAAAAAGAGGCGCAGGCCGGTTGCCGCCGAGGCTCGTCCCAGCTCCCAAAACAGGTCGCTGCCGGTCACGCGCTCTTTGAGCGGCGTGCCGCACAAGTGCGACAGCCAGACAATCGGCGCGCCGTCAGCCAGCACCAGGTCTGCCGCTTGGTAGATGGCGCGAAAGTCCGCGTCCTTTTGCAGCATCACCAGGTGGTCTAAATTGCCTGTGCAGATGACGCGCGGGATGTCGGTCTTTTGAGCCATCTGCGTGATACGCACGACAGCTTCTTCCATGGTGACATTGTCAAAGGCAGTTTGGGTGATTAGCACTTTCATAATAATCTTATTTTCGGTCATAATAATCTTATTTTCGGCACGTCCCATGCCAGGGCGCGCTGAGAAGATTACCGGAATATAAGCCCGAGGGAAGGGCGAGGCGGGTATTTGGCACGCCTGGTCTCGGATAAAGCCGCGTTTTGAGAGGAGTGCCTGCCCTTTAGGAGCGGACCTCTTGCCACGCCTTTGCATCCTCGTTTTCCACTCTTATCAACGGCGCACCAAGCCTGTACCAACGACGGAACAGTTTCTTCCGTCGTTGGTACAGGCAGGAAACGCGGGAGAAATGCCGCAGAAACGCCGGGGCACACAAAACAAAAGGCCCTTTCATTCTTGACAACAAGAACGAAAGGGCCGGAGAAAACGAGAACGTGTCAGGCTTTGGATTGGAGTTTAGGCTTCATCACAGTCCACATCTGGGACGCGAATGCCATCAAGCGCGTATGCACTTCGGCCTGGGTCTGCGGGTCGGAAGACAACGGCTCCATAAAGCGCAGCATATAAACGGGAGCATTCTGCTTGCCGACCAGGGCGGCGATCAGCATCTGCATGCGGATCTGGCTGACCGCGCTGATGCGCTTGCCGTCCACGACATACAGATACAAAACGTCGTAGCCCGGCGTGCCGGGCATGCCGACGGCATGGCAGGCATGAATGTCTACAGTGGTACCCGGCAGGGTTTCCGTGTGGTCACCGGCCAGCGCCCACCCTGCCCCGGTCAGGCAGGAGCGCGGGTCATGCAGGTTTTCGCGGCTGTTGCCGCCGAGCAAGACAAAGTCAATGTTGTCCTGATTGCGGTTGTAGGTGCGCGAAACCGTGTCCGCGCCCTGCAAAAGCGCCTTGACATCCGCAGTCATCTCGTAATCGGTCGGGGCCACATAGCCGCCGACCTCGCGGGGGACATCGCTCGAAGCCAGCCCGTGAAACGGCGGCGCGGGCGCAGGCTTCCACACCATCGCCGTGAGCAATGCCACGGCAAACACAAGAACTAAAAGATAGCCCATCCGGCGAATGTACGGCATCCAAATACCTTTGCTATGGAAAACAGGGCCGTGAAGCCCAAAACCAGGGTGATAATGCCGCTCCAGTCATGGAAAACATGGGCGGCGGCATCGCCCACGCACTCGCCGACAACGCCGATCAGCGCAATGCGCACGGCATTAATCACGAGCGCGAGAGGAACACTGAGCAGAAACAAAAAGATGCGCTTGTTGCGCGACCCATCCACCAGATACGCAAACGCAGCATCAAACGTCAGCAGGGACAAGAGAAGCTTAAAGCCCGAGCACGGAACGTCCACGAACAAGGGAAAGTTGTCCATCTGAATAACGTTGCCCTGCAAAGTCGTGTGAAAAAACAGCAAGTGCAAAAGCTTATCGGCAAAGACCGTGGAGACCATCTGCAACTTCAGCGTCGCATCGTTCAATAATGGGCCGGGCAGCGGCACCATCATCACGACAAACGCGAGAGGCACCCAAAACATACGCACAAAGCGCGTGCCCAGGGCCAGCCACACGCCGCTCCACAAGATCAGCAAAAAGCCCAGCGACATCAAGGCGAGGGCGTAAGATTTGCTCGCAAACACAAACAGCGCCAGGGCAGGGACAAGAATAACCAAGGCGGGCAGAAACGGGATTTTGGGGCAGGCCCGCAAGTCATCGCGCCGATGCCAAAACATCAGCGCCATGATGAACGGGATAATGGGCGCGTGCGCATAATACGACTCAGGCTTGAGATACTCATACGACCACGAGCGCAGCATGGGGTACGCCAGGGAGAAAAATAGCCCGACAGCGACTGCGTAAGGCAGAAGTGTCGGCCAATCCCAGCGGGGCAAAGTAAAACGCGATGGAGTGATCGGGGCGGCCACATCCGGCGGCGGCGTATTTGTCGGCGGGGTAAAGGCAGTCGCCATAATCTATATTCCTTGAGGGGCGCGGTCGGAACAGGGCAAAGTCAGCGGGCGCTGGCGGTCTTTTTAGCGCCGTTTTGCGCGTTGAACTGCTGCACGTCACTGAAAAAAACCGCGTATTTTTCGACGGCAAACTTGGGCTGCATCTGCTGGTACAGCGCGGCAATGGTCGCCTGCGGGCTGTCGGCTTTGAGCAGCTTCACTTGACGCACCACCTGGTCGTGGATTTGCGCAAGCGGCGGCGTGGACGCGGCATCGGACTTTTTCACCTTGAACGTCAGGAAGAAATTCAAGACAGGCAGGGTTTTCACCTGGCCGGTTTTCATGGCAAGCACGGTTTTGCCCACGTTCGCGCGGACAGCGGGGGCCAATGCCGCCATGTTGACGTTGAAGCCGTTGACACCGGCCACCTGAAGGCGAGGCTGGCGGGCAATCACGTCCGGCGAGATGTTTTGCTGAAGCAGATGCTCCGCCGTCGTCGCGTCATTGGCGTATTTGGTGACGACCATCGTGGTTTGCACCTGAGAAGGCAGGGTGAACGCGGTTTTGTTGCGGGCATAAAACGCCTGCACTTCCGAGTCGGAAGCGGAAACGTTGTGTATTCTCAAGTTTTCTAAAGCGAGGTCGGTCAGCAGGTCATCGCGAAAGGAGCGCCCATTGGCGGGGTCGTTGGCCTGCGTGGCGATCTGTGGGTTGCGGCGGGACAGGTCGGCGATCCGGGCATCCACATCTTTGTCGGTCGGCAGGACACCGGCTTTGGCGGCGGCTTGACGCACCAGGGATGTGTATACTAATTTGTTTAAAACGGCTTTGCCCGCTTGCTTATCCAGGGCGTCGTGGTAATTGTTTTTGCTGATGACCTGGTTTCCCACCGTCACCAGCGGGCGGCTCGGCGCCCACCGCAGGTAAGACAGCAGGGCGACAAAAAAGCAAACAACAGTAACAACTGCCATGATCGGCAGGGCGAACTTCTTCATTAAGGTTCCTTGAGGGCGGGTGCGAAATGGCCTTGCACCGATAATGTCAATAAAGGCGGCGCACGGGCGCCGCCTTTATTATAACATGATTTTGCGGTTTATGCCCACGTTACGACCTGATTTTGCGCAGGGCGCTTGGCGCGGCGGGGGCCTGACCAAGCGCGGCAAAAGACGCGGCAGTCGCATCGACGCCTTCGAGGGGCGCGTGTTGCAGGGCGGTCGCGAGCCGTCCCGTCCATCGGTCCAGGGTGGCGTGTTCCTCCACCCACCGGCGGGCGTTGCGGCCTAGGCGCTCGCGCAAAGACGCATCTTCGCGCAGGCGGGTGATGGCGCGCCGCCACGCGGCCACGTCGCCGGGCGGGACAGTGAGACCGGTCACGCCTTCGATAATCACATCGGTCTGGCCTGCCGTGCGTGTGGCGATGACGGCTTTGCCCATTGCCATGGCTTCCAGTATTGTTGTCACGCCCGCTTGAAAGTCGGTTTCTTTGAGCGGCACGACCACAAACGAAGATTGTGCATACAGTGTGCGCAGGCCGTCATAGTCGTAACGCCGGGCATCAACATTTGAGGGCAGGACGCCGCGCTCCGTATCGTTGGCCGATTTAGACCAGGGCGAGGCCGCTGCCAGCTTGACCGACAGATCGGGCATATCGGCAACAGCTTCGATTAATGTCGGGTAATCGCGCCATTCCAGACCCGCCGCGCAGATTTGATTTTCGTTGACGGCAATGGCAGGCAGGGGGCGGAAAAAGCGGTCGTCGACCTGAAACGAGATGAGGTCGAGTTTTTGAAACGGGATGCCCAGATGGTCTTCGGCGAAATCGCGCTGGCTTTGGGCATACACGAAAATGGTGTCAAACTGACGATCCGCGCGCCCCAGAGTGAAAAACGGACGCTTTTTGCCCGCCGACAGCCGGTGCCCGATAGACACATGGGTCGGGCGGCGTCGCGTCCCCGCCAGCAGCAGGGCCAGGGGGATACCGACATTTTCGCCGTTGGTAAAGATCGCGCCGTACTGGTGACGCCGCTGCCAGCCCATAGTCGCCAGGGCCGCATCGCGCCCCGCCACGCGCTTTGTCAAACGGACCAGGGGGGACATGTCGGCGTCCACGGCGGCGTAGTCCAGCAAATCCGCCTGCGCGCCGTTGGCCCCCAAGGCTGTTTGCAGGGCGTGGTAATCCATGGCCGGATGCTCGCCGCCGGCGACGGCCTCGGCAATATCGGTTTTTTCCACACTGGGTATCAGCAGCAATGTCTTCATGCGTTTATCCTCAAACGCTGTTCTTGCACGAACCATGCCAAGCATGTTTAAGCCCTCGCTTCCCGTACCGTTTGCACCAATTTCCCGTAGTTCTGCGCGGCCCCAAAGCGGGCGCGGGCATCAAGACGCGCCCGCTGCCCCATGGCGCGCCGCTCGCCGCTGTCGCCTGCCAAACGCGCCAATGCGTCGGCCAGGGCCGGTGCGTCATGGGGGGGCACGACCAGGCCCGTTTCGCCGTCCGTGACGGTTTCGGCCAAGGCCCCCACATGGGTGGTGATAATCGGCAGCCCCGCCGCCAATGCTTCCAGCACGACTAGGGGGGAGCAGTCCGCCCGCGTCGGCAGCACGAACATGTCAGCCTGCCGAAACAACTCACGCAGCACGTCGGAATTGGGCTTGATATGGCGATGCACGGTGACATTGGGAAGATGATCCCCGACCCCCTCAGTTTGCGTCACCAGATGCAGATGCACACGCGCCTGAGATGGCAGCAGGGCGAACGCCTGAAGAAGCGTGTCGCCCCCTTTGCGCGCAAAATCGCCCCCGACAAACAAAGCGTTGACCGTCTCGCCCGGCCCTTTGCGGCGTTCGGGAAAGTCCCATGCGCCCAGGTCGATGCCCGGCGGGATTACGGTGATCTTGCCTGCGTCCACGCCGTAATCCGCCACCAGCGACCCTTTGGCCCACTCGGACCACGTCACCAGGTGCCGGGCGGCGCAAAAGGCGCGCTGATTGAGACGCTTTTTGACCAGTTCCAAGCGCGCATTCGCGCTGGGCCTATGCCCGTACAAGGCCCCCAGGGCGTCATACTGCAAAGGCGTGGCATCCAGCGAAACCACGGACGGCACGCGCTGCATCAGCCCGGCGGAAAACAGCGAAGTCACCTGCGTGTGGAACAGGGCGGCATCTAATCTGCCCGCCTGCGGACGCAGAGCCTGGTACGCGGCCAGGGATGCCCGCACCGACCAATTGCTCCGCACGCCCGGCAGCTTGGATTGCCAGCCCGGCGTGTCATGGTACGGGATGTCGAAATAAAGCGCCTCGTTTGAGGCGTCATCCGCCATTGTCCGCCGCAGGTTTTGCGCGTGGGTCACATGGCCCAACGCTTGTTCCAGTACAAATCCGAGTTTCATTGCTTATGTTCCATTGTCGTCCGTCACAATATCGGTCGAGTTCTGCCGAAGCCTTTTCCCCGTCGTTCCCAGCCTGTTACCCCCGTGTACCTCAAGCTTTGCAACGACGGAACAAATCGTTCCGTCGTCGGTCAGCGCCCAAGACGCCTGTGCAATTCTAGGGCAATGCCTGCGCGCCCTGCGGGCTTTCTGTGGGCGGCAGCAGCAAATCTGCCAAAGCGCGGCGTCCCATCTCGTCCGCTGCGCCGTCCAAATAACGCAGGTTGTAGATGACGCTCAGGGCGGCAAAACTGGTGTGGGCGCGGCCCAGGCAATATGCGCATTGGGCGGACAGGCGCAGGACGGCGCGCAAGGGCGCGGCGAGAGCGGGCGCGGCCCAGGTCAAACGGGCCAGCATTTGAGTCGCGCGCCGCCGGGCATGGTAGCCTTCGCGGACGACATCCCAGGACGCGTCATCGCGGCGGGCGCGCACAACGTCCAGGCGGCCATACGCAAGCGGCACGGCCAGCCAAGAGGCCCACGAGCGGCGGGGGCGGTGCAGGGCGTCGGCAGCCGCGTCAAACACAAAGTCGGGCTGAAACGCACGCTCCAGGCGGCAGGCCAGCTCGACATCTTCCTGGCGGGTGAACGCTTCGTCGTAGCCGCCGACGGCCAAAAGCTGCGTGCGCCGCACGGACGCGTTGCCCGAATAAAAGTTGCCGGGACCCACCTCGTTGAACAAGCCTGTCGCCCAGCCGACATATTGTTTTTGCAGCATGGCATGCTCCCACGCGATCCACGGCGGCTCCCGGTGCGAGACTTTGGGGTCGGGGGACAGCGGGCCGATCACGATGGTGTTGGCACTGCCTTCGTGGTGGCGGGCGTGGGCGGACAAAAAGCCGGGGCCCGGCTCCACATCGTCGTCCAAAAAGACAACAATCTCGCCCTGCGCGACGTTGATACCCCGGTTGCGGGCGCGCGCGGGGCCGCCGTTGGCTTGCACCAACAGGATCAGGGCGTAAGAGGCATGGGCGGCATAGCTCCGCACAAAGTCGTCGGTGCCGTCGGTCGAGCCATCCGAAACGACCAAAACTTCAAATTGGGATGACGGGTAATCCTGACGGGCCAGGCCGTCCAAAGTCGCCCGCAGGCTTTCGCGGCGGTTCCAGGTCGGGATCACAATGCTCAGAAACATGGCAGCGCCTTTGCTTGCTCGGACAACACCATTTCGGGCAGGGAAACAGGGGGCGTAGCGGCGGGGGTGTCCAGATGGCGAATGAGTTTGGCCGGGACGCCGCCGACAACCGTGCGCGGGGCGACATCCTTGGTGACCACGGCCCCTGCCGCGACAACCGCGCCGTGCCCGATGGTGACGCCTTTAAGCACCGTGACCCGCGCGCCAAGCCACACATCGTCTTCCAGAACGACAGGGCGGGCTTCCGGCCAGCGCGTGTGGTCGCCGGGCGTGTGAAAGTCCGTGTCCATAATCAGGGACATGTTGCCGATAGCGCAGTTCTTGCCGATGGTTACCGATTGCTGCGCACAGATGGACACGCCGCTATTGATAAAGGTCTTGTCGCCGATAGTCAGGGTGCCGCCGGGCATGGACGCCAATTCCACAGGCAGATGGATCGCGCGAATGCGCACTTTGTCGCCCAGGTGGATCGCGCCCTCGTTTTCAATCAACACGCGTCCGCTGACGACCAGCGACAGCATGCCCGACGATGTGCAGCCGCGCAGCTGCCAGCGGGAGCGCAGCCAGGGGCCGAGAAGCTGGCACACTTTGGCGGGCTTGCTCAGGATTTGAGCCGCCATGTTGGGCGGGGCCGGGGCGCTGAGGGGAGACGTGACTTCCATACGTGTTTTTCTTTTCAGGGGCGGCGCTGCGGACTATCCGGCAGCTTCTACGGGTTTACTTTCGGCAGCGGGAGCGGTTTGCGCGAGGGTATACAGGCGAGTCCTTTTGTCCAGCGGACAATGCAGGCTCTGGGTCAGGCCGCGCCAGTAGCCGCGCAGAGTGGAGAAATCGCTGTTGGGCGTACGATGCAGCAGAATTTTGCCCGCCGCCCGCGCGCCGTAATACGCGAGGTGGTGCGCGATAGTGCGCCATGCCCACCAGTCGCCGCAGCGGGCATGCTTGGCATGAAACGCGCCGTCGCCCGCTCCGTAGCCCTGCAAAACCGTCTGCCAGTGATCCGGCAGCCGGAACGCCCGGTGCCAGACCGTCAGGGCGGGACGCAGCGCGGCCCGCGCCCCCGCCGCCCGCAGCCGGTACACAAAGTCGCCTTCTTCGCCCGCAGGAAACGGCGCGCCCGGCCCCAATAACGGGTCAAAGTAGGAGTCCGCAAGCAAGTTCAAAGCCGAGCGTCGCAGGGCCATGTTCGCGCCCATGCCGCACACTTCGCCCTTTTTGAGTGCGCGCGGCTCGCTGAACGACCAGGCCGGGACACACACATCGTCCAGGTTCTCGATAGACGGGGACGGCAGGACAGGGCCGAACACAATGTCCACGGACAGCGAGCGCGTGAACTCCGAAGCAATGCGCACCAGCCATTGCTCGGGCACCTCGCAGTCGTCGTCGGTAAAAGCGAGGATGTCTCCCTGCGCCTGCCTGATGCCGATGCCCAGCGCCACCGACTTGCCGACCGTGTCCGTGGGGACATAAGTCAGATGCGGCCATTGCTCCTGCAAGCTTCGCACAATTTCGCGGGTTTGATTGTCCGTACTTTGGTCTACCAAGATCACTTCGGCGTCGGGAAACGGACACGCCAGCACGGTCGGCAGGCAGGTTTGAATATCCTGCGGACGATTGCGGGTGCAGATGACAACAGACATCTTCCAGGGTTTACTCATCAGGCGCGTATCTTTCTTTGAAGTAGGTTACGGAGGGCCTGCACGTCTTGAGGGCTCAGGCACCCAAACAACAGGCACAAGGGCAGGTAGGCAGCAAGGCCGGGCACGAGCCATAGCAGCCCCCCCGCCGAATGCACAAAGTGGAACAATCCCACCAGAGGCAGGGCGGCGAGCAGGGCGCGGCCCAAAACAAGCACGCTGCGCAGGGACACCAAATTGGGGGGCAGGGCGCGCACATAAGCCAGTAATAAATAGCCTTCCACCAGCACATCGGACAGCATCGCCCCAACCGCCCCGTTGTGCAAACCGCGCTGCATGGCCCAGATGCACGCGGCGCAGATCGGGATACTGACAAGGGCGGCAATGCCCGCAATCCGGCTTACCGCGCCCTGCCGGTCGGATGCGACCAGGGCCGTCCCCGCCACCTGAGACAAAAACCAAAGGATCACGGCCCCGCCCATCAGCACAAGCACGGGGATGCTGCGGCTGAACGAGGCGGGATAATGCAGCAAGGCCAGAATACGCGCCGGGGCCAGGGCCAGCACAGCGGCAAACGGCACAACCGCGATCAGCATCAAGTTCCAAAGACGCCGCACAGTCACGCCAAAGTCTTCCCGATGAGATTGCCACAAGCGGGCCAGGGTAGGCAGCAGCGCGCTCGCCAGCGCGACCGGGATCACCATGGTCGTGCCGCCCAGGCGCTTTGCCAGACCATACCAGCCAATCGCCGCGACACTGCTCATCTTGGAGAGCAAAAGGGCGTCGGCCTGCCCGTAAATCGCCATAAACACGGCTGTGGTCAGAAACGGCATCCCCGCCATCACCATGGTTTTGATTGTGGAAAGGGACGGGCGCGCAATGCGCCCAAGGTGGCCGCGCAAGCTGACTAAAATCACGGACAGGGATGTCAGCGAACCCAATGCCGCCGCCCCGATAATCATTCCCAAGGGCGCATGCGCCACGACCAAAGCGATAGTCAACA
>JAABUO010001243.1_pt1 | contig 34728 bp, 33 predicted proteins | sample 5559291 | NCBI WGS metagenome assembly JAABUO01 (sample SAMN10711878, study PRJNA513372) | rock metagenome | isolation source: Antarctica rocks | place: Antarctica: Victoria Land, Finger Mt sud | reverse complement strand
ACCCTGCAGGACCTCGCAGGCCGGTTCGGCGAGGACGTCCTGCCGCTCCAGCTCGACGTCACCGACCGACAGGGCGCCCGATCAGCCGTCGAGCGCGCCCACCAGCGCTTCGGCCGGCTCGACGTCGTGGTGAACAACGCCGGTTACGGCCACTTCGGCGCCGTCGAGGAGCTGACCGAGACCGAGCTGCGCGACCAACTGGACACGAACCTGTTCGGAGCGCTGCGGGTCACCCAGGCCGCGCTGCCGATCCTGCGGAAGCAGGGCAGCGGGCACCTGGTGCAGATCTCCAGCATTGGCGGGATCGGCGCGTTCCCCAACCTGGGTGCCTACCACGCCTCGAAGTGGGCGCTGGAGGCGCTCAGCGAGTCCCTGGCCCTGGAGGTCGCCCCGCTCGGCATCCGCGTCACGCTGGTGGAGCCCGGCGGCTACGGCACCGACTGGGCAGGGCCGTCCTCAACCCGGTTGCAACCGCTGCCCGCCTACGACTTCGTCCGCGACGCCGCCGCCAGCCGGCGCACCGCCAACCCGGCCGGCGACCCGACAGCTGCGGCGCAGGCGCTGCTGGAGGTCGCCGACGCCGACGCCCCGCCGCTGCGGATCCTGTTCGGCGCCGCCGCACCGACCATCGTCAAGGGCATCTACCAGGCCCGGCTGCAGACCTGGCAGAACTGGGATGCCCTGACACAGCGTGCACAAGGCTGACAACCCTGGCCGCGGTGCCGCCGCTGGCACAGCGGTGCGCCAGCGACAGAAGGACAGCCGCTGTTGCGACCACCGCGAGGACGACCTAAGGACCCCTCTGCGGGAGCGTTGCAGGTCAGTCGGTGTCTGCCGTTATGAGTGTCCCGTAGGCCTGGTTCGGTGAAGATTCCCGCCGTGCGCTAGGCGGGACACCGTCAGGGGGGTCAGGCGACGGCTGCGGCGGCCAGCTCGCCGGCGGTGACTGGCTCGGGGGGCCGGGGCGGCAGGTGCCGGTAGAGGCTGGTGCGGGGGATGCCGGTCTTGGACGATCTCGGCGATGGTGTGCCCGGCGGCGCGTAGGTGGGCGGCGTAGTCGAGCTTGGTCGGGTCGACGGTGACCGGCCGTCCGACCCGGCGGCTGTTGGCGGTCGCGACGGCGCGGGCGTGGGCCCGCTGCTCCGCCGACAGCCCACCATCCCGGCCGGTCTCCTGCTGACTCCTGGGGGCCGGTTCCCCCACCAGCCGCCGCGGCGGCCCGCCTACCGGCTGCCAGCGGGCGGCGAGCTTGAGCAGGGTGAGGTCAGCGGCGAGCTTGCCGCCGGAGTAGAACACCGGCCCGCCTGCCGCGTCCGTCCGGCCGGGAAGGGCCACCGCGTAGCCGGTCAGCCCGCCGTCCCGTTCGCTGCGCCGCTCCTTGACCAACACCCCACGTCACGCAGCCGGGCGAAGAACCCCTCCAGATCCTGCGCGCCGCCGGCGGCGGCCCGGACCTCCCGGCGAAGCGCCACCCGCACCGGCGCGGGTGGCCTACCCGCTGCCTGCCCACACTCACCCGACGCGAGGATCGCCTCAGGCGCCGGCCGCCCTCACGCCACGCATCGCGGCAGCCATCCCTGGCAAGGCAACGGTTCGGTGGCAGGAACGACCATGGGACAATCAGCAACGTGGACAGTCCGCTGGCCTCTGGCGCCGTCCTCGGCAGTATGGAGCCTTCGGGCTGGCCGGGCACCGAGGACGAGCTGGACGTGCTGCGCTCGGCTCAGCTGTTCCGCGGCCTTGACCCAGACGTCGTCGCCGCCCTGCTGGCCGCCTTTACTCCCCGCACCCTCGAAAGCGGCGCCCAGCTGTTCGCCCAAGGTGACGTCGACGAGGCCGACGTGTTCGTCGTGCTCTCCGGACGGTTCACCGTCGCCCACGAGCACCGCGACGGACGGGCAGTAACTGCGGTCCTCGGACCCGGGGATATGGTCGGCGAGCTCAGCGTGTTCGACCCCGGTCCGCGCACCAGCACCGTCACCGCCGTCACCGGCGGCCGGGTAGCAGCACTGACCAGCAGGGACCTGCTGGCCTGGGGCACCTCAAGGCCGCACGTCGCAGTCCGGCTGCTGCAGGTGCTGGCCCGCCGGCTGCGTCGCACCAACAGCAGCGTCGCCGACCTGATGTTCGTCGACGTCGCCGGCCGGGTGGCCAAAGCCCTGCTCGAGCTCGCGGCCCGGTTCGGACAACGACACGGCCCCGAAGTATGGGTACCGCACGGGCTGACCCAGTCCGAGCTCGGCCAGCTCGTCGGGGGGTCGCGGGAGACGGGGACAAGGTTCTGTCCGAGTTCGCCGGCCGCGGCTGGCTCCGGCTGGAAAACCGGGCCGTCGTCCTTTTGGACCTACCCCGCCTCGCCCAACGGGCCCGCGCCGCCGGCTGACCCGTCCTGCCCGGGCGTTGCATCCGGCGGGCAAGCAGTTGTCTTCCGGCTTACCGCTGCCGGCCCAGCCGGTTCCAGCGGGCTGCTCAGCTTTGCCCGTGCGCAGCTGAGCGAGCAACCGCACAGCCGGTGCTCGCAAATCACAGACAAACGGCTGGAAGACTCAACTGGACGTGTCGCTGTTGAACCGACCGCGCACTTCCACCCCGGCGGCGGCGACCCCGGTTGCGTTCGAGCAGCCCGCAGCATTGCGAACACGGCAACGACGCGACTTGGAGGCACCACGTTGGCACGCACCACCACCGTCGAGCTCATCGACGACATCGACGGCTCGAAGGCAGCTGAGACGGTCTATTTCGCTGTCGATGGCCGGTCGTATGAGATTGACCTTTCTGCCGAGCACGCCGAGGGCCTGCGGCACAGCTTGGGAGCTTTCATCGCCGCAGCACGCCGGGCAGGCGCAGGACCCGCCAGCACCAGACGTGGCGGGGGTCGTCCCGGACCGCCAGGAAGCCCTCAAGCCTCGGCGGTCCGGGCGTGGGCGAGCAAAAACGGCGTTCCCGTCTCGGGCCGCGGCCGCATCCCCGAAGCCGTGCTTGCCCAGTACACCAGCGCCCAGCAGGCCTCCGTCGCCGAACCAGCACCAGCCGAACCAGCCACCACCGAACCAGCGGCAGCCGAACCAGTGGCAGCCGAGCCCGCGGCAGCCGGCCCAGCGCCGGCCGAGGCGGCGGACAAGCCGAAGCGGAGCCGCCGCAAGCGCGGCTGACCCTGCCCTAACCCACTGCCTGGCGCTCGCCCGCCAGGCAGAGCGAGCCGTCGCCGTGTTCGAGGCTCACGTCGAGTGAACCGCGGCGTTCCTGCTCGAGCTCGAGACCAGCAGCGCACAGCCACCCAACCCCGAGCGAGGCCTCTGGATACCGGGGCGGCCTTCGCGGGTCTGTCACTAGTGTCCTGACGAGTCTTGAGTTGAAAGCCGAGCGTTGGCGCGCTATGTGGAGGAACCGTGTCCCTTGCCTCACCCGCCCTGCTGGCCCGGCGGAGGCTGGTCCTGGCCGACCTGCTGCCCGGAGCCCGCACGCGCGACGCCGCACTGGTGCTTGGCGCCGCCGGGTTCGTCGGACTCGGCGCCCAGGTCGCGGTGTCGTTGCCGTTCACCCCGGTGCCGCTGACGATGCAACCGTTCGCGGTGCTGCTCGCCGGCGCCACCCTGGGGCTGCGCCGCGGCGCGGCGGGGATGGTGCTGTACGTGCTCGCCGGGATCGCCGGCCTGCCGTGGTTCGCCCAGCACCACGGCGGCACCGCGGTCGTGCACGCCGCCTCGTTCGGCTACCTGCTGGCCTACCCCTTTGTCGCAGCCTTGGTCGGCGCGCTCGCCGCCCGCGGCGGTGACCGGACCGTGCTGCGCACCACCGCCACCATGGCGCTGGGGTCGCTGGTGATCTACGCGTCCGGGTTGCCCTGGCTGATGGCGACGCTGCACGTCGGCCTGGCCCGGGGGCTCGCGCTGGGCGTGACACCTTTCCTGGCCGGCGACGCGGTTAAAGTCGCGCTGGCCGCCGGGCTGCTGCCCACCACCTGGCGGCTGGCCGGGAGCCGCTGACGCCGGCCGTCCGTCCCGGCTCAGCCGCCGAAGGCAGCAGCCTTCCGCCGGCCAAAACGTGGCGAGCGGCGTACTCCGCGTCGATGGTGTCGCTCTTGCCCGACAGCCGCCGCTCGCCCTGGCGGGGCGGCCGGTTGATCTCCCACACCCGATGTCCCTGCCTCCGCAGGAAACGGGCCAGGCCGATCCCGTACGAGCCCGTGCCCTCCACGCCGAAGGCGACCAGCCGACCTCCTGACAGACGTACTGGACCTTGTGCCAGCGCACCGCCAGCGGCTCCTCGCCGTAGGGCACGTCCCGAGGCCTGGTGGTCCGCCGCTGCCGGACGCTGGTCGAGACCACACCGCACGCCGGGCACGCCGCCGCGGTCTCCTCATCGTCACCACGTGCACCACCCGGGCGCCGTCGGCGGCGCGCACCACCTTGTTCACCCGAACTCCGGGCAGGCCGAACAGGATCGTCGTACCGTCTGAACTCACTCGTGGCCCTTCTGCCTTCGGCTCGAATCCACCGTCAGCATCGAGGGGCCACGGGCCTTTCAGCCCGAAGCCACGATCCTCACAAGATCATGTCCTTCTTCCCCCGCAAGATCAAAGAGCCAACATCGCCGCGGCCCACCGCACCTTCAGCTACCGGCCCGCCGACGCCCTCGACGCCCTCACCGTGGCCTGACCGGTGCCTCGACCGGCATGCCAACCAGGACGTTCACGACTTTGCACGAGCCCTGGGTGGGGACGACGAGACGCCGCCGCTGTGGCAGGAGCCGGGCGTCAGCCCTGTAGGCAGGGGTGCTCCTGCGCCTTGTTGCCGGCGCCCTGGCCGACGATAGAAAGTGGCATCCAATTACGGCGCGGTCTGTGATTGACCCCCCTGCGCAGGTATCCAGCGCTCAGTGAGCGCCTCTGAACCCCGCGCGAGCAGGGTCACGTCCGCACCGACGAGCAGGAACGACGCCCCCTGGTCCGCGTACGTCTGAGCAGCGACTGGGTCGAACGCGTTGATGCCCACCGGTTTGCCCGCAGCAAGAACGTCTCTAATGACTCGCTCGGCCGCAGCCAGCACCTCTGGGTGGGTCTGCTGCCCCAGCAACCCCATGGAGGCCGCGAGGTCACTGGGCCCGATGAAGACGCCGTCCACGCCGTTCACCGCGGCGATGGCGGCCGCCTCCTTCACGGCTTCGGCTGTCTCAATCTGGACGAACAACGAGACGTACCTGTTGGCGTCGACAAGGTAGCGCTCGACGCGGCTCCACCGCCCGGACCGGGCCAGGGCGGAGCCCACTCCCCGTCGCCCGAGCGGTGGGTACCGTACCGCCTCGACGACCGCGCGCGCCTCCTCCGCGCTCTGGACCATGGGCACGAGCAGGTTCTGTGCCCCGAGGTCGAGCACCTGCTTGATCGTGACCGAATCGGCGACCGGCACGCGGACCAACGCCGTGCTGGGGTACGCGGACACCGCTTGCAGCTGTGCGAGCACACCCTCCAGTCCGTTCGGGGCGTGCTCCATGTCGACCAGCAGCCAGTCGAGGCCGGCGCCGGCGCAAATCTCCGCCACCAGCGGCGACCCAGAGCAGACCCACATGCCCGCGAGCGGCCGCGTCGCGTCCGCGAGCCGGTCCCGCATGGTTGGAATCAGGCGAAGCTGCATCGCACCGTTCCCATCGGCCCGTAGTCGGCGAGCACTCGGTCGCCACGAGACACCCACATCGGCCGGGTGAAGGAGCCGGCGAGAATAAGTTCTCCCGCCTCGAGTCGTGCGCCGTGCTGGTAGAACTTGTTCGCCAGCCACGCGACGCCGGTCGCGGGGTGCCCCAGCACGCCCGCGGCGACGCCGGTCTCCTCGATCGAGTCGTTGCGATGCAGCAGCGCAGGCACCCAACGGAGGTTGACTTCGTCCGGACGCCGCTGAACGTCGCCGAGGACCATGCCGCCGTACGCGGCGTTGTCCGAGATGGTGTCGACTATGGTGCGGCCCTCGAGCTCGATGTGCGAGTTCAGCACCTCGAGCGCCGGGACGACGTACTCGGTCGCCGCGAGGGCGTCCTCGAGCGTGCACTCCGGTCCCTCCAGCGGCGTGTGCAGGGCGAACGCGAGCTCCACCTCGATCCGCACGTTCGAGAACCGGTCATACGGGATCACGGAACCGGTCGGCCAGACCGTGTCCTCGAACATTACGCCGTAGTCGGGCTCCGTGATGCCTGTCGCTGCTTGCATCGCTTTCGATGTGAGCCCGATCTTGCGCCCGACGATGCGGTGCCCGGCGGCAATCCTGCCGTCCCGCCACACGCCCTGAATTGCGTAGGAGTCCTCGACCGTCGCGTTCGGATAGCGGGCGGTGATGCGTGAGATCAGCGTCCGTGAGCGGTCAGCGTCGGCGAGCTCGTCGGCGAGGGTGGTGATGGTGTCAGCGGCGAGCACGGCGCCTCCTTGCTGTGCGACGGAAACGTGGCGTCAGAGCTGGGCGCCGAGCTTGTACTCGCCCTGCTTCCATTCGGGGGGGTCGTCCTCGCCCTTGCGCGTGTACGAGAAGCCGTCCGCCCCGATGGTGACCGCCATCTCCGACGAGTCGGTTCGGGCGACGACCGATTGCGGGTTGCCGTCGAGGTCGAGCACGGTCGACGCCTCCGTGTACCAGCTAGGTACGACCGGGTTGCCCCACCAGTCGCGGCGCTGGTTGTCGTGGACGTCCCACGTCACGAGCGGGTTATCCGGATCGCCCGTGTAGTAGTCCTGCGTGTAGACCTCGACTCGGTGCCCGTCGGGGTCGCGCAGGTACAGGTAGAAGGCGTTGGACACGCCGTGGCGGCCGGGGCCGCGTTCGATGCGGTCGGAGAGCCGCAGCGCGCCGAGCTTGTCGCAGATGGCAAGGATGTTGTGCTTTTCGTGGGTCGCGAAGGCGATGTGGTGCATTCGGGGCCCGTCGCCGCCGGTCATCGCGGTGTCGTGCACGGTCGGCTTGCGCCGCATCCAGGCTGCGTAGACGGTGCCCTCGGCGTCCTCGATGTCCTCGGTGACCCGGAACCCCAGGTCCTGCATGTGCGCGACGGCGCGCGACACGTCCGGGGTCATCTGGTTGAAGTGGTCCAAGCGGACCAGCGCGCCCGGGGTGTAGAGGTCGTAGCGCCAGGCGAGTCGCTCGACGTGCTCGACGTCGTGGAAGAACTCGACCGGGAAGCCGAGCGGGTCCTCCACGCGCACCGAGTCCCCGACGCCGTTCGTGAACCCCTCGGTGCGGCGCTCGACCCGGCAGCCGAGCTCCTCGTAGAAGGCGACGGCTCGGTTCAGGTCCTCGGGCGAGCGCACCCGGTATGCGAGGGCGGCGACGGCCGCGGTGGGGCCTTGACGCAGCACCAGGTTGTGGTGGATGAACTCCTCGAAGCTGCGCAGGTACACCGCCTCGCCGTCCTCCTCGGTCACTACGAGGCCGAGTACGTCGACGTAGAAGTCGCGGGAGCGCTTCAGGTCGGTGACGACGAGCTCCATATAGGCGCAGCGCAGCACGTCCGGAGGCGGCGTCGACGGGGTCGGGAAGATGATCCCGGCCCGATCGGTGGACTCGTCCGTGACGCCGGGCTCGGGGGAGTCTGAGGTGATCGTAGTCATTGAAGCGTCCTTGCTCTGGTGATCGGTCCGGATGGGTCTCAGCGCAGCTCGGGGTCGTCCTCGCCCCCGGCGAGCGGAACGGGGTGTCCGCCGCGGGGGCCGCCCTTGCCGAAGGTCGGGTTGTGCACTGCGCCGAGCGTGATGTGCACCGCCTGCTGGTCGGTGTAGAAGTCGATCGAGCGGTAGCCGCCCTCGTGACCGAGCCCCGAGGCCTTGACCCCGCCGAACGGGGTGCGCAGATCCCGCACATTGTTGGAGTTCAGCCACACCATGCCGGCTTCGACCGCGTGGGCGAAGTTGTGGGCACGCTTCAGGTCGTTCGTCCAGATGTACGCGGCCAGGCCGTACCTGACGCCATTGGCGAGCGTGAGGGCCTCCTCGTCGCCGTCGAATGGCGTGATCGCCACGACCGGGCCGAAGATCTCCTCTTGGAAGATCCGCGCATCCATCGGCACATCGGCGAACACGGTGGGGCGCACGAAGTTGCCGGTGTCGAAGCCCTCCGGACGTCCGCCGCCCGCGACGAGGCGAGCCTCCTGCTTGCCGATCTCGATGTACGACATGACCTTGTCGTAGTGCTCGGGGTGCACGAGCGCACCGACCTCGGTGGCGGGGTCGTGCGGGTACCCGACGACGACGCGGTCGGCCTGTCGCGCGTAGCGCTCGACGAACTCGTCGTAGACCGCCCGCTCGACGAGGACGCGGGAGCCCGCGGTGCAGCGCTCGCCGTTCAGGGAGAAGACACCGAAGATCGTCGCGTCGATCGCCGCGTCGAGGTCGGCGTCGGCGAACACGGCGGCCGGGCTCTTGCCGCCGAGCTCCATCGACAGCCCCTTGAGGAACGGGGCGGCGTTGCCGAAGATGATCTGGCCTGTGCGGCTCTCGCCGGTGAAGGAGATAAGAGGCACATCGGGGTGCTTCACGAGCGCGTCGCCCGCGTCCTCGCCGAGCCCGTTGACCAGGTTGAAGACCCCGTGGGGGAGCCCCGCCTCCTCGAAGATGCCGGCCCAGAGCGACGCGGACAGCGGCGTGAACTCCGCCGGCTTCAGCACGACGGTGTTCCCCGTCGCGAGCGCCGGTGCGAGCTTCCAGGACTCGAGCATGAAGGGCGTGTTCCAGGGGGTGATGAGTCCGGCGACGCCGATGGGCTTGCGGTTGACGTAGTTGACCTGCCGCCCGGGCACCTTGTAGGCGTCGTCGGCCTGCGCGACGACCAGGTCGGCGAAGAAGCGGAAGTTCTCGGCCGCGCGACGTGCCTGCCCGAGCGCCTGCGTGATCGGCAGGCCGGAGTCGAACGACTCGAGTTCGGCGAGCCGCGCCTCGCGGGACTCCACGATGTCGGCGATGCAGTGCAGCACCCGCGAGCGCTCGCGGGGCAGCATCCGCGGCCACGTGCCCTCGGTGAAGGCGAGCCGCGCGGCGACGACCGCCTTCTCGACGTCGGCCTTCTTGCCGGCCGCCGCCTGCAGGTAGGTCTCGTTAGAGACGGGATCCAGCACGTCGAATGTGTCGCCGTCGACGGAGTCGACCGCATTGCCGCCGATGTAGTGCTGGATGCGGGTCGGCAGGCCGTCGGGCACGTGGCGCTCGGCGAGGGCTGTCGCGGTATCGGTCATGACTGCCTCCGGTCGGTGGGGGTCTCGCGGTGCTGGGCGCGAAGGAGGGCCTTCATCGTTCGCGAGCGGTGGTTCCGTGCGGCGAGCTCGATCTCGAGACGTCGCCGCCGCCGCCGCGGAGAAGATCGTGCAGCACTGGGTGGGAGCAGGCCGTATACCGCACCGGGTGAAACCGCTGGTTCAAGTTCGTGGAGGCGTTGGCGTCGAGGTCGGTGAGCAGCGGCCGGAGCCGGTCGTCGACTGTGGAGGCACGGCCGAGATCTGTCTGGATGCGCGTCATCGGTCCGGCTCCTGCTCGAAGCGTCGTCGCCAGGCGTCGTCCATTGGGAACAGTCCCTCAACGGGGTGCCCCTCAGCAACGCGGCGCGCGACCCAGGCGTCCTCCCGTTCTTGGGCGAGCGCCGCATCCGCAACCTCTTCCACGAGTGCGGGGGGGATCACGATCACCCCATCGGTATCGCCGACGATCACGTCGCCGGGCTGCACGGTGGTGCCGCCGCAGGCGATCGTCGTGCCCGTCTCCCATGGCACGTGCTTGCGTCCGAGCACGGCCGGGTGCGCGCCGGCGGCGTGCACGGGGATGCCGATCGCGGCCACGGCGTCACGGTCCCTGACGCCGCCGTCCGTCACGATCCCCGCAGCGCCGAGTGCGTGCGCACGAATGGCGAGGACGTCGCCGAGCGTGCCTGACCCGGTCTCGCCGCGGGCCTCGATGACGATGACCTCACCGGGGCCGGCCTCGTCGAAGGCGCGCTTCTGTACGTTGAAGCCGCCGCCGAACCGGGCGAAGAGATCTTCGCGGTTCGGGACGAATCGCAGTGTCCGTGCCGTGCCCACGAGCTTCGCCTGCGGGCCGAGTGGGCGCGCCCCGTCGACCGTGACGTTGTTCAGCCCCCGCTGACGCAGCTGCGCGGATAGTGCGGCCACTGGGGCCTGCTCGAGCTTGGTCCGGGTCTCGGTCGTCAACTCGGCCGGTGCCTCAAAGGGTAGGTCCGCGGCTTCTCGCGAGCCCCATGCCTCGATGCGCTGGGTGTCGTTGGCGGTCGGCAGGGAGCCGAGCGCCGGATTGAATGCGTGGAGTCCCTCTGTGACCGTTGTTACGAGCCGCCCGGACGAGAGGCTGCCCTGGGCGGTGGGCGCGTCCACCTCGACCTCGACGACGTCGCCGGGCAGGACGACCGAGGAGCCGGCCGGCGTGCCGGTGAGGATAACGTCGCCGGGCTCCAGGGTGAAGTGCTGTGCGAGGTCGGCGACGATCTGCGCGAAGGGGAACAGCAGTTCCGCCGTGGTGTCGTCTTGTGCAAGCAGGCCGTTGACCCAGGTCCGCAGGCGCAGCGCCGCAGGGTCGATCGACCGGGCGTCGATCAGGCCGGGGCCGATCGGGGTGAAGCCGTCGCCGCCCTTCGACCGCACGTTCGACCCGCGGTCATTCGCGCGCAGGTCGTAGAGCCCGAAGTCGTTCGCCGCAGTGATCCAGGTGATGTGATTCCAGGCCTCGTCGACGGTGATCCACCGCGCGGCGGTACCGACCACGAGCGCGATCTCGCCCTCGAACGCCAGCAACTCGGTGCCCGACGGGCGCTCGATGGTGCCGCCGCTGCCAGCCAGCGAGCTCGGCGGTTTGAGGAAGTAGGAGGGCGCCGTGGGGCGACGGCCGCGCTGGTCGGCGCGTGACGGGTAATTGAGGTGCACCGCGGCGACCTTGCCGGGCCGGGCGGCGAACGGGATGTCGACCGCGGCGTATGCGGCCTGTGCCGTCTCCTTCATATACCCCTCCGCTGACCGACGTGCTACAGATAATATACGATCAACAGATCATATATGATCAGCGGGCGGCGATGGACCATGGGTGACCGTCGGTTAGACGGTGCGCTTGGGGAGGAGCGCGAGGGATGCAGTTCCACCATCACGGGTACGTCTCCGGGGACCCGAGGGTGCAGGTGGCCACTGGGGTCGGCGTGGACCGGCCGGACGATCTCCCGGACCGTGTCGACGTGCTGATTATCGGCACGGGACCGGCGGGCATGATCGCGGCGGCGCAGCTGGCGCAGTTCCCCGGCATCACCACCCGCATCGCCGAGCGCCGGCCCGGCCGGCTCGAGATCGGTCAGGCCGACGGCATCCAGGCGCGCAGCGTCGAGACGTTCCAGGCGTTCGGATTCGCGCAGCGAATCATCCAGGAGGCGTTCCGCATCACGGAGATGGCCTTCTGGGCAGCGGACCCGGCCGCCAGAAGCCGCATTGTGCGGACCTCGCGGGCCGTCGACGACCCCACCGGAGTCAGCGAGTTCCCGCACCTCATCGTCAACCAGGCCCGGGTGCTCGACTACTTCGCCGAGGTGATGGCGAACGCGCCCAGCCGGATGCGGCCGGACTACGGCTGGGACTTCGTCTCGCTCGAGACCGATCGGGCTGCCGAGCACCCGGTCGCGGTCACGCTCGTCCGGACGGCCGGGCCGGACGAAGGCGCCACGTGGGTGGTGCGCGCGAAGTACGTGCTCGGCGCGGACGGCGCGCGGAGCCGTGTGCGGTCGTCGATCGGCTGCAACTTCCTGGGCGACCGGGCGAACCACGCCTGGGGCGTGATGGACGTGCTCGCCGTCACGGACTTCCCCGACATCCGCACGAAGTGCGCCATAACGGCGGAAGCCGGCAGCATCCTCTTGATCCCCCGCGAGGGCGGCTACCTGTTCCGCATGTACGTCGACCTCGGCGAGGTCGCCGCGACCGAAGACGGCGCCGTGCGGCGCACGAGCCTCGAACAGATCATCGAGAAGGCCAACGAGATCCTGCACCCGTACGTGCTCGACGTGCGCGAGGTCGCCTGGTCAAGCGTGTACGAGGTCGGCCACCGGCTGGCGGACCGCTTCGACGACGTACCGCGCGAGGAGGCTGGCACCCTCACGCCCCGAGTCTTCATCGCCGGGGACGCCTGCCACACGCACAGCGCGAAAGCGGGGCAGGGCATGAACGTGTCGCTGCAGGACGGGTTCAACCTGGGCTGGAAGCTCGCGCACGTGCTCGAGGGCCGCAGCCCGGAGCGCCTCCTGTCGACCTACTCCGCCGAGCGTCAAGTCGTTGCAAAGAACCTCATCGACTTCGACCAGCAGTGGTCGACTCTCATGGCCAAGAAGCCGGAGGAGTACGACGACCCCTCCGAGCTCGCCGACTTCTATGTGCGCACCGCGGAGTTCCCGGCGGGTTTCATGACCGAGTACGCGCCCTCGCTCATCACGGCCGACACGGCCCACCAGACGGTCGCGACGGGCTTCCCGGTCGGCAAGCGGTTCAAGTCCGCCGTCGTCGCCCGGGTCTGCGACGGCAACCCCGTCCACCTCGGGCACCACGCGACGGCCGACGGCCGCTGGCGCGTCTACCTGTTCGCCGACCCGGCGCTGCCCGGACCGCAGTCGACGGTCGGCGCCCTCGCGGCCTGGCTCACCGAGTCGCCCGACTCCCCGCTCGCCGCGACCCCCACGGACGCGGACCTCGATGCGTGGTTCGACGTGAAGGTCGTGTACCAGCAGCGCCACACCGAGATCGACCTCGGCGCCGTGCCGCCCATGCTCCTGCCGCAGCGCGGCCGGCTGCAGCTGATCGACTACGAGAAGGTGTATGCCGTCGACGGCAGCGGCGACATCTTCGACGAGCGCGGCATCGACCGAGCAGGTGGGGTCGTGGTCGTGCGGCCCGACCAGTACGTCGCCGGGGTGCTACCGCTGTCAGCCACCGACGAGCTCGCGGCGTTCTTCGCCCCAGTCCTCGACGCACGCGACTCGGCACGGCACGGCACGGGTGCCCGCGTGAGCGGCACAGGCACGCACGGACCACCCGGATGAGAGGAACGCCGACATGACGGACGTAGACGAGCGGGCACTGCTCGAGAGGGTGCCGGACGGGCTCTTCATCGGCGGCGCATGGCGGTCGGCTGAGGACGGCGAGACCCTCGACGTCGCGGATCCCTCGACCGGGACAGTCATCAAGCGGATCGCAAGCGCCACCCCGGTGGACGGACTCGCGGCGCTCAGCGCCGCATCGGACGCCTTCCCGGGATGGGCGACGACTTCGCTGCGTGAGCGCTCCGAGCTCCTCCGCCGCGCGTTCGACCTCCTGCAGCAGCGCCACGAGGAGTTCGCGCTCCTGATGACGCTCGAGATGGGCAAACCCCTCGTCGAGGCGCGTGGCGAGGTCGCGTACGGCGGCGAGTTCGTCCGCTGGTTCAGCGAGGAGACGCCGCGCATCCAGGGCCGCTACGGCGCGAACCCGGAGAACTCCGGGCGGATGGTCGTCACCCAGCACCCCGTCGGGCCCTGCTTCCTCATCACCCCCTGGAACTTCCCACTCGCCATGGCGACCCGCAAGCTCGCCCCCGCACTCGCCGCCGGCTGCACCGCGGTCGTGAAGCCTGCCGCGCTCACCCCGCTGACCACGCTGTACTTCGTGAAGCTGCTCGAGGACGCCGGCCTGCCCGCAGGCGTCGTGAACGTCGTCCCAACCTCGGCCTCTGGCGCCGTCTCCGAGCCGATCCTTCAGGACCGGCGTCTCCGCAAGCTGTCCTTCACCGGATCGACGCCGGTCGGGCAGAACCTCATCAAGCAGGCGGCCGACGGCGTGCTGCGGGTGTCGATGGAGCTCGGCGGCAACGCGCCGTTCGTCGTCTTTGAGGACGCCGCTTCCTCGTGCAGCAATCAGTGGCCGGAGAGTTCGCCCGAAGGGTGACCGAGCGGGTCGCCGCTTTGCGCATCGGGCGCGGCACCGAGGAGGGCGTCGCGATCGGCCCCCTGATCGACGACCGCGCCGTATCGAAGACGACGCAGCTCGTCGACGACGCGGTGACCCGCGGTGCTTCCCTCCTAACCGGCGGACATGCGATCGCCGGGCCCGGTACCTTCTACGAGCCCACCGTCATGACCGACGTGCAGCCCGGCAGCGCCGTTCTCCGGGAGGAAATTTTTGGACCGGTGCTCGCGATCGCCCCGTTCGACGACGAGGACGACGCGGTACAGCTCGCAAACGACACCGAGTACGGGCTGGTCTCCTACGTCTTCACCGAAAACCTCGCCCGCGGGCAGCGCATGATCGAACGCCTCGAGACCGGGATGATGGGCCTCAACGTCGGCGTGGTATCGAACGCCGCAGCCCCCTTCGGCGGCTGGAAACTGTCGGGCGTCGGACGTGAGGGCGGCGCCGAGGGCATCCACGAATACCTCCAGACGAAGTACACCCTGACACCGAACCCCTTCTCTCAGAGGCCGCGCCGGTGAGTCGCCGGGCGCCCATCGCAGCAGTAGTGCAGTTCGACCTCCTCGACTGGACCGTCGGGGAACGGCTCGACGTGCCCTGCCTGGTCGTCCACTCCGAAGGGGACCACGAGGTCCCCGCCGCGATGTCCCACCGCTTCGTCGCTGCGCGTCCCCACTGGGCCGCGAGTTGAGCCGGGTCCCTGCGGTGAACAGCGCGACCGGACGGTGGACGTGGCCCGCGGGGGCCACGGATCGGCCCGAAGGTTCCAGCGCGCGTGGGCAGGACAGGGACGACCATCCACCTGCTTCCTGCTGCGAGGCCGCCGTGTACCTGTCGAAGACCGAGGCTGCCGTCCTGCCCGCGCCACTGGCCGCCGCCGGCTCCTCTCCCTCTGCGCGGCGGGGGTCTGGCAGCTGCTCGGTCCGGCGTTCATCGCCGCTATCGCCTACGTCGACCCGGGCAACTTCGCCACCAACTTCGCCGGAGGGGCCACGTTCGGCTACACGCTGCTGTGGGTGGTCGTTCTAGGCCGCCAACGCCATGGCGATGCTCGTTCAGACGCTAACCGCCAAGCTCGGTCTGGCCACCGACCGTGACCTGGCCACACTGTGCCGCGAGCGGCTGCCCCGCCCCCTGACCTGGGCGCTGTGGGTGCAAGCCGAAGCGGTCGCGGTCGCCACCGACCTGGCCGAGATCGTCGGCGGCGCGATCGCGGTGAATCTGCTGTTCGGTGTGCCCTTACCGGTGGGCGGCGCGCTCACCGCCCTGGTCGCGTTCGTGCTGTTGGGCACTCAGTCGCGTGGTCACCGGCCCTTCGAGCGGGTGATCAGCGGCCTGCTCTTGGTCATCGGGCTGGGCTTCGCATACACGGTCGCGGTCTCCGGATCCGACCTGGGCGGCCTCGCCGGTGGTCTGGTCCCCTCCTTCGCCGGTCCGCAGAGCGTGGTGCTGGCCACCGGCATCATCGGTGCCACGGTGATGCCGCGCGTGATCTACGTGCACTCCGCGCTCACCCGAGGCCGCTACGGCGACGTCGTGACCGCCGGGCGCACCCGGCAGGGGCGGCGGCGGCTCCTGCACGCCCAGCGGCTCGACGTCGTACTCGCTGTGGGGGTGGCCGGGCTGGTCAACGCCGCGATGCTGGTCGTCGCCGCCCGGCTGTTCACCGGAGGAGCCGACGCCAGTTCGCTGGCCGCGGTGCATGCCGGGCTGGGCGCGCGGCTGGGCACCGGCGTAGCCGTCGCCTTCGCCCTGGCCCTGCTCGCCTCCGGCCTGGCCTCCTCCTCGGTCGGCACATCCCGGTAACGGTCCGCCGACTGCTCACCCTGGCCCCCGCGCTGGCCGTCCTGGCCCTGGGCGGAGACCCGACCGGGGCACTGGTGTGGTCCCAGGTCGTCCTCTCCTTCGGCATCCCGTTCGCCCTCGTTCCGCTGGCATGGCTCACCAGCCGACGAGACCTCATGGGTGCCTGGGTCAACCGCCGCCTCACCACCGCCGCCGGAACGCTGGTCGCCGCCCTCATTATCGGCCTCAATGCCCAGCTGATCCTCGGCCTGGTCAGCCACTGACCGCTTTCCAGCAGCCCAACCCCGGTCAGCCCTGCAGTAACCAGCGGCCCTCACATGAGCCCGAGGGGGTCAGGGGCAGAAGCGGTGTACCAGGGCCGAGGCCCAGGAGGACCTCTCCAGTTCCCGCGACACCCTTCTGGCCATTCCACGTCCCCTACGCCGGAGGGTTCTTCAACACCCGCTCCAGGTTCTCAGGATGTCTTCCATGGCCTTCGCCAAATCCACACAGGCTCGGCACCCTCTGTTTCCCGCTTTCGCGGGAGCCTTGACGACGCTGCAGACCCCGCTTCGACCCAGGCCTCTCGACCGGAACCGGGGGCTTCACTACCGGGGACCCTGGCATCTCCCCGGACCGGACTCCCACCGGCTGGCTGCCGCGAACTTGGCGCCCGGTTACGTCATGACCACTCCTTCAGTCATAGCGCCCGGACTACTGGACGCACGCGGATCGAGGCTCAGGCGTTGTTCGCGTACGACTCGACGAGTCCACGGAGCGTGGTCAGCCGGTGCCGCCGGGTAAGGAACTCGATACGCTCGGCTGGGGCGCCGTCTTCTATCGCGGCGAGGATCTCCTCGTGCTCGATCACCGAGATGCCGGCGCGGTCGGGCACGAAGGCGAACACACTCGAGCGCAACGTCGACATTTTTGTCCAGCCGTGTTGCACGAGTTCGAGCAGGTCTGGATTGGGACAGGGCGCGGAGAGCACCTGATGGAAGCGTTGGTTCAACTCCGAGTGCAACTCGGGATCGAACTCGTCGAGCCCGGTGCGCATCCGCTCGTTCAGATCGCGGGCTTCAGCCAGAGCGCCCGGTGTAAGCAGCGAGGCGGCCAGACCGGTGGCTGCGCCCTCTGTGATCGCGAGTGTCTGCAGCGCCCAGCGGTACTCGTCGAGGTTCAGGGCCCGGACCGTGGCGCCGACATTGCGGGTGAACGACACCAGTGACTCGGCTTCGAGGCGCCGGACCGCCTCGCGCACCGGCACGGACGACGCGCCGAGTTCCGCCCCAAGGGTGCCGAGGATCAGTCGCTTACCTGGGGCGTAGGAGCCGTCGCGGATACGACTGCGGATCATCTCGTAGGCGCGGTCGACCTTCGATTGCTCCGGCGTTTCGGCGGAGGTTTCGATGACCTCGCTGCTCATGTCCTCACCCAGCAGTCCGTCGCGGAACGCATGTCCGTGAATGAGGTAAGGATACCGCCCCCACTGAGAGTCCACGAGGCGGTGCTATCGGGCCCGCCGTCACGTCAACGGTCCTACCGTTATCGTCTGCCCTGCCGCCCGTGATACGCACGAGATGATCCGCGTCGAGCGCTCCGACGCGTCGAGCACGAGGTCGCGGTGTTCCGCCTCGCCCTCGCCCTCGCACAGTTGCAGGACGCAGGTGCCGCACGTGCCCGACCGGCACGAGCTGGCAACTCCAGCACCGGCACGGTTGAGCGCATCGAGCAGGGTGCCGTCGGGGCCGACATCGATCGTGCGGCCGTCTGGCGCCCATATCGCTTGGAACGGCTGGTCGCTCACCTGGCCTGCCGCGATACCCGCGAAGTCCTCGAAGTGCACGTTGGAGGGTCTCCAGTGCATCGTCAGTCCGCGCACTTCCTCCATGAGCGGCCGTCCTGCGCAGCAGTAGACGTGTCGACCATCGCGCGGCTCGGCGAGATACGGCCACAGGTCGACTCTGCCGTGCACGGCGCTGTAATGCACCCGGACGTGCGGGCCGGCGTTGCTGAACTCGTCAAGGTAGGCGGTGTCGTCCGCCGTGCGTGACAGGTAGAGCAGGCGCACCTGCGCCCCCCGCTGGTCCAGTGCTCGGAACATGGCCCGGATCGCGGTGATCCCAATACCACCGGCAATTAAGAGGTACTCGTCCGCGTCGCGGAGCGGGAACGCGTTCCGCGGGCCGTCGGCGCGCAGCCAATCGCCGACTCGGACGTCCTCGTGCATGCTCCTGGAGCCTCCGCGGCCGTCGGCCTCGCGAAGCACGGAGATCCGGTATGACCCATCGGCCGTTTGCTCGGTGACCGAGTAGCTCCGGCGATGACCGGTCGGCGTCGCGATGCTGATGTGCGAGCCCGGCTCCACGGCGGGTAGCGGAGGCTGCCCGGGCGCGGGGCCGAGCTCGAACCGAGTGATCGACGGAGTCAACGCGACCCTCTGCGTCACGACGAGATCCCGGTCAGTCATCGTCGCCGGACCCCTCCGCGGAGAGCGGGTAACTGACGACGTCGCCGATCTCAACCTCGCCCTCGCCGATGACCTCGCCGTAGACGCCGATCTCGTTTGCGCCGAAGTGCTGCAGGAGCAGCCGAGGGATGGGCAGGTCCCGCCGGGCGTCGACGGGGTTGACCTCCGTTGCGGCGCAGCGCCTCGTGTTGAGGACGGCGCGGAACCGGACGGCGCCGACCTGGATCTCGGTGCCGACGAGGTGGAGCTCACTGAATGGCGGCATGCCGTCGTACACGATGTTCGCGCGAAAACGGGCAGGGTCGATGGGTACACCGGCTCGTTTCTCGAGCGCACGGATCGACTCCAGGTTGATGAAGGACACCGCGTGCATCAGGGCGTGTGAGACGACCGAGACGTCCGTGAATCGCAGGCCCGGCTCATGCGCGACGAGCGGCGTGCTTCCCTCCGGCAGATCCAACACCCGGGCGAAGAAGCGCTGTGCCGTACGTCGACCGTCGAGGGTGCTGAGGCTCGTTCGTAGGACCTCGTGTCCGCGCACCTGAATGACCAGCGTTTCCCCTTCCGGCTCTGTCCGTGTGGTAAGCCCGGCGAGCCGCGCGTCGCGAGCGAGCATGAAGAATTGGTCCTTCGCCAACGGCGCGCGCGTTCCGTTCCGGTAGGCGCCGTCGGGGCGGGCGAGTGCCCACTCACGGTCGTGTGGCACACCGTGTCTCGGTGTGAACCGGATCGTATTGTGCGGCTCGGCGGAGAGCCCCTTGATCGGGTACGCAGCGAGCGCGACGACCCGTCCAGTGCGCTTCGCTGGCGCAGTCTCGGCTGTCACCGTACGCGGCTCGCGGAGGCTTCGATGATCGCGGCGGCGCCCTCCATCAGTTCCTGCACGACGTCCGCGGCTGGTTTGATGTCGTGCACCAGGCCGACCCCTTGGCCTGCGAGCCAGGCCATCTCCTCGAAGTCACCGGTGGTATCGGGTGTCGGCAGGATGACGTCGAACTTGTGCTTCACGTGGGGTTGCCCGGAGAAGATTGTCTCGCCGATCACGGGCAGATGCGTTCGTCCGTCCAAGGGGAGCTCCGCGATGCGGTCGTTGTACTCCTCGACGACTTTGACTTTCAGCAGCCGCATCGGGTTGAAGTCGGGCATCTCCGGCCCGAACACCGCGGACCGGATGGTGTCCTCGCCGACGGCGGCGAGGATGCGGCGGTGATGCTCCGCATGGACGTGCGCCTCCTCCGTCGCGACGAGTCGTGTGCCGACCCAGACGCCGTCCGCGCCGAGCATGAGCGCCGCTGCGACACCGCGGGCGTCGGAGATTCCGCCGGCAGCGAGCACGAGCGCGCGTTCGCCGACTGCGTCAACGACCTCGGGTACCAGGGCGACCAGGCCCATGCCGCCGTAGTTGTGCCCACCAGCCTCCCAGCCCTGTGCAATCACGACGTCGATGCCGTCGTCGACCGCGCGAACCGCGTCCGGGGCTGTCCCGACCTGCTCCCAAATTGAAACGCCGGCACCGTGCAGCAGGTCGAGTTGGTTCTGCGGCGGATGACCCCAGTGGAATGACACGATGGGCACCTTGAGCTCGGCGGCGGCCGCGACCGTCGCCTCATTGCCGAAGAAGGTGATGAAGTTGATGTTGAAGGAAAGGTCGCCAAGTTCAGATCGGAGGTGTCCGACGATCTCGCGGAGCCGGTCTGGCGAGGTGAAACCCACGCCGATCGACCCCACTCCGCCGGCACGGCTGACGGCGATCACGAGCTCGGGCTCTTGTCCGGCGAAGGCCATCCCGGCCTGGGCGAGAGCGTGGCGAGAACCGAATCGCTCCGTAAAACGGGTAGGCACGGTCGGCACAGGAATCTCCCTCGTTCTCGCTGGCTGAGCTCGTTCGCCTGGGGCTGTCCCACCGGAGCAGCGACGTCGCCAAACATTGTATACGATCAGGGACATGGGGGCAGGGTCACAGAGAGGTCGACGGATGCTCAAGCGCGTGGCGGACTGGCAGCGATTAACGCCCGAGGACCAACACGTGGCGTTGCAACGATCCTTGGAAGCCGCTCGCCAGTCACCAGGAACGTTCATCTCCGTCAGTAACCAGATCACGCCGCCGGCGGCGGAAGGAATCCTGCGTGGGGTTCCAATCGCTGTGAAGGACAACGTTGACGCGCTCGGGTTTCCGACCACGGCCGGCACTCCGGCGCTTGCCGGAGCCAACCCTGAAGGCGAGGCCCCGGTCGTCACCGCACTCCGCCAAGTAGGGGCCGTAACGATCGGGAAGACCAATCTGCACGAGTTGGCGTTCGGCGCGACGAGCAACAATGCGACTTTCGGGCCTGTCCGGCATCCCCGCTTCGCGGATCGGGTCGCCGGGGGTTCCAGCGGTGGCAGCGGTGGCGCTGGGCATCGTGCCGCTGTCGATCGGGACCGACACCGGTGGCTCGATATCTGTGCCCGCCGCGACGTGCGGCGTAGCGGGCTGGCGACCGACGACCGGCCGCTGGCCAGGAGAAGGTGTCGTGAACCTGAGTTGGACGAGGGACACGATCGGGGTGCATGCGGCCGCGGTGGCGGACCTCACTCTGGCCGACGGTCTGGTCACCGGTGAGGCGGGGCAGGCACTGCCTCCTCTGACGGGGGTCCGCCTCGGCATCGTCACGGAGCGGTGCACGGACACGGCGCCCGATGTAGCGTTCGCGTTCGAAGCGGCGATGGACATGTTGGCTCGCAGCGGCGCGACCTTCGTGGATGTCGAGGTCGACCCCGGGAACCTGATGACCGACGCTTGTCAGAGCGTCATCGCTGCTTGGGAGGGCCCGCGTGCGGTGAGCCGGTACCTGCACACCCTCGACCTGGCAGGGCGCTCAGTGAGCTACGAGGATGTCGTCGAGCAGATCGCTTCCCCTGACGTCCGTCGAGTCTTCGATTCGTTCGCCTCGTCGCCGCCGAGCTTCGATGACTACGACACGGCGCTGGCCCTGCGCCGTCGTCTCCGTCGCCGCACCGCCAACGTGCTGGACAACAACGAGGTGACGGCGCTGATCTTTCCGACGGTGCCTATCACAGCGCCGCTTATCGGCGCGGATGACCTTGTAGGTCTGAACGACCGGGAGGTGCCCACCTTCAGCACGATGCTTCGTCACACGGCACCCGGCTCCCTCGCCGGTGCACCTGCGGCGGTGATCCCGCTGCCGGTGGCCGGTGCCGATGTCGGGCTGTCCGTGGAGGGCCGCTTCTTCGCCGATCGATGGATCCTCGCCCTCGCGGAGACGATCGCCGACGCGGTCGGCAGCCCGGCTGGTACGAGGTCGGTGCGCTGGCACCGGGTTGCGGTGAAATGAGGCCAGCCGGTGGAGCGGCCGCGTGCTGTCCGCTCGTGCTTCCGCCCTGCACACCGTCGCGGGGACCGTTTTTGATGGCCCCCGCGACCGGTTCAGCAGGCTGTGTTCAGGATGTCACCCCTGCGGTCGAGCCCGCTCGGAGCAGCCCCGTGGACGGGTGGCAGTCGAGGTAGACGAACTCCTGCTGGGTCACGGTCGCGATCGTGACCTCGTGGTATAGCCGCAGTTTCGCGGCGCCTGCCATCGCCCGCAGGTGCTTCATCGCCACGCGAAAGATCGCGACGTGAGTGGGGTGTGATTCTGCCCAGGTGTCGAGTTCCTCCATGCTGTGCCACCAACTCATGCCGAAGGTCTTGTCGATCGGCATCCATGCCGAATCGAGCACTGTCATGTACCGGTTCGCGTAGCAGCCGATGCCGATGCCCTTGTCGCGGAGGAAGTCCATGCCCTCCCTGAGCACGGGCTCGACCTCGCCCAGATACATCGTCCGTTCGTCGTCAGGGGTGTCGGTCCAATCCTGCCCGGACCGGATGAGGCACAGGTTGTGCTGCGGCTGCACGCGCACCTGGGGGTCTGCAACGGTATGTGGTGCACCGTCCGGGTCCAGCGAATCAACCTGTGCCAACGGCACACGATCCCGTGAACCGCCCCAATAGCCGTGTTCGCGCACCTCGCCGGACAGGGCGTCGGCGAGTACTGAGACGCCCTCCACACGGTCGTTCGAGAACAGGGTCTCGAATCGGTCGACCGTGGGGGTGAGGACCTCGGTGAAGTACCCAAGTCCCTCGCTCCCACGTGACGGCTCGGTCCAGGCTGTGCGGGCATGGCGCCACCGGTCGTAGGCGGCGGGGTCGGACCAGTAGGCGATGACCAGTGTGGTCTCGTAGCCGGCCTCGTCCGTGTAGCGAGCGCGGTCGACGGCGCCGGCGCCATCTGCACCATGGAGCGCAATCACCAGCCCGTCGAGCTCCACACGCGCTTTCTGTTTGACCGCGGGGTTCGCGTCGACTGGGTGTTGCACGCCGAAGTAGGCCATGGTCACCTGCACCACTGAGGTCGAGAACCGTGCAGAGAACGACGGGTAGGGCGGCGTGTAGCGCTCGCTCTTCCTTGCAGGAATCGTTCGTTGCGTGCGCAGGTGCGCCGCGATCGACGACTCGAGAGCGTTCACCGTCCGACCGCCTGCAGATCCCCGCCGACCGGCACGAGATCGCTCTCCTCACGGATCGGCGGAGTGGTCGTGCGGTCGTCACCGTCCGGCAGGACGACGGCCCGGTTCGATCGCGGGTTGAACAGGAGCTGGAAGACGTCGGGCCTTGAGTAGTGGCCGACGGGGTCGGCGGCGGATTTGGCGACGGCGAGTAGCCCGGGATCTAGGTCGGCGTAGAGAATTCCCTCCGCCGTGTCGTCCAGCGGCGTGGCGAGTTCGCTGCCCTCAGGCCCGTAGATCCGGGTGAACCCACCGCCTTGCTGCAGCAGCTGGCGCTTCTCCTCCGTATCACACCACAACGCATGCGCTGCGGCGCCGACCACTGCGCATGGCGCCAGGACGAAGGCCTGTCCCTCCACGGCGTACACGCGACTGGCTGCGGTGTTCACCTCCGGTCCGAGCGCGTACGCCGCTCCTCGGTACAACGAGAAACTCGGCCAGGAACCGACGTGAATCTGCTCGCCGAGGCTGAACATCGCGTACTTCGTGAGTGGTTGGAAGTGCTCCCAGCAGTTCAGCGCCCCCACGCGGCCGATGCCGAGGTCGTGCACCTGCACGTCCGAGCCGTCCCCTTCGCCGAACACGGTGCGCTCGACGTGGGTAGGCTTCAGCTTGCGTCGTACCGACACCACCCTGCCGGTGTCGTCGATGAAGGCTTGAGCCATGTATAGGCTGCCGCCTGCGCGCTCGGCGAACCCGAGTACCACGTGTATCCGGTTCTCGCCAGCGGCCTGTGCGATGTGCTGCAGCTCAGCGCCGTCACGGCTCATCGAGTTCGCGGCGTACCGGCCGACGAACTGCATCCCCCAGGCCGGTGAGTCCAGCCAGATCCACCATGGGTAGCCGGGAATGAACGTCTCGGAGAACGCGACGAGCTTGGCGCCGCCTGCGGCAGCCTCCGCGATCAGGTCGATGACCTGGCTGACGCCGGCATCGAGGTCGAGCCACTTCGGCTCCGCCTGTACGGCCGCCACGCGCAACGGCGTGGATCTGGTGGCGAGATCGGTCATCGGTGCTCCTTTGCAGATCGGATACGACTGAGGCTGCCCGATGGGTGCGCCTCGGTGTCGCGCTGCGTGCCGCATTAGTGACGACGCGTGCCAACCGCTCATCAGCCGCCCGAGTGGGTCGAGCGCCAAGTAGTCGGAGTGGTTCCGGTCTCGAGGCGGAACGTGCGGTGCAGTTGAGCGACGCCCGCGAAGCCGCTCAAAGCGGCGACCGTCGGGAGCGAGGCGCCTGGATTTGCATGCAGGTGCCGCTGCGCAAGTTCGACTCGGAGGCGTCGCACTGTGCCCGAGAAGCCGCCCGGCTCCTCCTCGAACAAGCGGAACAGGGACCGTCGGCTCAGATGGCACGCCGCGGCTACTCGCTCTGCAGAGAGTGCAGGGTCGACCACCGACCTGCGGAGGAACAGGTTGATGCGCTCCAGGTCCAGTCCGGGCGTCGTGGCCCCTGTCGGTGGGCTGCCGGCGGCGATCTGAAGGCTGGTTGCGAGCAGGCCGATTGCGTGCGGCTTGAGGAGCGCAGCACCTGCGGGATCCGCATCGCGCATCGCCGCAAGCCCGCCCAAGAATTGGCTGACGAGCCGCGTGCCGGCGGTTGGCGGTAGGGCGACAGCGACCGCGTCGGCCAGCGCGCGTCGCGGCAGCGCGCGCCGCGGTACCTGCACGACGAACTGCTCGAAACGGTCGTCGAATCGAAGCCGGTAGGGCCGGGTGCTGTCGTAGAACGCCATCGAACCCGGGTGGAGCCGGGCCTGGCGACCGCCTTGCTCAACAAGCCCAGTGCCCGTGACCTGCAAACTCGCGAGCACGTACTCCTCCCCCCCGCGGGCAATGAGCGCGGGTGTGCGGCGCACCTCCTGGGCCCCGGCTCGAACCATGGTCAACTGCAGATCGCCGACCGACCGGTGCTCGACGACCCCACGGAACGGTGCGGCCGAGACAGGTCCAGCATGCAGCGGCACGAAAGTGTCCGATACCAGCTCTTGCCACCGGTCGAACGCGCCCGCCGACCCGACATCGGCGGTCGAAAACACGGTGGCCGACGTGGTCGCGGTCGTTGCGGCACTGTCCATACGCCCACCATCTGCTATGTGAAGCCAGCACCACACGGCGCTCCGCTCGAGCGTCGTTCGGCTGCCAGCGGTTTGCTAGAACCACCTGGCTCTCCGCGATCAGATCGTATAGTATATGAAGAGCATCGCCGCGATGCGTCCGCATGCGTCCGCAAGCAGCGGTTTCCTTGCAAGGAGGCAAGGCTCAATGAAGCAACTCCCCATAGCTCTGACCGCGGTAGGCGTGCTCGCCCTCAGTGGCTGTTCTGCCTCCAGCACGGGTTCGGCCGGTTCGGGTTCCAAGGACCCAATCGTCGTCGGTTCGATCAACGGCCTCAGTGGGCCTGCGACGTTCCCGGAGGCGTCGCAGGCCGCCAAGGCCGTGTTCGACGAGGTCAATGCGGCAGGCGGTATACAAGGGCGCAAGATCAAGTACGCGATTACCGACGATAAGGCAGACCCGGCGACCGCCAGCGCGAACGCCCGTCAGTTGGTGGGTAGCGATGGGGCCGTTGGCCTCGTGGGATCAGCAAGCTTTCTTGAGTGTCAGGTCAATGCCGGCTACTTCGAACAGAACGATGTCCTCAGCATCGAGGGCACCGGTGTGGACCCGAAGTGCTTCTCCTCACCGAACATCTCGCCGGTGAACGTCGGGCCCTACCTCGATGCTCAGATGGCCTTGACGTACGGGTCCGAGGTCCTGAAGAAGAAAAAGATCTGTGTACTCCTCGAGAACCAAGGGTCCAGCAACCCGTTCTTCAAAGCCGCGATCAACGACTGGACGAAGGCGACCGGGGAGAAGCCCTACCAGATGTTCGAAGGGTTGCCGTTCGGGGGGGCGGACTACACGCCGTACATCACGAACGCGAAGCGGTCGGGATGTGACACCGTGTTCGTCAACAACGTGCAGCCGGACGCGCTTGCGCAGATGAAGGCCGCTCATGCGCAGGGTTGGGACGACGTCACCTTCCTGTTCCTCACCTCCGTCTACACCGACCAGTTCGCGAAGGCGGCACAGGCGGTCGGCGCCGGGGTCTACGTACCTGCGGAATTCGCGCCGCACGACGACCCGAATGCCCCCGCGACGAAGGCCTGGCGCGCGCTGATGACGAAGAAGGGCATCCAACTCACTTCCTTCGGCCAGGGCGGCTACCTCGCGGCCACGTACTTCGTCACTGCGCTGAAGAGCATCAAGGGCGGGATCAACCGCGAGTCGGTCACGAAGGCGCTGCGCGCCATGGAACCCCAGTCGACTCCTATGACGGGTACTCCCTGGGTCTTCGGTACTGCGCAGTCGCACAGTTCGAACCGAGCAGGCTTCCCGGTGGCCCTGTTGCCCGGCAAGAAGGCCTGGCAGGCGACCGGCGACAAGCCGATCGTGCTCAAGTAGGCACCCGATGCTCCAGGGAGCCGTCGCCGGTCTTGCCGCCGGCGGGGTCAATGCCATCGTCGCGGTCTGCCTGGTACTCATGTCCCGGGTCACTCGCGTCGTGAACTTCGCCCAGACCGCGATCGGGATGTTCGGTGCGTTCGCCGCCGTCGGGTTGGTGGGGCTCGGGCTTCCGGTGTGGGTTGCGACCATCGCAGGTGTGCTGATCGGCGCTGCCGTGTCGGCACTCACGGGCCTGATGCTCTCGGCGTGGCTCGCCGAAGCGCCGACCGGATTGCGCTCCGCCGTCACCGTCTGTGTGCTGCTCGTGCTGATCGCGGTGTCGTTCCTCCTCTTCGGCACCAGGCCGCTGCCGTTCCCGCCGCTGCTGCCTGGCGTGGCGTTCAGGCTCGGCGGCGTGGTCGTGTCTCAGGCGACCGTGCTGCTGGTCGTGCTGGCGGTGCTCGTCGCCGTGGGCGCCAACGCGCTGCTCATGCGGACCCTCGTCGGGCTGCGACTGCGGGCGCTCAGCGAGCGTCCCGTGACCGCGGAGCTGACCGGAGTACGGATCGCGCCGCTCACCGTGGCGGTATGGGCGGCGACAGGCGTGCTCGCCACCTTCGTGGTGTCGATCATCGCTCCCCTGCAGTCGAACGACGCCCTGTCACTGTCGACCTTGGTCATCCCCGGGGCGGCCGCCGCACTCGCGGGCGGATTCACCCGGCTCGGCCTCGCTGTGGTGGGCGGGCTCGGACTCGGGCTCCTGGACGGGCTGCTGGCAGCCGACGACGCTCTGGCCGTGATGCGGATCCTGCTGCCGCTCGTCGCGATCGTCGTCCTCTTGATCGCGCTACAGAGACGAGCGGTGTGGGATGAGGCGCGTTAGCGACAAGCTTGGGCCGATCAGCGCCGCACTCGCGGCAGCGCTGACCGTCGCCGCTGCCGGCACACTCCTCAGTGTCGTGCTGCCGGGCTACTTCGTGTTCATCGGCACGAGCGCGATCGTGGCAGCGGTCGCACTGCTCGGGCTCGGTGTGGTGACCGGATCGGCCGGGATGATCTCGCTCTGTCAACTCTCCTTCGCCGCAATCGGCGCCTGGCTCATGAGCGAGCTAAACGTGCTCCGCCTCCCGGGCGGTCCGCTCGTCTGGCTCGTCTGCGGCGCGGTCGGCGCCGGCCTGGTCGGCCTCCTCGTCGGACTACCCGCACTCCGGTTGCGCGGCGTAAACCTCGCAGTGGTCACGATCGGGTTCGCGGCCGCGGTCGACGAACTGGTCACGCTCCTCGGGTTCCCGGGGAGCGCTCAGTTCCTCAGGGTGTCCGCTCCCCGGGGATTCACGAACGATCGCTCCTTCTTCCTCCTCGCCGCACTGCTCCTCGCGGTAAGCGTTTTCGCGGTGCAGCTGCTGCGCGGGACGCGTGCCGGCAGCGGGTGGGTGCTGCTGGCCTTCTCCGAGCGTGGACTCGCATCCGCCGGCGCCAGCGTCCCCCTGACGAAACTCAGCGCATTCGCCGTCAGCGCAACGCTTGGCGGCCTCTCCGGTGGCCTCGTCACGATGCAGGTCGGCCTTGCCTCGCCCGAAACGTTCGTACCGCAGCAGTCGCTCGCCTTGTACGTACTGTCCATCGTGGTGGGCAGCCACCTCGTCGACATGGCGATCTTCGGTGGTACCCTCTTCGTCGCGATTCCTGAGATCCTGAAGCGGTTTGGCGTGCCCCAGGACTGGGGTCTCGTCCTGTTCGGTGTCCTCGGAGTGCAGGCGCTCGCATCGAAGTCGAATCTGGGTCAGACCATCAGAGACGCGCTGGTGCGCCGGCGCGGGCCGCTGCCAGCACCGGCACCGCTTGCACAACCACCGACGGCTCCGTCGAGGGCTGTCGAGCGGCAACTGCTCGAGGTATGCAAGCTCGGTGTGACATTCGGGGCCACGAGGGCGCTGCAGGACGTCGACCTCGAACTCTCTTCTGGTCAAGTGCATGCGCTGATCGGGCCGAATGGGGCCGGGAAGTCCACGCTCGTGGACGCGCTGAGCGGCTTCCTTCCACGCCACAGCGGCACGATCATCTTCGACGGGACTCGCCTCGGCCGCTCCTCGCCGACACGCGTCGCGCGTCTGGGCCTTCGCCGCACCTACCAGCAGGACCGGGTTCCGACCGGGCTATCGGTAGGCGCCTACGTCCGCTTCGTTGCTGGGCGACGAATCACGCGGGAGGAGCTTGACGATCTGCTCGCGTTCTTCGACTGCCCGGCTGCGGCGACGCCCCTTACTCGGGTGGACGTCGGTACCCGGCGGCTTGTTGAGGTCGCCGCTCAGGTCGCCTCACAACCCCGACTGCTGCTTCTCGACGAACCGGCCGCAGGCCTGTCGCACGAAGGGCACATCGCCCTCGGAGATCGCCTCGGACAGGTCGCGGCACGGTATGGGACAGCACTGCTCCTCATCGAGCACGACCTGAACCTGGTCAAGCAGGTGTGTCCAACCGTAACGGTCTTGGACTTCGGCAGCGTCCTCGCCGAAGGGCCGCAGGAAGAAACACTGGCGAGCGCAGAGGTCGCCCGTGCCTATATGGGAGAGACGGTCACGACGTGACAGGTCTTGTGTTACACGACGTTGCCGCGAGTCGAGGCGCAGGGCCGGTGGTCTCCGGAATCTCGCTCACTGCGAGAACCGGTTCGATCGTCGCGATCGTCGGTCCGAACGGCGCAGGGAAGACAAGCCTGCTCGAGGCCATCTCCGGTGTGATCCCAGCCTCCGCCGGTCGGGTCGAACTCGACGGCGAGGACATCACGCGGATGAGTCGTACCGCTAGATTCCGGCTCGGGCTGGCCCACGTCCAGCAGGGTCACGTCGTGTTTCCCTCACTGACCGTGGACGAGAACCTCCGGTTGACCTGTCGCTCTACGGAAGACCTCGACCGGGCACTCGAGATCTTCCCCGAGCTCGGCCCCCTGCGGCGGCGAGCGGCCGGTCTGCTGTCAGGTGGCGAGCAGCAAATGCTCGTCCTCGCGCGCGCGATTGCGCCCGTTCCAAAGTATTTACTACTCGACGAGATGTCCCTCGGTCTCGCACCCGTCGTGTTCACTCGCCTGCTCCCGATCATCACAGGCGTAGCAGAGGCCGGTACGGGCGTGGTGCTAGTCGAGCAGTTCACGCATCTTGCGCTACGGATAGCCGAGGAGGCCCTCGTCCTCTCAGGCGGCATCGTCCGATTCCAAGGTGGTGCCCGCAAGTTGCTCGACGACGAGCGCTTACTTCACCGCGCCTACCTCGGACTCACCGCCTGAAGATCAGCACTCCCGAGCGCAAGCCCCACACCTTCGGCGAACCGAACGGGTCCGGTCGACGAGGCGGTCTGGTGTCCTCCCTTGAGAGATTCACACCGCACCCCGGCCACCGCCATGACGTGTGTTGCAGACGAAGGCCCCCAACGCGACACATGCTCGCGGCCGTATGCAGCACCCGGTAGTTGGTCCTCTGGTCGGCGATGAAGCGGGCCACGCTCACCTCGTCGCCTCCTTCACCCACAGGACCACCGATCGCTTGAGGACATCACGCTCCATCCGCAGCTCGGCCAGCACGGTGTCGATGGCATTGGTCAGGCCGCGGTGGGAGTCGGAGATAACCGGCTGCACCCCGCCCAGGCCGCGGTCGCGCAGGCCGCGCAGGAAGCCGGTCCAGAACACCTCGTTCTCGCTGTCGCCGATGTGCGCGGTCGCCTCGGCGTCGATCACCGCCTGCAGCATCGTCAGCAGCAGCCGGCGCATCAGCTCGCCGCCGTCCGCGGTGCGCAGTGCCTCGCTCAGCTCGAGCAGGGGCAGACTGGTCCAGGGCCATCGTCTGAGTGCTCTTCTGCGAGTTCCTTGGCGGGTTCTCGCAGAGCCTCACGCGGTGGCCCCTCGACGTCGGTGACCGACACGATCATCGAAGCCAGGGGCCCGATCTACACCACTCCAGGGGACTCACTCGACGACCGCCACGGAACGTATATGATCTGAGTTACGGTCGCCGGGCCGCCAAGCGGCGCACTTGACCCGGGACTCCACGACAGGATGGAGACACACAAATGGCACGCATCGTCGTGCTCGGCGGAACGGGCTACGCCGGCAGCAACATCGTTGCTGAGGCTGCCAAGCGTGGCCACGCAGGCTCGTCGATCAGCCGAAACCACCCCACCCATTGGGTCAGCGGCGTCGAGTACCTCAAGGGCTCGATCCTCGACAGTGACACTCGATCGACTGCGCTAGCGAACGCGGACGTGGTCGTGGTCGCCGTCGCTCCGCGCGCTGACATGGCAGGCCGTGTGAAGGACGCCATTAAGGCCCTTGCATCCGACGCTGAGCAGACCGACGTCCGCCTTGGAGTGATTGGCGGTGCCGGCTCACTACAAGTAGCAGAGGGTGGCCCCCGGCTCTGCGACACCCCTGACTTCCCGGCCGAGTTCCACTCGGAGGCGCTGGAGATGACGGCGGTGTTGGAGGACCTTCGGTCAGCCTCAGAGAGGCTTGACTGGTTCTACCTGTCGCCACCCGCAGGATTCGGCGGCTACGCGCCAGGCGAGGAACGCCGCACCTATCGAGTCGGTCGTGATCTCCTCCTCGCCGACGCTGAAGGCAACTCCTTTATCAGCGGCAAAGACTTCGGCACCGCCGTTCTCGACGAGATTGAGCGGCCTGCGCATCAACGGGTCCGCTTCACCGTCGCGTACTGAGCCGTCTGTCTCGATCACCCGCATCGACGGCCTTCGCAGATGAATCTTCGGCGCCTGGACGGGCTACCCGTGTACGGATCAGCAACCGGCACGAGAACCGTTCGACTCACTAAGCGTCAGCACACCGCTGATGTTTGTATGCACCCCTCGGCCAGTAGCACTTGCAGCAGGGACCGGCTCGTGACGCTCACTCGATGTGGCGCAGGCCGGAGTCGGTCTCGGCAGTCGTTCAGGAACACCGATGAAAGGACACAATGAAATGAGGATTAGGCGCCTGGGCTGGGATGGCCTCGAGGTGACCGCCCAGGGCGAATCGCTGGTGATCGATTACGTGCAGGATTCGTCTGGGTTCTTGCGCGCCAACTGGCGGGGGGGAGTCGCCGTTCCCCCTCTTCGCACCCCTGCGGTGGCAGCGCTTGTCACACATCTGCATGAGGACCACACGGACGTCGCTGCGATCGAGTCCGCTGTCGGCCAGGACGGCATCGTTCTACGACCGAAGCCGTTCGACGGCTCAGCTGCGGAGGTGGTGTTCACCACCAAGCAAGAGGACGACTTCGCTGCTAGCAAGCTGGATGTCCGCCCTGTCTCCGAGTGGGCGCAGAGCGTTCTAGGACCTTTTACGGTCACCGCGGTACCTGCCATCGACGGGCTCGGAGACCCTCAGATCAACTGGGTTGTCGAAGCCGAGGGGGCCCGACTCTTTCACGGCGGGGACACCATGTTCCACGGTTACTGGTGGCTCATCGCCGGTCGTCTCGGGCCGATCGACGTCGCCGCGCTGCCCATCAACGGCGCTGTGGTCGACGTCCCTCACCTTCAGCCGGCCAGCACACTCGCTGCCTGCATGGGACCTCGAGAGGCCGTCCAGGCAGCGGTCAATCTGCAAGCGAAGGTTCTGCTTCCCCTGCACTACGGAGTCGTCGGGGAGACGGTGGTGTACATCGAAGACGACGCCCCACTCGAGCACGTGAAGGAGATGGCTCAGACGGCCGGGCAGCGCGTGGTCTCGTTGAACCCGGGTGAGACGTTCGACGTCGCTCAGAGCCTCCGCGATGGCCAGACCTCGGCCCAGCCTGCATGAAGTTTGCGGGCTCTGCGGCGAGGCGAGGCCGCCCCCTGATCGCCGGCGGCTCGAAGGCGGTGCTCAGTACGGCCCCCGTGGGCTGCATAGTGCCCCCGGAGCGCCGACCGGCGTAGCTTCCCGACACTCGTGCGCCCCGTTCGGCCATGGCCGGTTCAGATCGCTCCCGCGACCAAGACGACTCCGACGCCGAACAGCACGATGGGGGCGGCGGCGACGAGCCCCTGGCGGGAAGCGAAAGCAGCCGGCAGGCACGCCAGCGCCAGGACAAGGGCACAGGTGCCCAGGTGCATCCGCGGGCTTCAGGTCAATCGCGACAGGGCGCCCTTGCAGGAGCTCTGGCTGCGTGTGGTGGAGACATGCGCGGCGTCGCCGGCGACCTGTCGGCTCAGCGGTACCCACCGGTGGTCCCTGGTGGCGGCGGCGGCAGCGAGCTGGGCGGCGGCATCCAGTCCAACCACACCCGTCAGGTGGCGGCCGTAGCCGCCAAGCTCGGCATGCAAGCCCGGCTGGTACAGGAGAGCTGGGTGGACTGGCCGGACGCGGTCAACGACCGGGTAGGCAACATCCTGCTGTCGCGGATCATGGGCGCGCACGTAGAGCTGGTGGAGTCCGGCTTCGGCATCGGGTTCAAGGAAAGCTGGGAGAACGCGCTCGAGGACGTCCGGTCCTCGGGCGGTACGCCGTACGCCATCCCGGCGGGCGCCTCCGATCACCGCCTTGGCGGCCTGGGCTTCGCGAACTGGGCGTACGAGGTCCAGCAGCAGGAGCAGCAGCTCGGCGTCTTCTTCGACACGATCATCGTGTGCAGCGTCACCGGCAGCACCCAGGCCGGGATGATCGCCGGCTTCGCCGGGCAGGACCGGCCGCGCCGCGTCCTCGGCATCGATGCCTCCGCCAGGATCGACGAGACCCGCGCGCAGGTGGAGAAGATCGCCCGCCGCACCGCCGAGCTGATTGGGCTGGGTCGTGACCTGCGGGACGACGAGATCACGGTGCTCGAGGGCTGGGCCGGCGAGTCCTACGGCATCCCGGTGGCGTCGACGCTGGACGCGATCCGGCTCACCGGCAGCCTCGAAGGAATGATCATCGACACGGTGTATGAGGGCAAGTCGATGGCCGGGACGATCGACCTCGTCCGGCGGGGCGAGATCGATGCCGACTCCATGGTGCTGTATGCGCACCTCGGCGGGCAGCCCGCGTTGAACGCCTACAGCGCCCTCTTCCGGCACTAGGCCGTGACGCTCCTCGCCTGCCCCTCCGCCGAGGCGAAGCCCCCGTGGACCTCGCGGTGCTCGAGCAGGTGCAGCGGCGAGGATTGTGGCTCGCCACATCGATCGTCCATGCGGCGAACGCCCGGTTCCAGATCATTGAGCGTGTTGGCGACTCGTGGATCAGCCTCGGCTACATCTCCTGACGCGTGCACCTTCACGATGCCCCCCCGGGGCCAGCGGCCGCGCTTCAGGCGGGTTGCGAGCACGCTCCGATAGCCGATCGCTCTGCGGCGTCAGACGCTCACTCGTGCGGCCAAAGAAGCGTCGACGGCGGCCTCGACGTGCAGGCGGCTGGTGGGGAAGACCGGGACCGGGCTGTCCGTTTCGGAGACCAGCAGTTCGATCTCGGTGCAGCCGAGCACGACACCCTCGGCGCCGGCTTTAACGAGGCGGACGATGGCGGCGCGGTAGGCCTGCCGGGACTCCTTGCGGACCACTCCCAGGCACAGCTCGTCGTAGATGATGCGGTGCACCTCGGCCCGGTCATCGGGTGCCGGGATGAGCACTCGAAGGCCGTGGCTGGTCAGCCGGTCGCGGTAGAAGTCCTGCTCCATGGTGAACGCGGTGCCCAGCAGCCCGACCGTTGTCAGCCCGGCCCGGGTCACCGCCTGTGCGGTGGCGTCGCCCAGGTGCAGCAGAGGGATCCCGATCGCGGCCTGGACCTGGTCGGCGACCTTGTGCATCGTGTTGGTGCAGATCAGTAGCAGGTCTGCACCGACGGCCTCGAGTCCCTTGGCCGCCTCGGCGAGCAGGTGGCCTGCCTCCTCCCACCGGCCGGTGGCCTGCAGTGCCTCTACATCGGCGAAGTCCACTGAGGCCAGCACGATCCGCGCAGAGTGCAGACCACCAAGCCGTTCACGGACCAGCTCGTTGGCTAGCCGGTAGTACTGCGCGCTGGACTCCCAGCTCATCCCACCGAGCATCCCGATCACCCGCGGCGCGTTAGTCGTCACAGCAACCAGCCTGCCATCACCGTGCTGGCCGTGCCGCAGGACCCCCCCACCGGGACGGTGTGATCCACCCCCCCGCCGAGGAGAAACAGCAGGTGGCGCTGTCCCGCTGGACTGGTTCGGTGTGCCGTGCCGGTGACCGGGGGTTTTGCGGCACGGCACACCAACGACGTTGTGCACCCGGCCCTCTGACCAGATAGGTGCTGGAAGGCGCTGGCCCGCGGGTCCGGCTCGCTGACGTCAGCATCACGCGAACGTTCTCGCCTTCCTGATCAGCCAGAGGCGTCTGATCGTGGGACGGCCGGCTGACTCGCCGCCCGGCAGCTCAGGGGTGGTAGATGTGACGGGGGGGGGGCTGCCGGCGTTGCGCCACTCTCCGCCCGGCACCGCCCCAGGAGCACTTCAGAGGTAAGCACCACAAGGAGGTGCCGTGAGCGTGCCGGGCAAGCGTGAGGACATGATCGTCCACGAGCAGGACCCCTACAACGCTGAGCCGCCGCGGGGTGCTCTGGCCCAGTCGGCGTTGACGCCGGTGTCG